>Ga0180429_10004702_pt1 | contig 10883 bp, 7 predicted proteins | sample SS_ome_FD_132428 | JGI IMG/M metagenome (GOLD analysis project Ga0180429, IMG submission 132428) | Hypersaline lake sediment archaeal communities from the Salton Sea, California, USA - SS_1_S_1 metaG | ecosystem: Environmental > Aquatic > Non-marine Saline and Alkaline > Hypersaline > Sediment ... | reverse complement strand
TACAACGACGCAGAGAACCCCTTCTACGAGCGCTACGACGAGCTGATGGACATCCTGGCCGAGCACGATGTCGCTATCTCATTGGGCGACGGACTGAGACCGGGCGCTCTGGCCGACGCCAACGATGCGGCCCAGATCGGTGAGCTTGTGATCATCAGCGAACTCGTCACCCGGGCTCGGGAGCGGAACGTCCAATCGATCGTCGAAGGTCCCGGACACGTTCCGCTTCACCTCGTCGCCTCGTCGGTCGAACTTGAAAAATCACTCACCGACGGAGCACCGTTCTACGTTCTCGGTCCACTCGTGACGGACGTGGCGCCGGGATACGATCACGTCGGAGCGGCCATCGGCGGGGCCGTGGCCGCGATGGCGGGCGCCGATTTCCTCTGCTATGTGACACCGGCCGAGCACCTGAGACTCCCCGATGAAGACGATGTTCGTGAGGGCGTCTACACCCTGAGGGTCGCTGCTCACGCGGCCGACGTCGCCAACGACGTGCCGGGCGCGCGAGCCTGGGACAACGAGCTCTCCGAGGCGCGCAAACATCTTGAGTGGGAACGGGTTCTCAGTATGTCGCTCGACCCGCGGAAGGCGCGGACGTTCCGGCAGGAGTCGACGCCGGCCGACGAGAAGCTCTGCACGATGTGCGGCGAGTTCTGCGCTCTCAGGAAGATGTCTGACGTCAGGGAGCGGGAGGACGGATGACCGCTGCGCGGCGATGCGGCCCCAGAACGTACATCGGACTCGACCTCGAGACGACAGGCGTCGACTCGAGGACGGACAGGATCATCGAGATCGGCGCGGCGCGGTTCACCGACGGTGAGCCGGTCGAGGAGTTCCGAGCGTTCGTCGATCCCGGGTGCGAGATCCCGCCGGACGTCGTCTACCTGACCGGCATTACCGATGCCGACGTCAGCGGCGCTCCTTCCATCGGGGATGTTCTTCCCGACCTTCGCGCTTTCCTCGGAGACGACCCGGTCGTCGCTCACAGCGCGCCTTTCGATGTCGGCTTCCTCGACGCTGCGAGTCGGGAGAGCCTCTTCGATGGACGGGACGTGTACGACACCCTGTCTCTGTCGCGCGTTCTCGTGCCGCGACTTCCGAGCCATCGACTTGTGGCGCTGGCGCGTTTCTTCGGTGTGGATGCCGGTCAGTCCCACAGGGCCGCCGACGACGCGCGGGCGGTCGCGGGGCTCTTCGAGGCGCTTCTCCTGACGCTCGACACCGTCGGCTCGAGAGCCCTCAAACGGATGCGTGCCCTCGCGACGTCTCCGTTCGCGTCGCTCTTCGAGGAGGCCCTCGCCGTGAACGAGGCGAAGCTCGACCCGGCGGCGGTCCCTGACTTCGGCGAGCGGAACGAGCAGCTGCTCCGCTTCGACAATGTCTTCGGCGAGTTCGTCGAGCGCGTCCCCGCCGAGGAGTTCGTCGAGCCGGACGTCGCGCGTCTGGAGGAGCTCTTCGACGAAGGCGGCACGCTCGAGAGGACGCTTCCGGGCTACGAGAAGCGGACCGAGCAACTGGCCATGATGCGGGCTGTCGGTGACGCGCTCGCCGGAGGCGTTCATCTCGTGGCCGAGGCGGGCACCGGCGTCGGCAAGTCGCTGGCGTATCTCGTTCCCGCCATCCACTTCGCGGTCCGGAACGGTGAGCGTGTGATCGTCTCGACGAACACGAGGAACCTCCAGGAACAGCTCTTCTTCAAGGACGTGCCGTTCCTTGAGGACGTGCTCGAGATCGACTTCAAAGCGACGCTTCTGAAGGGGCGGGGCAACTATCTCTGCGCCAGGCGCTTCAACCAGCTCATGGAGCAGAGCCTTCCGCCCGGGGAGCGTGAGCAGTATCTGCCGCTCGCGCTCTGGGAGGAGGAGACGACATCGGGCGACATCTCAGAGAACGCGGCCTTTCACGCGCGCGGTTTCCTGTGGAGCCGGGTCTCGGCAGACGGCGGACCGTGCCTGGGGCAACGCTGTCCCGACAGCGACCGCTGCTATCTCATGCGCGCGCGCAGGGCGGCGCAGTCGTCGCACGTCGTCGTGGTCAATCACGCGCTGCTCTTCAGTGATACAGAGGCCGGCAACCGTATCCTCGGCGAGTACTCGTATCTCGTCTGTGACGAGGCGCACAACATCGAAGCTGTCGCGACCGAGCATCTGGGCCGGCGCGCGAACATCTACCGTCATCGCGCCGCGCTCGAGAGCATCTATCGGAAGGATGGACGTCCCGCGGGCGACCTGGTGGACATCGAGAAGCGTCTCGCCGCGTCCGGCGGGGCTACCGACGAGATGGCCCTGACGGCGGTCGAGCGTCTGAAGGCCGGCGTGGCGAGCGCCGGGGTCTCGGGAGATGCGTTCTTCGCAGCGCTCACGCTCCGACATTCCGATCTCGCAGGCGGCCGCGAGGTCGAGTTCGGGAAGCTCAGATACGGCGTTGACGGTAATCTGACGGGCATCGTCGGAGAGGAGCTCGAGCATCTGGTCAGGGACATCGGGGCGATCGCGAGGGACCTCGAGACGCTCGGCGACCTCGTCGTCGACGTCGACATGGCCGGCGTCGACGCGACGGTTCAGTCGCTCGCGTATCATGCCGAGAGAATGCGCGAGCTGGCGGACGATCTCGAATACCTCTGCCTGGCGGAGGACGCCGCGTCCGTCTTCTGGCTGGAGGTTCGGACGCGCCGCTCGGGCGTCGAGTGCACGCTCAGAAGCGCGCCGATCTCGATCGCGGATCTGATGCCCGACTTTCTCTACTCGAAGGTCTCCTCACTCATCGCCACGTCGGCCACCATGACGGTCGGAGGGGATTTCCGGTTCATCGTCGAGCGCCTCGGCCTCGACCGGCTGCCCGACTGGCGGGTCATCACGCTCGACGTGGGAAGCCCATTCGATTACTCGCGACAGGTTCTGGCGGCGGTGGCGGGCTATCTTCCGCAGCCGTCCTCGCCGGGCTTCAACAAGGTCGTGGCTGAGCTCCTGGTCCAGCTGGCGGCGCCTGCTGAGGGGGGAACGCTCGCTCTCTTCACTTCGAGGTCGTCGCTCGACGCGGTCTTCCGCGCCGTCCGGGACCCGCTGGCCGCTCAGGGGAAGGTCGTGCTGGCGCAGGGCCACGGAGGTTCGACGGCGTTGCTCGATGAATTCTCGCGGGTGACCGACTCGGTCCTGCTGGCGACGAGCAGCTTCTGGGAAGGTGTCGATGTGCCGGGGCGCTCGCTCGAGCAGCTCGTGATCGTCAAGCTGCCGTTCCCCGTGCCGAGGGACCCGGTGGTCGAGGCGCACTGCGAGGTCTACCAGCGCGACGGGCTCGACGCCTTCAACGCGTACATGGTGCCGAGAACGGCCATCCGGATGCGACAGGGCTTCGGACGCCTCATTCGGTCGAGCACCGACTCCGGGGTCGTCGTGCTGCTCGACAGCCGTCTGTCGAGTCGAGCGTACGGGCGGCGGCTTCTCGACGAGCTGCCGACGCACGCAGCCGTCGCGGAGAACGAGACCGCGCTCCTCAGGATGCTCGGAGTGCCGGCCCCCGTGTAGTGGAGCCCGGTCCCGATGGGCCCTCGAGGGTACGAACAGCGAGAACGCTCCGGTCGGTCGGGAACCGCCCGCGCCCGGGGCAGACCAGTGGATGCGGCCGCCGGGCCGACGACAACGAGCCACTGCGGACCGCGCTGACGATAGAACGCAGGGAGGCACGACGATGAGCAAGGGCGCGCGCGAGGTCAGGGCGCCGAGAGGCACGGAGCTCTCGTGCAAGGGGTGGCTTCAGGAAGCCGCCTACCGGATGATCATGAACAACCTCGATCCTGAGGTCGCGGAGATTCCCGACGAGTTGGTCGTCTACGGTGGGAGCGGAAGGGCGGCCAGGAACTGGGAGGCCTTCGAGGCGATCGTCTCGACGCTCCGGGAGCTCGAGGACGACGAGACGATGCTCGTGCAGTCCGGGAAGCCGGTCGCCGTCTTCCGGACGCACCGGGACGCGCCGCGGGTCCTCATTGCCAATTCGAACCTCGTGGGAGACTGGGCGACGTGGGACCAGTTCCGTGAACTCGAGCGCAAGGGCCTCATCATGTACGGGCAGATGACGGCCGGGAGCTGGATTTACATCGGGACCCAGGGAATCCTCCAGGGAACCTACGAGACGCTCGCCGAGCTGGCGCGGCAGCACTTCGGTGGGGGCCTCGCCGGGCGACTCGTGCTGACAGGTGGAATGGGAGGCATGGGCGGCGCCCAGCCTCTGGCCGTGACAATGAACGGCGGCGTGTGCCTCTGTGTGGAGGTCGACAGGGAGCGGATTCAGAAACGCCTCGATACGGGCTATTGCGATGGGATGGTCGATTCGCTCGACGCGGCGATCGAGATGGCAGGGAAGGCCGTCGAGGAGAAGCGTGCGCTCTCGATCGGGCTCGTCGGAAACTGCGCCGACGTCCTGCCGGAGATGGTGCGTCGGGGTGTGACGCCCGACGTCGTGACCGACCAGACCTCTGCGCACGACGCCCTGAACGGGTACGTACCGAGCGGGATGACGCTCGAGGAGGCGTTGAAGCTCCGGGAAAGCGACCCCGCGTCGTACATGGAGAAGGCGATGGCGTCGATGGCCGACCACTGCCGGGCCATCCTCGACATGAAAGCGCGCGGGGCCGTGGCGTTCGACTACGGGAACAACCTGCGCGGTCAGGCGAAGGACGCCGGTGTCGAGAACGCCTTCGACTACCCGGGCTTCGTTCCGGCGTACATCCGCCCGCTCTTCTGTCAGGGCAAGGGACCGTTCCGCTGGGTGGCGCTCTCAGGTGATCCGAAGGACATCCGCAGGACCGACGAGCTCATCCTCGAGCTCTTCCCGGAGGACGAGGCGCTCGTCCGCTGGATCAAACTGGCACAGGAGCGTGTCGCGTTTCAGGGGCTTCCGTCCCGGATCTGCTGGCTCGGCTACGGCGAGCGGGCCCGCTTCGGTCTCGCCATCAATGACCTGGTCGCGAAGGGGGAGATCAGCGCCCCGATCGTCATAGGGAGAGACCATCTCGACAGCGGGTCGGTCGCGTCTCCGTACCGCGAGACCGAGGGCATGAAGGACGGAAGCGACGCCATCGCCGACTGGCCGGTTCTGAACGCGCTCGTCAACGCCGTCGGCGGCGCGACGTGGATCTCGTTCCACCACGGCGGCGGCGTCGGAATCGGGAAGTCGCTTCACGCCGGAATGGTCATCGTGGCCGACGGCACCGATGAGGCGGCGGCCCGTCTCGAGCGGGTACTGACGACCGACCCGGGCACCGGCATCGCCCGTCACGTCGACGCGGGCTACGAACTGGCTGAGGAGTGGGCTCGCAGGAAGGGCGTCAAGATCCCGATGCTCGACGAGTAGTGACGCGCGGAGGCGGAAGCGCGCCGCCGCATCGCACCGGAGGCAATGTGGCCAGCAGGGCCGATACGCTCATCAGGAACATCGGGCGGCTTGCGACTGTTCGCGGACCGGCCGCGTCTCGGAAGGGCTCGCAGGCGGCCGCCATCGGGCTCATCGAAGCGGCGGCCGTCGCCGCCTGCGATGGCCGGATCGTGTCTGTCGGACCGGAGCAACACGTTCTTCGGGAGGTCCAGAGGGTCTCCGGCTGTGTTGAGATCGACGCGGGGGGCCTGCTCGTGACGCCCGGTCTCGTGGACCCGCACACGCATGCGGTCTACGCGAAGACACGCGAGCACGAGTTCGCCATGCGCGTCGCCGGGTCGAGCTACGAGGAGATCGCCGCGGCCGGCGGCGGGATCCGCTCGAGCGTGCGGGACCTTCGCGCCGCGACCGCGGAGGAGCTCGCGGCCGTCGGGAGACGGTCACTTGACCGGGCGCTCGCCTTCGGGGCGACGACCGTCGAGGTGAAGAGCGGCTACGGACTCGAACTCGAGGCCGAGCTCAAGACGCTCAGGGTGATCCGGGCGCTCGGAAACGAGCATCCGGTCGACGTCGTCCCGACGTTCCTCGGGGCGCACGAGATCCCCGACGAGTGGAGAGACGACCGCGACGCTTACGTCGACATCGTGACCGGTGTGATGCTGCCTCGCGTTGCCGGGGAACGACTGGCGAGGTTCTGCGACGTCTTCTGCGAGGCCCACGTCTTCGACGTCCCGCAGTCCAGGCGCATTCTCGAAGCGGCGAAAGCGCTCGGTTTGTCGCCGAAGCTCCACGCCGACGAGCTGGCGCCGACCGGAGGGGCGGAGCTGGCGGCGGAGGTCGGTGCTGCCTCGGCGGACCATCTGGTCTGCGCCTCGGACGAGGGGATCGATGCCATGGCCGCGGCGGGAGTCGTCGCGGTGCTTCTGCCCGGCACGACGCTCTCGCTCGGGAAACGCGATTATGCGAGGGCCAGGGACATGATCGAGTCAGGGGTCGCCGTCGCGCTCGCGACCGACATGAACCCCGGTAGCTCGATGACCGAGTCGATGCAGATCGTGATGGCTCTGGGCTCCATGACCCTCAGAATGTCACCGGAGGAGGTGCTTGTCGCGGCGACTGCGAACGGGGCCGCTGCCGTCGGCCTGGCGGCCGACGTAGGTTCCGTGGAGGAAGGAAAACTCTGCGATCTCGTCCTGTGGGAGGTTGACGACCACAGGGCCATTCCGTATCACTATGGCGTGAACCTCGTGAGGACGGTCGTCAAGCGGGGCGTTCCGTACGACGTCGAACGCGCCGCGGCCGTCCGGCGCGACTGACAACGATCCGAGGGAGGTACTGATGAGGCTGGTCGAGTGCGTTCCGAACTTCAGTGAGGGAAAGCGTCCGGAGGTGGTCGAAGAGATCGTCGGCGCGATGACCGCCGTCGACGGCGTGTCGCTTCTGGACAAGGAGATGGACGCCGACCACAACCGCGCTGTCGTCACCATCATCGGTGAGCCCGAGGCCGTGCTTGAGGGCGCGTTCCGGGGCATCGAGAAGGCCAGAGGTCTCATCGACCTGACGACGCACGAGGGTGAACACCCGCGCATGGGCGCCACCGACGTGTGTCCGTTCGTTCCCGTCAAGGACGTGACGATGGACGAGTGCGTCGAGCTGGCGAAGAAGCTCGGAGAGCGTGTGGGCAGCGAGCTCGATATCCCCGTCTTCCTCTACGAGGACGCGGCGACGCGGCCGTCCCGGCAGAACCTGGCTAAGGTCCGGAAGGGGCAGTTCGAAGGCCTTTCCAAGGAAATCGGCACGAATCCCGACAAGGAGCCAGACTTCGGGCCGAACAGGATCCACCCGACCGCAGGCGCCATCGCGATCGGCGCCCGTCAGTTCCTGGTCGCTTACAACATCAATCTGGGAACCGACGACCTCTCCATCGCGAAGACCATCGCCAAGTCGATCCGCCACTCGGGCGGCGGTCTTCGCCACGTCAAGGCGATGGGATTCGAGATCAGGGACCGTGGCATCGTCCAGGTCTCGATCAACATGGTCAACTACCACGGCACGCCGCTCTTCCGTGTCTTCGAGATGGTGAAGAGCGAGGCCGCCCGCTACGGTGTCCCCGTCATCGGCAGCGAGATCGTCGGGCTGGTTCCCGTCGAGGCGCTCGTCGATTGCGCCGACTTCTATCTCAGACTCGAAGGCTTCAAGAAGGAGCAGATTCTGGAACATCTGCTGATGGAAAGCGAGGAGTCCGAATGACCGATCTGACGGCCTTCCTGGCCGAGCTGTCGTCCGACGCACCGACGCCCGGAGGCGGCAGCGTGGCAGCCCTGTCCGGCGCGCTCGGAGCGAGCCTCACGTCGATGGTCTCTAATCTCACCATCGGCAAGAAGAAGTACGCCGACGTCGAGGAGGACATGTCGGCTGCGCTCGAGACAGCGGAATCGCTCAGGCTCGAGCTGACGCAGCTTATCGAGGAGGACGCCAACGCCTTCGACGGTTTCATGTCCGCTCTCAAGCTTCCGAAGGACACCGACGAGGAGAAGGCGGCGCGGAAGTCCGCGATGCAGCAGGGTCTCGTCGATGCGGCGTCGGTCCCGCTCGTCGTTATGGAGAAGTGCGTCCGCGTCATCGACGTCGCCGCGATCGCGGCGGAGAAGGGCAACACGAACGCCGTCTCCGACGCCGGTGTGGCCGCGCTCGTTGCGCGCGCCGGAGCTCACGCAGCGCGGCTGAACGTCCTCATCAACCTCGGTGGCATCACGGCCGACGAGCACGCAGACTTCGTCGAGCGCGCCCGCGCCGCGCTCTCGGTCCTCGCCGCCGAGGCGGACGAAAAGGCCGATGCGGTCATGAGGACCGTTCTCGACAAGGTGTCCTGACGGCCGCCATCGGGCGGTGGGGGAGTGCCATGAGGAAACTCACGATAGCGCTGGTGTCGGTCGGTCTCGCCGCGTTCGCATTCGGAGGATGTGGTGGGTCGTCGCCCGGCGTCGAGTCGGCACAGGGCGAGCAGACGTCTCCGACCGACCGTGAAACTCTGAGCTCCTGCGAACTCGTCGAACTGGCGGTGCGTCAGGGACGGCTCGACTACGGTACCGGGCTCCTCTACAAGGTCTACAGCATCTACGAGCCGATGAGCCTCCCCGAGGAGTTCCAGAGCGACACCCCCGCGAAGTGCGGTACGCCCATCATCGTTGAGGTGCAGCGGAACTGGCAGCGGTTGAGTCCGGAGCAGCGGGCTGAGATCGAGCGGTACGTCGACCCGCTTCTGGGCGATGATGACGAGGGAACCGATCTCGACGATGTCGGCCCCGAGCGGCCGGAGCACGGGCGTGGTGGAGTCGACTGACCGCCCGGATCGTGCCGGTGCCAGGGGCGTTGCTCTCGTTGCCGTGTTCGTGGGACTGGCGGCGGCGCTGGGGTTCGCGCTCGCGCCGGTGCCGAACGTGGAACTCGTCACCTTCACCGTGTTCGCCGCCGGCGCGACCCTCGGCCGCGCGCGAGGGGCGCTCGTCGGAGCGCTGACGGCGGCGCTCTACTCGGGCCTGAATCCGGCCGGCTCGGGTGTCGCCATACCGACGCTCTTCGCCGGGCAGATCCTCGCCTGGTCGTTGACAGGTTTTGTCGGCGGGCTGGCGGGCCGTCTGCTCGTTCCGCTGACGCGCGACGCCACTGCGCTGCGCGTTGCAGTCTCGGGCGCCCTTGGCGCGCTCCTCACGATCGTCTACCAGGGTGCCGTGATCCTCGGGCTCGCCCTGGCCGGGATGACGCTCGCCGGCGCCGACGCGGGTTGGTCGGCCTGGCGGAGCGACCTCGGCGCGGCTCTGGCGGCCAATGCCTTCTTCTCGCTGGTCCACGTGGTGTCCAATGGGATCCTGTTTTCGGTGCTCGCGCCGCAGATCGTACCGAGGCTCCGCGCGCTGGTCAGGCACTGAGCGCGTGGCTGCTCTCACTCACAGGGACGGAGGGCCCGTCGTCCTGCCCGGTCGTCGTGCCGCTTCAGGCGGCCGCCGCGCGCCCCGGCAGGTCTTTCTCGTTCTGATCCTCGCGTCGGTCGTCGCGGCCGGTTCGGTCGATGCCGACGCGACGCCTCTCGTGCGTACGATCGGTTCCGGATGGGACGGTTTCGCGCGGGCGCGCGCCGTCGGACCCCTTCCGGCATCGCTCTCCTTCTGGCCGTCGAGCACCTTGCCGGCCGCCGACTGGCTCGGCGGGGGTGTCGATCTCACATCGTCGTTCCGTGTCGGTGACCGGCTGGTCGCGCTCCCCGGCCCCGACGTGTCGTCCTCTCTCGGTCGGACGTCCTGGGCACCGACTCCGGCGGTACCCTTCGAGCCGGCGGACGGATCGCTTCCGGCTTCCGACGCGTCGCGCTCGCTCATCGATGCGTACGATGTCGCGCGGTCTGCTGTCTCGATGCGGGGAGGAGACGCGCTCGAGGAATGGGAGGGCGCCTTCGGTCGCAGCCTCGGTGACAGCGCGGTTGTTCTCGAACTCGACGGCGGCACGTCTCGAGCCGATGCCCCTTCCGGTCTCGGAAGGGCGGACCTCGACCGATTCTCCGGCCGCATCGAGGCGGTGACGGACCGGGGCTTCGTTTTCCGTGCGGAAGGAACCCGGGCCGACCTCGTCAGGCGCGAGGCATACGATGGGTTGGTTCCGGAGTACGTCAGGAGCGTTCGAACCGGCTCCAGCATCGGTCTGGCCGTCGACACCGGGGAGACGCGTGTTCTGGTCGCGCACGGCTCAGCCTGGTTCGAGGACGCGCGGGGAGGCGTTGCACTGCGGGAACACCGCGAGGTCACGGCCCTGTCCGTTCGCAAGCGAGGTGGACGACTTCCCATCGACGCGGTCGAGCTCTCTGTCGCGAGACTCTCGTCCGACGGGTCGCTCGTCGGGGGCGGCGAGGACGCCTGGTCCTCGCGCGTCGCGGCGACGCGGTCGGCACGATTCGCCGGGGGAGACCTCGATCTTGAGGCGGGCGCGTCGCGACGACGAGGAACGACGCTCCCGTCCGCGCGAGTCCTCTGGTCGCTCGAGCGCGGCTCACGAACGCTCGACATCGAGGCGCGGGTCGTCGCGCGGCACCCGACCTCCAGCGAGCGCCTGCTCGTTCCTCTCGCGCTGCCTGATGAGAGCGGCGAGGCGAAGGTGCAGGGGCACTCAGGCATCGGTCCTGAGGGCGCCGGAGCGGTCTTCCTTTCGGTGACCGATGCCACGATCGCGTCGGGCGCAGGGCTCACACTGGCTGCGGCCCGGCTCGTTGACCCCATCACGCTCTCCGGAGACACCTTCAGGCCGGTGAACGGACCCGACGAGACCACGGGGTCCGCCGCGTTCTGGCTGGAAGCCGGGGCGCGCGACGGGGCCGGATGCCGGCTCGACGTCGCCGCGCTCGTGGCCGGCCCGGAGAGTTCGCTCCGTGCGACGACGCCGGCGGCATCGGTGTCAGCCGCACTCGAGGTGTGGCTCCATGCGTCGTTCTTCGCCCGGGACTATCTGGCGACGCGCTGGTC
>Ga0180429_10004701_pt1 | contig 10886 bp, 7 predicted proteins | sample SS_ome_FD_132428 | JGI IMG/M metagenome (GOLD analysis project Ga0180429, IMG submission 132428) | Hypersaline lake sediment archaeal communities from the Salton Sea, California, USA - SS_1_S_1 metaG | ecosystem: Environmental > Aquatic > Non-marine Saline and Alkaline > Hypersaline > Sediment ... | reverse complement strand
GGCCTGCTTGGTGTTGCATTGCTGGGCCTTCGCAGGCGCCGCGCCTAACCAACGGTGAACGTCCGCGCAACACGGACGAACACGTTGACAGACGAATCCCGGCGGCTGGAGACAGCCGCTTGGAGTTGCCTTGTGTAACATCCCGTCCGGGGGCGAAAGCTCCCGGGCGGGCGTCTGCCGAGGACGACGGCCGTTGCGGGCGATCATTCGGGACGCGGGGCCTGACGGTGGACGAGTTTCAATCCCCCCTTTGATTGCCAGAGCGCCCGCACGACCGGCCTTGAGGGAGCGAGGCCCTGCGACCGGGAGGGATGCTCTCCGCAATATCCGATGGATTCCGCCCGCGGCGCCTATTGCTCGCCCCACGTGGGGATGGACTTGAAGCCGCCTCCGTCCGGGGTCTGGTAGCGGGCATCGAGCCGGAAGCTGGCGGGTCCCTGGAAGAATGTCACGACGAGCTTGTGCATGCCGGGCTCGAGGTCGAGGCCCTGGCGCACTGCGACGGCTCCGTGCAGTCCGTCATTGCCGACGACTTCGCGCCCGTCGACGTAGAGCTTGCTTCCGTCGTCGCTGGTCAGCTCGAAGGTGTAAAGCCCCGCGTCCTTGACTTCGAGGTAGCCGGTGAAGCGGAAGGCGAAGTTGATGTCGCGCCTCCGTGGTTCGAGTGTCAACGCGACGACGGCTCCCGACTTGACGGGCTTGAGTTCATCGAAGTTCGGCAGGGCGGTCCATTCGCCCTCGTAGTATTCGTAGTGCAGGCCGGGGCCGAGCGTCATTCCGTCGTGCTTGCGTGGCTCGACCTGTGTGAACGTGGCCTGGGCGGCTAGACTCTTCTTGCCGTCGTCGCGGAAGAAGCGCGCCTTGACCGTGGTGGTGTCGCCGATGCGGATCGGTTTCTCGTATTTGGGGGACTGGGGCGTCGGCGTCGTGCCGTCGAGCGTGTAGCGGATTTCGCCTTCGAGTTCCCGGGCGGCCAGTTCGACCTCGGTGGATTCCACGAACAAGCTGAGCCCGGAGATTTGCGGGGCCGAGCACATCGTCCGGAACGGGCACGCGGGCAGGCCCTCCTTGTTCTGGAGGTTCGGCTCGGCAAGCTGGTGCCAGGCGAAGCGGACGCCGGTCGGGTTCGGCATGTCGTCGTTCCAGACGATGACCGTGTCGCCGTCGATGACCGCCCTTGCGGGCAGGGCGCGGGAATCGTCGAGTACCTCGAACCAGTCCGGGTCCTTGCCGTCGCGTGACCGGAGGCCGCCGCCGACGTGGCCGAAGCGCACGCGTACCTTGCCGTCCTCGACGGTGAACGAGTCGAAGGTCGGGCCGGAATAGACGACGTCCCGGCCGTAATCCCTGGCCAGCGCCCACAGGGCGAGCCGCTTGCCGACGTCCTGTTTGTTGCGGGGGTGGATGTCGCGCACGTTGCCGATGTCGGTCAGTACGGCCATGCCGGAGTCGGGGATCAGCGTCATCGCCGCGTCCTGCGCCTCCCATATGCTCGGCAGGAGGTACGGGTCGGCGCCGTAGTTGCACGGGGCGAGCTGCGCCCAGTAGAAGGAGAACTTGTCCCGGCCCCACATCTCGCGCCATCCCTCGACGAGCGCCCGCATCTTGTGGGCGTACAGCATCCCGTCGCTGACGTTCGATTCGCCCTGGTACCAGATGACGCCGCGTGCGGCGACCGGGATGAGGGGGTGGACCATCGCGTTGTACATCGAGCCCGGCCGGCCCCAGGCGGCAAGCGGATGCTGGAGCGAGTCGAGAATGGGCAGGTTCGGCATCAGGGGGTTGTCACAAAGTGCCTTCTCGGCGGCGGCGACAGTTTCCGAGTCTTTGCCGAGCGCCTTCGCCAACTCGTTCACGTAGGCGCGGTGCGCGTCGCGGACGTACTGGGCGTGGCCGGCGAGTTCATCGACGCCGTCGTACCCCACGCCGGGTGTCCACGCCTCGATGGGCGACCCGCCCCAGGACGTGGCGATCAGGCCGACGGGTACGCCGAGCTCCTTTTGGAGATCGCGCCCGAAGAAATACAGCACGGCCGAGAAGGGGGGAACGGTTTCGGGCGAACATTTCTGCCAGGACGTGTCGACGTCCTGCTGTGGCACGCCGCTCAGGACGTTCGGCACGAGCAGGAGCCGGATGTTCGGGTGGTCCGCGGTGGCGATCTCCTGCTGAGCGTTCATCGAACTTCCCACGTTCCATTGCATGTTCGACTGGCCGGAGCCGAGCCAGACCTCTCCGACCAGGACGTCGGTCAGCGTGAGAGTGTTCTTGCCGGCCACGGTCAGTTCGTACGGGCCGCCGGCCTCCATTTTGGCGAGGTCGACGCGCCACGCGCCGTCCGCGCCCGCCTTCGCGGTCGCCGAGTTGTCGGCGCCGAGCGAGACGGTCACCTCCTCGCCGGGGTCCGCCCAGCCCCAGACGGGGATGAGCATCTCGCGCTGGAGGACCATGTGGTCGCCGAAGACGTGCGGGAGCCGGACGTCCGCCAGCACCCGTTCGGCGGTGATACCGGCCAACACCACTGCAAATACGGCCAGGCAACGGAGAATCCGATTCATCGTCCTTTCCTCCTGATTTCGGCCCGCGGGCGGCCCGTTCTTGTTGCGTCTGCGCAGGGTATCATCGCGCTTGGTCCGGGTCAACGCAATTGCGGCGGCGGCCCCGGAGAAGGGACGTGATTTCTCTATTGCGCCGGCGGCGCGGCGTCATTCGGCCCCGGTTCGGGCGGCGCGTCGATGAGCCGGCCCGTGGCGGGGTCCCAGTTGATTATCAGTTCCATGGCGCGGCTACCGACGGTCGTCCGTACCGGGATGGGATAGCGGCACGCTTCCCCGACCAGCCGGTACCGGTATTTCTGCTCGCCGATGATGGCGACCCTGGAGCGGCCGGAGAGGATGGCGAGAGTCTGGTCTTGTTCGGTCAACGCCGGCATGGCCACAAGGCCCGTGTAGAGGTTGTAAACGCCGGACATGTCGTTACGGAGCAGATGCGCCTCGTCGGCCTCCGCGAGGTATGGCTTCGCCGCCTCACAGAAGGACCGTGGCGACTTGAACCGGTTGACCCGCGGCGCGATGAACACGTCGGCGGCAAGCGAGACGAAGAGGTAGATGACCAGAATCCACCGGGCCGCTTTGAGCGCGCCGGCGCGGTTCCTGACGAGCCGGATGCCCCGGATGGACATCGCGAGTATCACGATGCCCACAAGGATGCCGACGGCGACGGTCCCTGGACCCATAACGGACGCGAGCAGGTCTTTCTGTTGCTCGCCATCCTTCAGGAACTTCGGAGCAAGTTTTGGGAAGATGGGCATCGAGACGGCGATGGCCGCCCCCAGCACCGCCCAGATTATGAACGTGGCGTAGAACGCGCGGGAGAGCCATTTCTCCCAGCGGAACCCGTCGCGCGCGCCCGTGGAGAGGTACCAGCCGACGAGCAGGCCGACGGCCGGGGCCATGGGCATCAAGTACCCCTGTCTCTTGCCCGAGACGACCGAGAAGAACAGGAAAGTCCATACCACCCAGAAGAACACGAACTGGACCCTTGCGTCCCGCTCGTGCTTCCGCGCGCCGAAGAATGATGCGGCCGCGGGCCGGACGAGAAACACGAGAGCGATGACGTACGAGACGGCAACCACAACATTCGCCCAATGGAAGCCGAAATAGCCCTGGCCGAGAATCAGGGAGACCGGCGCGGCGAACAGGAACAACACCCTGCCCCAGTGGCGGCCCCGGAGCATGGCGATGCCGGCGGCCACACCGGCCGCTCCGCTCAACACGCTCCAGAGGATCACCTCGACGAGCGGCGTTTCGGCCTCCTTGAACGCCTGCACGCGTTCGGGGCGTATGGCAACGGCCGTCATGGCCGCGCACCCGGCAACGCCCACGACAATCGCCGCCCACGAAATCAGCGTGACCGCCGCCGGGCGCCCTTCCGCCGTTCGGATGCGTTCCCACGGCCACACCGACCGCACGAGCGCAATCGTGAAGACGAGCATCCACGGGAAAAGGTCCATCGGATACCGGACAAGGAAGTAATAGAATGGGTTGCGGTGGCTGTAGGACTGGACCACGCGGCCCAGGACCTGGTCATGCAGTTCCTGAAGGTACTCGGGATGCGCCACGGAGCACTTGACCAGCATCGGCGCCAGCCACGATGCGACCATCCCCAGGAGAAGGACCGCGCCGAACACGTGGCCCCGCGCCCCGCAACGGACACGCCTGCGGTTGGCCACGCCGTACGCAAGGAGCACCAGGGCCGGCCCGACCAGCCCGACCGGGCCTTTCGTCAGCACGGCGAGCGCGGCGAGCGCGTATGCGCCGAGCCACCACAACGTCCGCCGCCGCGTCTCGGGCTGGAGCGCCCTGTGGCCGGCGAGCAGTGATGCGACGACGAAGAGCATCAGGAGCGGGTCGAGGAGGCCCGCCTTTGCCTCGATGAAGAGCAGGAGCGTCAGCGTGGCGAGTGCGGAGATGACCGGCCCGGGCCGCGGCATCGTGCGGCGCGCGAAGGAGTATGTCAGGAGGAGCGTCACGATAGCGGCCAGCGCGGCCACCAGCCGCCCCGAGTTGTAGCCGCATCCGAGCTTGTAGAACCCCGCGGCCAGCCAGAAGAAGATCGGCGGCTTGTCGGGATAGAGCTCGCCGTTCAGGTGCGGGACCACGTAATCCCCGGTCACGACCATCTCGCGTGCAACTTCCATGTAGCGCGGCTCGTCCGGCGTCCAGAGCTCGCGCACGGCGAACGACGGGAACAACACGAGAGCGGCGAAGAACACGATAATCGCCATGTCGCCGGCGGGAGACCCGTTGGTCTTGAGTCGTTCTGTTTCCATTTTGGAACCCCTGTTCAGCCCCGGAACTTGTCATTTTCTACATTGGAAGCATTCTCTTGACGCCACCGTACCCCGTTCGCCGCGACTGCAAGTATGTGAATCAGCAAGCCACACGTCAAGGCCCGAATCGCGGAGGCATCGACCACGAGGTCCGAAAACCGGTTATAAGACTACACATCTTCGGGTGAAGGACGCGTTAACGGCACATTACATTGCCGCAACGATGTTCGCGGTGGCGCGTACGCGGGCGCCCCGCATGCGGTTTCGCCCTGTCATCTGCGGCTTTCGTTGTTGAAGGCGCGGCCGGCGCGGCCTATAATTGCCGCGCTATGTCGGACACGCCGCAGAAACCGCTCATCGTCCAGGCCGACCGGACACTGCTCCTCCAGGTCGACGGCCCGCTCTACGCCGAGGCGCGCGACGCGCTCGCCTCGTTCGCCGAGCTCCAGAAATGCCCCGAACACATCCACACCTACCGCCTGACGCCGCTCTCGCTCTGGAACGCGGCCGCGGCCGGACATCCGGCGGACGAGGTCGTCGCCGCGCTCGAGCGATATTCGCGCTACGATGTGCCCCAGAACATCACCGCCGAGGTGCGCGACTACATGTCGCGCTACGGCCGCCTCCGGCTCATCCGGCGCGACGAACGGCTCGTCCTGACGTCCGAGATGCCCGAGCTTGTCGCTGAGATTTGGCACAACCGTTCGGTGCGGCCCAAGCTACTCCGGCTCCTCGACGACCGGAGCATCGAGGTCGTCCCCGTGCTTCGCGGGCACGTCAAGCAGGCGCTCATCAAGATCGGGTTCCCCGTCGAGGACCTCGCCGGGTACGTGACGGGCGAACATCTCGACCTGTCGCTCCGGAGCGCGACACTCGCCGGCGAGCCGTTCGCCCCGCGCGGCTACCAGTCCGAGGCGGCCGAGATATTCCACGCCGGCGGGAGCGAGCGCGGCGGCTCGGGCGTCGTCTGCCTGCCCTGCGGCGCCGGCAAGACGGTCGTCGGCATGTGCGCGATGGCGAAAATCGGGGCGCACACCATCATCCTCTGCACGAACATCACCGCCGTGCGGCAGTGGATGCGCGAGATTCTTGACAAGACGACGCTGACCGAAGACCAGGTCGGCGAGTACACCGGCGAGGTCAAGCAACTCAGGCCCGTCACGATCACCACGTACCAGATTCTCACGTGGCGGAAGAAGAAGGGCGGCGAGTTCCCGCACTTCGACATCTTCGACAAGATGAACTGGGGCCTCATCATCTACGACGAGGTCCACCTCCTGCCCGCCCCGGTGTTCCGGCTCACCGCCGAGATACAGGCGCGGCGCCGGCTCGGGCTGACCGCGACGCTCGTCCGCGAGGACGGCTGCGAGGACGACGTCTTCAGCTTGATAGGCCCGAAGAAATACGACGTGCCGTGGAAGGTGCTCGAGAAGCAGGGCTGGATCGCGGCGGCCGCGTGCACCGAGGTGCGCGTCGATATGCCGCAGGACATGCGGCTCGAATACGCGCTGGCGCCGCCCCGGACGCAGGTGCGGCTCGCCGCCGAGAACCCGATGAAACTGCCCGTCGTCCGGCGCCTCGTCGAGCGCCACCGCGGCGACCGCGTCCTCGTCATCGGCCAATACCTCGCGCAGCTCGACGAGATCCGCGATGAGCTCGGCGCGCCCATCATCACCGGCCGGACGTCGAACCGGGAACGCGAGCGCCTTTACGAGGACTTCCGGACCGGCGCCATTCCGCTCCTCATCGTGTCGAAGGTCGGCAACTTCGCCGTGGACCTGCCCGACGCGAACGTCGCGATCCAGGTGTCCGGCGCGTTCGGCTCGCGGCAGGAGGAGGCCCAGCGGCTGGGGCGCATCCTGCGGCCGAAGTCCGAGGGCACCGCGGCCCGGTTCTATGCGATCGTGACCCGTGACACCAAGGACCAGGACTTCGCCGCCAACCGCCAGCTCTTCCTGACCGAGCAGGGCTACTCATACGAGATACGCGCCGCCGCTGAAATCGAACCCGGACTCGCAGACACGATGAAGGGAGTCGTCGAGTGAAGCTGGACCAGTTTCTCGGGGGCCTGAGCGTCGACCAACTGCGGGAGCTGGCCGACGTCTGGACACCGGACGAGGCGATGTCGAGCTCGAAGTCCGCGCTCTTCCGAGCGCTCCGGACGGAGATGACGCGGCCCGCCCGGGCCGCGCGCTGCCTGGAGTTTGCGGACACGTTCGGACGCGGGATCGTGCGGAAACTGCTCCGGTCCGAGGACGTGTCGCAGTCGGTGGCCGTGCTCGCGGCCAGCGCGTCGGCGCGGCCCAAGTCGCTCGAAGAGGCACGCGCCGCCGTCACGGAGCTCGGGGCGATGGGGCTCGTGTGCGTCGAGTCCGAGAAGCGATGGGAGGCGTACGGCTCGGCGAAGGTGAGCATCCCGGACGAGCTCGTCGCGCCCCTGCGCGCGGCGACCGGGATAGACGACCGCTCGTGGGAACAGATACTCAACCTGTCGGACCACCTCGCGGCGCTGTCCGGCAAGGAGCTCGCCGCCCTGCTCAAGAAGCTGGGCATCGGGCGCGAGGCCGGGGCCGCGCTTGAGGATATGGTCGCCCGTCTGGCGGAGCCGGCGTCGTGTATGGAACGAATCGGCTCGCTTTCGCCGGAAGTGCGCGAGCTTGTGCTGGCCGCCGTGCACGACCGCGCCGGGATTGTGCCGGTAGCCGCACTGGGCAAACTGGGGATGGAGCCGCCCGGCAAGGCGGCCGCGGCCGCCCTGCGCCGTCAGCTCGAATCGAGCGCGGTCGGCACGATCGGCGACGTGTCGCTCCTTCAATACGGGATCGACCTCGACGGCAGGGTGCTCGTCGTCTTCACCGAGGTGGCCGAGGCGCTCCTGTCGGCGCCCCCCGACGGCGACGTCAACCTGCCGGACCCCGTCGGACCGGACTTCCTGCTCGACCTGTCGGAGCTGGTCGCGTCCGTCCGGGAATCGGGCGCGAAGCTGAAGGCGTCCGGCGCGCTCACCGGAGCGGCCGCGCATCGGATCATCGCCAAGCTCAACCGCCCGGAACTGCCGTTGACGGACGCCGCCGACCTCCTGGACCTTCGCCTCGCGTGCGCCGAGAAGCTGGGCCTGATCGAGCGCGTCGGCGACTCGCTTGCCGTGCGGCGTTCCGCGTGGCGGTGGGAGCGGCGGTCGTACGAGGAGAAGGCGGCCGACCTTTTCGGCCAGATTGGGTTCGCGCTTCCGGCGCCGCATTCGACACACCATCACGACGGGCTGTGCGAGACCGCGGCCGGCCTGCTCCGCTCGATGAGGCCGGGCGAGTGGCGCCGCGGCGGGGCGCTGGCCCACGTCGCCATGCGCCGGTACCTCGCGGGCCTCGGCTCGTCGGACCTGAGGGAGCGAGTGCAGGAGGACGTCCACGACGTCGCCAAGTACGTCCTGCCCCCGTTCCCCGGGCTGAGCCAGCTCGGCTCGCACTTGCATAAAAGCGTCGTGCTCGAGGCGTACGCGATGGGCGTCCTGGACCTCGCCGTGGCCGGCGGGCGTGCGACGGCCGAGCGGCTCGGCGACTTCGGGTCCGTCGCGGCGGGCCGGGCCGCCGACGGCCGGGCGCCGGCGAAGCTCATCGCGAGCGCGGATTTCGAGGTCATTATCCTGCCGGAGGGAAACACGACCCGGCTGCGCTACGAGATAGGCCAGTTCGCCGCCCGCGAGAAGTTCGAGCAGACCGCGCACCTGCGGATCACCAAGGAGCGCGTCGAGGAGGCGGTCGTGCGCGGCCTCGACGCGGGCGACATGGCCCGGCTTCTCCTGGAGCATTCCCACACCGGCGCGGTTCCCCAGAACGTCGAGGCGTCGATTCGGGGCTGGGCCGGGCGCGTCCGCGTCGCCACGGTCGAGGACGTGCACGTCTTCGAGCTAGGCGACGAGGAGTTGCTGGACGTCGTTGCGGAAATGCCGGCGCTGAAGGAGTTGGTCGTGCGGCGTGTATCGCCGACGGCGCTGGCGCTCGCCGAATGGCCGAGCGACCGCAAGCTCCTTGCCGACCTTTGCCGGCTGGGCGTCTATGTGCGGTGAGCCGTCGCGTTGACTTTGCGCGCCGCGGCCCGTATCATTCGGGCTCGCAGGAGCGGCGGACGACGAACGACCGGTTCAAGGAGGACGGCTTGGACGTTGAAGAAAAAGAGCGCCCCATCAAGGTCGACATCCTGACCGTCGGCCTGATGCAGACCGCGTGCTACGTCGTGGCCGACAAGGAGACGGACGGGCTCCTCGTCATCGACCCCGGCGGCGACGCGGAGATGATCCTCGAGTCCGTCAGCATGACGGGATGCGAGCCCGCGGTGATCGTCAACACGCACGGCCACGGCGACCACATCGCGGCCAACGGCGCGCTCAAAAAGGCCTACCCCGACGCGCCCCTGTGCATACATCGCGCCGACGCCGACATGCTGACAGACCCGGAAAAGAACCTTTCGGCCCTTTTCGACATGCCGGTCACGTCGCCCCCGGCCGACCGTCTGCTGGCCGAGGGCGACGAGATGTCCGTCGGGGAAAACACACTGAGCGTCATTCACCTGCCGGGCCACACGCCCGGCGGCATCGGGCTCTACTGGCCCGGCACGGACGTCGTCGCGGGGATGCTCTTCTGCGGCGACACGCTCTTCGCCGGCGGCGTCGGCCGCACCGACTTCCCCGGCGGTGACGAGAAGGCGCTGATGGCCTGCATTCGCGGGAAGCTCTTTACGTTGCCCGACGATACGTTCGTGCTGCCCGGCCACGGACCGGCCACGACGATCGGGCGGGAGAAACAGACCAATCCCTTTTTCACGTCCGGCTGAACCAGCCGGGACGCAAGGAGGTGTGCGATGTCCGAGAAGAAAGTCGACGAGGCCTGGAAACAGCAGGCCCGCGAGGAGAAGAAGAAGCTGGCGTCGGACCGCCCGGAAGGTCCGCCCGAGGCATCCCTGTCGCTGATCGTCTCGTCGTTCGTGGCCCAGGCCCTCATCGCGCTTGGCGAGATGGAGAGCCCGGTCGACGGGAAACGAACGCGCGATCTCGAAGCGGCGAAGTTCAGCATCGACCTGCTCCAGGTGCTGTCGGACAAGACGAAGGGAAACCTTGCCGACGAGGAACAGCAGATGTTGCAGGGAGCGCTTTACGACCTGCGCATGCGATACGTCCAGGCCAGTTCCTGACGAGGCCCATGCACACGCAGAAGAGCGACGAAGAACACATGGCGCTGGCGCTCCGCGAGGCGGCGCTCGCCCTCGAACGCGACGAGGTCCCCGTGGGCGCCGTCATCGTGCGCGACGGCCGCGTCATCGGCCGCGCCCACAACCAGCGCGAATTGCTCGGCGACCCGACCGCGCACGCCGAGATGATCGCGATCACCCAAGCGGCCGAAGACGTCGGCAACTGGCGGCTCGAAGGATGCACGATGTACGTCACGCTCGAACCATGCGCCATGTGCGCCGGCGCCGTCGTCCTCGCGCGTCTGCCGCGGCTCGTCTTCGGCGCCCGCGACCCCAAGGCCGGAGCGGTCGGCACGCTGTACGACATCCCGCGCGACCCGCGGCTCAACCATGCCGTCGAGGTGACCTCCGGCATTCTCGAACAGGAATGTTCCGAAATCCTTACCGAGTTCTTCAGGCGGAAGAGGGGCCGCGCTGGAACGGAATGAGGATACTTCAACTCATCACCGGGCTGGGGCGGGGCGGGGCGGAACAGGTCGTGCTCGACCTCGCCACGCGCCTTGACCGGGGGCGCTACGAAAGTTCCGTCTGCTCGATCCTCGACGTCTCCGGCCGGCAGGGCGCATGCGTCGGCCGGCTCAGGGAGGCGGGCGTCAACGTCATCTCGCTCGGGCTCACGCACAAGCGCCAGTTGCGCCGCGCGATGGCGCTGCGCCACGTACTGCGCGACCTGCGGCCCGACATCCTTCACTGCCACATGTTTCACGCGAACGTGCTGGGCCGCTGGGCGGGCAGTCGCGCCGGCCTGCGCAACATCATCTCGACCGTGCACATCGCCGAGCGGCGGTGGCGGCCGTGGCGGTTCTGGCTCGAG
>Ga0180429_10004700_pt1 | contig 10886 bp, 3 predicted proteins | sample SS_ome_FD_132428 | JGI IMG/M metagenome (GOLD analysis project Ga0180429, IMG submission 132428) | Hypersaline lake sediment archaeal communities from the Salton Sea, California, USA - SS_1_S_1 metaG | ecosystem: Environmental > Aquatic > Non-marine Saline and Alkaline > Hypersaline > Sediment ... | reverse complement strand
GTTGACTCCACGGTGAAGCTGATCGAATCACCCGGGTCGTTCCTCATGTCTTCGGGTGGGGAAATGTTGGCCGCCATGTCGAAGCGGACCCAGTTTTCGGAGAGTACGGACGGATTGAGACCCGCTTCGGGAAAACTATCCTGCGCGAGATGGGTCTCCTCCGCGATGATCAGGGGGCCAGACGTCCCATAATGTTCGACGGAGACGTTGTCGAAGTAAGGCGCAGGCGTGGTGTCCGTGTCGTTATAGTCTACAAAATATTCACCGTAGTCCTTCGCGCTGAGCGCGACCTGCATTTCAAGCCAGCCGGGGACCAGATACGAACCGAGCTCGAACGACCGTCGTTTCCAACGACTCTGATAGCTTTGATAGACTGGAGTATCGGTCTGCCAGGGCGCATCTTCGAGGGGTTCCAGGATCGGGTTTGCGGTCGATCGTACCTTCCAGTCATAGAAGACGCCGTTGAATAACTCGAGATGCGAATACACATCGAATACCAGCCGGACGCCCTGCATCGAAAGATCGCCCCGCACGAGAATCGGCGACCAGATCTCGTTGTCCACGGCATGGCCCGGCCCCAGCAGCCCCCCCTCGGGATCGAAGACGAACCCGCCGGGTCCGTATGTCCACGTTGAACCGATGGTCCCACCGGTCCCGGGCTCGACCACGCCGTCGTCGATGAACGCCACGACCGGCGACATGTTCTGTTCGCATGTATCGAGCTCGTTGAGCTGAGGCCAGACGTGAGCGAAGTTGCCCGCCCGGCCCTCCTTGAGCGGCACCGTCCAGTTTCCGGCCGTCCCATCCTCGAAGTTGTCAACGAGCGGTGCGCCCGAGTCGATGGTTACGTTGATATCGTCAACTCTGGCGAGTCCGGATGAAGGGAATAGACAATCCTCGTCGGACCACAGACCATCGGAGTAGGCCCGCCAGCGAAGGTGCAGTTTATCCGTGTCGACGTAATGATCGATGTTGAAGGTCTCGTCTACGGAGATATAGCTCCCGTATCCCGTCCAAGAAGCGAGGACCTGCATGCCCCCGGCGTCTTCGTATTCCAAAAAGAGATAATCCGTGTCCGGCTCCGTGTCATAGCTGATAAGGGCCGTGATATGCACATCCGTGCTGCCGTCCGGATCGTCGACGGTGACGACGAGGTCGAGATACTCATCGTAGTCGTTTCCGTACCCGCCGGTCGGCTCTCCAGATCCACAGGAGCGGATCCTCTGCCCACACCACATGGAATACGAGCCTTGGAGGGCCGTATCTGAATCGACCTCCCAGTGGTTGACCCTATCCTCGGTCTTATCGACGGGGAGCCAGCCGTCCCATGAGGGTCGTCCGTCCTCGGTCTGGAAATCACCCAGATCCTCCAGATCCTGGTTCACGAGCAGGTCGATCGCGGACTTGGTCGTCCGCTCCAGGCTGCGTCCTTTCACGAGTAGATCAGGATCGACGACCTCGATCCTGGGCTTGTCTCCATATTCTGCTTGGCCTGGAGCTCCTCCGACGGCGGCGGGGCTGATGAGAACGATGGTCAATGCAAGGACGGATTTGATGGAAAAGCGGCTTCGCTCGCGCATACTAGTTCCCCCCGGCTAGTATCAATACCCGGTATCACCTCGTTTTGAACTGAATGGGCGAGTAGGAAATCGACAATCTGAATATGTCAGTGAGTGTTTACTTGATATTGAGATATCAACACTATCACAGCATGTCACCCATGTCAAACGGTGGGGACCAGATGTGAGGTAACCTGTCCATCACAGATCGATATCCGGTCCCATCATTCGATGACACCAGCCCGAGACGAGTGCTTGGTGATATCTGAAAGCCACCACACGAAAGGGCGCTGCATCGCAACGTCACCTTTCGTGCAGCTCGCGAACGATAAAACGCTCCCTACGCCTCGCCCGCCTTCACCTCCGCCGTCAGGACGGAGGCCAGTTCGAACGCGCCGTCGACCACGTCCAGCTCCACCTCCCGCTCGGGCAGCACGTCGCCCGCCAGGATGCCGTCCGCCAGGCGGTCCTGCACCTCCCGCTGGATCACGCGCTTGACCGGACGGGCGCCGAACTGCGGGTCGAAGCCCAGCTCGGCCAGGCGGTCCACCGCGGCGGCGGTCCAGGTCAGGCGGATCTCCTGCTCGCGCAGGGCGGCGTCCACCTTGGCCAGCTCCAGCTCCACGATGCGCCGGATGAGGTCGCGGCTCAGGGCGTTGAAGCGGACCACCGCGTCGAGGCGGTTGAGGAACTCGGGCCGGAAGTGGCCGGCCAGGGTCTGCAGCAGCTCCTGCTCCTGCTCGCGGCGGCCGGCCTCGTCCAGATCCTCGCGGGGCGCGTAGCGCTCGTCCTGGCAGAGGTTGCTGGTCATCACCACCAGGGTGTTGCGGAAGTCGACCACGCGGCCCTTGCCGTCGGTCAGGCGCCCGTCGTCGAGCAGCTGCAGCAGGACGTTCGTCACCTCGGGGTGGGCCTTCTCCACCTCGTCCAGCAGGATCACCGTGTAGGGGTGGCGCCGCACGGCCTCGGTGAGCTGGCCGCCCGACTCGAAGCCCACGTAGCCCGGGGGCGCGCCGATCATGCGCGCCACGCTGTGGCGCTCCATGTACTCGGACATGTCCAGGCGCACCATATGGCCCTCGTCGCCGAAGAGCTCGGCGGCCAGAGCCTTGACCAGCTCGGTCTTGCCGACGCCGGTCGGGCCCAGGAAGAGGAAGGAGCCGAGGGGCTGCTGGCGGTCCGTCAGCCCGGCGCGGGCGCGCCGAACCGTACGGGCCACCTGGGCCACGGCCGCGTCCTGCCCCACCACACGCGCGGTGATGCGCGATTCCAGTTCGCGCAGCTTGGCGGATTCATCCTCGACCAGGCGCTGGGCCGGGATGCCGGTCCACTTGGCCACCAGGCGGGCCACGTCCTGCTCGTCCACCTCCTCGCGCAGCAGGGGATGGTCGCCCTGCACGGCGACCAGGCGCGCGCGGACGTCCTCGATCTCGGTATCGATCTCGCTGGCGCGTCCGTACTTGAGCTGGGACGCCCGCGCGAGATCCCCGGAGCGCTGCGCCCCCTCGATCTCCGTGCCCAGGCGCTCCTGCTCGGCCTGCAGGGCGCGGATGTCGTCGATGACGGCCTTCTCCTGCTCCCAGCGCGCCGTGAGGACGGCGAGCTCGTCTTCCAGCTCGCCGAGCTGACGCTCGATGGTCTCGCGCCGCGCCACGGCCTGCTTCTCGGTCTCGCTCTCGAGGGCCAGCTTCTCCATCTCGAGCTGGTCGCGCCGACGCTGCAGGGCGTCCACGTCGGCGGGCACCGAGTCGATCTCCATGCGCAGTTCCGAGGCGGCCTCGTCCATCAGGTCGATGGCCTTGTCCGGCAGCATGCGGTCGCTGATGTAGCGGCTGGACAGATCGACCGCGGCGACCACGGCCGAATCGGACACGCGGATGCCGTGATGCACCTCGTACTTCTCCTTCAGCCCGCGCAGGATGGCCACGGCCTGCTCGCGCGTGGGCTCCTCGATCATCACCGGCTGGAAGCGGCGTTCCAGCGCCGGGTCCTTCTCGATATGGCGGCGGAACTCGTCGAGGGTCGTGGCCCCCACGCAGTGCAGCTCGCCGCGCGCCAGGGCGGGCTTGAGGATGTTCGACGCGTCCATGGCCCCCTCGGCGGCGCCGGCGCCCACGAGGGTGTGCATCTCGTCGATGAACAGGAGCACCTCCCCCTCACGCTCGGTCACCTCCTTGATGACGGACTTGAGCCGGTCCTCGAACTCGCCGCGATACTTGGCGCCGGCCAGCAGCGATCCCATGTCCAGGGTGTAGAGGGTCTTGCCGCGCAGGCCGGCTGGCACGTCGCCCGCCACCAGACGACGCGCCAGCCCCTCGGCCACGGCGGTCTTGCCCACGCCGGGGCTGCCGATGAGCACGGGGTTGTTCTTGGTGCGGCGCGAGAGGATCTGCACCACGCGGCGGATCTCGTCGTCGCGCCCGATCACCGGATCGATCTTGCCGTCGCGGGCGGCGGCGCAGAGGTCACGGGCGTAGCGGTCGAGGGCGGATTCGTTGCCGGACTCTCCCTCTTCGTCGCCCTCATAGGCGCCGGTCGCACCGATGGACTCCAGGGCGCGCGCGAGCTTCTCGGCCGTCACGTCGAAGGTCTTGAGCACGCTGCCCGCGCGGCCGTTGCCGGTCGCCAGGGCCAGCAGCAGCTCACGCGTGCCGACCATGCCGCCGCTGCGCTTGGTTGCCAGGGACTGGGCTTCGAGCAGGGTCTGCTGCAATTCGCGGCCGGGCGCCGGCACGTCCTTCTGATCGACGGTGGGCAGACTGGACAGCTCGCCCTCCACGGTGCGCAGCACGAGTTGCGGATCGATCTCCAGGCTCCGCAGGGCGTTGCCCGTGACGCCGGCCTCGGCCAGCAGCGCCCACAGCAGGTGCAGCGGCGCCAGCTCGGCATGGCCGGATTCATAAGCTCGCGACTGGGCGCGCTGCAGGGTCTCGGCGGCGTTGACGGTCATGTTCTTCATGGGGGCTCTCCCTCTCTATCCGGATGCGCCCGGAGGCGCTATTCAGGTTCCGGGAGGAGGGATTGCAGTTGGCGTGCCAGAATGGAGTACACGTGGAATTTCTATAACAGACCGCCATATAATAACTTAGTGATCGACTCTCTGCAACAGCACCGCCGCTCGGGCGCATTCTGTCACAATGTCATGTCACGCTCACCCCGTCAATACGACACCTGGCAGCCGTCGCGTAGACACCGAGACGACGTGCGGGCGCGGCGATGACCGCGCCACCAGGTATCGTCATCTCCACCGAGACTTCCCCCCGTCGTAATACGGAATCTCCTCCAGCACCGCCTCGAACTCGATCGGCTCGGTCAGTTCGACGTAGGGCCCGGCCCTGAGCTGCACGACCGACTGATGGTCGTAATCGTCGCCGTACCAAGTGTGCAGCCACAGCTCCGGACGTTCCGCGCTGCCGAAACGCGGGGGGGAATAGCACGATTCCTCGGGAAGGGGTTCGACGCGGAGCTTCAGGGTATCCCCCGCCACGGCCGTGCAGCGGTACGGAAACGGACCGAACCAGCCGCTGTTGCTCCCCGACAACAACCAGGAAAAGCATTCCTCGCCGTTCAGATAGAAGAATCGTTCGTGGCAGCTGAAGCTTATATAGGCGTCCCATTCGTCGATGTCGTCGTACGGATACGGCTCGGACGTGGCGCTGACCTGGAACGACATGGGCAGCCCGAAGTTGATGGGCAGGGGCCGCGATTCGACGCCGTCGCTTTCGCTGAAGGCCCGCACGCGCACGATGCCCACATCGTCGTAGTAGAGTTCGACGGAGACCTCGCCGGCGTCGTCGGTGACGCCGGCGGAATCTCCGATGAACGAGCCCTCGTCGGTATCGAATTCCACGTACACGCCCACTCGAGGGTCGCCCGTCGGTGCGAGAAGATCACCCTCGGCCCATTCGCGCAGCGTGGCGGTGACAGTGACGTTCTCCCAGCCGTAGCCGGCCGCGATGCGGGGATCCGAGTCCATGATGATGCCGTAGATGTTGAAGTCGAGGGAGACCTCGTTGGCGCCGCATTCGATCGGCGTGGTGTTGCTCATCGTCCCCAGTGAAACCCCCAGGCTGTTGAAGGCTTCCGCCTCGTAGGTCTCGCCCCAGCCCACGGAGAACCCGTACATGGACGCCTCCCCGCCCGGCGCGAAGGACACCGAGGCCGGGACGGCGCTCTCGTTGTCCGGAACCGTCACGACGATCTCGGCCGTGTCCGTCGGGTAGTTGCCCGCCGTGAAGGTCAGCCAGCCGAAGCAGAAGACACCGGGCGAGCGCCCGCAGGGCAGATCGGCCTCGATACCCTGGGAGCCGACCTCTTCGCCGGCCGCGTTGTAGGCCGTGGCCACGATCGACACGTCCGGCGCGGCGGTCATATCCGGCAGTTCCTGGACCGGCATGGCGATCGTGGCCTCGGTCGACGGGATTTCCGGGCCCGGATAGAAGACCCAGAACTCCACGGAATCCACGGCGTAGGGCCCGTCCTGGGGATAGTCCGTGAAATCGATGTCCAGCGTGGCGTCGCAGGGACAGAGCTCGACCGCATTGGGGCCGCTGTCCAGGTCCAGGTTCCAATAGCCGGTATCGAGCAGTTCGCCGTATTCGTCTCTCGCCTCGATGTAGATCTCGGCGCCGGCCGGGAACAGTCCGGTCGCCGAATCCCAGTCGGAACCGGGCCAGAGCATCAGGGTCTCGTCCCGCTCCGGACAATCGGGATAGCGGATAAGGACATCGTAGTATTCGAAGCCCGGCGGCTGGCACACCGCGGGAAACTCGAATTCGACCGAGGCCGGGAGGTAGTAGTCGCCGCCGCCGGTGGCGAAGGTCATGCTGGTTTGCGCCCCGAACAGATCTTCGCTGTAGCCCAGACCCCCATCCTGGGTCTCGGCGAGCAGTGCGGCGAAGTCCGCATCGCCCTCGCCTTCCAGGTGCACGGCCATCCCGTTGATGGAATCGACCGCGTCCTGCAGAAAGAAGCTGCCGTCCCAGGCCATCACGCCGCCGGCCCCCGCTTCGAGCATCGCATCCTGGATCTCCGAGGAATGGGGACACACGAAGCCGACCAGGGTGCCGTCATACATCAACATCTCCTCGGCCAGGCGGTCGCCGCGGATCCAGGTCTCCTCGACCATGGCCTCTTCGTTGCTGTTCCAGACCTCGCCCGAGATCATCTCGCCGTCCTGGTACCACTGGAGGTACTTCTCCCAGGTCCGCGTCCCCACATGCTCTTCGTAGAGCTCCGCCTCGCCGCCCGAGAAGCACTGCATGAAGAAGTGCTCCTCCCCCTGGGCGTCGGCGACCATGCCGCCCCCGCCGATGAAGATGACGACCCCGTAGCCGTACTGATCGGTCAGCGACTCGGGCGTGAAGCTGGTGTCGTCCATATCCAAGCGGACCGTCGTCTCGATGTCCTCGGGATCCCAGCCGGCGCTCTCGAAGAATTGTCTCATGGCCCCGGCGGCGTAGCGGCTGTCCAAGTTGGTGGCCATCATCGTGTTGACGATGTGGACCTTGGTCTCGGGGGGGACCATGTCCGCGCAGCCGGACTTCACGGCGGCGATGGCGTCGGGCCGGAACCGGAGGGCCGCAGCGGCGCCGGCCGCGGCGATCGTCGCGGGAGGCGGGTCGTCCTGGACTGCGAGGTCCTCGTACGTGCACAGGAAGGCCGTCGCGCCGTCGGAGAAGCGCACCGCGACGGTGGAACCGTCGCTCGTGATCCCGGCGCCGTCGATGTCCGGCCACGCGTCGTTCAGCTCGGCGACCAGGGCCGCGCGGGCGTCGGACAGGTCCTTTCCGAGTCGCAGGATCTCCCAGCGGTCGGCCGCGGCGTCCAGGGCGGCGACGTCCGCGGCGGGCAGCAGGATGTCGTTCTCGGGCCAGTCGGGTCCCGGATCGGGCGCGGGCGCCGCCGGATCGTCGCCGCCGCAGCCCGACAGGCCGGCGGCGATCATCAGCAGGGCGAACAGGATCGTGAACAGGGGTCGCGCGCGGTACATGGTCGGCCTCCCGGACGTAAGTCTCCTCAACGAACACGACTCCAGGTTACGGAGAGGCCGTTACGCGAGAATTACGCGCACGGGGCCGGTCGTCGCCGTCACGGTTTAGTCAGTGTTTTCAACAGATTACCCCGTTCCACACGCGTTTCCGTGGTCATCCCGTTGAGCAGGGCCAGACCCGTCATATCCATGCCGGCCTCCGCGGGAATGGGATAGCGCCCCGCCACCTCGGCGAAGGTGCCGGCCACCGGCGCCGCCACGACATCCAGGACCACCGGCGTGATCTGCAGCACGTCCGGATCGGTCTCCGTCCGGAAGCCGTCCGGCACGGAAGCCAGGACGGACCGGTGGGTCGTGTAGCCCGCCTCGGCGCAGAGTCCGTGGAAGACGAAGAGTAGATCGCCGTGGCGGAAGAACGTGGACATGACCACCTGAGTCGATCCGTCCTGGGCCGTGATGCGGACCAGGGTGCGGACCGCGGGCAGCGAGCCGAGGTAGACGCGGCCCTGGTCCAGCAGCACCATCCCCTGCTGTGAGACGAATCGCCCGGCGGCGTCCTCCTCGCTCTCCCCCTCGGCCAGGGTGAAGATCACCAGGGCGTCCTGCTGCCCGGACATCATCGCGACCTGGGTCCGTGTGTTCTGCAGCTGCCACCCGGCGGGCACCGGGAAGCGGAAGGCCATGTCGGGGTGGTGGAAGATCCCGTCGCGGACGAAGCCCTCCCGCGGGTTGGGCCCGAACATCAGGCCGTCCAGACGCTGCAGGAAGGCGTCCCGCTCGGTGAGGTAGGGGCCGGGGCCGGCGGCCTGACGCTGCTCGGAGAGTTCCAGAACGGTCACGTGGCGCTCCCCCGGATCCGGGTGGGTGCTGGCCCAGGAGGGCAGGCGTCCGTCGGGCGGCGTGAGGCGGTCGAGGGTGCGGAAGAACTCGGCCATGTCGCGGGTGTCGTAACCCACGTCCGAGGCGTACTGCACGCCGAGCTCGTCGCTTTGGCGCTCGTGGTCGCGGCCGTACTTGAGCAGGAGCAGCTGCAGCGCCGTGCCCCCGAGGTCCGCGTACTGCGCCACGGTCTCGCTCAGGGCGCTGCCGACCATCAGGCCCACGCCCATCAGGGTCTGCTGCGTGTACTGCTGCGCCCCGTGGCGGGCGGTGACGTGTCCGATCTCGTGGCCGATCACGCCCGCCAGGGCGGCCTCGCTGTTCAGGTAGGCCAGGATGCCGCGCGTGATGTACACGTAGCCCCCCGGCAGGGCGAAGGCGTTGACGACGGGGTCGTCCAGCAGGCGGAAGTGGAAGTCGAGATGGGGCCGGTGGCTGACCGCGGCCATGGACTGGCCCAGCGCCTCGACGTAGGCGGCCAGTTCGGAATCGTCCAGCAGGCCGTACTGGGCCGAGATCGATCCGTCCGCCTGGGCGCCCAGGGCCACCTCCTGGGACTCGGACATCAGGTTGAGCTGACGCTTGCCGGTGACCGGGTTGACGGCGCAGGACAACAGGACGGTCATCATCAACGGGAGGAACAGGGCCATGATGACCGGGATCGATTTCAACCTGGGCCTGGCGTTCATGGTCGCTCCTCCGCTCTGAGTGGCGCGTGTTTTCGCTGATCGCGATCGTACACGATCATCCGCCGTCTCGTACACAGAGTCCTGCGCGGCCCGCCTCATCGCCACCCGTGAACCGTCGCCGCCACCTTGGAAGTCGGGAACCTCCTCGAAGGTCACCTCGAATTCCTCGCCTACCGATTCCCGTTTTGTCGCTCATCGCCTCCACGCCGCCGGCTGTCTACTGCTGGGCCGGATCCTCCAGGATCACCATCACATTGATGTTCGAGGTCCAGGAGCCCTGCGCGGGAAAGACTCTCTGCGTGATCTGCGCCGAATACTCGTCCCTCCAGAAGTAATGCAACCAGAGGTCCTCGACGTAGGCGGGCTCATCGTAAACCGGATCACAGTAGGCCGGCTCGAAGACGAACCTCAGCGTGTCGCCGACCGCAGCCGGCCTGTTGCACATGAAGAAGCCGCCGATGTTGCAGGGATGGCTGTCGTGGATCACGGCTCCATTGTGGGTGACCAGACCCGTGCCGCCGTTGAAGAGGAACGTCGAGCCGTCGTATCCGAACTCGCCGTCCACGGTGCGCGAGGTGCTGTCGAGCCAGAATTCGAGCCCGCCGCCGAAGCTGACGTAGGCGGGCCGGACGGGCTCGACGCCGTCCGCCATGACGAAGGCGCGGACGACGGCCAGGCCTTCCACGTTGCTGGCCAGCTCCACCGACGCCTCACCGCCGGCATCCGTGATGCCGTAGGTGGGGCCGATGAAGAAGCCCAGGCTGGTATCGAAGGACACGACCACGTCCGGACGCGGGTCGCCTGTCGGCTCGAGCAGGTCTCCCTCCTGGAAATCCCTCAGGGTGGCCGTGACGGTGGATGTGCTCACGCCGTCGGGTGTCACGTTGTAGGGGCTCACCTCCATGAGGATGCCGTAGACGGCGAAGTCGAGAGCGATCTCCGTGGCGCCGCACCCGACGGTGACGTGGTTGACCGTGGTTCCGAGGGAAACCCCCAGGCTGTTGAAGGCTTCCGCCTCCAGGTCGTATGTTCCACCGACGATGCAGCCGTACAGGGAGGCCTCTTCGCCGATCGCAAAGGACACCGAAGTCGGCACGACATCCTCATCGCCCGAAGACACGACGATCTCCGCGGTCTCGGTCGGGTAGTTCCCGGCCGAAACGGAAATCCAGCCGAAGCAGTAATCCCACGGCGCACGCCCGCAGCGCAGATCCTGGGGGCCCCATTCATAGCCGACGGCCACGCCGTCCGCGTTGAAGGCCGTCGCCAGGATGATGACGTCCGTCCCCGCGTCGAGATCGGTCCACGCCTGGGCCGACACATCCAGATCGACTGCGTTGTACGGCATGCCGTCTTCCCCGTAGTACGCCGCGTACTCGACATACGACGCGGCATAGGGTCCCTCCTGAGGGTAGTCCGAGAGGTTGAGGTCCAGTTCCGCGTCGCAGGGGCAGATTTCGACCGTGTTGGAACCGCTGTCCAGGTCCAGGTTCCAGAGCCCCGTGTCGAGCAGTTCTTCGTCCTCGTTCCTCGCTTCGACGTAGATCTCCGCACCGACCGGTATCTGGCTGTGCAGGGATCCCGCCCCCGGAAACAACATCCAGGTGTCGTTCAGCTCGGGACAGTCCGGATATCGGATCTCGACATCGTAGTACGCGACGCCGGGCGGTTGGCACGATTCGGGATATTCGAAGTTGATCGTGGCCGGCAGGTAGTAGTCGCCGCCGCCGGTGGAGAACGACATCTCGCTCGGATTGCCGAACTCGT
>Ga0180429_10004698_pt1 | contig 10888 bp, 9 predicted proteins | sample SS_ome_FD_132428 | JGI IMG/M metagenome (GOLD analysis project Ga0180429, IMG submission 132428) | Hypersaline lake sediment archaeal communities from the Salton Sea, California, USA - SS_1_S_1 metaG | ecosystem: Environmental > Aquatic > Non-marine Saline and Alkaline > Hypersaline > Sediment ... | reverse complement strand
CTACTGCCTGCGCAACCCCGACTCCAAGCGCGACGTATGGCGGGACCTGCAGGTCGTCATGGCCGAGCTTGGTCTCGAGCCTCCGCGCCAATAGGGTGATGCGATGGAACCGCAACGACAGTTCAACGTCGGTCCGGTGGAGTTGGGGCGGGAGCTTGTCTTCATCGCCGGCCCCTGCGTCATCGAGGACCGCGACTCGACCCTGCGGGTGGCGGAGCGTCTGGCCGAGCTTGCACGGGAGCGCGGCTGCGGCCTCATATTCAAATCGAGCTACGACAAGGCGAACCGGACCGGCGGGGGGAGCTTCCGCGGCCCCGGCATGGAAGAGGGGCTGCGCGTGCTCGCGGAGGTCCGGGAGGCGACCGGGCTTCCGGTGCTCACCGACGTCCACTCCCCGGAGGAGGCCCGGAGCGCGGGGGAGGTCGCGGACTGCCTCCAGGTGCCGGCCTTCCTCTGCCGCCAGACCGACCTCGTCATCGCCTGCGCCCGGACCGGGAAGCCGGTCAACGTGAAGAAGGGGCAGTTCCTCGCCCCCGACGACACCCGGCACGTCGTCGCCAAGCTGACGGCGGCGGGGTGCGACCGCATCATCCTCACCGAGCGCGGCTACGCCTTCGGCTATCACGACCTGGTGGTGGACCTGCGCTCGCTGGCGGTGATGCGGGAGACCGGGGCCCTGGTCTGCTACGACGCGACGCACTCGCTGCAACAGCCGGGCGGTTCTACCGGTCAGACCGGCGGCCTGCGCGTCTTCGTCCCTCCCCTGGCCCGGGCCGCCGCGGCCTTCGGCGTGGACGCCCTCTTCGCCGAGACGCACCCCGACCCGCCCCGGGCGAAGTCCGACCCGGCCACCGTCTGGCCCCTGGACACCTTCGGCCGCCTGATGGACCAGGTCCTGGCGGTGGACCGGCTGAGGCGCGAGCTGGGAAGGCTGGGTCCCGATGTCTGATAAATTCACCTTCCCCGGCGAGGCCCGGGTCGCCGACCTGGCGGAGCGCGCCCGGCGGGTGCGTCTCGTGGCCGTGGACGTGGACGGCGTCCTCACCTCCGGCGGGATGTTCACCGACGCGGACGGCGTACCGGTAAAGGTCTTCGACGTCAAGGACGGGCTCGGGCTCTACCTCCTGGGCCGGGCGGGGATAAAGCGGGCCATCGTCACCGGCAAGACGAGCCGGGCGGTGGAAAGGCGGGCGGAGGAGCTGGAGCTGGAGCACTGCCTCCAGGGCGCGCTGGACAAGGGACCGGCGGTGCGGGAGCTCCTGCGGGCCGCGGACTGCGCCGAGGACGGGCTGTGCTACATCGGCGACGACCTCAACGACCTGCCGGGCCTGGTCGTCGCCGGGCTGGCCTGCTGCCCGGCAGACGCCGCCCCCGATGTGCGGGGGCGGGTGCACTACGTCTGTGCCGCTGGCGGAGGGAAGGGCGCCGTGCGCGAGGTCTGCGAGCTCATCCTGCGCGCCCGGGGGGAGTGGGAAAAAATGGTTAAACAGTGGTTAGAAGGGAATTTTAAATGAGTTGGTTGTTATTCCTTGACGAAAGCGGACATGACCATAAAAAAACACCTTATGAGGTGCGTGGTGGTATTGCCCTGAAAGATAATAAGATATGGCCGTTTATTCGTCAATTAAAAGACCTAGAAATATCTCTATTTGGTCGTGAGATGAGATCATTTGGTAAGGAAATAAAAGGGGAGAGATTATTAAACAGGGAACGGTACAAAAATGCGGTAAAAGCCGAGATTGATACTGCTACCCGAAGAACTTTATGTGATTCATTACTTAGAAAAGAAGGAAAAAATCCAACAGGTAATGAAGTTATTGCATACGCTCAGACTTGTATTGATTTTGCCCAACAAATTATTCAACTTTTAAAAGATAACGATGCAGTATTATTTGCATCTGTTATTCCAAAGGGTGTGAAAAAACAGCTTGGTTTACTTGAGGAGGATTTTTTAAGGAAAGATTTAGTCTTTATGTTTGAGAGGTATTTCTATTTTTTAGAAAGAGAAAATGATTTTGGGTTAATTGTAATGGATGAAACAGATAAGAAAGAAGATAGTGACTTTGTCAATCGTTTTCAAAAATATTTCACAAATACATCAAAGGGTAGATACAGAACATCAAGGATAATACCTGTTCCTTTCTTTGTATCTTCGTACATGACTTATCCAGTTCAAGCGGCTGATGTGTGCATCTATTGCATCAATTGGGGTTTTCGGTTACCGATGTTAGGTATGGATGCTGAACACCGAAAGGAAATAAATGAAGATTATGGATTCTATTTGTCACAATTACAATATCGTGGGGAAATTACAGTTGAAGGTGAGCACAAACAGGTTTTTGGGATCGTGTATGTACCTGATCCTTATACACCTAGAAAATAAGAGGAAGCGGTAACGCCCTCAGGGCCCCTGCTTTTACACAGTAACCCCTCGGCCGAACCGCCATCAACAGTCTAGCCCTTTTTGTACGTTTTTGTCAAGTTTTTGTTAAGGTTTATTTACGGTTAAAGTGAGGGATTTTTTACGATGGTGACTATCCCATGAAATCCGACGCTGAAATCACGGCCCGGGGGCGCGAGGTGCTGGCCGTCGAGGGCGAGGCGCTGGCACGTGTGGCGGAGCGGCTGGACGAGCGCTTTGCCGCGGCGGTGCGCCTTCTGCACGGCTGCACCGGGCGGGTCATCGTGGCCGGGATGGGCAAGAGCGGGCACGTCGCCGACAAAATCGCCTCCACCCTGTCCTCGACGGGCACGCCGGCCTTCTTCCTCCACCCCGGCGAGGCGGCCCACGGCGACCTGGGGATGGTCATCGCGGGGGACGTGGTGCTGGCGGTTTCCAACTCGGGGCGGACCCGGGAACTCGTGGCCATCGTGCCGAACCTGAAGAAGCTGGGCGCGCGGCTGGTGGCCCTGGTCGGAGACCCCGACTCCCCCCTGGCCCGGGAAGCCGAGGTGGCCCTCGACGCGAGCGTGGTGCGGGAGGCGTGCCCGCTGAACCTGGCGCCCACCTCCTCGACGACGGCGGCGCTGGCCCTGGGCGACGCCCTGGCCGTGGCGCTGATGGAGCTGCGCCAGTTCAAGGCCGACGACTTCGCCCGCTACCACCCGGGGGGCCTCCTGGGTGACCGCCTGCTCTTGTTGACCGTGGACGAGGTTCTCGTCACGGACGAACGGTTCCCCAAAGTGGGGATCGGGGCGAGCTTCAACGAGGTGGTCGAGGAGTTGACCGCCAAGCGGCAGGGGATAACCGCGGTGGTCGGTGGCGGAGGAGGGCTGGCCGGCGTCATCTCCAACGGTGACGTGCTGCGCGTCCTGGCTCAAAAACGCGACACCGGCCGCCTTTCCGCCGAGACGATGATGACCCGCAACCCCAAGACCATCCCGCCCGGGACGAGCGCCGAGAAGGCCGTGGCGGTCATGGAGACCCACAACATCACCGCCCTCGTCGTGGTGGACGACGAGCGCCGTCCCCTGGGGCTGGTGCACCTCCACGACCTCCTGGGGCGGAAGACCTTCTGGGAGCAGCCCGAAGGTTAGGCCGGCCGGGTCCCGGTCCCCGGCGGACGGACACGCCTGTGCGGTTTTCTCCAGCCACCCGGGGCGTTTTTTTTATGTGTCAGTACAAATGTATCTGACCCTCAATAAAAAGACCGCCCGTGAGCGGCCTTTTTATGCGCAGGTGTGTAGTTATTTTAATCGAACTCGTAGTCGGGGAAAATGTATGCCATGGGGTCGGTGACACTGCCGTCAACCAGGACCTCGTAGTGGAGGTGAGGCCCGGTGGACATGCCGGTGGAGCCTACGTCGGCGATTATCTGCCCCCGCTTGACCTCGTCGCCCTCCTTGACGTGGAGCCTGGAGCAGTGTCCGTAACGGGTTTGGTAACCGTAGCCGTGGTCGATGAAGCAGGTGGTGCCGTAACCGCCGCGGGCTCCGGCGAAGATGACCACGCCGTTCGCGGGGGCGAAGACGGGCGTCCCCCAGGGCGCCTGGATGTCTATACCGCGGTGGAAATGTATGAGACCGGTGATGGGGTGGATGCGGTTCCCCATGAAGCTGATGATGTGGCCGACGACGGGCTTGATGGAGGGTGTGTGGGCGCGGATGTCGACCTCGCGGCGGGTCCGCTCGATGGTCTGGTTCACGAGGGAAATCTCGTAATTGATCGAGCCGGCCAGGCGCAGGGAGCGCTCGAAGTAGCGCTGCGTCGTCTCGTCGAGGGGGGAGTCGGAGATGCGGGGGAAGGAGGCGATGGCCCGGCCGAGTTCCACGCCGCCGATGCCGCCCTCCCGCTCCGAGTCCGGCACGAGGGGCAGGGCGTGGGCCAGCCGGGCGACGTCGTTGGCCTCCCGGATGACCGCGAGCTGCTGGTTCAACTCGCCGATGTCCTCCTGGGCCTGGGTCAGCTCCCCCTGCTGGTCCTCGTTCTCGATCTCCAGGGTGAAAAGGTCCAGCCGTTTGCGCAGGTTGTCCGAGTAGAAGAAAAGCAGGACCACGGCGCCGACGATGACCGCCAATGTTATCCAGACGAAGCGCCGGATGCCCCGGCGGTCCAGCTCCCGGTGGAAGGTGCCCAAGGCCCCGTCCCGGCAGACGACGAGGCTGAAACGCTCCGCCTTTTTGCGTTTCTTATTGAGGGGATGGAACTTAAGTGTCGCGGCAATCAATGGCTCGGACGTGTCTTTCCACCGGGAGGTGTTATAGGTCGGGTAGAATCAACGACAAACAAAGCCAGCGTCATTGTATGGAGACGGGGTCGAACTGTCAAGGGTGATGATTGAAGTGGGCAAAAAAGTCCGGACACCCGCGCCCCGACCGATGTTAAAATCCCCGCAAACCCTAGCCAGGGGCGAAGACCGCTCTATGGACCGAACCGGCAAGGCCAGGGCCTACCTCGGCGTCGCCACCGTCATCTGGGGCTCGACCTTCATCGTGCTCAAGCTCCTCTTGACGCGGGCCTCCCCCTGGCTGTTGGTGGGGGTCCGGTTCGGCCTGGCCGCGGCGGCCTGCCTCGTGGTCGTCCTCTGGAGGCGCTGGAGAATAGAGGGGAAGGTCCTCCGCCGCGGAGCCTTCCTGGGGCTCCTACTCCTGGGCGGGTACGCCCTGCAGACCTTGGGGCTGGTGTACACGGGGGCGGGGAAGTCGGGATTCATCACCGCGCTCTACGTGGTACTCACGCCTTTTTTCGCATGGCCGGTGTGCGGGCGGCGGGTCCGGTGGCGGGAGCTGGCCGCCGCGGCGGTCTCCCTGGCCGGGGTGTACCTGTTGGCCGACCCCTCGGGGCCGGTGAATCCGGGCGATTTATTGACCCTGGGCAGCGCGGCTATATTCGCCCTCCACCTGGCCTTCATCGACCGCTGGGCGTCGTCGGAGGATACCGACGACGAGTCGCAGCTCCGCCATGAGTTCACCCTGACCACGGTGCAGATGGTGGTTGTCGGCGTGGGAGGGCTGGCATTCTCGCCGCTGCTGGAGACGCCGCGATTGGTCCTGGACGCGGTGTCCGTCCCCACCTTCCTGTACCTCTCCCTGGCGGCGACGGTTTTAGTGGTTTTCTGGCAGATGCGGTGGCAGCCGAAGCTGGGGGCGGGACGGGCGGCGCTCATCTACGTGGGCGAGGCGGTCATCGCCGCGGCGGGCGGGGCGGTGTTCTTCGCCGAGCGGCTGCCGTGGTACGGCTACGCGGGGATGGGGCTCATCCTGGCGGCGATTCTGTGGGGGAACCGGCGGGGGGCGCAGGTGTGAGGCAAATTACCCCCCTCCCTAGCCCTCCCCCCGAGGGGGGAGGGGATTTAGGGCAATCCGAAACCTGGCCCGTGCCTTGTGGTTTGCGATGATGTAGGGCGGCCCCGCAGGACGAGTCCCCTGTGGTCCGCCGCGTTCACGTTCCCTGCCCCGACCCTCACCCTAGCCCTGTCCCTAGAAGGGAGAGGGGATAGCTACACACCTCACCCCGGCCTTCCCCGAAATGTAGGGCTGGGACTTCAGCCCCCGCCGGTTTATTGACGACGGCCCGTTGGGTCGGCGCCTTGTCTGCACAAATGAAACAAGGGGTTGAAACCCCTTGTCTTGCGTTACTGCAAACGCGCGGCTTCAGATGTCCAGGTTGGCCACCTCGAGGGCGTGGGAGCGGATGAACTCCCGCCGCGGCGGCACCTGGTCCCCCATCAGCACGCTGAACATCTCGTCGGCGGCGAAGGCGTCCTCCACCGTCACCTGTAACAGCGTCCGGCTCGCCGGGTCCATCGTCGTCTCCCAGAGCTGGTCGGGGTTCATCTCGCCCAGGCCCTTGTAGCGCTGGACGGACACCTCCCGGTTGCCGGACCGGCGTAGCGCCTCCAGGAGATCCAGGGGGTCGGTCAACTCGAACCGGCCCTCCTTGCCCAGGTGGAGGGTGATGCCGGGCTTTTTTTCCGCCATGAAATCGAGGCCGAACTCCCTGACGGCGCTTCGGAGCTCCTCCAGCTCGGTGGCTTCGCCGAGCTCCTCCGGCTCGTGCTTCCTCCATTCCGACCGCTGCCCCAGAAGGTCGGCCAACTCCTCCCCCGCCTCGGCTTTTTCCTCCAACAGCCCCAGTTCCTGGTCGGTGTAGGCGTACTCGACGTCGCCGGTCTCCAGGTCGCGCAGGTAGTAGCGCGGCAGACGGCCGTCCCTCTCGTGTCCGAGGTACTCCTCCACGTCCAGCCCCCGGCGCTCGAGGCGGTCGAAGCACAGCTTGACCCGTCGCAGGAGCCTGGTAAGGTCCAGGAGGGCTTTCTCGTCGAGCCTGGTGCCGTCGATTTCCGCCCGGGCCCCCCGGCTGCCCAGCTCGAGGAGCAGTCGGTCCATCTCCGCCTCGCTCTGGATGTAGAACTCCTCACGACCCCGCTTGACCCGATAGAGCGGCGGCTGGGCGATGTAGATGTACCCCTGCTCCAGGAGCGGCCGCATCTGGCGGTAGAAGAAGGTCAGCAGCAGGGTGCGGATGTGGCTGCCGTCCACGTCGGCATCGGTCATTATCACGATTTTGTGGTAGCGCAGCCGTTCGAGCTCAAACTCCTCGGCGATGCCGGAGCCGACGGCGGTGATGATGGTGATGAGCTCGTTGTTGGAGAGAATCTTGTCCAGGCGGGCCTTCTCCACGTTGAGAATCTTGCCGCCCAGGGGGAGGATGGCCTGGTTGGACCGGTCGCGCCCCTGCTTGGCCGAGCCGCCGGCCGAGGGGCCCTCCACGATGAAGAGCTCGCACTTCTCCGGCTCGCGCTCCGAGCAGTCGGCGAGCACCCCGGGGAGGGAGCTCCCCTCGAGGATGCTCTTGCGCCGGGCGAGGTTGCGGGCCTTGCGGGCCGCCTGGCGGGCTCGGGCGGATTCCAGCGACTTCGTCACTATCTTGCGGGCCGTGTCCGGGTGCTCCTCGTAGTAGAAGTTCAGCCCCTCGCCCACGATCTGCTCGACTATCCCCTTGAGTTCGCTGTTGCCCAGCTTGGTCTTCGTCTGGCCCTCGAACTGGGGATTGCCGATTCTGACGCTCACCACGGCGGCCATACCCTCGCGGATGTCCTCACCCATCAGCGGCGGCTCGTCCTTTTTCAAGAGGCCCTGGGTCCGGGCGTAATCGTTGGTGGTCCTTGTCAGTGCGGCCCGGAAGCCCGAGAGGTGGGTCCCGCCCTCCTCGGTGTTGATGTTGTTGGCGAAGGTGAAGATGTTCTCCGTGTAGCCGTCGGAGTGTTGCAGGGCCACCTCGACGGAGACCATCCCCGAGTCCTCCGTTTCCTCCCGTGCGCCCTCGAGGTAGAGAATCGTGGAGTAGATGGGCGTCCGGCCGGCGTTGATGTGCTTGATGAACTCGACGATTCCGCCCGAGTACTTGTACTGGACCCGGCGCCCGTCGCGCTCGTCGTTGAGCTCGATGGAAAGCCCCTTGTTCAGGAAGGCCATCTCGCGCAGCCGCTTGGCCAGGAGGTCGAAGGAGAAGTCCGTCGTCTCGAAGATCATCGGGTCGGGTATGAAGCTGGTCTTGGTCCCCCGCTTCTTTGTCTTGCCGATTACGCTCACCGGCCCCTGAGGCACCCCGCGGACGTAGCGCTGGTGGTGGATGTTCCCGTCGAGCTTTACCTCAACGTCGCACCAGGCGGAGAGTGCGTTGACCACGGAGACGCCCACGCCGTGCAGGCCGCCGGAGACCTTGTACGTCTTCGAGTCGAACTTGCCTCCGGCGTGGAGGGTGGTCATGACCACCTCGAGGGCGGAGCGGTTCTCACCCTTATGGATATCCACGGGGATGCCGCGGCCGTCGTCCACCACCGTCACCGAGCAGTCGGGGTGGATGGTGACCTCGATGTGATCGCAGAAGCCGGCCATAGCCTCGTCCACCGAGGTGTACACCACCTCGAAGACCAGGTGCTGCAGGCCGCGCTCGCCGGTGGAGCCGATGTACATCGACGGGCGTTTGCGGACCGCTTCCAGGCCTTTGAGCACCTGGATGTCGTCGGCGGTGTAACTGTTCGGGTCTTTTTCAGGCATGTTGATTCCCGAGTTGGGTGTAGCAGGTCGGAGCCGTTTAAGGCTTGAACCGCCAGAGATAACCGTCAATGCAGAAGTAGATGTAACCGTCCTCGGCCCAGTGAATCTCGTTGACGTAGGATTTGTCGACAACCACCTGCCGAGGATCACCGCCGTTCAGGGACAGGATGTAACTGTTGTTGTCGAAGCAGTATCCTACGTTGACCACCATCGAACGGTGGTCCGGCGACAGGTTGAAGATCCTTAGGTACCCCTCCAGCTCCGGTGGAACGTCGATGCGATAAGGCTCCCCGTTCTCGATGGAATGAACCGTAATCAAATAACCCGAGGGAGATTGGTCCAGGCCAACCCAGGTCAACGCCAGGTACTCTTCCTCATCCTCGGTCAGCTCCAGGGCGAAGCTGATGTAGTCTCGAGCGTGCTCCAGTTCTGTAATTGTTCCCGTTATCAGGTCGAAGGCCCCGGTTTTATACGTCCCATCTTCGAGGTAGCTTACCAAGGCCCGCATCCCGTCGTGGAATAGATCGAACCATATAATTTCGACCGATTGGTTGCTCAAGTGCTCGACGTTGGACTCTCCACCGTTCAGCGGTACTCGACAAAGACTGGAATGGGACTGCGTTTCGTCAACGCGGCGGAAATAAACGCAGCTCTCGTCAGTGGAGAAATGGGGCAGAAAATCGTTGTACTGGGTGGGATCGTTGGTCAATCGCCTGGCTGTCCCAGTTTCCATGTCCAGCAGACCGATGACACAGAGGGTGTAGTGTTGGGGAAAGGGTGGCGGGCCCTGACTCGGGGCGCCATTTATGCCGCCGGCGGTGTTGTAATCGTTGAGCTGCCACTCGAAGACGAGTAGGTCTCCGGCGGGGGTGGTTTCAGGCCACCAAATCTGGTGATGGTCGGGTTCTTCGAAGACGAGGGTGTAGTCACCGTCGCCGTTCCCGTCCCCGCCGGGTAATTCACAACTGGTCGCCACGATACTGATGAGTATCACGAGGGTAGCAATCAACCTTCTCATTCCGATTCCCTTTTAGCTTGGGAGATTCTAGAAAGTGATGGTCAGCTCAAACCCGGCGCCCGGATTCCCGCACGAGTCGGGGTAAACGTAGGGCGAAACGTCGAACGCGACATCCTCTTTCACTTCCGCCTCCCGGGTTCGGGTGAGCTCATCCTCGGTCTCGAAGTCGGCGAGGTGGGCGTCCACGTAGGCGTCCAGCATGGAGTACACCACGACCAGGGCGGCCAGCCAGATGTGGGTTTCGTAGTCCACCCGGTAATTCTCGTAAAGATCCACGTGGTAATCGCGTCGGGCGATGAGGTCGGTCAGGTCGGGGCTCATCCTATCGTCGGGGATGTCGAAGGCTTCGAACCGGCGTCGTTCGTAGGCCGCGGCGTCGGCGTAGTAGACGACGCCGTAAACGGCGAGCGCCTCCAAGCCGAAGAGGACGACCCCCTTGACGTACTCCTCGTTGTAAAACTGCCCCCAGCCGGCAATGACGCCGGAACGCCAGAGGGCTCCCACGGGGTCCGGCCTCCAGGTCGCCGGGGGCTCGGCGGTTTCCGCCTCCGTCGGGGGTGCGTCGGTTTCGGCAGCCGGCTCGGACTCGACGTTTTCAGTATCCGTTTCGGTCCCGACCTCCCCGCCGTTCGCGGCGGTCCCCGTGTCGGGGACGGGGGGCTCTTCGGCCCGGAGAACCAGGAGGGTGGGCCCCGCGAGAAGAAGGAGGATCAGGTGGAACGGACGGGTCAAGGGGGCTCCGGGCTCGGTCGCCGGACGGGTTTCATGGACGTAAGTGCCTTTATTTTAAATAAAATCCGCCTAAAGGTCAAGGGACAACCTCCGGGATATGTTCCGCATTATCAACATATTGCGGCGTACCGTTCCCCGGCGCGATGGCGTGCCGACGGAAGCGCCCCGGGCGTCGCCGTCGTGTGTTGAACCCGGGGCGCTCCAGGGGGTATAATCGGGGGGTCGCCACGGGGAACGGCCGTGCGGGGCGGGTCGTAGGAAAGACGACCGGCGGCGCGTTTATGTTCACCGTTTCCCCCGATTACCCGTACCCCAAAACCGCTCGAGGACCTATGGGTTCCGTAAAAGCCAAGCACGCCAAGGCCGACGTTTTCACCAGGATCGGCGGCTGGTTCCGCCGCCTGTTCCAGCGACCCGTGCCCGATACCCTGGAGAGCGGCCTCGCCCGTCCGGATGTGGAGGCGAAGGCCCGGGTCCGCGCCCGGACGGGGACGTTCTCCTGGCGGATGGCCGGTTACGTCATCGCCGTCTCCTGCTTTTTCATCCTCGGCCTGGGGCTCGGCCTGGTACACGCATTCTCGGGTGGGTTGCCGAAAATCAACGGGTTGTGGAAGTTCGAGAGCTATCTGCCCACCG
>Ga0180429_10004695_pt1 | contig 10893 bp, 9 predicted proteins | sample SS_ome_FD_132428 | JGI IMG/M metagenome (GOLD analysis project Ga0180429, IMG submission 132428) | Hypersaline lake sediment archaeal communities from the Salton Sea, California, USA - SS_1_S_1 metaG | ecosystem: Environmental > Aquatic > Non-marine Saline and Alkaline > Hypersaline > Sediment ... | reverse complement strand
TCGCCACCTGGCGCAACGTGCTCGTCGCCGTCTGGCGGGAGGTTCCCGATCCGAGCCGTGTCGCCGAGGTGCAGCGCGCCCTGTCCCAGCTGGCCACACGGCAGGGCTCGGTCTGCGTGGTCATTCTGCTCGAGCAAGGGGCCGGCATTCCCTCTGCCGAGACCCGCAGCGCCGCGGCGGGGCTCATGCGCTCGAGCGGCGACCACGTCGTGGGCTGGGCGGTGGTCATCGAGGGCGGTGGGATCCTGCGCCCCACGATCCGCAGCGTGGCCGTGGCGGCCAAGTTGATCGCCCGCACCAAGTTTCCGCTGCAGATCTGTGCCACCGCCGACGAGGCGGCCCAGTGGCTGGCGGGTCTGCCGGCCGCGGAGGGCTGCGCCCAGGGGCAGCTGGATCAGCTACCCAGCGTGGTCAGCCAGGTGCGCGCCAGCCTCACCCAGGCGGCCTGACTGCACCGGCCGGGTGGCGACGGGACGAACCATTCGCGCTAGGGTCTTGGCGTGGGGTGGCGCACGACGAACGGATGGTGGCTGGTCGTGGCTGGGCTGGCGGGCCAGGGGTGCGGCAATGCACCGCCGCCTCCAGCGGCGGAGCCCGAGCCGAGCTCGTCACCGGTCGTCGCCCTCGCCGAGCCCGAGCCCGTGACCGAGTCGCCGCCGCTCTACGACGAGGACGAAGCCGCAGAGGAGGATGACCTCTTCACCTACAAGCCCCGCGAGGAGGAGCCGCCGCCGCGCGCACCCGAGGGGGAGCTGCCGCAGGCTTGCGAGGACTACCTGGCCATGATGGCCGAGTGCATGAAAGCGCAACAGCTCCCCCCCGAGGCCCAGGCAGCCCTGCAGGAATCCGCCAAGGCCATGCGCGAGGCCCTGCTCGCCGCGGGTGGGACGCAGGCCATGAACGCGATGGTCGAGGGGTGCCGGCAAGCCCTCGACGCGCTGTCCCAGGTCCCGCTCTGCGGTGGGCCGGGACCCTAGCGTTCCCGACGCGCCCGGCGTCGCCGAGCGGCCAGCAGGAACGGGGCACACAGCGCCAGGCTGCCAAGGAAGCCGCGGCTCTGCCCCGGGGTGGCGCAACCACAGGTGGCGTCGCTGCCGTCGCCGTCACCTGCCGCGCCGCTCGAGGTGCCGGCGGGCACGCACTCGCCCCCCTGGCACTCCTCACCCGGCGGGCAGGTCCCGCAGGAGCCATTGCCCCCAGCCCCGTTGCCGCCGCAGCCTCCTTCCGGGCAGTCGGGCACGCACTGGTCCGGCGGGATCTCGGTGCCCCACAGCATGGTGCGCGCCAGGCCCTCGGCCAGGGCGGCGCCGGTGCAGAACTCGCCGAACGAGCCGGGCCACTCGATGAACCACATGTAGGGGTCCTGCAGATCCTCGCCCAGCTGGAAGGTCGCGAGCTGATCCCAGCCGAAGTAGTAGCAGGGCCCCATCTGCATGGCGCCGCCGATGAGGGACCGGATGTCGTAGCCCCGGCCTTCGATCTGGGGCCGGGCCAGGTCCACGCCGCGCTTGCCCCGTTTGGTCATGTGCACCAGGTCGAAGTACTGATCCTCGCCCGGGCTGTTGCCCATGTCCCACCACTCGGCCCAGCCCCAGTTCTCGTCGAACAGGATCCAGTCGCCGATACCCTCGGCGTCGACCCCGCCGGTCAGATCGCCGATGAGCTGGTAGGGGTACTTGACGTAGAGGATCCGCCGCAGCAGCCCTTGCTCGGGATCGGGGGGATAGGCGAGCAGGCCGGCGCCGCGGGCACGCCAGTAGATGCCGCCGATGTAGAAGGACAGCAGGATCCGCTCCTCGTCGGTCAGGGCGGGATGGGGCAGATCCGGGCGGGCGCGACAGAGCCCTGCCATGGCGGCGCGGTCCGCGGCGGCAGCGGCCAGACCGTCCTGGACGATCTGCTCGAGGTGCTGGTCGGCCTGCTCGAGCTCGGCAATGAGGCTCGCCACGGTGGTCTCGAAGGCGGTCTTGGCGGCCGGGTTGAAGCACCCGGCCGAGCCATCCAGGTCCTGGAGCGCACCGTTGTAGGCGGTGATGCGCGCGTCGAGCTGCTGGGAGAGCGTGTCGTGGCGCAGCTTGGCGATGATGGGCCGCGCCTTGTCGAAGAAGTCCGCGGGGATCAAGCCCATGGGATAGTCGATGTGGCTCAGCGCCTCGCCGGCCACGGCGATGAGTCCCTCGAAGGAGCTCACCACCCCGGTGTCGACGAATCCGGGGGGATGGTCGAACACGTAGACCTCGGGGAACTCCACCTCGAGGCAGGTCTTGTCGTTGTCGACGAAGGCCGCGGCGATGGTCTGCTCGGCAGTGGTGCAGGCCGGTGAGGCCGGTTGGTTCAGCAGGGCCGGGAAGGTGAAGCTGTCGTGAGCCACACAGATGACCGGCTGGCGGTCCACCGGCGGCATCACGCCCGGGCCGGAGCTCACGGCCAGCTGCAGCAGATCGTTGAGCTCGGTGTAGAGCCAGAGGGTCACCGTCCCGAGCGGGACCTCGGTGAGCTCGTCATCCCGCAGGCCGGGCAGGCCCTGTGCAAGCTCGTCGAGCCCTTGCTGGACCGCTGTCGGATTGTCGGCCAGCTGGGTGTCGAAGTCGAAGGGCCACGGGTTGGGCGCCCCCTGAGCAGGGGGCGCACAGGTGAGCGCCGCCACGGCGACCGTCGCCGCCAGGGCCCTACTGGCCCACCGCTCACGTCCGCGTTGCCACCAACCAAGTCGATCCATCATGGTGAGCCATCCCTCGTCGTGGGCAGCACCCATACCTCGTTCGCTACCGATTCTCCAGCAGCGGCGCCGAGCTGGTGATGGTCGCCGGCGGCGGTTTCAGTCCGTCGGGGCGCCCACGAAGACGTCGAGCTTGCCCGCGTGATCGACGAAGAGGGCCCGCTCCACCGGGTCCACCGGTCCGCCGTAGCGCAGCCAGGCAAAGGGCCAGGCCCAGGCGCGGACGTCGTAGCGCGTCACGTCCTTGCCGAGGAAGAACTTCTCCAGCGCCCTCGTGGCCAGCTGGATGGTGTTGCCAAAGGCGTGGCCGTGGAACTCGGGCTGCTTCTTGGTGCGCGCGGCACGATAGGCCCCACCGGTGCTGCGGGGCTGCAGGTCGTGGCATTCGAGAGCGTCCGGCGGCAGCCGTCGCTGGGGCGTGATGCGGTGCTCGAGCATGGACTCGAAGCCGAACATCTTCGGGCGGGCCGTCACCTGCCTGGGCAGATAGGTCTCGAACATGGTGGTGGTCCGGTCGGCCGTGTGGAGGACCCGCGCGCGAACGAGACAGCTCGTGCAGGTCGCCAGGGCGTCGTGGCGACGGCGCGCGGCCTGGCAGGTGGTGCAGGGGATGGTCTCGAAGGTCTCCTCGAGTCGGCTCACGACGCGCGAGGTGGGCCGGTCCGGAATGGGCGGCGTCCCCCGGGCCATGCGCTTGGCCCATTGCCAGCGGAGCACCTTGTCCTCGCGCCACTGTTTGCGCTCGAGCACCCGCGCCAGAACGACGAGCGCGCAGAGCGGTCGTACCTCCTTGGGCTCCTCGCCTGGGGGCAGCACGCCTGCCTTGCGAGCGACGGCGATGTCCGGCATGAGCCTGGCAGGCCGTCGCGCCCGTGCCTTGCGAATGGGCATGGCCCGAGCATAGCGACGAATCCACTTGGGCGGTGAGCCAAGCCGGTCCGGGAGGCGGACCGGCCTTGGCGTCGGGCGCTGGGCGCGCCGGGCCACAGCTGGTCGCAGATCGACTGGGTCGGCGTGCAGACCTTGATGCTGGAGTCACCTCGCAGCAGATGCCGTCGCAGTCGCTGTCCGCCTCGCAGAGGTCGCCAGGCCCGCCGCTGCCACCGCCGTTCGTGCCGTCGGAGATGATCTCGTTACCAGCACAGGATTTCGGCGCTTCTTCCAGTGTTTGGGCACCTAGCGGCGGTCGAAGCGGCCGCTTTGCCCAGGATTTCGACGGACGGGACTGGGGTGCCCTCGGGCCGGGTCCAGGTGGCCCAGTGGGGTACGAGGCTGCATGAACGCGTTTTCCCCTGAGCGCTCCAGAACCTGAGTCCTGTGGCCTGCTAGTCCTGAGCCCTGATGCCGGAAGACTGTCTCTGAATCCTGAAAACCTCCGCGCGAGGTTTCAGGATTCAGAGACAGTCTTCAGCGAGCAGGTTGCTGGCGGCAGGGCTCAGGACTCAGGTCGCAGTGGACCCTGCCCGTTGTGAGACGCGCTACTTCGTCTTCTGCGCCTCGGCCAGGCGCTGCTTCGCCTCGGCGAGGGAGGCGACCTTCTCGGCGCGGTTGCCTCTCATCTGTGCGGTCATCATCACGTCGCCGTGCACGTTCATCTTCTCGGTGCCGTAGGTCGGCTTGTCGGTGCTGGTATCGGTGGCCTCGAACACCTTGGGGTCGTCCGCGGCGAGCCCGCACTCGGCCTTGCCGGGTTGCCAGTGGTCGGGGTCGAAGCTGGACGACCAGCGCACGCAGTCGTCTCCATCGAGCACGTAGATCCCCCCGCTGAAGCAAGCCACGGTCTTGTCGCCGACCTTGGTGCCCGCGTTGCCCAGCCCGGAGTAGAGCTCGTCGCCGTCGAACACGAAGTTGTGGAAGGTGTTGGAGCTACCCTTGGGGCTCGTCACCGTGGTGACGAGGTGACAGGGCGCGACCACCTTCACAGTCGCCTTCTCCTCCTTGTCGCCCCGGACGATGGTGACCTGATCGCCTTCGATGTGCCAGATGGATCGCGAGGCACCGAAGGATCGGCCGCCGACGAGCCAGGTACCTTGCAGCTTGGCTTGAATCGCCGCCAAATCTGCGCCGCCGTGGGGCCCTGGCTTGGACGGCTTGGTGGGCTTCTTCTTCGGCTTGTCCGCAGCTGCCTTGCCCGCCGATTTGGCCGCCGACGCCGTCCTGTCGGCCGAGTCCTCGTCGCGCTCGTCCGGCGGCGGCTCGTCGCAGGCCGTGAGGAGCAGAGCACCGGCTCCGAGGAGCCACCATGGCGGGGAGAGGTCCATGGTCGCCAGGGTAGTGCCGCGACGATCGTGGCTGTACCGCAAACCTCGGTCTTGGACTGCTCCCGGCATACAATGAGCACCTGGCGGGAGTGACGAGCCGCGGTGACGGAGAGCAAGGACATCTTCTCGGCCCGAGAGCGGCGCATTCTGGCGGCGCTGGCGGCGACGATCATTCCCGGCAGTGACCGGTTCCCGGCGGCAGGTGCCCAGACGGTGCCCACCGTCGAGGAGTATCTGTCCGTCATTCCGCAGCCCCTCGCCCAGGGGTTCAAGTCCCTGTTGTGGCTGCTCGAGCTGGGCTGCGTTCCCCGTCGGCTGCGACCCTTCACCCGATTGGGGCCAGCGGCGCGGCTCGCCGAGCTCGAGGCGGTGGCCGAGCGGTCCTTTGCCAGTCGTCAGCTGCTGCGGGTGGTTGCGGCCACCACCAAGGTGGCCCATTTCCACGATCGGCGCATCTACGACGAGCTCGGCTGCCCGCTGCTGTGCGAGGTGCCCGCCCAGCTGGAGCAGCCCCGCTGGTGGCAACAGGTCACCGCCGGCAGCGAGCTGGGCGACGATGACGAGCTCGACTGCGACGTGGTCATCGTGGGCACCGGGGCGGGGGGAGCCCCCCTGGCCAAGCGGCTGGCCGACCGCGGCCTGGCGGTGGTCATGCTCGAGGAGGGCGCCTTCTACACCCGGGAGCACTTCACCGGCGACGTCATCCAGATGCAGCGCGCCATGTACCGCGACCTGGGCGGCGTCATGGCCCTGGGCAACGTGCCGGTGATCATCCCGCTGGGGCGTGCCGTGGGCGGCACCACGGTCATCAACTCGGGCACGGCCCTGCGCCCACCCGACCCGGTGCTGCGCGGGTGGGTGACCGACTTCGGGCTCGAGGACCTGTCTCCCGAGCGCTTGGGGCCCTACCTCGACGAGGTGGAGCGCTTCCTCGAGGTCGCCCCCACCGAGGACAAATACCTCGGCGATACGGCGCGGCTCATCGCCAAGGGCTGCGACGCGCTCGGCTTGGCGCACGCGCCTTTGCCGCGCAACGCGTCGGGCTGTGATGGTCAGGCCCGGTGCTGCTTCGGCTGTCCCACCGACGCCAAGCGCAGCACCAACGTGTCCTACGTGCCGGCGGCGCTGCAGGCGAATGCCTTCCTGTTCACCGAGACCCGGGCCGAGGAGGTGACCCTCGCCGCGGGGCGCGCCACCGGGGTGCGCGCCGTCACTCGCGCCGGCGGCCAGCTCACCATTCGGGCCCGCGCCACCGTGCTGGCCTGCGGAGCGCTGCTGACGCCGGTCATGCTACTGCGGCAGGGCTTGGCCAATCACAGCGGCCAGGTGGGGCGCAATCTGACCATTCATCCGGCCATGGGCGCTGCCGGGGAATTCGACAAGGTCACCGATGCCTTCACCACGGTGCCCCAGGGCTATGGCATCGACGAGCTGTGGCGGGAGGGGCTGCTGTTCGAAGGCGCCACCGCCACCCCCGAGCTCATCGCCGCGGCCACCCACGACGTCGGTCCCAGGTTCATGCGCTTCGCCGACGTCATGGATCGCCTCATCTTCTTCGGCTTTGCCGTCAAGGACACGGGCCGCGGCCGGGTCAGGCGTGGCGTCGGCGGCCGCCCCCTCATCACCTATCATCTCAACGCGCGGGACCAGCAGGAGCTCAAGCGGGGTGCCGATCGCCTCACCCGCATCCTCTTCGCTGCCGGGGCGCGGCGGGTGCACCTGCCCATTCGAGGCTTCGAGCGCATCGAGGACCAGGCCCAGCTCGACCACCTAGCGCGCGCCAAGGTGGCGGCCCGGGACTTCGACATCAGTGCCTACCATCCCCTGGGGACCACCCGGATGGGCGCCACCCCGCGCACCTCGGTGGTGGGGCCCGACCACCAGTGCCACGACGTCGGGAGCCTCTATGTCTGCGATGGCGGGGTGATCCCAAGCTCCCTGGGGGCCAATCCCCAGATCACCCTCATGGCCCTGGCCACGCGCGCCGGCGATCGGATCGCCGCCAGCCTCGGGGCGTGAGGGCCGTCACTCCGTGGCGAGCTTGAAGCTCGTCACCAGGGACAGCAGATCGTCGGGATCGAAGTGGAGCACCGAGCGGGAGACGATCACGCCGTCATCGCGGGTGAGGGTGCCGTAGCAGGTCGTGTGGGTCTTCACGAGCTGGAGTGGGCGGAGCAGGTTCACGTTCACCTTCTCGCCGAGGTAGCGGAACGTATGGTCCCCGACGTCGAAGGTGAGCTCGTAGGTGAGCTTGCGCTTGCGCAGGTAGTCGATCCGAAAGCTGCCCAGGCAGGGGACGGGCTCGGCGGTCAGCCCGTCGACGAACATCTCGCCAGCTGCGTCGTAGGTCAAAAAGCCGCCGGACAGGGGATTGAGCACGCGGCCGGGCGTTCCGCTCCAGTGGATGCGGAACCACTGGGTCCGGTCGGTGGCGTCTCCGAGGGCGGGATCGACGAAATGGTGCAGACCCTTCATCGTCTCGGTGATCTGCATGCGAATGGCCATGGCCCCAATCTCGCACTTTCGTGCCCCGCTGGCGACCCATCCCGGCGGCAGCCCACCGGTCGCCGGGCGGGGCCACGGGTCGACGGTGGGGCCACGTTGACCCGCGCCAGGTGAGCACGTACCGTCGGCAGGCCACCTTCGCGCGCAGGAGCCGCACCCATGTCCAACGACCCGCAGGATCTGACGACCCAGGCCGAGGCGCTCATGCAGGAGCAGCGTTTCGGCGAGGCCATTGCGGCCTTCGACGCCCATCTGGCGCGGCGACCTTCCGATGCCAAGGCGCTGCTTCAGCTGGGCATCTGCCATCTGCTCCAGCGCTCCGAGCAGGTGTTCCTCGACATCTATCATCGCGCCGGACGCCTGCTCAGCGCGCTGGACGCCATTCCCGCCGAGGTCGCGCGCCTGTGGAGGCTCTATCGATCCCTGGTGGCCAAGGTCACGGCCACGGCGCTGGTGACCTCGACGGTGGGGCTCACCGCCTGCGACAAGACCGAGGCCACGCCCGATCCCGCGGTGGCGCCGGCGTCCAGCCCCGCCACCACGGCGGCGAGCACCGAGCCCACCGCGGAGCCGACGGTCGAGCCCGCGGAGTCCGCCGCGACGGCGCCGAGCGCCACCGCCGCGCCGACCGCTCCGGCTACGGCCACCGCGGCCGCCACCGCCGCGCCGCCGTCCCCGCCACCGCCCGCCACGACGACCACGCCGGCCCACCGATATAGCGGCGGGGTGGTACCCAAGCCGACGCCAGCTCATCGCTACAGCGCTGGCGTGCGGCGCTGACCCCGTCCCGATGGCGCCGGCCGAGCAGCCTCCGAGCAAGCCGCTCCGGGCCGCCCCCTGCGAGGCCCTGGGCGACGAGGTGGAGCTGCAACGCACCGCCGACGGCAAGGTGCGCTACTTCCGGGCCGGCGATCCGGACCGGGAGGAGTACACCTACGAGAAGCCCTTCATCCTCGAGCTGGAGATCTCGCGGCGCTGCAACCTGAGGTGCATCCACTGCTATGCCTGGGCCGAGGACCGCGACTTCGACGACGAGCTGACCTTCCCGGAGATCGAGACGGTCCTCACCGACGCCTGGGAGCTCGGGATCCGCGAGCTTTCCCTCACTGGCGGCGAGGTCATGCTGCGGTCCGACTTCCTCGCCATCATCGACGCGGGCCTCGAGCGCGGCTTCGGCGTGCGCTTCGTCACCAACGGCACCTTGCTCGACGAAGGGCTACTCGCCGAGCTCTGCAAGCGGCCGATCACCCTCATCACGGTGAGCCTGGATGGCATCTCGGCGGCCTCCCACGAGCGGATCCGCGGTCCGGGCAACCACGAGCCCTGCCTGGGGGCCATCGACCGGCTGCTCGCGGCCGGGTTCGCCATCAGCGTCATCACCGCTTTTTCCAAGCTCAACATCGACGAGTTCGACGCCCTGCTCGAGTTCTGTGTTGCCCGGGGCATCGACTGGCAGGTGCAGATGACCTCGGCCAAGGGGCGCTGCCCCGAGCCCATCACCCTGTCGCCGGACGAGTACTACGCCCTGGGCGAGAAGGTTGCCGCCGCGCTCACCGCCGAGCTGCCCATCCACATCACGCCCATGGATGACCTGGCCACCTACTCCCACTTCGCGCCGCTCAACCTGCTCAGCGCGACCTGGAAGCAGGCCTGTGCCGGCGGCAAGCTCAACCTCTTCGTGCGGGCCAATGGCGACGTGACGCCCTGCTCGGCCCTGGCCTTCGACCAGTGCGTGGTGGGTAACGTGCGGCGCGAGCCGCTGAGCGTCATCTGTCGCGAGCGCCGCTGCGAGGCCAACCTGGCGTGGCTCAGCGCCGACCAGCTCACCGGCCAGTGCGCCCGCTGTGCCTTCAAGCAGGAGTGTCAGGGCGGTTGCCCCGAGATCCTCCTGTGCATGTGCCGTAGCCGTACGGAGAACGAGTACTGCTACCACCGCATCGAGCAGCACCGGATCCTCGCCGCGGCCCTGGATGGCGGGCACAACCCCAGCGGGCAAAGCCGTGACTGAGCCGGGGCCGCTGCGCTACGCCGTGCTCGAGATCACCAACCGCTGCAACCTGCGCTGCCCCCACTGTGCCTCCACCTCGGGCCTCCCACGGGAGGATGAGCTCACCACGGCCGAATGGGTGGCCCTCGTCGACCAGATCGCCGGGTTGGGCGGTGAGGAGATCACCGTCATCGGCGGTGAAGCGCTGCTTCACCCCGACTGGCCGGCCATCTGTCGTGCCGTCGTCGATCGCGGCATGAGGCTCGTCATCATCACCAACGGGTTGCCCCTCGTCAAAAACGAGACCGCGCTGGCCACCCTGGTCGAGCTGCGTCCCCACATCATCGGCGTCAGCATCGATGGCGCCACGGCGGCGAGCTATCGGGCGCTGCGGGGCGTGGACGCCTTCGACGACGTGGTCGCCTTGTGCCACCGGCTGGTGGCCGACGGTCACCAGCGGGTCAACGCCATCACCACCTTCTTTCGCGCCAACCTCGCCGAGGTGGACGGCTTTGCCGAGCTGCTCGACGACACCCCCATCAACTGGCAGTTCCAGTTCGCCAGCCGGGGAGGGGAGCGCTTTGCCCACGAGCAGTTCCTCACGGTGGCCGACTACGGTGAGCTCACGAGCCAGCTGCGGGACCTGTTCGTCACGCGGGGTGACACCCTCCGGCTCTGCCCGATGGATGACTTCGGCTACTTCCCCATCGATCCGGCGCTGCGCTTCCTGCACCAGACCTGGGCCGGTTGCATCGCCGGTCGCGAGCTCGTGGGCATTCGCTCCAACGGCGATGTGCTCGGCTGCCTGTCGCTGGCCGACGACTTCGTCGAGGACAACATCGGCCGCCGTCCCCTCGGCGATCTCTGGCGCGACCCGGCGTCCTTTGCGCGGCTGCGGGCCAAGGAGCGCCACCTGACCGGCCACTGCGCCCGCTGTCCTCATGGCGCCGACTGTCGGGCCGGCTGCTCGGCCATGGCCTACAGCGCCACCGGCTCGCTCGGCGAAAACCCCTACTGCATCCGCCAGCTCGAGTGCGACCGGATCTTGGGCGCCGTGGTTGGCGACGACGGTTGAACCGAGCGTCGGCGCAACGGCGCGCTCAGAAGCCCACCTCGACCGAGGCGTTGATGAGCCCCATCGTCTCGGTATAGTGGCCGCCGGCGTCAGGCGCGAGCTCGTGGCTCTCGGTGGCTAGAGCGATCTCGCTCTTGCCGGCGTTGTCCCGGGGGACGTTGATGAAGTGGGTGTAGCAGAGGGTTCCGTGGAGTTGGTCCTCGACGATCTCGTAGCGGAGCCCGGCGGCGAAACCGAAGTCCTCGAAGTCCATCAACGATGGCTCCAGCGTCTCGTCGGGGATGGCGTTGCCGTCGTAGCCGAAGCCGGTGAAGACCTCAGCTTGCGACGCGACCCAGTAGCTCAC
>Ga0180429_10004693_pt1 | contig 10894 bp, 8 predicted proteins | sample SS_ome_FD_132428 | JGI IMG/M metagenome (GOLD analysis project Ga0180429, IMG submission 132428) | Hypersaline lake sediment archaeal communities from the Salton Sea, California, USA - SS_1_S_1 metaG | ecosystem: Environmental > Aquatic > Non-marine Saline and Alkaline > Hypersaline > Sediment ... | reverse complement strand
GTGTCCGGCGACAGGGCATGGGCACCCCGACCCACACTGGACGCTTGTGTCCCCTTCTGAAAAACAACTCTCCAACACCGGCCACCTGGGGCGGCACGTTTCGTGCCGAACAGGATTGCCCTCCATGGCCGCGAGGGCTTGTGGGGGTCGCCGGATCGTCCGTGTCGCTGGCCAACGCCACGCGCGGGCTCACTGCGGGGCCAGGGAACGTCCCTTCCAGCTGGCCTTCATGCCCGCCGCCCGCCGCAGCACGCCGTACCACTGGATCAGCAGGAAGACCAGTACGGCGACCGGGTGGACCACGACGCTTGCCAGGCTCGAGCGGAAGCGGAATGCCTCGACAAGCCGCGGGGCGAAGGAGAGCAGCACCGCCACGGCGACCGCCGCGGTGGCCGGCGGACTGAAGTCTGCCCAGCCGGTGGCCAGCCCGCGGATCGCCAGCAACGAGGGGAGCACCTGGCCGCCGGCAAGCAGGATCGTGGCGGGGATCACCGCCCGTGGGGCGGCCATGCCCTCGGTGGCGTTCTTGGCAAGCCCGCGGAGCACGTCGCCGCCGCGGGTGTACATCCGGCATTCGGCGGTGTCGGAGGCGTCGAAGATGTCGGTCTTCAGCCCGGCCCGGCGATAGGCCCGTGGCAGCTTGATCCCGTCGTGGAGCGACGCGCGGATCGCCGCATGACCGCCGGCGGCAAGGTAGGCTTCGCGGCTGGTGAAGAACATCTGCCCGCAGCCGGCCGCGAGGCTCGGGCTCGAGTTTCGCCGGCTGATGCCCAGCGGCAAAAAGCCGAGCAGGATGTAATGGATCAAAGGCAGCAGGAGCCACTCCACCAGCGAGCCGGTTCGCTGCCGGGGAAACCCACTTTGCAGCGAGACATCCGAGCCCTCGAGCATCGCCAGGCCGCGGGCGAGGCAGTCGGGCCGAATCGTGACGTCGGCATCGAGGAACACGAGCAGTTCGTGGCTCGCGGCCTCGGCGAGCTGGCTGCAGGCGTGCTGCTTGCCGCACCAGCCCGACGGCAGCGGCCGGCCGGCGAGCAGCCGCAGCCGTGGGTCCTCGGCGGCGAGACGCCGCACGATATCCGCGGTCGCGTCGCGGCTGTCATCGTCGAGCACGATCAGTTCCAGTTCGACATCGCGGCTGGCGAGGATCGAACGGCAGGCCCGCTCGATCGATGTCTCCTCGTCGCGGGCCGGCACCAGCACCGAAACCGGCCCGGCCGCTCGGCCGGCCGGCGGCGAGCGGCGAAAGCGGGTCAGGTTGGTCGCAGTGAGCACCGCGGGGACTGCCGCGAGCCCCGCCGCGGCGAAGGCCAAGGCGTCGAGAAGCATGCCGGCTGTCATGGTCGTCCCCCCTGCTCTTCTCCGGCGTGCGAAGGGTCGAAGCGACGGCCCTCGAGCTTTGCCGAGGCCCAGCGGATGCAGTCGTAGATGCCGCCGATGCCGACGCGGCCGACGGCCACCGTGTGGAAGGCGGCCGGGTCGCGGCGGATCGCCGCGGCGGCGAGTCGCTCTTGGGTGGAGGCGAGGCGTGCCTCGAGCAGTTCGTTCCAGGCATCGGGCCGCCGGAGGGGGCCCGACTCGATCTCGATCACCTCGCCGAAGGCCGCCAGGGCTTCGGGCAGGCGTTCACTCCAAAAGGGATATTCGATCGCCAGGGGCACCACCAGCCCGCTGCCGGCTGCGGCGACCGCATGGCCGACGCCGGGGCGGAGTCGCACCGGCCGACGCCGGGGATCGACGAACTCGCCCTGCGAGGTGATCCAGAAAATCGTGTCGCTTCGCCGCATGCTCGCGGCGGCGGCGGCGAGAAAACGCTTCGACCCCCGCCAGGTGCCCGGCTCGATCCCCACGAAGCCGATCGACTCGAGGAAGCGGTAGCGGCCCAGGGAGCCGGCCTCGATCGGGCCGTAGTTCATCCGCTGCGGGTAGTAGTGGCCCGCCAAGAGCAAAAACAGCAGCGGGTCCCACCAGCCGGGATGATTGGTGTAGATGATCACCGGGCGATCGGCCAGGGCCGGCTGCAGTCCGCCAAGCAGTCGCAGGGCATGGAAGTGCCGACGGAAGTACCAGCGGACGTAGGCCATGAACCAGCCGAAGCGGGTCTTGGAGAAAGGGGGCAGGCCCTCGGCGTCGTGGGCGGATTGGGCCATGGAAACCCGGGGGGCTGCATGAGGGTCCCGACCGCCGCCGGCCTCGCGGCCCTACAGCGGAACGGGCGATGAGGATTCGGGGTCAGTTGGGGCCGACGACCCCGCCGCCGGCCCGTCCCGCCCCACGAGCCCGTCGGCATCTACGCAATCGGCGGCGATCCAGCCCGACATCAGAACCATCGGCATACCGGGACCGGGATGGGCCGCACCGCCGGCAAGATAGAGGCCTTTGATGTCGTGTGAACGGTTGGCCGGCTTGAAGGCGCCGAGGAAACGGCCGTGGCTGGCCAGCCCGTAGATCGCCCCGTCGAGCACATGATAGCGGTCGTGAATGTCGCGGGGGGTGAGCGATCGCTCGAAAACGATCCGCTCCTCGATGTCGGGCATGCCGCCGGTCGTGCGGAGCTTCTCCAGGATCGTGCGGCGATACTCCGGAAACATCTTCGACCAGTCGTGATGGGGCCGCAGGTAGGGGGTGTGGACAAGTACGTAAAGCGCCTCGCCGCCGGGCGGGGCGACCTCGGGCTCGGTGATCGCCGGGGCGCAGAGATAGGCGGTTGGATCGGGGGCCGGCTCACCGCGGCCGTAGATCGCCTCGAACTCTTCGTGCGGGTCACGCGAGAAGACGAAGTTGTGGTGCAACAGGTGGTCGTATTTCTCGGCGAGCCCCAGGTAGAGCACCACGCCGGAGCAGGCGGGCTCGTACCGCCTGCGGCGGAGGAACCGTCCGGCCGCCGGCTCGTCGAGGAGTTCGCGGTGGGTACGCACACTGTCGGAATTGCTGACGACGGCCGCCGCCGGGATCCGCTCGCCGTCGGCGGTCTCCACGCCACTGACCCGACCCGCCTCGACACAGATCCGGCTGACCGGGGTGCCGGTGCGAATCTCCACGCCGAGGTCCGTCGCCAGCGACGTGAGTGCCTGCGGCACCGCCGCGGTGCCGCCGATCGGATACCAGACCCCGTCCTGTGACTGCATGTGGGCGATCCCGCAGAGGACCGCGGGGGCGTTGTCCGGGCAGCTCCCCACATACTGCGTGAAATGATCGAACATCTGCGCGGCCCTGGCATCAGGCACGAATGCCCGCACCGTGCCTCCCACGCTGTGGCCCGGCCGCATGCCGACGATCTCCTTGAGCAGCGAGAGGGTCACGCCCCGCTTGGGATCGAACATGTCCCGCATGCCGCCCACCGACCGCCAGAAGAAGTAGTCCTCGGAGAGCTTGTGGAGCCGCTCGGCAAGTTGCATGAAGCGGCCGTAGCCTTCCGCGGCCCCTCCGCCGGGAGCATGGGCCTCGAGGTTGGCCTGCATGCCGGCCACGTCGGCGACCAGATCGAGCCGGCCCCCGTCGCTGAAAAAACTCCGCCATTGCGGATCGAGCCGCACAAGGTCGATTTCGTCCTCGAGCCGGCGGCCGGCCTCGGCGAAGATCCGCCTCAGCACGCCGGGGATCGTGAGGATCGTGGGCCCCATGTCGAAGCGGAAGCCCTCGCCGGAGAGGACAGCCGCCTTGCCGCCGAGCCAGGGGTTCTTTTCGCAGAGCGTGACGGCGTAGCCGCGAGCCGCGAGCGTGCAGGCGGTGGCTAGCCCGCCGAGTCCTCCGCCGATCACCACCACCTGCCGCCGGGAATCCCTGCCCGTTGCAATCATCGTCCGCCATTCCTCGATCGTGTCGCCGTCATGCTGCCTGAATCCCCGCCCGTACCCCCTGCAAGCTCCATCGGCGGGGTCACCAAGGGCCCTGTATGCATTTTCTTCGCGGTCGATCCCGCGGCCGCCAGGATCGCATCCCCCACATGCTGCTCCCCGGCAATGCCGAGATCGTCGAGCAGCAGCCTGCTCGTGATGCGGGCCGAGGAGTAGATCACCGGCAGGCCGCTGCCGGGGTGTGTGCCTCCGCCCACAAGATAGCAGCCCTCGAGATCCTCGAAGCGGTTGTGCGGCCGTTTGTGGAGCATCTGGCCGAGGTCGTGGGTCAGGTTGAAGGTCGCCCCGCGGTAGATTTCGTAGGTGTTCTGCCAGTCGTCGGGCGTGACCATTTTTTCGTAGCGGATCCGTTCGCGGATGCCCGGCATGCCGAGCCGGTCGAGCTGGTCGAGCGTGCGTTCGCGGAAGCCGGCGGCCTCCCGCCTCCAGTCGACGTTGGGATGCCGGTGGGTCACCGGCGCGAGCAGATAGAGGGTGCTCATGCCCCGCGGAGCGAGGGAAGGATCGGTCACGCAGGCGTTTTGCACGTACATCGAGGGATCCTCGCTGAGCCTGTGCCTGGTCTCGATGTCCGCCAGGTTCTCCCGGTAGTCCTGCGACAGATAGATCGTGTGGTGGGGCACGTCGTCGTAGCGGCCCTCGATGCCGAGGTAGAGCATGAAGGTCGAACAGGAGAACCGCTTGGAGGCGATCGAGCGGTCATTCCATCGCCGCCTCAGGTCGTCGGGCACCAGGCGGGTCATGCTGCGGGCGAAGTCGGCGTTGATCACCGTCGCGTCGGCCGGGTAGCCGCCTGCGGCCGTCTGCACGCCCCGCACGCGGCGGCCCTCGAAGTCGATCGACTCGACCGGCTCCGCGTAATGAAACTCCACCCCCATCGACTCGGCGATTCTCGCCATCGCCGAGGAGACGGCCCCGCAGCCGCCGATCGGATGGAACACGCCGTGTTCGTATTCCAGGAACGACAATATCGAGAACAGGCTCGGGCAGCGGAACGGCGACATGCCGAGGTATTTCGACTGGAAGGTGAAGGCGAGCCGCACCCGCTCGTCGCGGAAGAAGCTGCCAAGCTCGGCATCGAGGCTCTTCCAGGGCTTGAGCAGCGGCATCAGCTTCACGAGGTCGGGGCTGGCGAGGTCCCTCCAGCTCTCGAAGGGCTGCTCGAGGAACGGCGCGAAGCGGTCAAACTTCCGACGGGTGGCCTGCATGAATCGGGTGAACGAGCCGGCATCCTGAGGCGAGAGGGCGGCGACGGCCCGCTCCATCCGCTCCGTGTCAGGGGTGCACAGCAGTTCGCCGCCGGCCCCGAAGGCGATCCGGTACTGCGGATCGAGCCGCACCATCTCAACCTCTTCCTCGAGATCGCGGCCGCAGGCCCGGAAGATGTCGGAGAGCACCCGCGGGTAGAGAAAGAAGGTCGGACCGAGATCAAACCGGAAGCCTTCCGGCGTGGTGACCGTGCTCGTGCGGCCGCCGGGGGCAGGCAGTTTTTCGAACACGCGAACCCGAATTCCGGCCCGAGCCAGGAGCATCGCCGAGGCCAGGCCGCCGGGTCCGGCGCCGATGATGTTGACCGTCCGCGTCATCCGCGTCCGCGTTTCCGTGTGAATCCGGCGGGCGGCGTCGCTCGGAACTCCCTGCCTGCCACCAACTTCCGGACGCCCGTACTATAGGTGGGCGGCGGAAACGGTCAAGAAATACCCTTTGCCCGCGATCCGCGGGCCAGCGGCGCGAGGCCTCGCCGCTGCCTCAGGGAACAACGTAGGTCACCGGCATCGCGGCGTAGCGGTAGCGACCGAAGAGCCCTCGCCGCACCGGCACCAACGCCGCGGCGGGATAGTAGGCGGTCACCGGCGTCGCCACCGTGGGCGTGTAGGCGACCGTCGCGGTCGGGTAGGTCGGCGCGTAGTAACTCGTGACCGCCATCGAACTCGAGGCGACCGATGCGGCCACCGGCACCGCCGGGGCGACCGAGACCGCCGCGGTCGGCGGCGAGTAGGCGGTCACCGGCATGACCGGCGGCGAGAAGGCGGTGACCGCCGCGTAGTTGCCCGCGGGAACGTAGTTGGCGACGTAGGGCCGCGACTCCACGACAGGAGCCGCGATGACCGGCCGCAGCGTGTCGTAGACGATAACCTGCCCCGAGGCAGAGGCGGTCGAAAAGGCGACCAGGGTCGCCGCTGCGAGACCGGCGAAAACAAGCCGGAGCCTGACTGTGTCGGAGGGCAGACGTGCTGGACTGGACATGGTCGTTCCTCGGGCTTTTCTGCGGATGGAGGCGTGGCGACTTCGAGACCACGCAATCGATGATACGTGCGGCTGCATCGCCAGGTTCGAGAGTACGATCGAACGCGGCGGTGTGCAAACGGACAGCCTGCAGGCAACGAGCCTGCGACGCCGGCATTGACGCCGCGGGCCGCGGCAGGAGACAACCCGCAGGCCGCGGATGTCACTCTGCGCAGGATGGCGCGATTCTGCGGGCCTGGCGACGGTGGCGGGAACCGCCCACAACAGGGAGAAGCGAGGCGTGAGTGTCGCTGCCACCGACCACGATCCACGCGGCGGCGAACCGGCGAATCTCGGCGGTGCCGGCGGGTTGGGGGCCGGCTTTGCCGCGGTGGTCGTCGTCCGTCTGTTGACGGTGCTCAACGACAACCTCTGCCGCTGGCTGGTGATCGGCCTGGGCAAGCGGGCTGCCGCCACCTCGGGGGCCACCGAGGCGGCGGTGCTTGCGGTCGGGACGGTGATCTACGTGCTGCCCTTCATTCTCTTCGCGTGGCTGGCCGGCTGGCTGGCCGATCGGTTCGCCAAGCGGTCGATCGTGGTGGGCGGCAAGTTTGCCGAGATCCTGATCGGCTCGGCCACCGCCGCGGTGGTCTGGTGGGGAGCGGCCTCGGGACCGGTGATCGCCGGGATGCCGGCCGGCCTCTGGCTGCTGTTGGGCACGATCGGCCTGTTTGCAATCCAGACCACCATCCTCAACCCCAGCCTGCTCGGCACGATTCCCGAGACGGTGCCGACATCACAACTCTCCGCCGCCAACGGCATCTTCGCGATGGTCTCGCTGGCCGCCACGCTCGTCGGGATGGCCGCGGGCAACTGGCTCGCCGATGCCACCTGGCTCTCGCCCGAGGGCGATCCATCCCGGCCGCTGCCGGACTGGCTGGCGGCGCTGCCTGCAGGCCATGCCCTGCCCGCGGCCGCGCTGCTGGCGGGAGTGGCGGGTGTCGGCTGGCTCGTCTCGCTGCTGCTGCCGAGGATTCCGGCGGCCGATCCGGCCGCCCGCTTTCCCCGCAACGCCTTGGGGGCGACCTTCGCCAAACTGGCCGCACTCCTGCGGACGCCAAAACTTGCCGGGGCGGCGGCTGGCATCGTCTTCTTCTGGGCGCTGGCTGCGGTGGCGCAGCTCAACGTCGATCAATATGCCTACGAGAGCGGCGGCAGCAGCCAGGGTGAGATCGTGCCTCTGCTCGTCGCCTTGGTCGGCGGGATCGGCGCCGGCAGTCTGATCGCCGGCCGGCTTTCCAGACGTGGCATCGATCTCGGCTCGAAGGTCGACCTCGGGTTCGTGCCGCTGGGGGGCTTGGTGATGACAATCGCCTGCGGGGCCCTGGCCCTCTCCTCGAGCGACGTCTTTGGCGGTGACTCGGCAGCGAGCTGGCGGCTGCTGCCGCCGGTTTTCTGGCTGGCCGTGCTCGGTATCGGGGCGGGGATGTTCGACGTGCCGCTGGAGGCGTATCTCCAGGAACAGAGTCCGTCGGGCCGGCTGGGCAGCGTGCTCGCCTCGACCAACCTGCTGGTCTTCGCCGGGATGCTGCTCGCGTCGGTCGGCTACTACGGCCTGCGGGTGCCGCTGGGGCCGGCCGATTCGGCAGCCCCCCTCTTCTCGGCCCGCGGCATCTTCGCCATCTTCGGTCTGCTGGCGATGATGGCGACCGCTTTGGCGGTGTGGGCGGCCCCCCGGGCGGCGCTGCGGATCTTCGTGGGCAGCATCGTCCACGCAATCTGGCGGTTTCGCGTTCGCCATGCCGAACGGATGCCCCTCGACGGGCCGCTGGTCGTTGTGGCCAACCACATCTCCTGGCTCGACGGATTTCTTCTTCCGCTGGCGAGCCCGCGGCCGGTGCGGATGGTCGTCTACGGGCCGAACATCCGGGGCAGGTTTTTGAACATGCTCGCCGAGCAGTGGCGGTTCATCCTCTTCGACCCCAAGCCGAAGTCGATTCAGCGGGCTCTCAGGGCGATCCAGCAGGGGCTTGCGGAGGGGGATTGCATCGGCATTTTCTGCGAAGGCGGGATCTCCCGGACCGGCCAACTTCTCGGCTTCAAACGGGGCCTGGAGTGGCTGCTCAACCGGGTCGAGTCGCCGATCCTGCCCGCCTCGATCGACGGCATGTGGGGCAGCCTGCTGTCGCACTCGGAAGGTCGATTCTTCACCAAGTGGCCCCGGGGCGTGCGGCGCGGCGTGACCCTCACGCTCGGGCTACCGTTGCCCGCCGGCACGCCCACGCCACTGGCCCGGCTGGCCCTCCAGGAACTGGCAGCCTCGGCGGTGCGGCGGCGGATGGCCCGCCGGCGGGTGTCGCTTCCGGGCTGCGACGACTCCGCTGCGGCCCTTGCCGAGGCCGAGGCCTTCGATGCCGCCTGTGTCGTGCGGCGCGGTGATCGGCTGCTTGTCTCGCTGGCCCAAGGCGATCCGCTGCGGTCGACCCTCGGAGACCATGGCCAACGGCTGCTGGGCCTGCCCACCCGACGGGTCGAACCGGGGGCCGCGGCCTCGGCGCTGGTTGAGGCGGTTGCCGCCGAGCGGGCCACGATCTGGCTGGCCCGCGTCGAGCAGGTCGAGGCGGCGGCCGAACCCGCGATCCCCAACGCCGCGGCCCGCCGCCGGCTCGAGGTGGTGGTGATGCCGATCGGCTCGGTGGGCGAACTGGCCCGGGCCCGCCGGGCCGCGGAGCGGTTTCGCGAAGCCTGGGGGATCGAGCCGGTCGTGGCCTACGCCGCGTGCGAGGCCGGCTGCCTGATGTCGATGAACACCCCGCCTGCAAGGTCGGCGGGCGACTTCGAGGTCAGTTGCAAGCCGGAGACCCTCGGACGGGTGCTCAACGGCGGGGTCGTCTGGCCGGCAGCCTCGTCGCGGGCCGGCCTCGGCCTGCCGCTGGAGGCCCCGTGCGACGGAGAGGCGACGCTCCTGATTTCAGCGATGCTTCCGCAGTCGGGTAGCGAGTCGATCCAGCCGGCCCACCGGTTCCTGGCCGACCGACTCGCGGTCGATGCCGACGGCTTCCTCGTGCCCGGGATCGCTGCGGCTGGCTGACGCCGCCGGTCAGGGCCGGCTTGGACCGCCGCCGTGCGATGGGGTATCCTTCGGAGGCAAGCACCCCTAGCTCAATTGGATAGAGCGTCGGTCTACGGAACCGAAGGTTACAGGTTCGAGTCCTGTGGGGTGTAGTGGCGGCTCGGCCGAGCAGGCGTCCGGTCAAGCAGGCGTCGGGCCAAGAATGATCTTGGGGATTGCCCGGGGTGATGGCTAGGCTGCCGACATGAGCCTGTCCCGCCCTGCCCCCGCCGCGGACCCATCCACTGCGGAGAGCCGCTTCCGGGTGGTCGGCTTCGACCCCGGCCTCAACGTCACCGGCTACGGAGTGATCGAGTCGGATCTCCGTCGTGTTCGGCTCATCGAGGCGGGCTGCATCCGCACCGGAGGCGGCTCGCTCGAGGCGAGGCTGCTCGCGCTCCACCGGGGCGCGGCCGAGGTGCTGGCCACCTTCCTGCCGGCTGCGATGGCGATCGAGCAGCTTTTCGTGCACGCCCGTTTCCCGCGGACCGCGATCCTCATGGGGCATGCCCGCGGGGTGATCTGCCTGGCCGCTGCCGAGTCGGGGCTGGCCGTCCACGACTACCCGCCGGGCCGGGTCAAGAGCATGCTCACCGGCAGTGGCCAGGCCCGCAAATCCCAGATGCAGCTGGCGGTGCAGCGGGAGCTTGGGCTCTCCCGGCCGCCCGAGCCGGCCGACGCGGCGGATGCCCTGGCGGTGGCCCTGGCCGACTACCACCTGCGGATTCGGGCCGCCCGCTCGGCAGGCCTCCCGTCGGCGAAGGCCGGAGGAGCTTTGTCGCCACGGTCACGCAGGAAGCCGACATGATCCGCAGAATTCAGGGTGTCGTCGAGCGTGTGGAGCCCGACAGGGTCGATCTCGCGGTCGGTCCGGTGGTCCACGAGGTGCTCGTCCCCGAACTGGTCCGCCGCGGGCTGCAGGGCCGCCTCGGGCAGGAGGTGACCCTGCACACGCTGGAGTATCTCGAGGGCAACCCCGCCCGCGGCAACATGATCCCGCGGCTCGTCGGCTTCCTCTCCGAGGTCGAGCGGGAGTTTTTCGAACTGCTTTGCGACGTCGACAAGGTCGGCACCCGCAAGGCGCTGCGGGCGATCGTGCGACCGGTGGCCGAGATCGCCGCTGCGATCGACGCGCAGGACACGAAACTGCTCGCCACCCTGCCCGGGATCGGCGCGGCGACCGCCGACCAGATCGTGGCCAAGCTGCGGCGGAGGATGCCGAAGTTTGCCTTGCTCGTGGGCCGCGAGGCCCCGGGCGCGGAGGGGGTGCGGGACGTGCTCTCGGAGACCTTCGATGTGCTGCGGCAGTTGGGGCACTCCGATGGCGACGCCCGCCGCCTCGTCGATGCCCTCCGCGAGGAAAAGCGGCAATTTCGCGATCTTCAAGAGGCACTCGAGGCGATCTATAGACAGGTGCAGCAGCCGGGTTGACATTGACGAAGGATGTCTGGCCCCCGCGATCCCCGAGCAGGTGACGCCCCGCGATGAGCAGCTTTCGCACTCCATCGATCGACGCCGACGACGCCGGCCTGCTCGACGACCGCAGTCTGCGTCCGCAGCGGATGAGCGAGATGGTCGGCCAGCGGGCGACGGCCGAGCGGATTGCGATTGCAGTCGACGCCTCGCGGAAGCGGGGCGAGGTGCTCGGCCACGTCCTGCTCGATGGTCCTCCGGGCCTCGGCAAGACGACCTTCGCCAC
>Ga0180429_10004687_pt1 | contig 10897 bp, 10 predicted proteins | sample SS_ome_FD_132428 | JGI IMG/M metagenome (GOLD analysis project Ga0180429, IMG submission 132428) | Hypersaline lake sediment archaeal communities from the Salton Sea, California, USA - SS_1_S_1 metaG | ecosystem: Environmental > Aquatic > Non-marine Saline and Alkaline > Hypersaline > Sediment ... | reverse complement strand
TCTTCGATGCCGATCACTCGATCATTATCCAGTTCAGCCACGCCAAATCGTTCGGGATCTTCCACCTCTTTTAGCAGAATTTTTGCGCCGTTTTCCTGGCGGCGAAAAGCCTCCACATGTGGCGAGATGTCATCTTCAATTATATTGTCGCCCAGAATGACGACCATCTTTTTGCCCTTCGCATAATATCTGGCCAGAGACAACGCCGCAGCGATCCCGCCCTCGCCTTCCTGATAGACATAGTCAAGATGATCTAACCCAAACTCCTTACCGTTGCCCAGCAGGCGCAAAAAATCTCCGGCGCTATTGCCACCGGTGACCAGTAAGATATCTTTAATTCCGGCATTGACCAATGTTTGGATCGGATAGTAAATCATCGGTTTGTTATAGACTGGCAACAGATGCTTATTGGTTACTGTTGTCAATGGATTCAGCCGCGTTCCCAGCCCGCCCGCGAGCACGATTCCAATGATCCCATCCTCTGACATCTTATCCTCCCGCATCGATTTCTCATTCATTGCAGCTTGCCAGCGCTCGAGACAACGCAGCAAATTCAGCCAGTGTACACTCCTCAGGTCGGCAGGTGATAGAAATCCCTGCCGCAGTCATCGCATTTTCCACTTCGGCTCGCGGCAGATCAAAGGCTCGCCCCAAGGAGCCGGCGAGCATTTTGCGCCGATGCATAAATCCCGCCCGGACCACCCGCTCAAGCGCTTCGGCTGAAGGAGCCACCACTGGCGGCTTTGAAAAAGGAGTCAGCCGCAAGACGACCGAATCCACCTTCGGCCGCGGCCAAAAATTATCAGCCGCAACATCAAGCAGGCGCTCGGCCATAAAATGGTATCCCACCCACAGCGTCAGCGAGCTGTAGGCCTTGGTCCGCGGTACAGCCAATATCCGCTGACCATATTCGCGCTGGACCATATAGGAAACCCAACCAAAAAAATCGCGAACCTTGATCGTCCACTCGAAGACGGGGGTTGAGATCGAATAGGGCAGATTCCCAACCAGAACCCACTTCTTGGGCGCGCCATCCCACCGGAGCGATTCGGCAGGATTGAGGCGCAGGATATCCTCATTGACAATCCTGATCTCCCCGCGATCGCACTCTTTATTTACCTTTTCGGCCAGCAACTCACACAGGCGCAGGTCCTTCTCTACTGCGACAACAGTTAGCCCGCGGGCCAGCAGTGGCATGGTCAATGCACCGGTGCCGGGTCCGATCTCCAATACCCCAACACCTTCCTCCAGTTTCCAGCTATCAATCATTGATAGAGGGATATCGGGATTAATCAGGAAATTCTGACCCATTTTCTTTGTGGGGCGAAACTTACGGCCCTTGAACTGACCTTTCATGCGCTCCTGCCCTCCGGAGAGAGAAGATCTCTGATTCGTGACCCAAAGAGATTCGCGGCATTGGTTTCAGTCTTCAGCTCTAGATTTTCCGGTGAAATATCAAGCATCTCGGCGATGACATCAGCTGTACGATAGACCCAGGCTGGCTCATTTCGGCCTCGCCGTTCAGGCGCAGGTTTCAGGTAAGGACAATCGGTTTCAAGTAGAATTGACCCCAGTGGGAGTTCCCTGATCACTGGAGCCCAATGCTGTGGCGAGTAGGTAACATTACCTCCCAGGCCGTTATAAAAGCCCCTCGCAAGAACCTCTTCCGCTTCCGGCAAGCCCCCTCCGAAACAATGGAAAACCCCGGTCACCTCTCCCCGACCAGCGGAATCAAGGATCTTGAAAACTTCCTCAAAAGCTGACCGGCAGTGGATAACCAGTGGCCGGGCACTTTCTCTGGCCAGATTAACATGGGCCTCGAACAGCGCTTGCTGATTCTGGAGCGGCGCGTAATCCCGGTAGGTATCAATGCCGGTCTCGCCGATCGCAACCACTTGGGGGTGATCGAGCCATTTTTCCAGTTTGGCCAGATCGCGGGGCGTCTCTTGCGAGGCTTCATGGGCGTGGATGCCGACTGTGCCGATGAGCCGAGGATCTGCCTCAATCAAGCGCTTCACACCGGGCCAGCCGCGGCTGGAGATATTGACCTCAATAATCGCCGCCAAGCCCATCGCCAGATCGCGAGTAATGACCAGATCACGATCGGCATCGTAGTGAGCTAGATGAAGATGAGCGTGCGTATCAATCATCTGTGGTTTCCGGCTTCTCCCGATTGCTTCTACCGTCAGATTCAAACTCCGCTTCCTCGCGGAATAAATCCAGATCGACGATCTCGACCTCTTCATCTTTATTTTCGATAAATAGGCGATGGTTGCCGATATCGAGAGAGTTAATGCGCCAGAGCCTGCCGTTATAACGCCAGATCGATCCGATCCCTGGCGCGTGGCCTTGGGCCGTTTGGTAGTCATTGCATTCGTAAACCAGGCAGCACATCAGCCGGCCGCAGGATCCAGAAATCTTGGCCGGATTCAGCGAAAGATTCTGCTCCTTTGCCATCTTCAGTGTCACCGGTTCGAAATCCCGCAGGCAGGATGTACAGCAGAGCTGTTTGCCGCAGGGTCCGATGCCGTCACATCGCCGGGCCGCATCCCGCGCTCCGACCTGACGCAGTTCGATCCGCGTGCGGAAAATACTGGCCAGATCACGCACTAGTTCCCGGAAATCGACCCGGTGCTCGGCGGTAAAATAGAACGTGACGCGATTCCCATCAAACTGGGTCTCCGCATCGATTACCTTCATCTCGAGATTAAAGTGCTCAGCCCGGCCACGGCATATATCGAGGGCATCTTTATCTTCCTGACGGAGAATCGGAATTCGCGCAATCTCTTCGGGAGTTGCGTGACGCTGAATCCTGCGCAGAGGTTGGTTGCGCCTCCGCTTCAGCTCACACCCATCACAGGTTGCCACCCGGCCCAAATCCACCCCTCGCTCGGCCTCGACAATGACAAAATCGCCTGGCCGCAGATCCAAGCCATTTTCATTTCTGAATGCTTCGAGTCGCTTCCCTCGAAAGCCGATATGGGCTATCTGCTCCGCAGCAGTATCACCACTGGCAGACTGCGGAGACTGATTGTCATCCCCCGGAGGAACATCTATCGATCTGTTTTCGCTATTGGGGCCATCGCTCATCATCTATAGCCTTTCTCTGCAACCAGGCGATTAAGCCGGAGCAGGGTCGTTGATAAAGCCAATTCGGGGTTTACGTTACGCCTTATTGATGTCAATAATTCTTCAAGAATCTCACAGCGGCGTTTGATCTCTGCTACCGATATCTGCGTCCCCCGAACGCGCAATTCGGCTAGTCGATCACTATGGACAAATCGCTCCTCGGGAAATCCGTGGTGGAGAAGCAACAGATCTTCGTACCATAGCATCAACATATCGACCAGAGCTTCTGCCCGGCCCAAATCCCACCCCCGGCCGATCGCTCGCACACAATCGCGCACCTCCATGGGGTCTGTCAATTGCTTGTCAAAAACAGACAGTGCAAGATCCCTGGTGGCAATCACATCCTCTTCCTGCATCGACAGCGCCCGTCCCAGGCTCCCCTGGGCCAGCCTAGCAATAATTCCCCACTCCAGGTTCGTCCCCTCGCCCACTTCTGAGAGAACCGATTCAATATATGTTTCGGGCAAAGGCTGAAAACGAACTAGCTGGCACCGAGATAGAATCGTTGGCAACAGAGCCTCCGGCTCTCGGCAAGTTAGAATGAAATATGTTCCCGGCCTGGGCTCCTCAATCAGTTTTAGAGCAGATTGAGCCGCTTCCAACGTCATCTGTTCAGCCTCGCGAATGATAATCACGCGATTGCCTCGCCCTACCTGGGTCTTGGCCGATTCGACTTTAAGATTTCGAATCCGCTCGATGACAATTGACGCCTTGGGCGAAAACAGTAATCGATCGTAGATATCCTGACCATATGCTTCAAGCGACTTGTGTAATTTGTCATCATCTTCCGGTTTTCCGGGGGCAATTGCAAAAAGATCGGGATGAACAAACCGGTTCACTTGACTACAGGCGGGGCATGCTCCACAAGGACTCTTCTCCTCCGCGCACAACAACATCTGCGCGGCAGCTTGAGCGGTCCTGAATTTGCCAACTCCGGCCGGGCCCCAGAAAAGTAGCGCATGGGCGGTTCGGCCGCTCTGGTAGGCGCCTCGCAGGCCGTCCACAACCGTATCCTGATGTTTGATGATGTCAAAAAGCACCATCGCTTTGGTCCTCTCCAGGTGTCTTACCGTTTCAACCAGTGGACGGGGTTGAGGGCTTCCGATTGGCGTCGAATTTCAAAATGCAGGTTAGCCCCCTTAAATGAATCAGTAGAACCAACCCGCCCGACCACCTGGCCGGCCGCAACCATATCATCACGCTGTACAAGTAGCGTCGAAGCATGCCCATAGAGCGAGAAAAATTCTTTCCCGTGATCGATGATCACCGTATTGCCATAGCCCTCTAGCCAATCGGCAAAAACGACCCGACCGGCAGAAACCGCGCAGATTGCCGTGCCTTCCGCCGCCGCGATCTCCACTCCCTGCTGGCGCACCCGCGTCCCATATTTCGGGTGAACATGAGTGCCGAAGCGAGTTATGATTTTGCCCTTAACCGGCCAGCTCAGTCGCCCTTTCAGCGCCGCCAATCCATCCCCAGCCGCTCCTCCGACCATCCGCCGACGCGACTGGGCGAGTAACTCTTCAGTCTTTTTCTGGGCGGCTAGCAATTTCTGAGCTTGGGCCTCATACCGAGCAATCGTGTTGGTTAGCTGTGTTCGGTCGCGACGCTTCGCTGTCTCCTCATCCGCCATCTCACGTAGCTGTTTGTTCTTTTCCGCTCGATTCTGAAGCGTCACTGCCCGGCGGCTTTCGATCTCGCGCAGATCACTCATGATCAGCTCATTGTCCGCAGCAACCTGCTCAATCATCTGGCGGATATTCTTTATCATCCGCGCCCAATAGTGAGCCCGAGAGAAGATCTCGCTAAAAGTTTGCGAAGAAACTAGAAGTTCGGCCGTGTTAACACGGCCAGTTTTATAGTAGTGCACTAGCGCTTGCCGGAGCTTGACCCGTTTTTCCTCTATCTGCGCTTCCTTCTCTCGTAGTGAGATTTCCCTCTCTCCGATATCCCGCTCGAGCGCTTCAAGCTGAGAGTCGATTGTTCGAATAAATGAGGTCGTCACACTGCGTTTACGCTCAATTTCGACCAGGATCAATTCGATATCCTTTCCCTCCCGGCGCAGTTTGCTTATCTCCGCTTTGAGGGTAATGATTCGTTCCTTCATCTGATCGAGTTCTTGTTGGGTCTGGAGAATTTGTCCGTCACCGGGAGTATTGCCCAGCGCGCCCAACGAGCTGGCAAGAAGGAAAACGATCAGACAGATCAAGACAGCACCGGTAGCAACAGCGCTTGAAAATCTCGCTCTCCAGTTCCATCTCATTCCCAGTCGCTCCTCGAGTTTATGCCCGAAAGCGTCCCGTTCGCTGTTCCAGCTGCCGAATCGAAATCTGAACCGTCAACAGGCTGCCAGCGATCCCAACTATGGCTACGCCACCCATGAATAGAATAATCGAAAGTGTGGGTAGAAAATCCATTCCCGGCACCAGATGGTTGACCAGGTAATATCCCCCATATAGCACGCAAAGAGAAATGCCAGCCGCCACTACACAGATCAAGACACCGGCAATGACAAAAGGCATCCGGATAAAAGCGTCTGTGGCACCAATCATCTTCATGATCGCTAGCGGCTCTTCCCGCATCAGCACAATCAGCCGCAGGGTATTGCCTAGCACCAGCACAATGGCCATCGTTGCCAACAGACCGGTCAGTGCATTGGTTTTAGTAACTACCTCGAGACCATAATCGAGCGCTTCAACCCATCGTTCTCCATAGAGAACATCTTCGACACCATCGTAGGCTTCAATCTCTGTGGCCAGTCGATTTAGCGTGCCGGCGTCATTCGCGCTATCTTTCATTTCAATCAGAAACACTTCGGGCAGGGGATTGTCAGCCATGGTTTCCGCTATATCATCGAGACCCAGTTCCGACTCCAGATCCCTTAGAGCCTTGGCCCGATCGACCAGCTTGACATTCTTGACCTCAACAAAACTGGAGAAATAGCGGTGTAGTTCGCTCGAACGAGTCTGATCCACTCCAGTCTCAAGAAAAACCGACAGACCCTTTCTATCGCGCAACCCTTCAGCCAATCCGAGAATATTGTGACTCAGAAGCATCAGCAATGAGAGAAGAAACAGAACCGCGCAGATCGCCGTAATCGCCGCCAGCGAAGCCGATGGATTGCGCCTGAGTGAAGCCCAAGCCTCCTGAATGAAGAAGATGAAAGCCTTCAAAAGACCTCCGTACCTTGAGAACACAAACTTAGATCCTTCACGACCTACCCACCTCGCAACGTAATTGTTCTCGTCCCAAATTCCTGGGCAAATTCCAGATTATGTGTGGCGACAATTACAGTAGTGCCCGACAGGTGCAATGCCTGCAATAGCAGCATAATTTCCCGGCCGGTCTCATGGTCGAGATTCCCAGTCGGCTCATCGGCCAAAAGAAGCGGCGGCTCATGAATCAGCGCCCGGCCAATCGCTGCCCGCTGCTGTTCACCACCACTGAGTTGGTGCGGAAAACGATTTCGCTTGCCGTAAATTCCCACACTGTGCAGCACCCGCGAAACAGCTCGCAGGACTACCGATTTATCCAGCGTACCGGTCATCCGCAGGCAATAGGCGACATTCTCAAAAATCGTTTTATCTTTAATCAGTCGAAAATCCTGAAAGACCATCCCACACCGGCGCCGCAGCATCGGCACCTCCCGGCGAGTGATCGTATCGGTGCTGAAGCCAACTGCGTGCACCCGCCCCTGATCGGGCTGTTCCTCGAGTGTGATCATCTTCATCGCGGTGGTTTTACCAGCGCCGCTGTCGCCAAGAAGAAAAACCATCTCCCCCTGCTCAATATAGAGATTCAGGTCCGAGATGGTCCATTCGTCATCGGAGTCGGGATAGTGCTTAAAGACATGTTCGAAAGTAATCATTGATCCCCGCCCACCCTGTCGCCACCACCTATAGTTTCATCCGATTCAATGCCCTCATAAAAGGCAGCCGAATCCCGCCGGCTCTGTTGGCGGGTTGGAATATCGAGAAGTCTAACGACTCTAAGCTTTTCCCCAAGCGGATTTAGGAATGTGACAATATCCCCTGCGCGAACTGAAGCCGCTGGCCGTACGGGATTATCATTGACCAGGATTCGCTCATCTTTGCAGTTGCGCCCAGCCATCGAGCGGCTCTTCTGTAGGCAGATCCAATGCAATACTTGATCAATCCTCATCCCTATCCCATCTGTCCATTGAGTTTGATATTTTGATTACCAGCCCCGGTTCTCGATGTAATGGCGTGATTTGCTCTCATCCAACCAGGTGCGATAGCGCCGTTCGAGTTTTTCATTCTCCACTAGGCTGCGCAACTCTTCTTTAATTTCATCGAAGGTATAATCACCACCGATTTCATGAGCGACATAATTAAATATATGATAGGCGTCACCGCCACGGACCGGCTCACTGATATCGCCAATGGCCATCGTGCCCAGGGCATCTAAGATCGGCTTGGCAAGCGTCTCCTCCGGCAACCAGCCCAGATCACCGCCCGTGGAAGCTGTGGCGACATCGTGTGAGAGAGTTTTGGCCATCTCGGCGAATGAGGCCCCTGAAAGGATCTGACGGCGGATATCAGCTATTTCTGCCTCCGCCCCAGCCACATCGGCCTCACTAATCGGGGTACCGAAAAGGATATGGGCCATTTCAATCGAACTACCATCAGGCGCTTTGTCACCAAGCATGACCAGATGGTATCCGAGCGGACTTCGAATCGGCTTGCTCAGAATCTCCGGATCAAGGCCAAACAGCTCATTCTCAAAGCCCTCACCAAGACGATCACTGAAATCACCGCGCTGAACTTGCCCAAGATTCCCGCCATTCTTTCCATTGGGATCATCTGAGTAGCGGGCGGCGGCATCCACAAAAGTCAGTTCGCCAGCTGTGATTTTCCCGGCGACCTCGGTGGCCGTCTGCTCGGCATTTGCCAGAACTGCATCATCTGGGCTAATCAAGATCATAATATGCTGTAAGTGATAACGTGGACTTCTGTCAGGCAATTCGCTCTTATGATCGTCATAAAATCTTTGGATATCATCACTTGTTACTTCGACAGCGCTGTGCACCTCAGATTGGATCAGACGTCCGGTTAGAATCTCAGTCCGGGCCTGCTCGGCATATCGCAGGCGCAGATCGTCCTCGGTCAAGCCTTCACGCTGTAACTGAACCTGGAAGAGCGCGTCTGAGCCCAACTCGGTCTTGTTCCTGTCAATCGCATCATCCACCGCCTGCAGGATCTCTTCATCTGTAACATTGTAACCCTGCAGAATCGCTTCCTGATAGAGAACACGCTGATCGATCGTTTGATTCAGGATCTGCTCTTTCAACTCGCCAATCCGAGTACTATCGCCGGGATCGATTTTCATCGAAATCATGGCGATTTGCAGCTGAGCCTGCAATTCACTGAGCATGATCGGGTCGTTATCCACAACGGCGACAACCTGTTCGACCAGATCGGTGGCACGCACCATTGATGCGCATAAAACGATACAAAGCAGAACCATTACCAGGCGACGGAGCCCGGACCAGATAGATTTACTCATTTCGTGTCTCCGCACGATTGATTTGCCAATGGCCATCCGCACATGACGCCGGCCGCACCTTCTTCAGCTGAGATCCTGGGGGAATTCCCCGCGCGCGTAGGATACTTGACTGGTTGATTCCATCCAACCACAAAGCCAAACAATGAACAGCATTTCTTTGCTTGGAAATTACCAGGAATTCAGAGAAACCTGGGCGAGAAACCAAAGCCAACATCCGACATAACTAGTACATCTGTTATCGGTAATGTTTCCAGCCGGATTACGCGCCCGGTAGTAAACGAAAGGCTATCTAATGATTCGATCGGAGCTAGGCCAACCCACACAGGAGCTAGTCGAGTCCGGTTTTGCCGCATTAATGCAGAATCAAGCTCAGATAATGGGCGCGTGTCTACAGCTATGGTCGCAGGATCTTATCTCAATTCTTAGTGAACCTTCCCAGCCACCGGCCAACCTGGCCGTTCAAACAGCCGGCCTGGTTGGGCTCTCCTTCGAGGATGGGTGCGATCATTTCGAGATTCTCCCTGACGGCCGACAGCTCTTCAGTATCCCCGTCTGGTGCAATGGAAAAATACTTTGGATCCTGACCGCTATCTCCTGTGAAACCAAGCCAGCGCCGCAAATGGCGGAGGCGGCGAAACGGACAGGAATTATCGGCGACGCGAGCCTCTCCTATCAATCAGCCAGGGCCGAAGTGACGATGATTAAAGCCCAAGAAGGATTGATGATCAAAGATCTGGCCCTATTCCTTGGCCGGCACATGACTCTCGCTGAGCGAGTACAAGATGTTGATTGTGAAATTGGCGGCTTGAAATCGGAGATCAGTTTACTCAATCAGATCTCCAATCGACTGACTAATCCCGGTCAGGCCCGGCAAACGATCGACTTTATTATGCAGCAGGGCTGCGCGATCACCGGTTCTGATCTTGCTATTCTGCAATTACCAGGTTCAAAAGTGCCCAAGATCTGCCGTAATCCAGCGCAAGCGATCAATAACATTCAACTGACCCGTAAAGCGCTGCGTCAATTGGCCGGACAACTATGGTGGCAAATGCGCAACTGGAACACGCCCTTGATTCATGGTTCGATGAGCGAAATTCTCGGCACCTCATCTCCAATCAACGGGGCGGCGCAAGTTACCGCGGGCCGGATTCATCCGGAAGTGACCAAAGCTGGATTTTTCGCACTCATTCGAACCGGCCCGACGCCCTACGCACCACAAGAATTGAAACTACTTCATACCTTGATCGAGCAGATCTCCCTGGCATTGAAAAACGCCGACCTCCATGAAAATGTCTCCGGATTTCTCATGTCCACGGTCAAGGCACTGGTTAGCGCAATTGAAACCAAAGACCACTATACCTCCGGCCATTCCTCACGAGTAAACCTCATCTCAATGTTACTCGGCAAACAGCTTGGTCTTGATAGCGCAGAGCTTGAATCGCTCAAATGGGCCTCGATTCTTCACGATGTTGGAAAAATCGGCATGCCCGAATCGATTCTGCATAAACCGAGCTATCTCGATGAAGCGGAGTACGAAATCGTCAAGCAGCATCCTGGACGCGGGTATGAAGTCCTCAGTCATATTCCCCAACTAAAATCAGCCAGTCAGGCAGTTCTCTTCCACCATGAAAGAATCGATGGCGGTGGCTATCCTCTGGGAATATCAGGCAGTGCGATTCCTCTTGCCGCACGCATTATCTCCGTAGCCGACACTTTTGACGCTCTCACCTCTAGCCGCCCCTACCGGGAAGCCAAGACCGAGGAGGAAGCCCATCAGGAGATCCTCAGGGTGAGAGGGGCGCAGCTCGATGCCCAGGTGGTCGACACTTTCGTCAGCATGATCCCATTTCTCAAAGAGCATCGCGCCATGCTCGGTGCTGATGAGCCTGCAGCGTAAGGGTGATTCTAGGCGCGAATAGCACTCGTCTCATCTGGCTTCATCAAACCAAATCTAAGACAATCGGAGCATGGTCAGAGGGTGCATTTTCGGCCAGTAAATCATCGAGCAAAATTGGTTCGATTAAGTGCGGCGATCCCTCTGCGGCAACCGAATCAGCCACTCTCCCCGCCGGTTCAAATCCGCGTCCTACAAACCAATCGAGGTGAAGCGGGATTCCCCGCCTATCGCGCTCGAGCATCCCTCTGACAATCTTCTTCATTCCACCAGCTAACCGTTCTCCCTCTTCGATCGCACTAAACGGGGCCCAAGCTGTCGGCCGGTAAAGATTCAGTGATTCCCATT
>Ga0180429_10004686_pt1 | contig 10899 bp, 11 predicted proteins | sample SS_ome_FD_132428 | JGI IMG/M metagenome (GOLD analysis project Ga0180429, IMG submission 132428) | Hypersaline lake sediment archaeal communities from the Salton Sea, California, USA - SS_1_S_1 metaG | ecosystem: Environmental > Aquatic > Non-marine Saline and Alkaline > Hypersaline > Sediment ... | reverse complement strand
CGCCGCCGTCGATCGCTAGAACTCCGCTCCCAGTGCGAGATGGGTCATCGCTCCGCCAGTGGAGTGGAAGTCCGTGCGCCACGCGCGGTCGACGCGCACCACGAAGAACCCGAGGTTCATCCGGACGCCGAAACCGTAGGCGGCCTTCAGGTCCTCGAGGTGATACCCGCCCTCGCTCGATGCGCCGCGGAATTGCTCATTGTCGTCCCAAACGGCCGCGAGGTCCATGAACATGACTCCGCGCAGTCCACGAATGCCGATCGGAAGCGGGGAAGCGATAACCAGGTAGTCGATGAACGGGTAGCGCAGCTCGAACGTCGCCAGCGCCATTCTGTTCCCGCTGAACTCGAAGTCGTCGTAGCCGCGCAGGCTGTTGACGCCACCGATGAAGAAGTTCTGGGCGTTCTGCTGCGAGCTTCGTGCGGCGACCAGTTTGACGGCGAACGTGTGCCTCCGGCCGATGCGAAGGTACCTGCGGAAGTCGGCGATGCCGGTCAGGTAGGTGAAGTCCCCTCCGGACTCCCACGCCTTCGAGACGGCGATCGACGAACGTCCTCCGCTCACCGGACCGACCGTGCCCCAGAGAGTCGTGTCGTTGACGAGCCTCAAACTCGGGATGAAGAGCGAGCGCTGGACCTTCTCGTCGGTCAGCTCGATCTCGCCGGAGTCCAGCTCCTCGGCGAACTGCCGGTCGACGGTCAGCGCGGAGACGTCGAACTCGACCCTCGAGAAGCGGCTGAACGGATACGAGGCGCCGACGGAGAGCCCGTAACTCCTCTCGGTGAAGTAGCGCTTCTCCCCAAGATCCTCGCCCAGGCGAGTGCGCTCCGAGTAGTAGTATTCCTTGAAGTTGTACACGCCGACTGAGAGATTGGGACGTCGTGACAGATTCTCGTAGAGAACGTAGAAGTTGCTCGACTCGATGTCCGAAAAGAAGTCGGTGGCGATGTAGAAGCGGTGGTTGCCGAGGATGTCCGAAACGGCGACCTGAGCCCCGCCCGACAGACCGTACCCGGAGCTGTAGCCGACGCCGCCGGACATCCAGTCGGGGGAGAACCTTGTCCTGTAGGGCCGCGTTGCACCGACGTCGCGCTCATCCTCCTCCACGGCCTCCGGAGCCCCGGTGGCCGTCGCGTAGTCGTCGCGGACGCGGTCGACCGTCGAGTCCTTGTCGGACTCCGGCTCCTTCGGGACAACCGTTTCCTCGTCTCCATCCGGAACGAGCCTCACCTCGGAGAGCGGCCGTTCGGAAGACGCCTCGTCGGACTCGGCGTCCACGACCGGCACGCCCGGCATGTCGAGAGGCTCGATGGGCGGCAGCGCTCCCGCGGAGTTCGGCAGGCTGGTGAGCGGCTCCTTGACGGCAGCGATGTCCCACCCGCCACCGGAATAGAGCGAGAAGACCATCCAGTCACTGTCCCTCGCCCAGCTCGGACCTTCGGCGCCGCCGACCAACGCGGTCAGACGGGAGACGGACGAATCGGCCAGTGAGAGAGCGTAGAGGTCCGGAGACCCGCTCGCGGTCGACGAAAAAACTAGGCTGGACCCGTCGGGAGACCACGTCGGTGAGCTGTCGTCGCCCGCCGTCGACGGCAGCCGTTTGATGCGTCTTGTCGCGGGATCGACAGTGTAGAGGTCGTAGCGCCGCCGGAACCCGAGCTCTGCTTCCGAGCCGCGGTCCGACGAGAAGGCGATGCTGGTCCCGTCGGGAGACCACTCCGGCTCGCGCTCGTCGAAGAAGTCATCGGTCAGACGGTCGACCTCCGCGCCATCGAGGTCGGTCACGTAGAGGTCCGAGGCTCCTCGCTTCGTGCCGACGAAAACGACGCGATTCCCGTCCGGGGACCACGACGGTGTGTACATGCCGTCAAGGTCGAAGGACAGACTGCGCTCGAGGTCACCGGTCTCCGCGTCAACGAACTGGAGAACGTCGTCGCCGCCGGATTTCGCGACGAAGCAGATGGACTCGCCGTCAGGAGACCAGCCGAACCCTGTCCTCAGAACGTGCAGCTGTTCGAACTCGTCGGAGCGTTCACCCCGAACGAGTGTCTTGATGACCTTGCCGTCGAGCGTCGAGGCCACTCTGACGTCCGCGTAGCCGGACCGGTCGGTCACGTAGACGACGCGCTGTCCGTCGGGCGAGACCGACGCGCCCAGATTCAGATACGAGCCGTCCCGCTCGTGGTCCGTGACCTGGCGGGCGATGTCCTCGCCCTGGTCCAGCACCTCGACCTCGGGCCAGTATCTCTCCCGGAGCCAGCGTTCCCACTCCTCTGAGAGCTCAGCCGTCGTCAGACCGACCGACTCGCTCAGTGACCGCTCGAGGTTCCTTGTCTTCGCCAGCGACTTGACGATCTCGGCGATCTTGTCCCGTCCGTAGCGGTCGGCGATGAAGGTCATCACCGACTGCCCCTCCTTGTAGATGAGATATCCGCCGGTGAGGTACTGGAGCGGAACGACCCTGTCCTCGACGGTCAGGTCACGGAGGATCATCTCGGCTTCCGGGTCCCATCCCTGAGAGACGTACTCGGCGAGTCCCTCTGTGAACCAGAGCGGCACGGGGTTCATGGACACCTGCCGAATGACCGAACGGACGAGTCCGCCGTAGACGACGTCGAACATGAACACGTGAACGAGCTCGTGATAGACGACGTGGCGGAGGTCCGCGTACGACCCAGTGAACGGGACCACGACGCGGTTCTTGAAGAGCTCCGTGAAGCCGCCGACCGACTCGCCGACGTGCGTGAGAGAGACGTTGGTCTGCTGGAAGTCGTTGTGGGAGGCGTAGACGATGACCGGGATGACGGTCGTCAGGTCGTGACCGAGTACCTTGCGGTAATCCTCGTACGCCTGCTCGACCATGAGCGCAACGGCGTCGGCGACGTCGGCCGAGTCATCGTAGTAATAGACGTCGAAGTGCTCGGTCGTCAGGATGGTCCACTCGAACCGGTCGTACTGGACCTTGTTCCGACCGAACTGCTGGGCCTGAAGCGGACCAGCGAGCGCCGCCAGAAGGAGAAGCGCCGCGGCTGTGATGAGCGCTGTTCGATTCGTCATACTTCACAGTCTAGGCTGGAGGTGTGAGCGTGTCAACCGACCGACCGCGGGGTCTCTTCGTCCTCTCGCGAGCCGGATGATCACGCCCCTTTCGCGATGTCCATATAGAGGAGCGCGATGGTCAGTGAGACGAAGAACACGAGTCCAATCTGTTGCCAGATGAGGAGCGCGCGCTCCGAGAGGCTCCGCCCACGGATGCGCTCGATCAACAGAAGAAGCAGGTGGCCTCCGTCGAGTATCGGGAGCGGGAGCAGGTTGATGACACACAGATTGACCGACAGAAGCGCCATGAAACCGAAGAAGTAGCTTCCTCCCCACCGGGCGCTCTCGGTCGCCATCTGGACCACACGGATCGGGCCGCCGAGCACGTCGCTCGGGACCCTGCCGCTCACGAGCTCCGACACGGCGTAGCCGAGTGCCTGAACGAGCATGACGGCGTAGGTCTTCGTCAGATCGAGGCCGGTCGCAAGAGCCTCGGTGAACGGAAGCCGCTCCGTGTCCCACTGCCGCATGACGCCGATCAGCCCGACCTCTCGAATGTCGTTGTCGCCGAACACCTCCTCGCCGACGTCGGGCACGATGACGGCGCTCATCGTCTCGCCGTCGCGTTCCCAGACGACCTCGGTCTCCATGTCGGGTCTCTCGTAGATGACGTCGCCGACCTCGTACCAGGACGAAACCTCGCGGCCGTCGATGCGAACGAACCTGTCTCCCGGCTCGATGCCGGCAAGGTCGGCGGGGCTGCCGCTCATGACATCGCCGACGATAGCCGGGACGAACGGCGTGATGCCGAGTTCGGCCTGCTCACCGTCGGGATCTACGACATCGAGCTCGACGGTCGCCACGCGCCCGTCGCGGTCCACAACCAGAACGACCGACCCTCCGGACGCGTCGAAGCGCTCCTGGACATCTGTCCAGGACTCGACGAGCTCGCCGTCCACGCGTTCGATCCTGTCGCCGGCCGCGAGACCTGACAGCTCGGCGAGAGAGCCCGGCTGCACATCACCGACGATCGGTTCGCCGAGCGTCGGAAGCCCCGCTACAAGCAGAACAAGGAAGGTGACAACGAACCCGAGAAGCAGATTGGTCAGGGGGCCGGCGGCGACGATGATCGCCCGTTTCGAGACGGGCTTGGAGAGATAGGCGTCCGGTTCGAGGTCGGGGATCTCGCCGTCCGGCGCCGGCTCGGCGCCGGCCATCTTCACGTACCCACCGAGTGGAATGAGGGAGAGCGCGTACTCCGTGTCTCCCCGCTGGACCTTCAGAATCCTCGGACCGAACCCGATCGAGAAACGCTCGACACGTACGCCGACGGCCTTGCACGCGAAGAAGTGCCCGAGTTCGTGCACCATGATCAGAATGCCGAGAAGAACGGCGGCAAGCAGATAGAAGACGAACATCGAGTGCTCCCTTGTGTCGGCTTCAGTCGCGCGAGACGGCGTCGACGATCGCGGACGCGGCGCGGCGCGCTTCGGTGTCCGCTCGAACGATATCGTCCAGCGAGTCGGTCTCGACAGGCTTCACCGTCTCAGAGGTCGTCGCAATGACAGTCCGGATACGGTCGAAGGGGATCTTCCCCGAGACGAACGCGGAGACGGCCACTTCGTCGGCGGCCGCGACGATCGCCGGCGCCGTGCCGCCGCGCCTTCCCGCCTCGAGAACGTGACTGAAGCAGGGATAACGATCCGTGTCGACGGGTTCGAAGTCGAGCCTCCCGAGTTCCCATGCCCTTCTTCGCGAGATCTCCGTCGGCGGCGCGTCGGGGGCGAAGAGCGCGTTCTGGATCGGAACACGCATGTCCGGGTCGGAGATGTGCGAGATCAAGCTGCCGTCGGTCGTCCGCACGAAACAGTGGACGAGCGACTGCGCGTGCAGAACGACGTCGATGCGCTCCTGTGGAATACCGAAGAGCCAGCGCGCCTCGATGACCTCGAACGCTTTGTTGACGAGAGTGGCGGAGTCCACAGTCACCTTCGGGCCCATGTCCCACGTCGGGTGGTTGAGAACGTCCTCGACCGTCACACGGGCCAGTTCCGAGCGCGAGTGGTTGCGAAGCGCTCCCCCGGAGGCTGTCAGTATGAGCCGCGCTACCTCGCCCGGAGCCCGGCCGACCAGACAGCGCTGGAGCGAGCTGTGCTCGGAGTCGACGGGCATGATCTCGGCCCCGGTCTGCGCGCGCCTGCGGGTCAGGATCCCGCCGGCGACGACGAGCGACTCCTTGTTCGCCAGAGCGAGTCGCTTGCCCGCCTCGATCGCGGCGGCGGCCGGAGCAAGTCCGGACATGCCGACGAGCGCGTTGACGACGATGTCGGCTTCGGGCAGGGCGGCGACGTCCGCGAGCGCGCCGGCGCCCCTTCGGACGCGCACACCGCTCGGCAGCGGCGCCGTGTCCGCCTCGTCACTGACGACGACGAGAGGGCAGCCGAATCGCGACACCTGCTCGGCCAGGAGCGCCGTGTTCCTGTTCGCCGTCATCGCGACAAGCTCGAACCGGCCGGGATGAGCCGCGACGACGTCGAGTACGCTCCGACCGATCGAGCCGGTCGAACCGAGGAGCGCAACGCGAGTGCGGACGTGTTCCACGGGCCGAAGCTCCTGTCAGACAGCGAACCGAAGGTAGTAGTACACGAGCGGCGCGACGAAGAGGACACTGTCGAAACGGTCGAGCATTCCTCCGTGCCCCGGCAGTGCGCGCGACGTGTCCTTGACGGCGACATCCCGCTTCATCAGGGACTCGACGAGATCGCCGAGGATCGCCATGACAGGCGACAGGACGCCGAGCACGATGGCGTCCGTCGTCGTCAGGAACCGGGCGAACGTGAAGCGTCCCACGACCGCCAGCGCCAGGCAGACGACGACCGCCCCCACGGCGCCTTCGAGCGTCTTCTCGGGACTGACGCGCGGCAGCAGTTTCCTTCTGCCGATGGCGTTTCCGATAACGTAGCCAGCTGTGTCGGTCCCCCAAGCGAGGGCGAAGGCCAGAATAACGAAGAGGCCGCCGAGATCGCCGCCGGGATGCCCCTCCCCGAGCCTGCGCAGCAGGATGACGTGGCTTCCGAGCCACGCGACGTAAAAGACGCCGAGGATCGTCGATGAAATGTGAAAGACCGCGAGCCCCCCGTCGCGGCGGAAGAGCTCGAGGACCATGACGCACACGAGGACCAGCGTGATGAAGAGCCCCGAAAACACGCCTCCCTCGAAGTAGACGTACCACGAGACGACGAGCCCGGCCACCACGCCGACGGTCTTGAACGGCTTGATACCCTTCGACTCCATCATCCGGTAGAACTCGAAGAGCCCGACGCCGATGACGAGGTTCATGGCAAGCAGGAACGGAATGCCGCCTATGAGCGAGCAGGCGATCGTCACCGGGATGCCGACCGAAGCGGTCAGCAGTCGCGCCGTCAGCTGTCGCTTCTCGAAGGCCATATCTTAAGCCCGCCCGTCCACGGAGCCCTTGACGCCGCCGAACCGTCGATCACGGCCCACGTACGACCGGATCGCCTCGTGAATATGACGGGCCCGGAAGTCGGGCCACAGCGTTTCGGTGACGTAGAGCTCGGAGTACGCGATCTGCCAGAGCAGGAAGTTGGAGATCCGAAGCTCTCCGCTCGTCCGGACAAGAAGATCCGGATCGAGCATGGTAGGAACATAGAGGTACTGACGGAAAACGTCCTCATCAATGGTGTCCGGGTCGAGATCGCCTCGCGCCACCGCCGCCGCGATCGCCCGGGTCGCATCGACGATCTCCCTGCGACCACCGTAGCTCAGTGCCAGGTTCAGCTTGAGTCCGGTGTTCCCGGACAGCTGCTCGATGGAACGCTCCACTCTCGATCTGGCGTACTTCGGCAGGAGCTCAATGCGGCCGAGGGCTCCGAGGCGGACGTTGTTCTCGTCCATCTCATCGACCTGGTCCTTGAGGGTCTGATCAAGCAGACGCATCAGCGCAGCGACCTCCGCACGCGGTCGCCGCCAGTTCTCCATCGAGAAGGTGTAGAGAGTCAGCTCATCAAGGCCGAGGTTCGAACACTCGATGACGGCCTCGCGCACTGCCGTCCTGGCCGCGGCGTGCCCGGCCACCCGCGGCAGACCCCGCCGCCTGGCCCAGCGGCCGTTGCCATCCATGATGATGGCGATGTGCCGAGGGAGCCGCCCCTCTGGGATGTCGAGACCGGCCGAGCCGGCGTCCTTCGTCATGCGCCCTCCGTCTTGTGGACCCGGAAGCGCACAGAGCCCGATAGTCAAGGACGGCCGGCCCGGAAGGCCAGCCGTCCCCACTTCGATCTGCTCGCGCGAGACCGGCTAGCCCTGCTCGATCGCGTCGAACGGGCACTCGTCCGCACAGAGACCACAGTCCGTGCACGCGTCAGCGTCGATCTTGTACTTGTCCTCGCCCTCCGAGATCGCCTCGACAGGGCAGACGCTCGCGCAGGCACCACAGGCGGTGCAGGCATCGGTGATCACGTACGCCACGTCACGTCCTCCTTGTTGACGGGGGCGTCCATGCCGCCCCCTGCTCCCGACGAACATCGCTCCAGCCATGAACGTAGCTTCGTCAGACCTCCATCAATTCCTCTTCCTTCAACGCGAGGAGATGGTCGATCTCGTGGATCATCTCGTCCGTCATGTCCTGAACGGTCTTGTCGTGCGCTCTCCGGAAATCGTCCTCCGAGATGTCGCCGGCCTTCTGTTTCTCCTTGAGCGCCTCGTTGATGTCGCGGCGGATATTGCGGACGGCGATGCGGCCGTCCTCGGCCAGCTTGTGCACGTGGCGAACGAGTTCTTTCCGGCGCTCCTCGGTCAGCGGCGGGATGGGGACGCGTATGAGATTCCCGTCGTTCGACGGGTTGAGTCCCAGGTCGGCCGACTGGATCGCCTTCTCGATGGCGCCCAGCACCTGCTTGTCCCAGGGGTGCACGACGAGAAGCCGGGCCTCGGGCGCGCTGACGTTCGCGACCTGTTTGAGGGGAGCAACGCTCCCGTAGTAGTCGACCTTGACGCCGTCGAGAAGCCCCGGCGAGGCCTTCCCGGTCCTGACCTTTGCGAACTCACGCCTCATCGCTTCGACGGCCTTCTGCATCCTGTCCTTCGCATCGGCGAAGATCTTCTCCATGCCCTACCCCTCCTTGACGATCGTGCCGACTGCTTCGCCCCGAGCCGCGCGCGCGATGCTGCCCGCGGTGAAGAGCGAGAACACGACGATCGGAAGACCCCTGTCGCGCGCCAGCGACACGGCGGTCATGTCCATGACCCCGAGCCGGTCGCGGAGGACCTCCTCGTATGTCAGCGTGGTGTACAGGGTGGCGTTCGGGTTCGAGACGGGATCCGAGTCGTAGACGCCTTCCACCTTCGTGGCCTTGAGAATGGCCTCGGCGCCGAGCTCGGCGGCCCGCAGTGCGGCCGCCGTATCGGTCGAGAAGAACGGGTTGCCGGTTCCGCCGGTCAGTATGACGACGTGCCCCGCCTCCAGTCTCTGCAGTGCGGCGTCGTGGTGGTAGAGCTCGGCGGCCGGGCCGCACGGCACGGCGCTCATGACGGTGGCCCGCTGCCCGCGCTCTTCCAGCGCTCTCGCTAGAGCGAGTCCGTTCAGGACCGTCGCGAGCATCCCGGCGTGGTCCGCTCGGATACGCTCCGGTCCGTCGGACGCCGTGTGCGCCCCACGCAGGATGTTGCCTCCGCCGATGACGACCCCGATCTGGGTACCCTCTCCGGCGGCCAGAGCGATCTCGCCGGCGATACGACCCGCCGACTCCGCGGAAATCGGGCGATCGTCCCCGAGAAGGGCCTCACCACTCAGTTTGACGATGACGCGTCCGAACCGAGCCACGGGCACACACCTCTCACTGCGAGTCGGCGGTCTCCCCGAGCTTCATCCTGACGAACCGATTGACGCGAATGTTCTCTCCGAGCTTCGCGATGATCTGCTTGGTGAGATCCTCGATGGTGATGTCAGGATCCTTCACGAAGGGCTGCTCGAGCAGGCAGACCTCAGCGTAGTACTTCTCGATCCTGCCGTCCACGATCCTCTTGACGATGTCGTCCGGCTTCCCGGAGGCCTTCGCCTGCTCCGTGAGGATGTCGCGCTCGCGCTCGATGGCGTCCGAAGGAAGGTCCTCGCGGGAAACGACCATCGGGCTCTGCGCCGCGATGTGCATGGCGACGTCGTGGCAGAAGCTCTGGAACTCATCGGTCTTGGCGACGAAGTCGGTCTCGCAGTTGATCTCGGCGAGCACCGCGAGCTTCGAGCCGGCGTGGACGTACGAGGCGATGAGCCCCTCGCCGGTCGGGCGGTCGGCCTTCTTCTCGGCCTTGAGAATGCCGGTCTTCCGCAGGTGCTCGATCGCCTTGTCGATGTCGCCGTTCATCTCGGTCAGGGCCTTCTTGCAGTCCATCATGCCGGCCCCGGTCTTCTCTCTCAGTACCTTGACATCCTGCGCGCTGATACCCATGGAGTCGCTTGCCCTCCGCGAACGGACTCGAGTGGTTGTCTGACTATGCTGGAAAAGCACGCGGTCGAGCGGGCCGCTGCTATGCGCTCTCCGCCGGTGCCGTCACGGCCGAGGCCTCGGCGTCCTTCCCTTCGTTCTTCGTCGCCGCGGCGTCGAGCACCGTATCGGCGATGAAGGCGGAGAAGAGCCTGATCGACCTGAGCGCGTCATCGTTGCCGGGAACAGCGTACTCACAGCGCTCCGGATCGGCATTGGTGTCGCAGACTCCGACGATCGGAACACCGAGCTTGTTCGCCTCGTTGAGCGCGATCCGCTCCTTGTGCGTATCGATGATGAAGACAACGCCGGGCAGACGGTCCATCGTCCTGATGCCGCCGAGGACCTTCTCCAACTTGGCGCGCTCGCGCTCGAGCCTGAGGACCTCCTTCTTCGACAGGAGGTCGAACGTGCCGTCCTCGGACATCTTCTCAATGTCCTCGAGGCGCCTGACGCTCCTCCGGATCGTGCGGAGGTTCGTCAGCGTGCCTCCGAGCCAGCGTTCCGTGACGAACGGCATGCCGGCACGGGCCGCCTCCTCGCGGACGATCTCCTGACCCTGGCGCTTCGTGCAGACGAAGAGGACCTGCTGGCCGCGACGGACCTTCTCCGAGATCGCATCGCTCGCGATCTGCATCAGTCCGATGGTCTTGGCGAGGTCGATGATGTGGATCCCGTTGCGCTTCATGAAGATGTAGGGCTTCATCTTGGGATTCCACCGGTGGGTCTGGTGCCCGAAGTGGACGCCTGCCTCAAGCAACGCCCTCATGTCGGGAAGACTCATGCGGTTCCGCTCCTTCGCTTCGGTTATGCCTCCGCGCCCATCGCCCCGCGGTCGGGCGCCGGCGTTCGCCAGGCGCACCCCCCGCCCGCAGTCCGGACGCGTGCGTGATTGTGCCCGCCGAATCCGGGAGAAGCCCCGGACCCGGTCGGACGGACTCTACCTCTTCGAGAACTGGAAGCGCTTGCGGGCGCCCTTCTGCCCGTACTTCTTGCGCTCCTTGACCCTCGGATCGCGCGTGAGGAAGCCCGCCGCCTTCAGCGGCTTGCGGTAGCTCTCGTCCACCTTGCAGAGCGCCCGGGCTATGCCCAGTCTGATGGCGCCGGCCTGACCGGTCGCGCCGCCACCGCGCACGTTGACGAGAACGTCGTAGCGGTCGGCGGTCGACGTCACATCCAGCGGACGGTTGATCTCCTGGATCGTCGTCGGCCGGTTGAAGTACTCGTCGATGCGCCGCCCGTTCACGGTTCGCTGCCCGGTCCCGGGCACGAGCCGCACTCTGGCAACCGCTTCCTTGCGCCTTCCGACGGCCTGGAAGGTCGTCTCCATGTCCTTCTCCCTCTCTCGTCCCTTCCT
>Ga0180429_10004685_pt1 | contig 10901 bp, 9 predicted proteins | sample SS_ome_FD_132428 | JGI IMG/M metagenome (GOLD analysis project Ga0180429, IMG submission 132428) | Hypersaline lake sediment archaeal communities from the Salton Sea, California, USA - SS_1_S_1 metaG | ecosystem: Environmental > Aquatic > Non-marine Saline and Alkaline > Hypersaline > Sediment ... | reverse complement strand
TCAAGACCAACCAGATCAGCTGGACCGTGGGCGACCACGACAACTACCCGTATTTCGAAGGGTTCAAGGCGACCGGCAAGAAAGTCATCGTGATCGACCCGGTGCGCACCGAAACGGTCGAGTTCTTCGGCGCCGATCACATCGCGATCCGGCCGCATACCGACGTGGCAATGATGCTGGGCATGGCCCATGCGCTCTACAGCGAGGGACTGCATGACCAGGACTTCCTCGACGAGTACACCAGCGGCTTCGACGATTTCCTGCCCTACCTGACCGGCGAAAGCGACGGGGTGGCGAAAACCCCCGAATGGGCCGCGGAAATCTGCGAGGTTCCGGCCGAGACGATCGTCGAACTGGCCAAGCTGTTCGCCTCCAATCGCACCATGCTGGGCTCCGGCTGGTCGATCCAGCGCCAGCACCACGGCGAGCAGACCCACTGGATGCTGGTTACGCTGGCCTCGATGCTGGGCCAGATTGGCCTGCCCGGCGGTGGCTTCGGACTGTCCTACCATTACGCCAACGGCGGCGCGCCGTCGCACAAGGCGCTGGCACTGGGCGCGATCCCGGACGGCGGCTCGGCGGTGGAAGGCGCGGCCTGGATGGCCGAGGGCGGTGCTTTCTCGATCCCGGTCAGCCGGATCGTCGAGATGCTGGAGAACCCGGGCGGCACGCTCGATTTCAACGGCACCCAGAGCACCTTCCCGGAGGTCAAGATGGCCTACTGGGTCGGCGGCAACCCGTTTGCCCACCACCAGGACCGCAACCGGATGATCAAGGCCTGGCAGACGCTCGAAACCGTGGTCGTGCACGACTTCCAGTGGACCGCCACCGCGCGGTTCGCCGATATCGTGCTGCCGGCCACCACCTCCTACGAGCGCAACGACATCGAGAATGTCGGCGACTACTCCGCCAAGGCACTGCTGGCGATGAAGAAGATCGTCGACCCGGTCTTCGAGGCCCGCAATGACTACGACATCTTCGCCGATGTCGCCGACCGGCTCGGCGCGGGCGACGCCTTCACCGAAGGCAAGAGCGAGATGGACTGGCTGCGCGGCTTCTATGAAGATGCCCTGCCGCAGGCCCAGTCGCTCGGCATCGACGTGCCGGACTTCGACGGGTTCTGGGAAGCCGGTATCCTCGAGTTCGAACTTCCCGAAGAGGCCAAGCAGTTCGTGCGCTACGCCGACTTCCGCGGCGACCCGCTGCTCGAACCGCTGGGCACGCCCACCGGCCTGATCGAGATCTTCTCGCGCAACATCGAGAAGATGGGCTATGCCGATTGCCCACCGCATCCGATGTGGATCGAGCCGATCGAGCGTCTGGGCGGTGACGGCAGCTATCCGCTGCACGTCAACACGGCCCACCCGCCGAGCAGGCTGCACTCGCAGCTCAACGGCACCGTGCTGCGCGAGGGCTACGCCGTCGCCGGCCGCGAGCCCTGCCTGATCAACCCGGCCGACGCCGAGGCCCGCGGCATCGCCGACGGCGACGTGGTGCGGGTGTTCAACGACCGCGGCCAGATGCTGGTCGGCGCGGTCGTGACGGATGCGATCCGCCCGAGCGTGATCCAGGTTTGCGAAGGCGGCTGGTACGACCCGGCCGATGGCGGCCAGGTCGGCGCGCTCGACGCCTACGGCGATGTGAACGTTCTCACCCCCGACATCGCCACGTCGAAGCTCGCCAACGGCAACTCCGGGCATACCTGCCTCGCGGATGTCGAGAAATACACCGGCGATCTGCCCGAGGTGGATGTGTTCACCGCCCCGGCCAACGGCTGACCCAAGCCCGGGAGGGGGCGCTTCGGCGCCCCCTTTTCTCAATGCGCGCGGCTTCTTCCATTTTCCTTCTGGCCATGCTGGCCGGCCTTCCGGCACACGCGGAAACACCCGCACCTGCCGTGTTCGCGGCGGCGAGCACGCAACTCTTCGCCGCGCCGGATCCCGACGCGCGGCCAATCGGGAAACTGCTGGTAGCCGCGCGCTTCGTCGTGCTCGCGCAGGACGCCGCCGGATGGCAGCGCGTCAGGGTGATCGGCTGGACGCAGGCCGGCGCCGAACGCGTGATACAGGCCGCACCCGGTATCCGCGTCACCCGCGCCGCCCTCGCCAAGGCCGGTCTGGCCGCGCTCGAATTCGGTGCGGCGCGTGACGACCCGGATACCGGCCTGACCTGGACGCGCACGATGTTCACCGGCTGGATCGCACCGGGCGCCGACATCGCACCCGATCTGGATACCCTCTGGGCCCGGGCCGAGCCGCTGTTCGCCACCCGGTGCACCGCCTGCCACGACCGCCGCGTGCCGGACCGCTACACCGCCAACCAGTGGACGAGCCACCTCAAGGTCATGGGGCCGCGCACCGGGTTGCCGAAGGACGACCAGGCGCTGATCCGGAGTTTCCTGCAATACCGCTCAGCCGACGCTGCGGCCCTGGCCGCGGCCCTCTCGGAGGAATAGCCATGCTCGACGCGACATCCGCTCCCGCCCGGCTCGTCCCGATCACCGCCCTGCCGCACATCAGGGGAGACGGGGTCGATCTGTTGCTTCGCGACGCGGCCCGGGCCTTGCGCGCTGCCGGCCTGCGGGTGGCCGGCGTGGTCCAACACGCCCGCGCGGGCCAGGCGGAATGCTGCAGCGATTTCTTCCTCGAAGACCTCGCCACCGGCACCGTGCATGAGATCTCGCAACGCCTCGGCCGCAACGCCCGCGGCTGCCGGCTTGACTATGGGCGGCTGGCCGAGGCGCATGCAGGGGTCGAGGCAAGCCTGCGCGCCGGGGCAGACGTTCTGATCCTCAACCGGTTCGGCTACAGCGAGTCACGGGGCGGCGGGCTCAGGCCGCTGATCGAGATCGCGGTGTCGCGGGACATCCCGGTGTTGATCTCGGTCAACGACAGCTATCGGCGCGAATGGCACGCGTTCTGTGGCGATTTCGCGCAGGACATTTCGCGGTGTCCGGCGGCAATTGGGGTTTGGGTGCGCGGAATACTGGACGCCAGATAACAGCGGGAACGGCGCATGCACAGGCTCAGACGGCTCATCATCGAGCACGAGGACTGGTTGATCGACCGGGTCGTGCACTACGCGCGCGACAATGACTACACCCGCTACACGTCGACCTTGCGCGAAGCGTGGCGGGCTTCGATCATCGGGCTCAGCCAGCCGCTTGTCGCGGCGCTCGAGGAGATGCCGGCTGACGACCGGTCCCCCGGCGCGCCGATCCGGGCCGCCGTGGCCTTCGGTGTCGAGGAAGCCCAGAAACACCGCGCGCGCGGCATCGACATGGGCCTCTTCCTGGGGCTCATGAAGTTCTACCGGCGGACCTATTTCGACCTGGTCGAGGAAAAGGTGCCCGGGCTGGAAGACCAGCGCCGGCTGACCGCCGTGCTGCTCGAGATGTTCGATTCGATCGAGCTTGGACTTGTGCGGGAATGGATCGGCACCCGGGAGACGACGGAACTCGACCATCTGCGCCAGAAGAACCGCGATCTCAGCAACGAAAAAAACAAGTACCTCACGGTGTTCGAGAGCATCGCAGAGCCGACGATCCTGATCGATTCCGATGATGAGCCGCTGCATATCAACGCCGCCGGGGGCCGGATTCTGCTGGGCGAAAACACCCCGGGTGCGAGCTACTACGGCTATTCCGACACCGATCGGCTCCGGCTCCTGGTCGCCGAGATCCTCGCTCACGCCGGCCGCGGCGAGGTCCAGAACGACCAGATTTCGCTCCAGACCGCGATTGGCCCGCGCACCTTCTCGATCGCGATCCAGGAAATGCTCGACATCTCGCGCAAGTTTGCCGGACGGGTGATCATCCTCAAGGATGTCACCGACTACCTCGCCGCAATCGCCGCCGCGGAAGATGCCAACCGGGCCAAGTCGGCCTTCCTCGCCACCGTCAGCCACGAAATCAAGACGCCGATCAACAGCATCATCGGCCTCACCGAGCTGCTCGACGACGGGACTTTCGCCCCCGAGCACCGGCGCCACGTCGAGGCCATCCGCACCTCCGGCAAACTCCTGTCGGAACTGGTCGAAAACATCCTCGGGCTGTCGCGTTCGGAAGCCAACGCGTTGCAGTGGAACGAGCAGGATTTCGACCTGTGCGACCTGATCGAAGGGATCGTCGAGATGATACGGACGGATGCCGACGCCCGCGGGCTGACCGCCGCGGTCGAGGTTTCGCCCGATCTGCCATGCCGCGTAAACGGCGATGCGCAGAAGGTCCGGCACGTTTTGATGAACCTCCTGTCGAACGCGCTGAAGTTCACCGCGCGCGGGGGCGTGACCGTGCGGGCCACCCTTCGGCCCGGATCCGACCCGGCGCGTCCCATGGTCTGCTTCTCCGTGGAGGACACGGGCATCGGCCTGCCCGCGGGGGCGAATGACTGGCTATTCGATCCGTTCACCCAATACGCCCACCCCGAGCTTGAGCCCTGTCCGCGCGGCACCGGGCTCGGGCTGGCGATCTGCAAGCGGCTCGTGACCTTCCTGGGCGGCTCGATCTCGGCGGAGTCGCGGCCGGAAGGCGGCAGCGTGTTCGCATTCGATCTTCCGTTCACGGCCACCACTGCCAGGCCGCCGGCGGCCGCCACGGACGCGGCGCTGGAGATCCTCGTGGTCGAAGACGATCCGGTCAACGCCCTGGTGGCCGAGGGCTACGTCACCGATCTCGGTCACTCTGCCGTGGTGGTTCACGACTACGCGGCCGCGCTCGAGGCGCTTCGCACCGAGCGGTTCGATCTCGTGTTGACCGACAACCGGCTGGACGGCGCAACCGGTCTCGATCTGGCCCGCTATCTGCGGCGCGCCAAGGACGGACGGTTGAACGCCTTGCCGGTGGTGGTGGTGACAGCGGCCGTGCCCGACGCGGCCGAAGACCTGCCCCGCATGGTACAGCATGTCATCGAGAAACCGTTCGACCGGCAGGATCTGGCGCGGGCGATCCGCTGCGCACTCCAGTCCGGTGACACGGTCCCGTCGACGGACCGCTCGCAAGGCGAAGCGGAGGCCGACGCCGTCGGTGCGCCTCTGCTGGAGACACGTGTCCTCAACCAGCTGCTCACCGACCTCGGGATCGACCGGTGCCAACGCATCGTCGAGAGCTACCTGTCCAGCGCGCCGCCCCTGTTCAAGGCGCTGGCGCGCAGCATTGCCGCCAATGACCTGGCCGCGACCTCCGAGGCCGCACATCAGCTGATCAGCGCGGCGAGCTTCGTCGGCCTCACGTCGGTCGCATCCCGGGCCCGCGACTTGCACCAATCCTGCGCAACCCGTAACGCGCGCGAGGTGCGGTCGATCCATGCGGCGTTGCAGGAGATCCACCCGCACGCCATCGAGGCGCTGAACCGACATTGGGCGAAGACCCTGGAGAGCTACGGCGTCCAAGCTTAGCTGCCGGGTATGACCGCAAATGCCGCCCCTGGTTTCGCAGGTGCAAACCCTGAAGGCACGGCATCGGCGATGGGACACGTCCAGGATTCGGTTTGTCCCCAGCCCAGCCGACCCTGCCGACATCAAAGGTAGGTGCGTTCCGTCAACTCCGCCGCGTTGATCACACTCTCAAGCTGGGACAGGAACACAACCTCGGCATCCGAAAGGCGACGCTCGGGATTGGTGAGCAGGTAGATGTTCACGACCGGCAGCTGATCGTAGGGCGGGACCTGGCGAAGGCGACCGATCTCGACGTCGCGCTTCGCCACATGCAGCGGCAGGGCGCCGATGCCGATGTCCGCGACGATCATCCGGCGCAACTCGTGGAGGTTCGAAGACACGCCGCGCCAGCCGGTAGCAAGCCGCGCCCGGGCGCGCAACCGCGCGACCGGTTCGAGCGGGCCATCTTCCGCCTCGGTCTGGAACGAGACCGAGGCCTCCCCCTCGAGATCCGGCAGCGCGATCTCGTCGCGCCCGAACAGGCGGTGGCGCGGCCCACAGAACAGCCCGAAGTATTCACGGTAGAGCACTGACGCCTTCAGCCCGTCGGGGACTTTCTGCAACAGGCAAATCCCCAGGCTCGTGCGGTTCTGGTTCACACGGGAGACGATTTCGTCGCTTTCGGCCACTGTGAAGGTGAACGTCACGTGCGGGTGTTGCCGGGCATATCGGTGCAGCGCGTCGTCGAAGTGATCCGAAATCACGTGGCTCGCGATGGAGACGGAGATGTGCCCGCGCAGTTCCTCGCCCGTGACCTCCATCAGCGAGGGCAGCTGGGAGATCGCCCCGAAGATCGAGGAACATTCCGCATAGAGCACCTGCCCGGCGCGGGTCACTCTGAATTCGTTGGGCTTCCGGACGACGAGCTGCTTGCCGACGGCGGTTTCGATGCGCTTCAGCGCAGAGGAAATGGTCGGCTGTTTCAATCCGAGAAAATCGGCCGCACGGGAGATCCCGCGCTGTTCGACGACCACCATGAAGGTGCGCAACAGGTTCCAGTCGAGATGCCAGGGGAAACGCTGCTCATAGGGCCGCATCATAAATCCTGTGAATAGTCAGAATTATGATTATTTATTTGCGCGATGTCACGGTGCGTGCAAGCGTTTTTTCAAGGTGGAGAAACCGCCAACCCAACGTGGAGCAAGCCCGCTCTGCTCGGTTGTGCATTCTATGCACGCAGACCCAACAGGAGAGATAAATGACCCAGCGTAGAACGATTCTGAAAGCCGCCGCGGCCGCGGGAGCGCTCGCGGTTGCCGGTTTCGCGGCGACCGGCCCCGTGGCAGCCGAAGAGCTCGACACGATCAAGGAAAAGGGCTCGATCCGGATCGCCATGTCGGGCGCCTACCCGCCGTTCAATTTCGTCAACGACCAGAACGAGGTCGTCGGCTTCGACCCGGCCATCGGCACCGAGATCGCCAAGCGCATGGGGCTCGAGGTCGAGATCGTCACCACTGCGTGGGACGGCATCATCGGCGGCCTGCTCGCCAACAAGTACGACGCCATCGTCGGCTCGATGACGATCACCGAAGAGCGCGACGAGGTGGTCGATTTCGTCGGCCCCTACTACACGACGAAGCGCGCGATCTTCACCCAGCCCGGCAGCGACTTCACCTCGATCGATCAGCTGGGCGACGCCAAGGTCGGTGTGACCCTCGGCGAAACCCATGAGGAATGGGCACGCGAAAAGGGGTGGGAAGTGCGGACCTACAAGGGCCTGCCCGAGCTTCTGCTTGAGTTGGAGAACGGCCGTGTCGACGTTATCGTCAACGACTCGATCGCCGCGATCCTCGCGATGACCGAGAAGGGCCAGGGCTACGAGACGATCGAATTCGAGACCCCGGAGTTCGGTGCCGGCATCGCGATCCGCGAGGGCAACCCCGCCCTCGCCGCCGAGATGCAGGCCGCGCTCGACGCGATGATGGAAGACGGTACCTATACCGACATCGCGATGGAATGGGTCGGCGCCGACATCCGCTGACCCCCTTTCGGCCCGCCGGCACGATCCGGCGGGCCCTTTCCTCCGACATGGCAGAGACATGACCGCTCAGTATGGAAAGCTGACCTGGGAAGAGGTGCGCGACGCCGACAAGGACCGCGTGGTCATTCTCAACGTGTCCGCCACCGAGGACCACGGCCCCCACATGCCGCTCGACACCGACACGGTGCTGGGCATGGCGGTGGCCAACGGGGTGGCCGCAGCCGCGCCCGACGAGGTGTTCGTGATGCCGCCGATTCCCTACGGCTTCAACGAGCACCACAAGGATTTCCCGGGCGTGATCTGGATCCAGCCCGAAACGCTCATCGCCTTCGTCTGCGACGTGACGAAATCGCTCGCCCACCACGGCTTCCGCCGCATCCTGCTGTTGAATTCGCACGGGTCCAACCACCCGGTGCTCGACCTCGCCGCGCGCAAGACTGTGATCGAGACCGGGATCATCTGCGTTTCGGCCTCCTACTGGAACCTCTGCGCCGACCAGATCAACGCGCACCGCAAGTCGGAGATCGGCGGGATCGCCCACGCCGGCGAGTTCGAGGCGGCGATGTATGCCCATCTCGACCCCGACCACGTCAACCTCGACAAGGCCGCGACCCAGAACCTGCACGACCCCGACAGCCGCTTCTTCAATCTCGACCTCGCCAAGGGCGGCGGCAAAGCGATGCTGATGCGCTGGTGGTCGGAGGTGTCGCCCGACGGCACGATGGGCGACCCGACGGTGGCCGATGCCGAGACCGGCGCGAAGTTCCTCGCGGCCGCGATCGAAGAGACCACGGCGCTGGTGCGCGAGATCCGTGCGCTGCCGATTCTTGAACGCAAAGATCACCACTAGGAACGGAAGCAGGCCATGGATGTCGACCTGATGATGCGTGTCTACCCCTTCTTCCTGGAGGCGGCGTGGGTCACGATCCAATTGTCGGTCTACACCACCATCCTCGGCCTCGCCTGTGGCGCGCTCGGGGCGTCGGCGCGGCTGTCGCGCCATGTCTGGGCCCGAATGCTCGGCGCCACCTACGTCAGCCTGTTTCGCGGCACGCCCGCCCTGATCCAGCTCTTTATCCTCTATTTCGGGGGCCCGCAGATCGGCATCCAGCTCAATGCTTTCGAGGCCGGCGTGATCGGGCTGGGCGTCAACATCGGCGCCTACATGACCGAGACCATGCGCGGCGCGATCATCGCCATCGACCGCGGCCAGCGCGAAGCGGCGCGCACGTTGGGCATGAGCAGTTGGCAATCCATGCGCAAGGTGATCCTGCCGCAGGCCGCGCGGCTGATGATCCGCCCGCTCGGGGTAAACATCAACGCGCTGATCAAGGGCACGGCCCTCGTCGCGGCGATCTCGGTGGTGGAACTCACCTACACCGCGCAGCGCTACATCGGTTCAACCTACAAGCCGTTCGAGATGTTCCTTCTCTCGGGCGTTCTCTACATGATCATCATCTACGGCACCGGCCGGGCCATCGCCTGGCTCGACCGCAAGGCGCGCATCGTATGACCGGGGTCGCGCATCAGGGAGGCCGCCATGGGTCTTGATTTCAGCGTGGTGCCCGGATACCTCGACATCATCCTGCTCGGGGTACTCTGGACCATCGCCATCACCATCGGTGCGGCGCTCCTGAGCTTCTTCGTCGGCATCTTTTTCGCCGTGATCGCCCTCTATGCCAACTGGATCGTCCGACTGCCGTTCCGTGCCTTCGAGTGGATGTTCATGGGCACGCCACTGCTCCTGCAGCTGTTCCTGATCTATTTCGGACTTGTCCAGATCGGGGTCGATCTGCCCGCCTTCGTGGCCGGCGTGATCGGGCTCGGGCTGCACTTCGCGGTCTACAATTCCGAACTGATCCAGACCGCGATCGTCGCGGTCGACAAGGGCCAGATGGAGGCGGCACGCACGCTCGGGCTCTCGCGCGGACAGGCCCTGCGCAAGGTGGTGATCCCGCAGGCCGTGCGCGACGTGATCCCGCCGATCGGCAACAACATGATCGCGCTCCTGAAGGATTCCGCGCTGGTCTCGGTGATCGGGGTGTCGGAACTCACCCTCTCGGCCCAGCGCGCGATCGGCAACACTTACCGGCCGTTCGAGTTCTACGTTGTCGCCGCCGCCTTCTACTACATCATCAACCTCGGCATGGAATGGGTGCTGCGCCGGATCGAGCGCCGCGTCCAGGCCGCCCGCTAGAGCAGGGAGACCCGCGACATGACCGACCACAAACCCTTCCTCGACATCCGCCACGCCCAGAAAAGCTACGGCGAACTCGAGGTGCTGAAAGACATCAGCCTCCAGGTGCAGCGCGGCGAAATCGTCGCCATCATCGGCCCGTCCGGCTCCGGCAAGTCGACGCTGCTGCGCGCGATCAACGACCTTGATCCGCTGACCGGCGGCGAAGTCTGGCTGGAAGACACCCAGGTCAACATGAAGCTTTCGCACCGCCAGTACGAGAAGCACATCAACCAGGTGCGCCAGGACATCGGCATGGTGTTCCAGCACTTCAACCTGTTCCCGCACCTGTCGGTGCGCGGCAACATCACGCTGGCGCCGAAGATGCTCAAGGGCATCTCGGACGAGGAGGCGGACCAGCTCGCCGAGGCGCAGCTCGATCGGGTCGGCCTGCTCGACCGGATCGACTATTACCCCTCGCAGCTGTCGGGCGGCCAGAAACAGCGCGTGGCCATCGCCCGGGCGCTGGCGATGAAACCGAAGGTCATGCTCTTCGACGAGGCCACCTCTGCGCTCGACCCGGAACTGGTCGAGGAGGTGAATCTTGTGATGAAGAAACTCGCCGAGGAGCACATGACGATGGTGATCGTCACCCACGAGATGGGCTTCGCCGAATCCGTCTGCGACCGGGTGTTGTTCATGGATCAGGGTGTCGTGGTCGAACAGGGACCGCCCTCGAAGATCTTCAAGAACCCCGACAACGAACGCACCCAGAACTTCCTGAGAAAACACCTCGCGGACGCCAAGGGTTAGGTCGCGATGTCGAACCTCTTCTACCAGTCGCGCCAGCCGCGGCCGTTTCTGGACCGTGGCGAAGGCATCTATCTCTACGACGTGGACGGCAAGCGCTACATCGACGGCTCGTCCGGGGCGATGGTCTCCAATATCGGACACTCCAATGCGCGGGTACTCGCGGCGATGCGGGCACAGATGGACAAGGCCACCTTCGGCTACCGCCTGCATTTCCGTACCGAGTCCTCCGAGGCGCTGGCGGCAAAGACGGCTTCGCTGATGCCCGCGGGGATCGACCGGGTGTTCTTCGTCTCGGGCGGATCCGAGGCGGTGGAGAGCGCCACCAAGCTGGCCCGGCAATATGCCGTGACCCAGGGCCAGCACAGCCGCTGGAAGGTGATCTCGCGCTACCCGGCCTACCACGGCTGCACCCTCGGCGCGCTCGCGCTCACCGGCTACGACCCGCTCACCGTGCCCTTCGCGCCGATGATGCGCGAGATGCCGAAGATCGCGGCCCCG
>Ga0180429_10004684_pt1 | contig 10903 bp, 10 predicted proteins | sample SS_ome_FD_132428 | JGI IMG/M metagenome (GOLD analysis project Ga0180429, IMG submission 132428) | Hypersaline lake sediment archaeal communities from the Salton Sea, California, USA - SS_1_S_1 metaG | ecosystem: Environmental > Aquatic > Non-marine Saline and Alkaline > Hypersaline > Sediment ... | reverse complement strand
TTGGGCGCGGGTACGCTCTGGAGGAGGTGCTTGTGAAGGACGCCCCGGCAAAGCTTACGGCCGCGGAAAGGTGCGCGTGGGAAGGGAAAAAAATCCTAGAGAAGCTGGGGCCCGGAGATATGGCCGTGGTGCTGGACGAGCGCGGAAAGACCCTTTCGTCCGTGGAGCTTTCGGGACGTCTCAAGTCCTGGATCGAGGACCCGGCAAAATCGCCGTGCTTTATCCTGGGCGGGGCCTGGGGGCTGTCAAAAGAGGTGCTGAAAAAAGCGGACTTTTCTTTAAGCCTGGGGCCGATGACCTTTCCGCATGAGCTGGCGCGCCTGATTTTACTGGAACAGCTTTACCGGGCCGCGAGCATCCTTAAAGGCACACCCTACCACCACGGCTGACAGCCAAAAGGCCTGTGGGAACCGCTTTATTCCTCTTCCCCGCCTCCGAAGGGATTAAGTTTCTTGAACAGACCGGGGATTTTGTTGAACATGGAGCCTTCCTCCTCCTGTTCCCCCGCTTGCTCCTGTTCATCTTCGCGGGGATGGGCGGGCTCCTGTCTCGCGGAGTCCCCGGACCGGGAGCGGCTGAACGCGCCCATGAAGCCATCCATCTTCTCATACCCGGACGGGACCTCGAACAGGGAGTTTGCCGGGCGGCCCTCCTTGATGTTCCGAAGCTCGGTCACGGTGCCGTCCTCGCCCTGGGTCTTCAAGGGAAGGCCGATGCGGTCTGAAATCCAGACAATGGAGCTGGAGGTGACATCCTTGCCCATGACGTTCATGGTTGTCTGAATGCGCTGTTTGCGGCACTTGTAGCCGTTTATGGTCTCGGTTCCCAAGTCCTTTACCTTCACATCCACGTCGCTTTGGCCCACAAAGTGCGAGTCGGCCTCGTCCTTGCTCATCCGGGTCTCAACATAGACCTTGTCCTTGGGCATGAGCGTCCAGGAAATCATCTTGTCCCGCCTGAAAATCATAATCGGCTGACTCCCGCCGCGCGCCCCGGACATTTCCATGCGCATCTTGTCCTTGGCCATGTAAATCTTTTGCCTGGCCTGGATTTTTCCATCCTTAAACACCACCTGGTCGGCCGAGAACTCGCCTATTTTCCCGGCCCGGGCCGGGGCGGCGAGCATGAAAAACACTGCCAGAATCAAGACAAAAGCCGCGCAACGGGCGTATCTTTCCTGTATTTTAAAGGGCATTCGTAAAACTCCTTACTGATTTTTTAAAACGGCCAGGGAGATACCCCTATTCCTCCGGGTAGGCAAGCCCGCCCCAGATTTCCCGCCTCCATTTGTGTGGGGCCGATATTTGGTAGGGGCGGTTCGCGAACCGCCCCTACGGGACCGATGACTGCACGACGGCCTGAATGATAAATCCGGACGTTCCATTCATATTGACGCGGCCGCGAATTTCAGGTGGGATTGGCCCATGCAGCTATACAACACAATCGCCGGAAAAAAACAGGAATTCACGCCGCTTGAGGACAACCACGTGCGCATCTACGTGTGCGGGATCACGGCCTATGACCTTTGCCACATCGGCCATGCCCGCTCGGCCGTGGTCTTTGACGTTCTGGTCCGCTACTTCAGGCACCTGGGGCTCAAAGTCACGTTTGTGCGCAACTTCACGGACGTGGACGACAAGATCATAAACCGCGCGGCCGAGAAAAACACCTCCTGCAAGGAGCTTTCCGAAAAATACATGGCCGCGTTCCACAGGGACATGGACCGCCTGAACATCCTGCGGCCGGACGTGGAACCCAAGGCCACGGAACATATCCCGGAGATGATCGAACTCACCAAGACCCTGATCGCCAAGGACCAGGCTTATGCCACGCCTTCGGGCGACGTTTATTTCAGGGTCCGGGGGTTTGAGGGATACGGAAAGCTCTCACGCCGCAACGTCGATGACCTGCGCGCGGGAGCCCGCGTCGAGCCGGGCGCGGAAAAAGAGGACCCCTTGGATTTCGCGCTCTGGAAAAGCGCCAAGCCGGGCGAACCCACCTGGGACAGCCCATGGGGACCGGGCAGACCAGGCTGGCACCTGGAATGCTCGGCCATGAGCGAAAAATACCTGGGCCTGCCCTTCGACATCCACGGCGGGGGCCGGGACTTGGTCTTCCCGCACCACGAGAACGAAATCGCCCAGAGCGAGGCCGCCGAGGGAAAAGACATGGCCCGCTTCTGGGTGCACAACGGATTTGTGCAGGTCAACGCGGAAAAGATGTCCAAGTCCCTTGGAAACTTCGAGACCATCCAGGACATCCTGGACTACCATCATCCGGAAACCGTGCGCTTCTTTTTGCTCACCAAGCACTACCGCAGTCCCATTGATTTCACGCGAAAGAACATGGAGGAGGCGGAAAAAAACCTGAAAAGGATTTATACCGCGAGGCAGGACCTTGAGGATGCGCTTTCGCGGGAGAAGTGGTCCGGCGCCAAGCTCCCTGAGGAAATCGCGCTTGAGCTTTCCGGGCTTGAAGACGGCTGGCGAAAAAGCATGGACGACGATCTGAACACCGCCGGGGCACTGGGCCATGTTTTCGGGGCCGTGCGCCTGGCGGGCAGGATCATGGAAGACAAATCCTGGCGCAAGTCCGGCCAGGGAAAGGAACTGATGGACAAGGTGCGGCGCGACCTTGAGACCTGGGGCGATGTGCTTGGGGTGTTCACGCGGGACGCGGGCGAATTTTTAAGCGCGCTTCGCGAAACAAAGCTCAAGCGAAAAAACATTGACGCGGGGGACGTGGAAAAACTGGTTGCCGAACGCCAGGAAGCAAGAGCTGCCAAGGATTTTGAAAAATCAGACCAGCTTCGCGAAAAGCTTTCGCAAATGGGAATCGAGGTCCAGGACACGCCCCAGGGTCCTGTGTGGGACGTCCTTTAACGCCTACCCGGAAACGTGATCCGCGCCGAAAAAAGGGCGCAGCACGCTTCGCTGCTGCGCCCAAAACCGGGATTTCCGGAGGAAAGCTGTTAATTTCCCCGACCCCGTTACTCCTCAGGCGGAGCCTTGGACAAGTCCTTGGTCTCGATCACCTTGACCATGAACTCACGCACGGACTCCGGCGGATTAAAGAACACCGCCATGAACGGGACGTCCATTCCGGGCTCAAGCTCCGCGTTGCTTGAGGCGATTCCGGCCTCGTCGGCAAGCGCGCTTTGAATCTCCTCCTCGCCCAGCACCTGAAGCTGATACAGGGAAAGGGAGTTGCCGCACAAGAAATCATGGGTGCCCAGGACCTTGCCCTCCTCATCAAACAGGTCGGCCTGAATCTTGATGAAACCCTTGGGCGTCTCGAACTCATTGACCGCACGGCCTTCGAGCACGAAAATCCGCCCGGCCTTGTCGTTGTCCACGTAGTACTGGCGGATGTCCTTGAGCGAAATATTTCTCACGTCCTCTTGCGCTTCCGCGGACTCCTCGGATTCGGCTTCAAGCCCTGTCACGGGGGTGTCCGGAGACAGAAAATACCAAGCGGCCCCGCCGCCCAAAACAAGCACCAAAACCGCCGCCGCCAATATCACGGCCAATTTTTTGCTTATCTTTATTTTCAGCTTTTTCTTTTTCTTCGCCCCGCCTTCAACATCAAAGCTCAAGGATTCGCCTTCAGAATCCGCCTCCTCGTCCTCATCCTCGTCCTTGTCCGCGACAAATTCCTTGTCCCCGTCCTCTTCAGCGGAGCCTTCGTCCCCGGCTTCGGCGGGCTCCTCGTCTCCGGCGGCCTCAGCGTCTCCCTCCGGTTCAGCGGCGTCCTCGTCAGAAACTCCCTCGTCAGGGGCTTCCTCCACAGGAGCTTCGTCTTCCGCTTCCGCGGGGGCCTCGTCTCCGGCGGCTTCGGCGGCCTCCTCCGGTTCAGCGGCTTCCTCCTCAGGGGCGTCCTCCCCAAGGACATCTTCAATAGAGTCTTCCGCTTCCGCGGGGGCCTCGTCCTCCGGGGCCTCAGGTTCGGCTTCCCCGGCTTCCGGGGCCTCGGGCTCGGCTTCCCCGGATTCGGGGGCCTCGGGCTCGGCTTCCCCGGATTCGGGGACCTTGGCCGCTTCCGCCGTGAACACTTCTTTGCACTCGGTGCAGCGCACCTTCATGTCCCCGGATTCCACCTTGTCGTCCGGAAGATTGTACGTGCTCTTGCATTTGGGGCATTCAACGATCATAGGCGACTCGTTTTTTCCCGGATTATCACAAAAAGTGCTTCCATGTACTTTTTGCTTGTCGGTCCGGCAAAAACGGGGTTCTGCCGGACCTCACAGCGGCTTGACACCGCCGGACCCACATCCCGTGGGTCTTTCTCAAGGCCCGATAATCTCGTATATACCACTAAGCCCGCGATATTTTTCCGCGAAATCCATGCCGCATCCGACTAAAAACCCCTTTTCCAGGGTAAATCCCGGAAAGTCAACCTTGACCTCAATTTCCCGGCGCTCGCGCTTGTCCACCAGCACGGCCAGCATAAGACTCTTAGGGTCCCGCCCGGCAAGGGTGCGCCTTAAAAAATCAATGGAACGCCCGGTGTCCACGATGTCTTCCACAAGGAGCACGTGCCTGCCCTGGATGGGGATTTCCAGGTCCTTGGAAAATTTGATCCCGCCGCTGCTTGTGCCCTGGCCGTAGCTGGCGAGGCGCACGAAATCAAGTTCCATGTCCAAGGACAGGGAGCGCACCAGATCCGCGAAAAAGAAATACGCCCCTTTAAGAACGCACACGGCCAGCACCGGCTCCCCATCGTAATGCCCGGATATCTCCCGGCCCATCTCCCGGATTCTTTTCCGTACCCGCTCAGGGGATATGACCTCTTTGAGTTGCTCGGACATTAACCTCGATCAAGCCCGGCACTACGTCACCGGTCTATTCTCCTTCGGTCCCTTCGGGACGTTAAGAACAAAACCATGTCCACCCAACCCCGGCCACATGTTTTAACGCCGGACCAAAACGCCGGTCACACCATGTCCTAACAAGGCGATTCCGCTTTCAGTGAGAGCAGCATGGCCGTCTCGTCGCAGTCAGGGAACTTCGGGCAGTTCAGGCAGTCGGCCCAAACCTTTTGCGGCAACACATCCTTGCTCACCTTTAAAAACCCGAAGCGTTCAAAAAATTTTATCTCATAGGTCAGGATAAACACCCTATCCAGCCCCAGCGAAGCGGCCTCGTCCAGACACGCCTCCACAAGCCCCCGGCCCCATCCCTTTTTTTGCTCTTGCCGGGCCACGGCCAGGGACCGGATTTCCGCGATGTCCTCCCAGACCACGCTCAACGCGCAACAGCCCTTGGCCGGGCCTGATTCCCGCGCGAGCACGAAAAAATCGCGCACATGGCCGTAGAGATCGCTTAACGGGCGCGGCAAAAGCAAGCCCTTGTCCGCATACCCCATAAGCAGATCGTGGATCGGCTTGACGTCCCGGACCCCGGCCTTGCGAATCAGAAAAGACATAAACTTACTCGGCCCTAAGTTCGGTTATGATCCGGCTAAGTTTGCTCGACGACAAAAAACCCTCATGGCTCAAGGCCAAAGCGCCCTTTTTGTTGTATACCATGAGCTTGGGAATGGCTTCCACCCGAAAAAGCGCGCACACGGACTGTGCGCCCAGGTACACGGGATAGCTGAATGTGGTTTTTCGCAAAAAGTTTTTATATGCGGCCGGGTCCTCGTCCATGGAAACCCCGAACATCAAAAGGTCCTCTTCGGAAAATTCCCGGCGCACGGCCTCAAGCTCCTTGAATTCAATCCTGCAGGCCCCGCACCAGGTGGCCCAGAAATTGATCACCACCACCCGGCCCTTGGAACCGTTGATGGTTTTAAGAATCCCGATGTGGTCCATGAATTCCGGGGTCTCCGCGAGGCAGGTCAAGGGAGCGCAAAAAAGGAGCGCGCCAAGGACAAGCGGCAGAAAAAAGGCTGGTCGTGTTCGCACTGATATTTTCCCTTATTTTACCGAGGACAAAAGCGAAAATTCATTGGGCGTTAAAATTGGAATTCCCTGAAAAGGGTTCAATGAAAGCAGGTCCTTATCCCCTGTGATAATGGAATCCGCCCGGCCGCTCACCGCAAGCTCAAGAATTTTATTATCCCTTGGATCACGGCAAGCAATAATCTCTTTTGTGGTTTTTACGTAAACAGACCCATCAATAATAAGGTCCAAATACTCGTATCTGTCCTGCAGAGAAACATACTTGTCAAACTTAGGTCGGCTGATAACCTCAATCAATTCATCCAATACATCCCTAGAAAACAGAAAAAAGCCCTCTTGAATTATCCTTGAGACCGTTTCCCAGGACTTGGAATGCTCAATAAGCAACGCGCTTATAAATACATTCGTATCCACTACAAAATATTTATCTTTCTTCATTTAGGATTTTTTCAAGCTTCCCTGGCGTGAGACCGGCGGCCTTGGCCTGTTCACCGGCCCGGTGCGCAATCTCCTTGAACCTTTCTATCCTCTCCTCCCTGGTCTGACTGGCCCGGCCCACTAAAAAGCTTAAAAGCAACCCATATTTTTCCCGCTCCTCCTCGGAGGCCTTTTCAAACATCCTGGCCGTGCCGGAAGGCACTTTGATCTTGATTTCCTCGGTATTCATTCAACATCCCTCCTGTCGGCACGGGACAAAATCCGCAAACATATTTTCCTTCGACAATAAAATCATAAAGCGGCCCGCCGGGTTTGGCAAGCGAGGGGCGCTTTGGGCCTTACGCGCCTCGCCCCGCCATTTCCAGCGCCAGGCGCACCGCGGACACCGCGTCCTTGGCATGACCATGCGCGCCAATGGCCTTGGCGAACGAATCCGTGACCACGGCCCCGCCGACCATGACCTTTACGGAAAGGCCCCTCTCCTTTACCAGCGCGACCGTGTCTTCCATCCGGACCATGGTCGTGGTCATGAGCGCGGACAGCCCGATAAGCGTGGCGCCCGCTTCGGCGGCCGCGTCCACGATCTTCCCGGCGGGCACGTCCTTGCCCAGGTCAATAACCTCAAAGCCGTGATTTTTAAGCATCAGAACCACGATGTTCTTGCCGATGTCGTGGATGTCGCCCTCGACTGTGGCCATGACGATCTTCACGCGCTCTTTTTGTGTGCCCTTTTTCTCAAGAAGCGGCTTTAAATGCTCGAAGGCCCGCTGCATGGTCTCCGCGGAAAGAAGAAGCTGGGGCAGGAAATATTCCTTGCGCTCGTATTTTTCCCCGACCTCGGTGATCGCGGGGATAAGCTCCTTGTCCACGATTTCAAACGGGTCTTGACCTTGGTCCAGGGCGCTGTCCAGCATGCCGATTATCCCGTCCCTCGCGCCCAGGATAACGGCCTGCCTCAAGTCCTTGACGGGTTCAGTTTTTTTTTCAGAAGCGGATGGACCAGCCGGGCCGGACGGGTCCGGCCCCGCGCCAGGACTCCAGTTCGCGAAATCGCGCACAAAACGCGCGGCATGGGGGTCCCTGTTCAGGAGCACCTCGGACGAGGCCAGGGTCTCGCGCAGACGAGTGGAGCCGGGGTCCGCGATAAACGCGGACAAACCGTGGGCCAGGGCCATGGACAAAAACGCGGCGTTCAGAAGCTCGCGCGCGGGCAGGCCGAAAGAAATATTGGACAGTCCCACGACCGTGGGCAGGTTCCAGACGTCCCGGCAGTGGCGCATGACCTCGAAACAGGCCTTGGCCGACTCCGGCTTGGAGGACACCGTGAGCACCAACGCGTCCACAAGGATCAAACGCTTGGGAATCCCCAAATCCTCAGCCTCCTGAAGCAGGGACTCGATAATGGCCAGCCTGTCATGGGCCGTGACTGGAAGCTTTTTTCCCTGCAAGGGGAGCAGAATGAACGGCGCGCCGAAATGTTTGCACAAAGGCCCCAGAAGCTCCATGCGCCCGGGCTCGCCGCTGATGGAGTTAACCAGGGCCGAGCCGGGATAGACGTCAAGCGCGGACCTAATCGCGGATGCGTCGGTGGAATCCAGGCAAAGCGGGGCCGCAACCCGTTCCACCAGTGTTTTCACCAATCCGGGCAGGACCTTTCGCTCCTCGACCATGGGGGCCCCGACGTTCACGTCCAGGATGCGGGCCCCGTCCCGGACCTGCTCGGCCGCCAGGCGCTCGGCCTCGGAAAAACGGCCCGCCTGAAGCTCCTCTGAGAGCGTCTTTTTGCCCGTGGGGTTGATGCGCTCACCAATGATCTTGGCTGTGCGGTCCGGAGATATGGCCACGGAAACAGACCTTGAGGTCAGGACCAGACAGTCTTTTTCCGGGGGCGCGAGGGGAACCGGCGAAAGGCCCCCAACGGCAGAGGCCAGGGCACGTATGTGCGCGGGCGTGGTGCCGCAGCAGCCGCCCAAAAATTTTACGCCCAGAGGCACAAAGGCCTTCATCTTTTCGGCGAACTCCTCCGGCCCCAGCTTGAACACGGTTCGCCCGTTCTCAAGCACCGGCAAACCCGCGTTCGGCTCCACCAGAATCGGGGTGGAGACCCTTGGGAGCATGGCCCTGACCGCGTCCAGCAGGCCTTCGGGACCGGCGCTGCAATTCGTGGCCACAAGGTCCACGCCCAAGTTCCGCATGGCGTCCACAAAGGTCAAGGGAGAGGTCCCGGTCAGGCTGACGCCGGATTCAAAGGTCATGGACGCGCCCACAGGCAGGCCGCAAACCTCCCTGGCGGCCATGACCACGGCCCTGACCTCGGCCAGGTCGAACTGGGTCTCGGCCAGGATCAAATCCGCGCCCCCAGCCACAAGCCCCTTGATCTGCTCTTTAAACGCCCGGACCATGTCCGAAAACGGCAAATCCCCCAGGGGTTCGGCGAAATGCCCGGTGGGTCCGATACTGCCCGCGACAAACGCCTTGTCTCCGGCCGCCTCCCTGGCCAAGGACGCCATCTCGCGGTTAAAGGATACCGGGTCCATGCCGTCGAGCTTGAAGGAAGTCCCGCCAAAGGTGTTCGTGACCAGCACCGAGGCCCCGGCCTGGACGTATTCGCGGTGTACGGCCAGCAGGATTTCGGGGTGCGAGAGCGCGAATCGTTCCGGCGACTGGCCGGGCTCAAGACCCCTGGCCTGAAGCATGGTGCCTATGGCACCGTCAAAAAGAAGGATTTGATTTTTTGTCAATGCCTGGCGGAAATCCGGCACGTTCACGCTCCGATGCGAGGGTTAAACCCATTCTTTTTACTGAAAATCCTTGAAAAGGACAAACAAAAATTATAGCTGTTTACTATTAGCGGAGGTAAAATATATTTCCATATTTTGCTCCCGGTAATGCCCCACAGGATGTGGGGCCGAGCGCGTAAGCGCGGTTAAGCCAAGGCGAAGCGGCGCTTTTGCCTTGGCGGCAGGCAAAAAATACAGGGAGGTGTTTTTTGCTTCAAAATAATTATGGATAAGCTCATACTCGCTCCCGACAAAAGCGTCGCGCCACGCGACCCGCTCCAGCTCTATCTTCGGGAGATCAGCAAATTTTCCATGCTTGAGCCCGGCGAGGAGTTCGAACTGGGCCGCAAGGTGCGGGATAAAAACGACCAGGAGGCCGCGTTCCGCCTGGTTTGCTCGCACTTGCGCCTGGTGGTCAAAATCGCCATGGAATTCCAGCGGCGCTGGATGCAGAACGTGCTCGACCTGATCCAGGAGGGGAACGTGGGCCTGATGCGGGCCGTACAGAAATTCGACCCTGAAAGGGGGATCAAATTTTCCTATTACGCCGCGTTCTGGATCAGGGCCTACATTCTCAAGTTCATCATGGACAACTGGCGCATGGTGAAAATCGGAACCACCCAGTCCCAGCGCAAACTCTTTTACAATTTAAACAAGGAGCGCCGGCGTCTGCAAAACCTCGGCTTTGACCCGGACACGGCGGCCCTGTCCCAAAGCCTGAACGTGACCGAGGCCGAGATCATGGAAATGGACCAGCGCCTGGGCAATCAGGACCTCTCCCTGGACGCCACCTTCAACGAGGAAGGCGGCGCCACCAGGATGGATTTCCTTCCGGCCCTGGAACCGGGCATCGAGGAAACCCTGGCCCAGGAGGAGATGGCCAAGCTCCTCAGGGAAAACGTGCGCGCGATCCTGCCGGGATTGAACGAAAAGGAACAGGACATCCTGCAAAACCGGCTGCTTTCAGACCCCCCGGAAACCTTGCGCGAAATCGGCGAGAAATACGGCATCACGCGGGAGCGGGTGCGCCAGATCGAGGCCCGGCTCCTGGAAAAAATCAAAGCCGAGCTGTCCGAAAAAATCAAAGACTTCTCCCCGGACTGGATCAGCAAAGATGAATGAGCCCTTAAAACGCATCAAGGAAGAGGCCGGGGCTCTGACCACTGGTCTTGAACTCCCCGGTTTCTACCGCGTGTGCGCGCACGAACTGGAATCTTCCCAAAAAAATTTCGCCGAACACCCCATGCTCGGAAGGCTCAGGGAAGACGTCATCCCGTTTTTGCGCGACAACTACGGCCACGGCATGGAACACGCGAAGAAGGTGGCCGTGGAGGCGGGCGCCATTGTTCTGGTCGAATCCCGGCGCAAGGACGTGGAGGCGGCGAACTACCTGGCCCTGCTCGCGCAGGTGAGCGGACTCCTGCACGACGTCTGCCGCCTGGAACCCGACCACGCGGCCAAAGGGGCCGAAATGGCGCAAACCATTCTCCACGACTACCCCCTGTCCGTGGAGGACAAGGAAAAAATATCCTTTGCCATCGCAAGCCACGAGGCGTTCCAGCCGCTCCAAAATTCCATGGACGTGGAGGCGGAGCTTTTGAGCGGAGCCCTGTACGACGCGGACAAGTTCCGGTGGGGTCCGGACAACTTCACGACCACGCTTTGGGAAATCTGCGACCACCAGGAATGGTCCCTGTCCGAAATCGTGGAACGCTTCCCCGAAGGGGTCGAGAAAATCAAGGAAATCGCGTCCACGTTCCGCACCGGAACAGGGAAAAAACAC
>Ga0180429_10004683_pt1 | contig 10903 bp, 5 predicted proteins | sample SS_ome_FD_132428 | JGI IMG/M metagenome (GOLD analysis project Ga0180429, IMG submission 132428) | Hypersaline lake sediment archaeal communities from the Salton Sea, California, USA - SS_1_S_1 metaG | ecosystem: Environmental > Aquatic > Non-marine Saline and Alkaline > Hypersaline > Sediment ... | reverse complement strand
CCCAGTTCGCCCATCTTGGCCACGACCTCGGCGGGAAATCGGCTCTCAGCATCGATCTCGGCCGCGATGGGTCCGAGTTCCTTGATGGCGAACTCCCGTGCAGTGTCCTTGATCATATCTTGTATTTCTGAGAGTCCGAAATCCATCATCATCCTCCTCGGGGAAAAGCGCGCTGAGAAGCCGGGTTCTGGAATGGGTTTGAATACGATACAGAACGATTGAGACAGTCTACCACGGCCTGCGGGGGAGGCAAGCAAAGTTCCTTGCCCCGGCGCCCGATTTGGGTCGAGCACCTCCGGCCGTGCGCTGGTGAATCCGATTTATGGGGACGCCATCTTTTCAGTCTTTGACGCGAACTACCATTCTTGTAGGATTGAGGCGTTTTGATAGACCACCTGTCGGAGACGGAGATCACTTTTCGATGACCAACCGCACCATCGTCCCAAGACTGGAGTGGCAAATTCTCTCCAAGCCGGGCCTCCTCCTGCTGATCGTCTGTGCCATGAGCCTCGCATCTTCGAGCGAAAGCCTCGCATCTTCGAGCGGCAGCCTCGCATCTTCGAGCGAAAGCCTTGCGCTTGAAGAGCGTGCGCCGATTCCCGATCCCGGCGCGGTGGACAACGCGCTGAGACGGGGCCAGGAATTCCTCATCCGCAGGCAGCGGCTCGACGGATCGTACAGCCGAAACTCGCGCGACGTGACCGGGTACACGGCACTCGCCGCGCTGGCTCTCGCCAAGTCGGGAGTCGCCCCCGATCATCCGGCGATCCGCAAGGCGGTGAATTACATCTACCACCGCGAAACGGCGCACACCTATTGCATGTCGGTAATCATCCAGCTCCTCAAGACGCTCGATCCCGAAGGACACAGGGAGAAGATCGAAGAGTACGCCGAGCGGCTGATCGACATCCAGCAGCGCGGTCTCTGGGATTATCCGGGGATCGCCCAGGATATGTCCAACTCGCAGTACGCGGCTCTCGCCCTGCGCGATGCGGCAGCGTGTGGTGTCCAGATCCATCGCAAGGTGTGGGAAGATCTTCTGGCGCGGATCGTCTCGATCGCCAAGGACGACGGCGGCTGGGGGTATCGGCCGGGAAGCCATCCCACGGGCGGCATGACGTGCGCCGCGCTGACCTGCATGCTGATCTGCCGCGAAGAGCTCGAAAAAGCGGGGCGCGGCGTCTCGTCGAGGCGGCTCTCGGACGACGCACTCGAGCAGGGACTCGCCTGGATGGACAGGCACTTCACGATCGAGACCAACCCCAAACCCCACGCCAAGCCCGGGGCGTGCTCGTGGCATTTCTACTACCTCTACGGTGTGGAGCGGACCGGAGCCCTGTCGGGACGCCGGGAATTCGGCGGCAAGGACTGGTATAACGAGGGCGCGGCGTGGCTTCTCAAGAAACAGGGCGGCGAGGGCCAATGGGGCACTCCCTGGGGCCAGCCCGAAATGAACACGCCCTTCGCGATCCTCTTTCTCATTCGCGCCACGCAGCCGTCGTTCACGCGGCATTCGATCAAGAGCCGCATCCTCTCCAAGGGCGACGAGAAGAAGGACATCGTCATCGGATGCACGCGAAAGAATCCCGGCCAGGTCTGGATTGCGTCGTGGTCGACCGATGTGGCCGATCTCTTCGGGATCAAGGGGGGCGAGACGGGCATCTACGTTCAAAAGGTGGAATATTTTGCCGACGACGTGCCGCTCGCCGTGGTGACCGAGGATCCGACGGGCGGCCGCATCACGCGTTACCCCTACACCTATCACTTCGATCGAAAGTGCACGGTGAAGCTCTCGGCCAAGGTCACCTGCGCCACGCCGAGCGAGTCGATCATCAAGGAGTATGAGTCGGGCAAGGTCGATATCTTCGTGCACAACGTCTTCGACGACGGCGACCGCCAGGCGATGGACGATCTGGGCCGGAACCTGCTGAGGAACATGAAGCCGGTGGTGGAGGTCTCTTCCGAGTGGGGGAACAACTGGCACGGCAAGCGGGCGGTCGACGGGATGCAGGGTTCGTCGTGGCTATCGGCCAAGCCCGAGGCCGACGGCGCGCCGTGGATCAGGATCGTTCTCCCCAAACCGATCAGGGCCAATCTGCTCAAGGTCACCCACGCGATCGCCGAAAATTCTAAACCGAACAGGTACGGGCGCGCCACGCGCGTTCGCCTCCTCATCAACAAGGGCTCCCAGAAGGTCTTTGCCGATCTCGGCTCCGACAATGGCGTCAAGTACTCGATCCCCTTCAAGAAGACGCGCGTCAAGGAAATCACCATCGAGATGCTCGACCGCGTCAAGGGGTCGGAGCTCATGGCGGCCGGATTCAGCGAACTCGAACTCTTCCTCGAGGCGGACAAGAAATAATCCAGCCCGTTGATCTGCAGAGGCGGTCGGTCCAGAATGGGCCCTTTGTAATTTTCGAATCGATTTGAATTGCCAGGTGGAGAAGGTCGCATGATGGATCCGAGGCTCAATGATCTCGCCAAGACGATTGTCAACTACTCGGTCAATCTCAAGAAGGGGGAGAAGATCCTGATCGAAGCGGTCGGGATCGACCCGCAGGCGGTGGTCGCCATGATCCGCGCCGTGCGGAAGAGGGGCGGTATTCCGCTCGTGACCCTCAAGGAGCCGGTGGTGATGCGCGAGATTATGATGGGCGCCACCGTGGACGGCATCAAGCTGACCGCCTCGTGCGAGGCGTTCCGCATGAAAAAGATGGACGCCTACGTGGGGATCCGCAGCGGCAGCAACATCTACGAGCAGTCCGACGTGCCCTCGGAAAAGATGAAGATCTACTCGGCCCACTGGATGAAGGCGGTCCATCTCAAGATCCGCGTGCCCCACACGCGCTGGGTGGTGATGCGCTTTCCCAACCCGTCGATGGCACAGCAGGCCGGAATGAGCACCGAGGCCTTCGAGGATTTCTACTTCAAGGTCTGCACCGTCGACTACGGCGCCCTGTCGCGGGCCATGAATCCTCTCGTCAAACGGATGGAAAAAACGGACCGCGTCTCGATCAACGGAAAGGGCACCGACGTCGAGTTCTCCATCTCCAAGATCCCCGTGATCAAATGCGACGGCAAGATGAACATTCCCGATGGGGAGGTCTTCACGGCGCCGGTGAGGGAATCGATCAACGGCGTGGTGACCTTCAACACCCCCTCGGTTTACGAGGGAGTGACCTTCGACAACATCCGTCTCGAGTTTAAAGAGGGGAGGGTGGTCAAGGCCGAATGCGCCAATCACACGCGGCGTCTCAACGAGATTCTCGACTGCGACAAGGGCGCCCGCTACGTGGGCGAATTCGCCATCGGCGTGAATCCCCAGATCACCCGGCCCATGAAGGACACCCTCTTCGATGAAAAGATCGCCGGTTCTTTCCACATGGCGCTCGGCAACGCCTACGAGGACGAGGCGGACAACCGCAACCGCTCCCAGATCCACTGGGATCTCGTGGCGATCCAGACCCCGCGCTACGGGGGAGGCGAGATCCGCTTCGACGGCGACCTGATTCGCAAGAAGGGCAAGTTCGTTCCCCCGAGCCTCAAGGGTCTCGACAACCTCTAGAGGTCGAAATTTCCTCCATCGTCGGTGACGCCGCCGGCCGCGTGACGCTCGTCACCGGCATGACGCAGAGCGCCGAATTCGATCGCAGTGTAAGCGGTCGCCGCTCCGTCGGCTATCAGGGTTCAAGTGGGCAGGAAATAATGCTCATCTATATATGTATTTATGTTAATATTAATATTATTGCTGCATATTTGACGCGAATTGATACAATATGCCCACGCCTATAGGTTTGAGGTCAACTACAGCCCAATCAGGATAAAGCCATGCGCTCGAAATATGTATACGTGCTGACCGCACTCCTTCTCTTCTCGCCTTTTGTGAGTCCGGCAGACATTTACGTGCCCGATGACCATGCCACGATCCAGGCCGCGATTGCCGCCGCCGTCGCCGGCGATGTGGTCATCGTGCGTCCCGGAACTTATGCGGAAAACATCGACTTTCTCGGCAAGGCGATCACCGTGCGCAGCGACGAAGGGCCTGAGTTGACCATTCTCGACGGCGGGGACAAGGACACGACGGTCACCTTCTGGAGCGGCGAAGGAACCGACTCCGTTCTCGACGGGTTCACGATCACCAATGGTTTCGGAAAGTTTTTTTCCGCCATCTATCACGGCGGCGGTATTCACTGCGAGGGCGCGTCGCCCACGATCTCCAACAACATCATCACCCGCAACTATGCCCGCTTCGGCAGCGGCATCTCGTGCCTTGCCTTCAGTGATGCCGTGATCGTCAACAACCAGATCATCAGAAACGACGCCCACTTCGGCGGAGGGGGGGGACTGGCGGTGCGCGACAACTCGGCTCCCCTCATCGCCGACAACGTCATTGCCCTGAATACATCCGAGATTCATGGAGGCGGAATTTACGTTTTCGGAACATCGGCGCCGACCATCACGCGCAATCTGCTTTCGGAAAACTCGTGCAAGTCCAAGGGCGCCGCGATCACGTGCAACAACAACGCCAACGCGTCGATCACCCACAACCGGATCGTGGGCAACAACGCAAAAAGAACGGGCGGTGGAATCTGCTGCCTCGATGCCTCGTCGCCCACGATCGAGAACAACACCATCGTCGACAACAGTGCCGCCGACGGCGGCGGGCTCGCCTGCGAGGACTTCTCGTCGCCCGCGGTGAGCGGCTGTACCCTGGCTCACAACACGGCCGGCGACGACGGCGGGGGATTGAGACTTTTCGAGAACTGCTCGGTGACGGTCACCGATTCGATCCTGTGGGGCAACCTCGCCACCAACGGAGCACAGATCATCGTCGACGGCGATGCCCAGAATCCCTCCGTTCTGACCATCAGCTACTCCGACGTCGAGGGAGGCGAACTCGAGGTCACCGTTGCGGCGGGCTGCACGCTCAGTTGGGGCGCGGGAATGATCGAAAACGATCCGCTCTTCGTCACCGGACCGCACGGCGACCATTACCTCAGCCAGATCGCCGCCGGGCAGATCGAGGACAGTCCCTGCCTCGATGCGGCCGACCCCCTGTCGCCCATGGTCACGGGAACGACCCGTATCGACCGCGTTCAGGACGGCGGATCGACCGACATGGGATTCCACTATCCCATCGAAGGCAACGGACTGCTTCACGTTCCGGCCGATTTCTCCACACTTCAGGCGGCGATCGATTTTGCATGGACTGGAGACACGGTCCTCGCCGCGCCCGGCGTGTACGTGGAGAACATCGATTTTGCCGGAAAAGCGATCACCGTGAGCGGCGCTTACGGGGCCGACTCGACCTTCCTCGACGGGAGCCAGGCGGGCAGCACGGTCACCTTCGCAAGCGGTGAAGGGGCCGACTCGGTGATCGAGGGTTTTACCGTCACCAACGGCAGCGGCACGGAAGGGATGTGGGCCAACATGTTCCTCGGAGGCGGCATCTACTGCAAGAGCGCATCGCCCACGATCAGAAATATTTCGCTCGCGGCCAACAGCGCCACCGCCGGAGGCGGGATCTACTGCGGAAACGGTTCTCCCCGGATCGTCGCCGCGAGGATCAGCGGAAATTTGGCCTTCAAGGGCGCCGGACTCTACTGCACCGATCATTCCTCGCCGGAGGTGTCGAACTCTCTGATCGTCGATAATGAAGCGTACGCCCATGGCGGCGGGATCTGCTGCTGGGACAACTCCTCTCCCGAAGTGACCAACAGCACGATCGCGTCCAATCGCGCCGGCGAGGGGGGCGGGATCTACTGCGTGGTCTCGTCGTCGCCCACGGTGGCCAATTCGATCTTGTGGAACAACAAGGGGCCTGAAGGGCCGGAGATCTGGATCGGTCTGAACGCCCACCCCAGCTCCCTATCGATCAGCTATTCGGCTGTCGAGGGTGGCGTGGACATGGCCTTCGTGGACAGCGCCTGCACCCTTGACTGGGGCGACGGCATGATCGTGAGCGATCCCATTTTCGTCAATCTCGACGACGGCGATTTCCACATCACCTGGAACTCTCCCTGCCGGAACGCCGGAAGCGACGCCGCCGCTCTGCGCCTGGCCGAAGATTTCGAAGGCGACCGACGCGTGGCGATCGGGTCGGTCGACATTGGAGCTGACGAGTTCTATTATCACCTCTACATCGTCGGATCGCCCACTCCGGGCGGCGTGGTCAAGTTCAAGATCATCGGCGGACCGCAGACGCGGGTCACACTCTACATGAGCGGCGGATTTCAGGATCCCCCGATGTCGACCGAGTACGGCGACGTCTGGCTCACGACGCCGACGGAGAGCGATTGGGTCCTGGGAAAGATCCCGGTGCGCGGCGTGCTGACCTTCTCGGCCTACGTGCCCGGCACATGGCCTCCCGGCACGGAGAAGTATTTCCAGGCCCTCGTGGGCAAGTGGGGCGATCCGTCAACGGTCCTCACGAACTGGTCGCGTCTCTACGTGCGCTAAATCCCTAACGCAGGGCAACGATGTACGAGACATATGCCTCGGAATCATCGCCTTTCTTGGAGCGGCGAAAGACACCGTTACCTTCGCCCGTGCCCTTGTCCGTCCCCTCCCAGTAGACCTGCACTTCTCTGAAACCGGCCTCGAGAAGAATATCGTTCATCTCGGGGATGGTCCAGAGCCGCCAGTCGTAGGTGAACGCCTTGCGCATCGATCGGCCCGAGGGCTGTTTGAAATGAATGTGGCAGAGGATCTCGCCCGTGACGGGGTTGTATTTTTCCTGATCCCAGACGTAGGTGAAGTCGCCGTGATCGGTCTCATCTTCGCAGGGTGTGAGCGCGCCCGGCCCGCCGAAGATATCGAGGAAAAAGATGCCATCGTCCTTTAGTCCCGCATGCACCTTGCGGCAGTAGTCGAGCATCTCGTGCCTCTTCTTGAAACAGAAGTAGGAAAAGTTGAAAGCCGCCGCCGCATCGGCTTTGCGCGGCGGTTCGTCGAGGACGTTGCCGCAGATCAGCTCGACCGTGTCTTTCAGGATTCCGAGCTGGGAGACGTGCTTTTCACGCCCCCAGTCGAGCGTCGGCTGATGGAGGTCGATGCCAAAAGCCGACGAGCCATGGATCATGCGCACCCATTCGCAGCAGAGCGCCGCCGTGCCGCAGAAATCCTCGCGAAGCACGAGCGGCTTTCGACCGCGGAGGTTCCGGTAAACGCGCACCATGAAATTGACGTCCGCCTCGGGAGCCTGAACCGATCTTTCATAGAGGATATGCTTGTCGACCTTCTTGTGTTGCATGCGATTCAACTCTCTTGTCTCTCCAAGTGGATGTAAAGGGCGAATCGAATATTCAATAACGAAAGGGGCGTGGTTACAAACAATTGTCCCAAGAAAAAATTTTTCGAGACCGAATCTGATGAAACCGCGGGCGTGCCACAGCGCCGGAGATGATCACCTTCAACCGAAACGGGAGGGGGGGGAGTGAGGGACAAGATTGGTCTGACGGCGGTGACTCGACGACGCGGCCGGAAGATCCGCCCGAATCCCCGCCGTCAGACCGCCCGCATCCAGCCGCTCGAGCCAGACCCCCACATCACCGCTCAAAGATGGAGTTCGAGAATGTCGCCATCGTTGACCACATGATCGCGGTTCACCGTCTGCCCGTCGTACTTGCCCTCGCCCCAGATGCGGGCGAACTTGAGGTTTTCGGAAAAGTCCTTGTGGATTTCGCGGGCGAAGTCGAGCACGGTCTGTCCCCGCTTGAGATAGACGGGGTCGCTGAGATCGGGCTTCTTGCCCGGCGTCTTGGTGTAGGCGCGCACCACCTCGAGAGCGAAGAAGACCTCGCGCGCGAACTCGGGCAGTCCCGTTCCGGTCTCGGCCGAAATGGGCAGGTAGCGATACTCGGGAAGGAGCTCGGTCAGGATGTCGGCCGCGTCGGCGCCACCGTCGGCGTCGGTTTTGGTGACCACAACGATCGTCTTGACGTCCATCAGCTCGCCCGGCTCCCAGGGGGCGGGTTCCCCCGGGGCGAGCCGGATCTTTCCCTGGGCCAGAACGCGCCGGACCATGTCGAAGGTGTCGAGCACGGCCGGGTCGGATCCGTCGAGGGTGAGCAGGGTCAGCTCAGCCTTGCGCAGGAGGCCGGGAAGGTCGGGATCGAGAAAATCGTCGGAGAGAGGGGGCGTGTCGACGAGCTGCACCACGGCGTTCTCGTAGGACATCATTCCCGGTGTGGGCAGGCGGGTCGCAAAGGGGAAAGGAGCCACCGTGGAGTTGGCGTTGGTCAGCGCGGCGAGGATCGCCGACTTGCCCGAATTGGGCGCGCCGATGAGGACCGCCATGCCCGCCCCCGCCCTGCGGATCTTGTAGGGGCTCGTCTTCTGCGCGCCGCCCTTTTTCTTTCCCTCCTGCGCCTTGAGCTTGGAGAGCTTTTTCTTGAGATCTCCCTGGAGCTTGTCGGTGCCCTTGTGCTTGGGCATGATCGCGAGCATTTCCTCGAGAGCTTCGATCTTCTCATCGAGGGTCGTGGCGGCCTTGAACCGATCCTCAGCCTTGAAATACTGGGGTGTCAGATTTGCCGGCATACCATACTCCGCCTCAGACTATGATATTCAGACGATGATGTTCACAATCTTGTCGGGAACGAAAATCACCTTCTTGATGGCGCCCGGATCGGCCACGTGGCGCTTGACCTTTTCGTCGGCCAGGGCGAGCTCGAGGGCGTCGTCCCGCGAGATTCCCGCCGGAGCGGCGATCGTGCCGCGCAGCTTGCCCTTGACCTGCACGGCGATGGTGACCTCCTTTTCCTGGCAGGCCGCCTCGTCCCACTCGGGCCAGGGCGCTTCGAAGACCGACGGCGCGCGGCCCATCGTTTCCCAGAGCTCCTCGGCGAGGTGGGGGGCGAAGGGTCCGATGAGCTGCGCCAGTGTCGCGCCGAGCCAGTCGGCGATCTCCGATTTCTCGGGCGCGTAGTGTCCCAGGTCGTTGAGAAGCTCCATGAGCGCCGCGATCGCCGTGTTGTACTGAAGCCCCTCGATGTCGGCCGTGACCTTGCGGATCGTCTGGTGCATGCGCCGGAAGGCGTCGACGTCGCTCTTCGGAATCTTGTCGATCGTGGGCGCGCCATGGGCGTCACTTTTTTGCCCGGCAAGACTCTTTACCAGAGCGGTGTAGCGGATCAGAAAGCGCTTTGCGCCGACCAGCCCCTTCTCGGTCCAGAGGATCTCCTTGTGGGGGGGGGCGAAGAAGAGCATGGCGAGGCGCGGAATGTCGACGCCCCACTCGTCGATGAGGGTCACCGGCGAGACGACATTGCCCTTCGACTTGGACATGATGTCGCCCCCCGCGTCGAGCACCATTCCGTGGTGAAAGAGCACCTTGGCCGGTTCGTCGACGTCGACGTAGCCGAGGTCGTGGAGCACCTTGGTGATGAAGCGAAAATAGATCAGGTGGCCCATGGCGTGTTCCGATCCGCCGATGTAGAGGTCGACGGGCATCCACTGGTTGACCTTTTCCTTCTCGAAGGGATTCTGGTCGTTGTGCGGATCGCTGTAGCGGAACTGGTACCACGACGAGCAGACAAAGGTGTCCATCGTGTCGGCGTCGCGCCGCGCGCTCTTGCCGCAAGACGGGCAATCGGTGTTCATGAAGGCGTCCACATCCTCGAGCGGCGAGCGCCCCTTGGGGATGAAGTCCTCCACCTCGGGCAGCAGCACGGGCAGGTCTTTTTCGGGAACGGGCACGGCGCCGCACGAAGAGCAGTGAATCATGGGGATCGGCGATCCCCAGTAGCGCTGGCGCGAGATGAGCCAGTCGCGCAGCTTGAAGTTGATCGCCGGCCGGCCAAATCCCTGCGACTGGGCGTGGAGCGCCGTCTGCGTGATCCCCTCCTCGCTCGGCACTCCGTCGAAGCGGTCCGAGTTGTGCATGACGCCCCGCGCCGTGTAGGCCTCGGTCATGGCGGCCGGATCGAGGGGCTCGGCGCCGTCGGGGTGGATCACGGTCACCACGGGCAGACCGTATTTCTGGGCGAATTCGAAATCGCGCTGGTCGTGGGCGGGTACGGCCATCACCGCGCCGCAGCCATAGCCGGCGAGCACGTAGTCGGCCACGAAGAGGGGGACTTCTCTCCCGTTGAACGGGTTGCGCACGGTGAGGCCCGTGTCGACGCCATCCTTCTCGGTCCCCTCGGCGGTCCGTTCGATCTCGCTCTTCTTCTGGGCGCGCCGCGCGTACTCCTCTACCGCCTCCCTGTTGGGGCAGCGCTCGACGAGCTGGCGCATGAGGCGCGCATCGGGAGCGATCGCCATGAAGGTGACGCCGTAGATCGTGTCGGGCCGCGTCGTGAAGATGGGCAGGTCGTCGCCGGTCTCGACGACGGTGAAGTTGATCTCGGCGCCCTCGGAACGGCCGATCCAGTTGCGCTGCTGGGCGACCGTCGAAGGGGGCCAGTCCTTTTCCAGATCGTCGAGGCTGTCGAGCAGGCGCTGGGCGTAATCGGTGATCCGAAAATACCACTGCTTGAGAAAGCGTTTTTCCACCGACGTCGTGTCGTGGCGCCAGCAGGTCCCGCTCGCCGTGACCTGCTCGTTGGCAAGCACCGTGTTGCACTCGGGACACCAGTTGACGGCCGCCTCCTTCTGGTAGGTGAGGCCCTTCTCGAAGAGTTTGAGAAAGATCCACTGCGTCCAGCGGTAGTAGTCGGAGCGGGAGGTGACCACCTCGCGGTCCCAGTCGTAGCTGATGCCGAGGCGGGTGAGTGTCTTCTTGCCCGTGGCAATGTTGCCCTCGGTCCACGCGCCGGGCTGGATGTTCCGCTTGATGGCGGCCTGCTCGGCGGGCAGGCCGAATGAATCCCATCCGAAGGGATGGAGGAGTTTTTTGCCGCGCGAGCGCAAATAGCGCCACATCACGTCGCCCACCGTGTAGTTGCGGAAGTGGCCGATG
>Ga0180429_10004681_pt1 | contig 10907 bp, 8 predicted proteins | sample SS_ome_FD_132428 | JGI IMG/M metagenome (GOLD analysis project Ga0180429, IMG submission 132428) | Hypersaline lake sediment archaeal communities from the Salton Sea, California, USA - SS_1_S_1 metaG | ecosystem: Environmental > Aquatic > Non-marine Saline and Alkaline > Hypersaline > Sediment ... | reverse complement strand
CAGACCAGTCAGAAGCACAGATAAATATTTTACAATTCTCGCCACAGCCGGAAGCAGCAACGAACCTCGTCTGGGACTGGCTATTTCAAAAAAAAATACCCGATTCGCCACAGACCGTAACCGATTAAAGCGCATAGTCCGTGAAAGTTTCAGACATCACAAGGAAATTGTCAGTGGGCTGGATCTGGTTGTTATGGCAAAATTCGGCGCTGCACAAGCTGATAACAGAAAATTGTTTGAATCGTTATCAGCACACTGGAAAAATCTCAGTAACAAACTCAATGATACCTGAGTAAAATCGCGGATAAATAATGGATAATTACAGGCTCATTCTTATATTTGCAGTGGCATTTCTGTCGATGTTGATCTGGCAACAGTGGCAACTGGATTATGGCCCCCAGACCGTTCAGGAAGCATCTCTTGAATACGAACAGAAATCTACACAGACAAATGGTGCTCCAGCCATAAGCAATGCTGATTCTGCCGAAGTGCCCGATGCCCCTGCAGTTGCAAGTATCGATGCAGTTGATCAGGCAGGAAAAGCCGTTCTGGCTTCAATGCAAGAATCGGCACCCAGTGAACAGAAAAAAATCTCTGTCGAAACTGATACCCTGAATATATCTATCGATACCAGAGGTGGATCAGTTGTAAAGGTTAATCTGAAAAATTATCCCCTGTCTCTGGAACGCCCTGATACAGAATTTCCCTTGCTCACAGAGCTCCCTTCGAATTATTACATTGCCCAGTCTGGTCTTATTGCAACCAACAAGGAACTGGCTCCAACACATGAAGCCATCTATTCCAGTGCCAGTGACAGTTATGTAATGAAGGACGGAGAAGATACGCTGAGTGTGGATTTATCCTGGCAACATGAAAGCGGTGTGACAGTAATAAAACGTTTCACATTCACGCGTAACAGTCATCTTATAAAAATATCTCACCAGGTTAGCAATTCATCCGCTGTAAACTGGTCAGGTAGGCAGTATCAGCAGTTGCAGCGTGTACGTCCATCAGAAGATGCTTCAAGTATGTTTATCTACACCTATACTGGTGGTGCAATCTACAGCGAAGAAAAGAAATACGAAAAAATTGATTTCGACGACATTGATGATGAAAAACTCAACCGCGATATCAAGGGCGGCTGGTTTGCAATGCTACAGCATTATTTCGTCAGCGCCTGGGTTCCACCGGCTGAACAGACGCATCATTATTATACGAAAGCTTTAAATAATGGTCGTTACGTACTGGGTTCATACAGTCCAAGTTTAAATGTTGCAGCCGGACAACAAGCCGAGTTCGATGCACAGTTTTTTGCCGGTCCAAAATCTCAGCATGAACTGGAAGTGATTTCTCCCGGACTGGAGTTAACAGTTGATTACGGTTACTTGACTATCCTTGCCAAACCATTGTTCTGGGTACTGGAAAAAGTACACAACTTAGTTGGTAACTGGGGCTGGTCCATTATTATTCTGACTATCCTGATTAAACTGGCATTTTTCAAACTTTCTGAAGCCAGTTACAAATCCATGGCCAATATGCGTAAGGTAGCTCCACGACTGCAGACGCTCAAGGAAAGATATGGCGATGATAAGCAGCGCCTGAACCAGGCCATGATGGAAATGTATAAAAAGGAAAAGATCAACCCATTAGGTGGTTGTTTGCCAATGCTTGTACAGATTCCGGTTTTCATTGCTTTGTACTGGGTACTACTGGAGTCAGTGGAACTGCGCCAGGCTGACTGGATTTTCTGGATCAAGGATCTTTCAATCAAGGACCCCTACTACGTATTACCCTTGTTAATGGGTATTACCATGTTTATTCAGCAAAAGTTGAACCCTCCTCCACCAGATCCCATGCAGGCCAAAATTATGATGAGTCTGCCGGTGGTGTTTACGGTGTTCTTTGCCTTCTTCCCATCGGGACTGGTGCTGTACTGGTTTGTAAACAACCTGCTGTCAATTTTGCAGCAATGGCATATCACCCGAAAAATAGAAGCTGCGACTAATTAATAGAATTCCTTCTCACTGCAAGAGAAGGTCAGGATGAGGGATGATCAATGCCTGAAACCATAGCAGCACAGGCAACACCCCCAGGTCAGGGTGGTATTGGTATCATAAGAATATCAGGAACCTCTGCCCTGCAAATTGCAGCAAAGATTAGTCAACAAAAAAAACTGCCTCCGCGTCGCGCAGTATTTTCCAGCTTTTATGATGAATCAGGAAAGATCCTTGATGAAGGATTGCTTTTGTATTTTTCAACTCCAAATTCCTTTACAGGTGAAGATGTCATCGAATTGCAATTGCATGGCTCACCAGTAATCATCGACCTGTTATTACAAACCTGTGTACATCATGGAGCGCGTCTTGCGCGGCCCGGTGAATTTTCAGAAAGAGCCTTTCACAATGGCAAGATCGATCTGGCGCAGGCAGAAGCGATAGCTGACCTGATTGAATCAGGAACCGAAACAGCGGCCCGTATGGCAACCCGTTCCTTGCAGGGTGTTTTTTCAGAATATATTCATGAACTCGTTGAGCAGTTGATACACCTTCGAATGTATGTTGAAGCCGCTATAGATTTTCCGGAAGAAGAAATTGATTTTCTTTCAGATGGAAAAGTACAAAATGATTTACAGAACATCATTGATAAGCTCGATGAAGTGATGGAAAAAGCAAAACAGGGAAGCCTGATCAAGGAAGGTATGACATTGGTCATAGCTGGACAACCCAATGCGGGAAAATCCAGTTTGATGAATGCCCTGGCAGGTAATGAACTGGCAATTGTCACGAATGTGCCGGGTACAACAAGAGATGTATTGCGTGAGAAAATCCAGATCGATGGCATGCCTGTTCATTTGATTGATACCGCAGGTATTCGTCAATCAGACAATGAGGTAGAAATAGAAGGAATAAGACGGGCTCAACAACAACTGCAACAGGCTGATCATATTCTATGGGTTTATGATGCTGTTAATGATCCGGATCATCTGAATTTTGCCAATACCAACCTGCCTGGGAATGTTGCCGTAACTTTCCTGAGAAACAAGATCGATAAACTCAATGAAACACCAGTTAAAAACGAAGCAGAAAAGCAGATTTCAATATCGGCAAAAACCGGTGATGGTATGGAATTGCTGCGAGAGCATTTGAAAAATGTAATGGGTTATCGTGGAGAGGAAAGCGGAGAATTTCTGGCTCGCCGAAGACATATCGAGGTGTTGAAAAGAGCAAAAAAATCTCTTGATCAGGCTAACAGTGCATTAAATGAAATGCAGGCGGGTGAAATTCTCGCCGAAGAATTACGCCTTACACAGAATGCGCTCAACGAAATTACAGGTGAGTTTACCAGCGATGATTTACTGGGAAAGATCTTTTCGAGTTTCTGTATTGGTAAGTGAGAGATAAAGTGATAGGCATCTTTGATTCAGGTATCGGCGGTATTACCGTGCTAAAAGAAATCAGGAACCAGTTGCCGGAACACAATTTTATTTATATTGCCGATAGTGCTTTCACTCCGTATGGAGAGAAAACCACTGAACAGATAATTGAAAGATCTGTTCTAATTACACAAAAGCTGATTGAACAAGGGTGCAGTATAATTGTGGTGGCCTGTAATACAGCTACTGCTCTGGCTGTTGATCATCTGCGAGAAAAATTTTCTGTACCTATTGTAGCAATGGAACCTGCTGTGAAACCGGGAGTAAAAAAATCCGCAAAGAAAAAAGTAGGTATTCTGGCAACATCAATGACACTGGCCAGTCGTCGTTACATGGATTTACTTGAAAGATTCGCAACAGATACCGAAGTCATTGAACAGCCCTGCCCAGGCCTTGTTGAGCAAGTTGAAGCGATGGCAATAGAAACAGAAAAAACCGGCCAGCTATTATATCAATATATCAATCCCCTGGTTCAAAAAGGTATAGATACCATTGTGCTGGGTTGTACCCACTATCCGTTTTTAAAACAAAAAATTATCGAAATTACGGGTGAAGATATTGAAATAATTGATACGGCAAAAGCGGTAACTGAAGAGTTAAAAAGAAAAATCGAATCTTCCGGAATGCCTGACAAAACTGGTTCTGCAAACAGTTTTATGACAACCGGAGACTCTGGGGTTTATCAAACTCAACTACAGAGTTATTGGTCTATGGAAGTAGCAGTAGAAAAGATAGATCTAATTTAAAACATAAAACTTAAAAATCGGAAATCAGTTTTTTCAAGGTTTTAAACTGTTCATGGCTATACGTTTTTCCGTAACGGAGCTGGATATACATTCTTGATATCAGGTTGATTGAGTTACTGTTTTCAGTGAGTATTTGTCCGGCATTTCTGGCAACCGTCTGAGGGCCATCTGCAGGTTTACATGACACACCTCTTTTGTTGAGTTTGTGGATAAACTTATCCCAGAGTTTTTTTGCAGGATCGCGACGATCAATAATTTTTCCCCTGAATAAAATCAACATGATTATGATAGCCAGGAAAGATAAACCAATTGCACTGAGACCCAGTTTATAACCCTCAAGAAAATCAAGCCCGGTAGATCTAAGAAAATAATTTTGTCTTTCACGGGAAAAGCCAACGACCCAGCGGTGCCAGTTAAGATCCAGCGCATCAGCCATAAATACAGCCTGCTTCAAAAAACTTCCAAACATACCTTGAGAACTGATTTTAAAAATAACGGGCGCGCCTTCCTGAAACTGTTCGGGATCAATCGACCGCTCTATCCTCTCAGGAGCTACTGCAGTAGTAGGATCAATTCTTACCCAGCCCTTATCGCCCAGCCAGATTTCGGTCCAGGCATGAGCATCAGACTGGCGTACAATAAGATGATTACCGGCGCTATTCCATTCGCCTCCCTGGTAACCGGCGACAACGCGGGCGGGTATACCAGCAATACGCATGAGCAGTACGAAACTGGTTGCGTAGTGTTCACAAAATCCTTTACGCGTTTCAAAAAGGAATTCGTCAGCCGGGTTTGCTGTAAGTGGTGGCGGACTCAACGTATAGATAAAATTTTCAGTGTTGAAATGATTCAATACAGACTGAACGAAATCCTCATTTGAACTACTGCCAAGTTTCAGCGTATCGACAAACTGTTGCATTCTGTCTGTTATGCCACCGGGTAAGGAAAGCGCTGCATCAAGTTGTTCGGTGGATGTGGTATTGGCAAGGTATTCTGGATAAGAAGTAAAATTATAAGTTGTCCGTTTCTGGATTTTCTCTTTGGACCTGACAGCATAGTCCCTGGTAACAAAAGTCTGCTCAGGTATTGTTGCCGGAAGATCCAGAGCAAAAACCCAGTGCTGGTTACTGGCTTCCGTTGTAATTTGATAGCTTACAGGTTCGCCAGCAGCCTGGTAACGTATTTCTGCAGCAAGCGGTTTTTCTTCGGCCTTCCAGTTTACTCCGTCCGTTTCAATTATTACCGGACCACGCCAGTAACGCTGTTCAGGCTCTGGAATTTTATCGGCATCATCAAACTTTACCCGAAAGGCTGTGGCTGAAGATTTACTCAGCTGGCTGATTGATCCTGGTGAAATATTGCCGCTAATGCCGGTGACCGCAAGACCGGTTTGTTGATCAAAGCCCCATAAAGGGCCATCAAGTCTTGGGAAGAAAACAAACAGGATCACCATGACCGGTATCGCCTGAAACGAGATTTTAACTATGGTTAAAAATAAACGATGAAAAGAAATTTTCTGATGTAGCTGATTGAACCAGAGAAATAAAAACAGCATCAGAAAAGTCAGTGTAAAAACATAAAAGGCAATAAACATTTCCTGGGTGTAGAGAAAATGCGTGACGAGCATGAAGCCAGTAAGAAATAATAAAACGTAGGCATCCCGGTATGTTTTTATTTCAAGTATTTTTAATGCCAGCATGGCAACCAGCAGGGATACGCCAAAGTCCTTGCCAATAACACCACTGTATTCTGAAACAACAATAACCAGTCCCGTTGCCAGAAAAATATAATTCATCCAGCGGGGATGTTCCTTGTAGGAAAGTAAACGGGTAACCAGCCGAAACAGCAGAATAGAAAAAAAGAACAGGCTGATAGCCAAAGATAGATTAAAAAAATGGGGGATGGCTGACAGCAACAGAAAAGCCATAAGCACGTAGTGTTGTTGCTTATCGAGTTTCCTGAAATTAATGTTGCGGTAGCTTCTATTCATTAGCGGTTTTTATTCCAAACAATGCCAAAGCCCTTAAACAGTCAGCCCTGTGCTGCATGCCCTGCCCCAGAGATATTTCCTGTTTGGGTAGCTTGAGTCCATACTCAACAGTTTCGTTATCAGCATCAATGACAGCGCGGGTTAACATTGACAGGCACTTTTCAAGTGGTTCATCAGCAAGCAAATCAAGACTTAACCAGAGTTGTTCATTACGGTCGCCACCAAACTGTTTGGTCATCAGGCCTTTTTCACGGGCAAAGATTTTCCAGTCGATTTGTTTTGGTGAGTCAGTATGTCGATAGTTACGATGTGAAACAAAATCATCAGAACCGACACCCTTGTTTCCCTGGGCGCTTAATGCATATACCGCGGTACGGGGTACATCCCATTTTGAAGCAGGCTTTGCATAGACCAGAACCTGAATATCGGTTTTAAGATAAACCCATGCACGAAACAGCCCGAGGGGATATTGTGTGGATAAAACAAGATCGTTCACTGTAAACCAGCCACGCCTGGATGCTTTAAATGATGGCGTAAAAAGCACCGAGGCATCGGCATTAATATCATGACTGATGACATCCTTGCCGGATTTACTGTAAAGCTGTATCGCTCCTCTGCTGCGGTTATGATGATTGGTGATCAAGACATCAAGCTGGAACTGTTGTCCAGCATATACCGGTTTAACCGGAAGAAAAGCGATGTCCAGGTTTAACAGGTTGTACCAGGTCTGATACATCGCGAGGATACCAATACTGGCCAGAAAGAACGTCAGTAGATAACCAAGATTATTGGCATAGTTCATAGAGCCAAGCAACATGGCAATAACAAGGGCTCCAAACATGAAACCAAAGCGGGTGGGCAGGATATAGATTTTTTTCGGACCAATCAGCATGTGACCGTCTTTATCTGTTTGCGCCGAACGAAACAGGCCCTGAAAGTTTCTGGAACGAATGGCAGTGAGAATGCCGGGATTGCTATCAGGGAATAGCGACATGTTCCAGTATCTGTTGTCCGGCATCATCGAAACTGACATCCTGTTGAAGTATCAGTCGATGGTTAACAACGGCAGGAATCACAGCCTGAAGATCTTCCGGAATGACTTCACTACGGTTTTCAAGCAAGGCCCAGCTTTTGGCAGCATTTAATAATGCCAGTCCGGCTCGAGGAGACAGGCCATGCCTGAAAAGGCTGGTCTGGCGAGTGTATTTCAAAATAGCCTGGCAATAATCAAGCAGTGCCGGTGAAACATGAATGTCAGATGCTTGTTTCTGAAGACTGATGAACTGCCCGGGACTGATTAGCGGTTTTATTGCGGTCAGCATTTCACGTCGATCATCTCCTTCCAGTAAAGCCCTTTCAGACTCTACATCAGGATAGCCGATATTGATGCACATGAGAAACCGGTCTAGTTGGGATTCCGGTAAAGGAAAAGTACCGATCTGGGTTGCCGGGTTTTGCGTGGCGATCACAAAAAAAGGCCTGGGTAGTTGATGGGTATTGCCATCAATGGTTACCTGTTTTTCTTCCATGGCTTCAAGCAATGCACTCTGGGTTTTCGGGGTTGCACGGTTGACTTCATCGGCAAGCAGCAACTGACTGAAAACAGGGCCCTGGTGAAAAATAAAACGTTCGGAATTTCTTTCGTAGATAGAAACGCCGAGAATGTCAGCCGGTAACAGGTCGCTGGTGAACTGAATACGCTGAAAATCAAGTCCTATCAGTTGTCCCAGTAAGTGTGCCAGCGTGGTTTTACCTACACCGGGTAAATCTTCAATCAGCAGATGCCCTTTGCTCAGCAGGGTACAGAGTGACAATCGAATCGCCTGTTGCTTTCCAAGCAGGATACCGGAAGCCTGATCAATAATTGAAGACAAAAGTTCATTGGAATTCATGAGTGCATTATAAATAGTAATGAAAATCTTTACAGGGACTGTGCTCGCTAATGCGAACAGCGTAAAATAACGGTCATGTTTAGTGTAGAAGAATATGAAGTCATTGTAATCGGCGGCGGCCATGCCGGGACTGAAGCGGCATTGGCGGCTGCGCGCATGGGTGCCAGAACACTACTGCTGACTCATAATATCGAAACCCTGGGGCAGATGAGTTGCAACCCGGCCATTGGCGGGATTGGCAAAGGTCACCTGGTCAAGGAGATTGATGCACTGGGTGGCGCCATGGCAAAAGCAGCTGACCAGGCTGGTATCCAGTTTCGTATTCTCAATTCCCGAAAAGGGCCGGCTGTTCGTGCAACCAGAGCCCAGGCTGACCGTGTTTTATACAGGGCGGCAATCAGGAAGGTGCTGGAGAACCAGCCAAATCTTGATATTTTTCAGCAGGCGGTTGACGACCTGATTATTGAAAACGATACCGTAAAAGGCGTTATCACCCAGATGGGCCTCAAGTTTCATGCACAAAGCGTGGTACTGACTGTTGGAACCTTTCTGGGAGGACGTATTCACATCGGGCTGGAAAACTATGAGGGTGGTCGTGCAGGAGACCCGCCGGCCAACGCACTTTCCACAACGTTAAGGGAATTGCCATTTAATGTAGAAAGACTGAAAACAGGTACGCCACCGCGTATTGATATGCGTACTATCGATTTCACTGGTTTACAGGCACAACCTGGAGATGAGCCGGTTCCGGTATTTTCCTACATGGGCAGTGCAGCGGATCATCCTGAGCAAATCAGTTGCTATATCACGCGTACCAATGAAAAGACGCATGAAATTATTCAGCAGGGGCTATCGCGTTCCCCCATGTATACCGGAGTGATAGAAGGTGTCGGGCCCCGCTATTGCCCTTCGATTGAAGACAAGATCGTGCGCTTTGCGGATCGTGACAGTCACCAGATCTTTATTGAGCCCGAAGGACTGACCTCCAATGAGGTTTATCCCAACGGTATTTCCACTTCCCTGCCGTTTGATGTGCAATGGGATCTGGTCCGTTCAATGAAAGGTTTTGAGAATGCGCGCATTACGCGCCCGGGTTATGCCATTGAGTATGACTTTTTCGATCCCCGGGATTTGCGCTATTCACTGGAAACCAGGTTTATCAGCAACCTGTTTTTTGCCGGCCAGATCAATGGTACCACCGGTTACGAAGAGGCGGCAGCGCAAGGCTTGCTGGCCGGTACCAATGCGGTATTGAAAATACGTGAACAGGACGGATGGTGCCCGTCCAGAGATGAAGCCTATATTGGCGTGATGGTTGATGACCTGATTACCCAGGGTACCATGGAACCCTATCGCATGTTTACCAGTCGGGCTGAATACCGCCTGTTACTACGAGAGGACAATGCTGATTTGCGGCTCACCGAAAAAGGACGTGAACTTGGCCTGGTTGATGATGAACGCTGGAAATTCTTTGATAACAAACGCAACTCGATTGAAAAAGAACAGCAGCGCCTGTCTGCTTTATGGATTAAGACGGCTGACTATCCTCAGCAAATACTGAATGCATTAAGCGGTGAAAAATTCCAGCGCGATGCAAAAGCAGCAGATGTATTGGCAAGACCAAATGTCAGTTATCAGGACCTGATGAAACTTGAAGGTATTGGTCCTGGATTGCACAACCGGGCCGAGGCCGAGCAGGTTGAAATTCAGGCGAAGTATTCCGGCTATATCGATCGTCAGAAAGATGAAATTGTCCGTCAGAAACAGAACGAGTCCGTAAAGCTTCCAGAACATTTCGATTTTGAAAATGTCAAGGGACTTTCAAATGAAGTGCGAGAAAAACTGCTTAAATCAAGACCGGAAACTATCGGTCAGGCAGCACGTATTCCCGGAATTACACCGGCGGCTGTTTCATTGTTGCTGATTCATCTTAAAAAGAAATCAGCCTGATGGGCTAAATGCCGTGACTCCCCGGGAAAAACTGCATAAAGGAATATTAAAGCTCGGTCTTGCTGTCAACGAACAGCAGGAAGACTCTTTTTTTCAGTATCTGCAACTGCTGGAAAAGTGGAATAAAAAGTTTAATCTGACAGCCGTTCGCGACATCAATGAAATGGTGAGTCTGCATCTGCTCGACAGCCTCTCTATTGCGCCATTCATAAACACAAAGGCCCTTCTGGATGTTGGTAGCGGAGCAGGACTTCCCGGCATTCCACTGGCCATTTGTTTTCCGGGTATGCAGGTAACCCTGCTGGACAGCAATGGCAAGAAAGTCCGCTTTTGCCGCCAGGCGATCATGGAACTGGGCTTGAAAAATGTACAGGCAGTACAGGCGAGAATAGAATCACTGGAGGCTGACAACAGCTTCGGCCAGATCACTTCCCGTGCCTTTACCGGCCTGAATAATATGGTGAAATTACTGGAAAAACAGTTTTCAGATAAAACGGAATTACTGGCAATGAAAGGCGTGATACCTGGGGATGAGATTGAATTGCTGCAAAAAGGCGGCTATCAGGTTGAAACACAAACCCTGAAAGTTCCGTTTGTAAATGCAGAGCGTCACCTTCTGAAAATTCGTCACTGACGAATTTGTCTTTAGCCCATTCATAGGACACACCCTGCGGGTTCTCTTTAGCCGTTAAAATTTGCTCCAGGTAAATTTTTATTACCACTATTTGTCATCAGTCGCTATTATTAACAGTCCCGGTCAGAAAATAATAATTCATTCTTCAGGATCAATCATAAATGGGACGCATAATCGCAGTAACAAATCAGAAAGGCGGTGTTGGCAAGACCACTACCACGGTCAATCTGGCGGCGTCTCTGGCGCATTTCAAGTTCAAGGT
>Ga0180429_10004680_pt1 | contig 10911 bp, 7 predicted proteins | sample SS_ome_FD_132428 | JGI IMG/M metagenome (GOLD analysis project Ga0180429, IMG submission 132428) | Hypersaline lake sediment archaeal communities from the Salton Sea, California, USA - SS_1_S_1 metaG | ecosystem: Environmental > Aquatic > Non-marine Saline and Alkaline > Hypersaline > Sediment ... | reverse complement strand
TGCCCTCGAGCTCGCGGAGCGGATCAGAAAGCGCGATCCGGACGCGACGATCGTGTTCGGCGGGTTGACGTCGACCTTGTATCACGAGGAGCTCCTGCGGGAGTACGAGTTCATCGACGTCGTCGTGCTCGGCGAATGCGAGCACATGATCGTCGACATCGTTGCCGCGCTTCAAGGAGGAGTCGGCCAGCTGTCTGAGCTCTCGAACGTCGCGTTTCGAGACGGTACTGAAATCAGTGTTGCACCCCCCACGACTCCCGAGGACGTCACGGCAGCCAATTTCGTGGCCGACGCGACGCTGATCGATCCCGCACCCGGCAGGTTCGACCGCGAGAGCATGATGCAGACCTATCCGCTGATCAGGGGTTGCACCAGGGATTGCCGGTTCTGCGGCGGATCGCGCTACTCCTATGACGCTCACTTCTTCAGACCCGAGCCGTCGGCTTTGGGGATTGGGCATTTCAGGCGTTGCTTGAGCGACATGATTGAGAGCGGAGCGCGCGTGCTGAAGGTCAATGGCGATACGCGCGCCTTCGGTGACGAATACGACGCCCAGATGCGAAAGGCTGTGGCGGAGTCTGGTTTCGTCTTCGACGCTGCGCTGGAAGTGTTCGACCTCCCGAGCCTCGAGTACCTCGAGCAGTGGAAGGCGATCACGAACAACATGGTGCTGATCTTCAGCCCCGAGTCGACGTTCGAGGAGTTGCGTTCGTTGCACGGCAAGAGTTTCTCGAACGACGAGATCATCGAGGTCGGAGATTGGTGCGACGAGCTGGGGATCCATCTGGTCTTCAGCCTGATGTACCCGCTCCCAGGACACACCCCCGAGCGGATACTCGCCGAGTTGGACTTCTTCGAAGAGATCCTGAGGCGCTACCCCAAGGCGTCGATGATGTTCCAGCCCTATCTGTTCATCGACCCCGGATGCGAGGTCTTCGATCATCCCGAGCGGTTCGGGGCGAAGGTCTATTTCGATTCCCTGGCAGACATCGTCGAAAGCCTGACCCGGCCCTACTGGTACTACGCAATCGGATACGAGTACGACGGACTCTCCCGCGAGGAGCTGTTCGCGACAATCCTAGAGGTATCGTCGCGAAAGGCGTCCCTCTATCACCAGCACGGGAGGCTCTCTGCGGTCAACTTGGTGAAGACCTACGAAAACGTGTCTCTTCAGCGTGCTACGATGGCCTACATCAAGGCGGAGGCTCCGAGCGACGAAGAGCTGGATCGGTTCATCCGCCGAACGTATCCGAACTACCTACGCCGCTCGAACACGAACATCGTCCAGCGGCCGTTCACTGGTTACATCGTCCAGGATCGCTTCGATCTCGAAGCAGCCGTGTACGAGGCTTTTCCGTCGACCCTCGAGCTGATAGCTCGGTTCGGTGTTGCCGAGCTCGATCGGCTCGTCGAGCGAGCGAGCAGTACCAGCGATGATCGATCGGCTAGTCGGGGCGAACTGCGCGCTCTTGGAAACGCCTGCCGCGGGTTCTACCTGTCGTTCTTCGAGCATGCTGGATGGGACGCGTCGTTCCTTGAGTCTCTCCTGTCCTTCGAGTGGCTCGTCTACGCGTACTTCTATCAAGGAGGCGATGGGCTTCCGGCAGAAACCGAGTTGAGGTCACAATTCAATTTCGATTCGATAGACGGGTTCCTGGGTGATGTCACCGCGGATGGGAGGATCCTGAATTGCCGCCCCTGCGCGACGCAATACCGGTTCTCGCGTGAAACGCTCGTTTCCGAGGGTGAGGCCGGACAGCGCGAGATCAACGTGTTCAGCCGCAAGACCTACTGCCTCGACAGAGCGGTGAAGGCGCTCGTCAAGACTCAATTCGACATAGACTGTGATCAGGATTTCGTCGATCGGGAAGGCTGAAACCAGGGGAGAGGGCCAGGGCAGCTCGATGCCTAGCACCCGCCCCGCGCGCTGGGGAGCCAGGCGCGGAAGACGGTGCCACCGGCCGGGTCGACCTTGACGTCCATGTGCCCGCCGGACTGGGTGACGATCCCGTGGGCCGCGGCCAACCCCAGGCTCGGCTTCACCGCGCGGCCAGACGAGTAGTAGGGGTCGAACGCCTTGACCACCGAGTCCCGGGCCACGCCCTCGCCGGTGTCGCGGGCGACCAGCGCCACGCCGATCATCCGGTCGCTCATCCCGGAGGAGGCCGGGCGCGGCATCCGCTCGGTCGCGATCGACAGCTTGCCCCCGTCGGGCATCGAGTCCCGTGCGTTCTCGACCAGGCGCAGGATCACCTGCTCGATCCGCTCGCGGTCGGCGCGGACCAGCATCTCGCCCCCACCGAGGGACACCACGACCTTGACCTTCTCGCCCGCGGCCCGCACCACGCGGCTGTGCATCCCGCCGAGGACCTCGTTGAGGTCGATCTCCTTAGGGCGCAGGGCCTGCCGGCCGCCGACCGAGCGCAGCTCGTCGACCAGATCCACGCCCCGCCGGGCAGCGGCGACGATGTCCTGCAGGTCCTCGTGGAGCGCGTGGTCTTTGTCGAGCTCGCGGATGCCGAACTGCGCGTTGGAGAGGATCACCGCGAAGATGTTGTTGAGCGAGTGCGCCAGGCCCCCGGCAAAGCGCCCGAGGGCCTCGTTCTTCTCCGCGACCTCGATCGGCTCCGGCGGGCCACTCTCCCGCTCGGTGGAATCGTCCGGCTCCCCCATCGGTCGGTCGTTCCTGTCTTCGCCCATTTCGAGGCTCATTGTAATCATCGAGTCCATTGTCGCCATCCCCTTCTGCAGCCGAGGCTGCTTTTCGTTCACGCGGTTGCGGTCTTGGTCGCGGCCCAGCACTCCTCGGCGGACGCGGTCGGCGGCGTGGTCGGCCGCGCGGCTCGACCGGCGCCGGTCTCGGTCGCCCCGTCGGTCGCCCCGTGCATCTCGAGCAGGGCGCGGTAGCCACCCTCGAAGCCGGCCCGATCCGCGGGCGCCCAGCCGACGAGTTGGACCCCCATGCCCGCCGGTGAGGTGGACGGCCCGTCGCTGCGATAGTTGCTGATCCACACCACCTGGGCCGTGCCGGATACCACGCCCGCGCCGCACGGCGGGCGAAACTCGACGGTGACCCGGCTCTGCCGCGGCGGCGGGGTCAGCGTGCGGACGAACAGGCCCCCGGAGTTGACGTTGTAGGTGTAGCCGTAGAATGGCTGGTCCGATCCCTCGTGGGTGAACTCGACCATCGACTCGTAGAGCAGGCGCGGCGTGCGGCGGCCCTCGGGGGGCGCTGGGGCCAGCAGCTCGTTCATCAGGAAGGTCAGGCGCTCGGGATCGTGACCCGTGTCGTAGACGATCTCGGGTTCTGCGGCGCGCGCTGGTGAGTGCTTGCCGTTGCGATCGGCGTTCACGATCACCCAGGGAGACGGGATGCGGTGCGCGGTGACGATGCGCTCCACGGCCCGCTGGAGGGAGCCTCCGGGCAGCTTGGCCGAGGCGACGACCGCGCGGGGCGCCTGCTCGTCGACCAGCCACTGCTCCATCTCCTCGAGGTCGGCGGCGAAGCGGATGTCGAAGCCGCCGCGGCGCAGCACGCTGCCCAGCCGGATGCGCTCCTGCCGGTTCTCGTTGGCCAGCAGCACCAGGCCCGACGGGGCGCGCACCGCGCTCCAGGTGTCGCTGCGGCCGAAGCTGGCGATCAGCGCTTCGAACTGAGCCTCGGCGCCGTCGATCAGGACGTCGTCGAATCCGTCGGCGAACGCCTGCTCCACGTCCTCGGGATCGGGCTCACGCACCCGGGCGATCAGCGGCAGGCCGTCCAGGCTCGGGCGCTGCCTGATCTCGGCGATCAGATCGGCCCGGCCCACGACCTCGGCGCCGACGACGAGCGCGCAGGGGAGGTCCGATTCCAGGCCCTCGAGCTCGCGCTGGCAGGGGTTGATCCTGACCGGCTTGAGGCCGGCGGTGCGCAGAATCTCGAGTCGTTCGATCCTGCGCGGGCCCGGATCGCCGATGAAACAAAAAGTCTGGCTCATCTCGGTACCTCCCTTGGAGCTCCTGATGTGCATCCCGTGATTTCTGGTCGGCTCCATGCCCCGATGGAGATGCAGGAACGATGCCAAACCATCGCTGGCATCGTGCTTGCAACGTTTGGGAGCGCCATGAAAACACGAAACGCGGAAGACAGAGGTTGCACCGAGACGGCGTGGTGTTTGGACTACCTCTATACTGAGCCCGAGTCCGAGCCGGACCCCAGCGCCGTGGTGCCCGTTTTACTGCTGAGCAGCGACTCCGGATTCGTCAACCACGCCCGCCGCAGCCTGTCGCGCGCCGGCTTCACCGTCGTCGCCGCGCGCAGCTCGGCCGAGGGGCTCCAGCTCGCCGCCGAGCTGAGGTTCGACGGGCTGGTCATCGACTACGAGCAGCAGAGCTGCGACGGGATCGGCCTGTTCGAGGAGATCAAGGCGCAGAACGGCGGTGAAACCCCGCCGTGCCTGGTCCTCGGCGAGCGGGAGTGCGGGGCGTTGGCCTCCCGCTGCCGCGGCGCCGGGGTCGCCGGGCTGCACGCCAAGTCCGACGGCGTGGAGAAGCTGATCGCGCGCCTGACCCGCCTGCTGACCGACCAGGCCAAGCGCGGGACGATCGAGCAGACGATCGGTCGCCGGGAGCAGGACTGGAACGTGGATTCGCTGACCGGGCTGCCGAGCGAGATCTACTTCGGTCGCCGGCTGCTCGGCGAGTCGATGACCGCAGCCGAGGACCGTTCCGCGGTATCGCTGCTGATGATCGTGCCTGACCGTTTCTCGCGCATCGTCGAGCGGCTGGGTCGTTGCGCGGCCGACAACGTGTTGTGCGAGACCGCGCGCACGATCCAGGGCGAGCTGCGGAGCCGCGACTGCGTGGCGCGTTACGGCGACCACACCTTCGCCGTGATCCTCCCCGGCGCCGACTCTGACGGGGCCGTGGCCGTCGGCCGGCGCCTGCGGCTGGCCCTGTCCGAGACCGAGTTCGGCACGCTGGAGCAGCCGATCGCCGCCACGTTCAGCATCGGCGTGGCCAGCGCCGACATCGGGTCCGGGATCCCGGCGGACGATCTCTGCTCCCAGGCGCTGCGGGCCTGCGTCGGCGCCCAATCGATGGGTGGCGGTCGGGTCCTGGCGGATGCTGCGCTCACCGGGCGCCCGTTGGTGCTGGTGGTGAGCCCGACCGCGGCCGACGCCGACCTGGTCACCGAGCTGACCGCCTGCCCGGTCGAGGTGCGGGCGACCGAGACCCTGGCCGAGGCCTGGTCGGCGCTCAAGGAGCTGCCGGTCAAGATGATCGTCGTCTCCTCGTCGTCCGTCGGCGCCGACGGCGCCACCGAGTTGCTCGCCTGGAGTCGCGAGCGGCTGCCGACGGTCAAGCGCGTGCTGGCCGCCGAGCGCGTGGAACTGGGCCTGAGCCTCGCCGCGATCAACCGCGCCGGCATCGACCACTTCCTCTCGCTCCCGGTCGACGGGGCGACCCTCCCAGCGATCACCGAAGAGCTGCTCCTGTCCTAGTCTCACCCCTGGCCCCTCTCCAACGGTGACCGTTGGAGAGGGGAGAGCTGGTCACACTGCACCTTCAGGGGGAGAGGCTGACACGCCGGGCGGCGGATAGACGTGCGCCCCCGAGCGATGAGCTCAGGAGCGATGGAGGTGGGAAGCGAGTCCGGGGGTCTAGCCGCGGCGGCGGCGCAGGCCGAGCAGGATGGAGGCGGCAGCGAACAGCAGGCACCCGGCGGCTCCGCCGGGAGCTCCCGAAGCCGCTGTGCAGCGCCATCCGCAACCGGCCGTGGTGAGGTCCGGCGCCTGCGCGGGGTAGAGCGCGGCGGCGCCTTCGATGTCGTCGGAGTGCAGCGCCGAGGCGGCTGTCGGCTCCGACGTGTTGAGCGAGGAGTACATCCGGGCGTCGGGAACATCGGAGTGGGCCAGGCCCAGCACGTGGCCGACCTCGTGCAGGGCCACGTCCCCGACCGAGATCGCGCCGGGCTCGTGGCCCAGGGTCCACTCGCCGGCGTCGATGAAGAAGACGATATCCGCGTCGACGATCTCGCCGGTCTCGAGCACGTGGCTGACGACGGCCTTGGCGCCGGTGTCCTCCCCGTGGGGAACGCAGTCGTAGCAGGCCATGACGCAGTTCTCGCTCTCGTCGCCGCTGTAGCCGGGCTCGCCGCAGGCGCCGCGCTCGACGGCGAAGTCGATCGGCAGGTCGGCCTCGACGGTCCAGGTCTCGAACGCCTCTGTGATCACCGCCTCGACCGCGTGAACCGGAGCGATGGCCGAGACGCTCTCGTCGACGACGATGCGCACCTCGTCCCTGGACCAGCGCACCGGGTGGCCGCCGGGGGTGGTGTTGTGCGTGTAGGCCTCGGCGCTTCCCGCGGTGGCGAAGACGGCGAGAGCGGCGCCCAGAATCGCGAGTGTCGAAGCGTTGCGTGCGGTCTCTCTCGTCATCGTTCGCCTCCGTTCGACACGGAGTCGTGCAACGGGTGTTCCAAGCGAGAAGCGAAGCTGTTTCCGGGGGTTTCGCGCCCCTCGCGGGCGGTTGCCGCACGACCGTGCGGTTGCCGCTCGACGGACCGAGCGGATACCGCACGGCAGGCGCGGGGCGGATCGGATCGCTGATCGATCAGCGCTCGATTTCACGCGTCGGGGCGATGGCTCTTTGTTGGGGGTGCTAGTCGGTGCAGACGCCGGCCCAGCAGTTGCCGCTCGGGCAGACCTCGTCGCAGTGGCCGCAGTTGAAAGGATCGACCATGATGTCGACGCAGAGCTCACCGCAGGTGGCGAAACCGCTCGGGCAGTCCGCCTCGCAGACGCCGGCCACGCAGAACATGCCGTCGCCGCAGGCGTTGTCGCACTCGCCGCAGTGGGAGGTGTCGCTGCCGGTGTACACGCACTCGCCGCCGCAGGCGATCAGGTCGCCGGGGCAGTCGGGCTCACAGATGCCGTCGGCGCAGAGCTCGTCGTCAGGGCAGGCCTCGCCGCAGCTCCCGCAGTTGTCGTCGTCGCTCGCGAGGTCGACGCACTCGTCGCCGCAGAACGCCAATCCCTCGGGGCAGAGGGTGGCCTCTCCGGTGCCGGAGTCGCTGTCCGTGTCAGGCTCCGAATCGGAGTCCGTGTCCGCGTCGCTGTCGGAGTCCACGTCGGAGTCGCTGTCGGAGTCGGAATCCGAGTCGCTGTCCACGTCGGCATCCTGCTCCGGGAGGTCGGTGTCACCGCACCCTTCCACCCAGGGCGGGCACTCGGTGCAGAAGCCCTGATCGCACACCTCTCCGGCTCCGCAGGCGTTGCCGCAGGCACCGCAGTTCGACGGGTCGCTCGCCAGGTCGTAGCAGCCGTCCGGGCAGGGGCTGAGCTCGGCCGCGCACTCGGCGCCGACGATCGGGCCGCCCACGCAGCCCGCGGCACCGCTAAGTAGCGCCAGCAAGATGATTGTCGTGATCGATCGCATGGTCTGCTTCCTCCTGCACGCGGCGTGCCGGATCATGGTTCGCTCCGCTCGATCGCCGCTCCGCAGGCGGGGTCGAGCCCCATCGCCTCGCAGATCTCGGGTGCCACCGGTGTCCGGGCGCGCTTCGGCTCGAGCTCGACGATGCGAAACTCGACGCGGCGGTTCAGCGCGCGCACGTCCTCCCGTCGGCCTCTCTTCCACGGCTGGTCCTCGCCGTAGGCGACGATCTTCAGCCGCTCCGGGGCGATGCCGTGCTCGATCAGCTGGCTGCGCACCCGCTCGGCCCGCAGGCGCGAGAGCTCCCGGTTGACCAGCGGCGGTCCCGTGCGGTCCGCGTGCCCCTCGATCGACACCACCGCGTACTCCGGGTGCGCCTCGAGCAGTTGGGCCAGCTGCTCGAGCGTCGGTCGCGAGCGCGCCTTGAACCGCACCCGTCCCTTGCCGAAGAAGATCCGATCGCCGCCAAGGATCCGGTCCTGCTCGACCTCGACGAGCGCCTCGTCCGGGCAGCCGTCCTCGTCGTCGACGCCGTTGATCGTCTCGGGCTCGTCCGGGCATTCGTCGATCCGGTTGGCCAGGCCGTCGCAGTCGTCGTCCGGCTCGGGGCAGCCGTCGTCGTCCTCCAGATCGTTTTTGACCTCGGCCTCATTCGGACAGACGTCGTCCACGTCGAGGATCCCGTCGCGGTCGTTGTCGAGCTCGGGGCAGCCGTCTACGTCCTCGAAGCCGTCCCGGTCCTCCGCTTCGAGCGGGCACTCGTCGTCCGTGTCCGGGATCCCGTCGTCGTCGTTGTCGTCGTCCGGGCAGCCGTCTACGTCCTCGAAGCCGTCGAGGTCCTCCGCGTAGAGCGGGCACTCGTCGTCAGCGTCCGCGACCCCGTCGTCGTCGTTGTCGTCGTCCGGGCAGCCGTCCTGGTCTTCGAAGTCGTCCCTGTCCTCGGCGGCCTCCGGGCAGCCGTCCTCCGGATCGAGCAGGCCGTCGCCGTCCGTGTCCGGGATCGACTTGACGTCCGGCGGGATCGCGATCGAGCCGCCGATGCCGGCGATCAGCAGCCAGCCGTCGTCCGAGTCCCGGCGATTGGTCGAGTCCGGCTGGTGGATCCACATCCCGCGCACGAACGGGCCGAGCTGCAACCCGTTGACGATCGACAGCTCCGCGCCGAGGCCGACGTCCAGGCCGAAGCGGTGCTCGTCGCCGGTGTTGACGTAGTCGCCGTGGAGGTCGAGCCAGAGGTTTCCCCAGAGGTTGCCGGTGTGGTCGCGCTTGGGGCCCCACGACCAGAGGTACCCCTGCTCGTCGTTGTGAACCCGAAAGCGGAGGCCGGCTGCCGCGGCGATCGCGTACGCGCCGTTCTGTCGTCGATACCCCTCGGGGTGCGCGGTGTCGTAGAAGCCGAGATACGAGACGCCGGCCTCGACCCCGATCCAGCTGGCCAGCGACAGCTCGAGCCGGCCGGCGGCGCTCAGACCGGGACCAAGGTCATCGGCCTGCCAGCCAGCGAGCGGGACCGCGGGGCCGATCTCCAGGTGGGCGTTGGCCCTGCCGGTCTCGGCGCGGGCCGGGGGGCAGGACAGGCTGAGCGCGACCAGGATGATCGCGGTGCTGACGACGCCTGTCGGTACCCTGCTCATCGCGTTCGTCCCCGTGCCTCCTCCGTCCGGCTAGGCCTTTGCCGCGTCCCGCAGTCGCCGCACGCTTCGCTGGAGCGCGTAGCGGCTGACGCCGAGCAGCTCGGCCGCCCTGGTCTTGTTGCCCTCGGCCGCGTCGATCGCGCGCTCGACGATGGCGCGCTCGAACGCGATCAGGTCGCGCTTGCGCTGGTCGAGGCGCTCGATCAGCTCGGGCAGCGGCGTGCCGTTGGTGTCCCGGTCCTCGGCCGGCTCGGGCGGCGGCGGCGCGATGCTGAACGCGGAGGTCCGCTGCCCGGCGAACAGCTCCCGGGTCAGGGTCTCGTCCTTGGTCAGGATCACCGCCTGCTCCACCAGGTTGCGCAGCTGGCGCACGTTGCCCGGGAACGGGTGCGACTCGAGCGCGCGCACCGCGTCCTCGTCGATCACGTTGACCCGCTTGCCGAGCTCGCCGGCGAAGCCCTCCATGAAGTGCCGCGCCAGCAGCACCACGTCGTTGCCGCGCTTGCGCAGGGGCGGCACGTCGATCTGGAACACGTTGAGCCGGTAGAGCAGGTCCTCGCGGAACGAGCCCTCGGCAGCCTGCTGCTCCAGGTTGCGGTTGGTCGCCGCGATCAGCCGCACGTCCACCTTGATCTCCTTGACGCCGCCGACGCGCTTGAAGCAGCGCTCCTCGAGCACGCGCAGCAGCTTGGCCTGTAGGCGCGCGTCGAGCTCGCCGATCTCGTCCAGGAACAGGGTGCCCCCGTGGGCGGTCTCGAACAGGCCGGGCTTGGCCCGATCGGCGCCGGTGAACGCCCCGCGCTCGTGGCCGAAGAACTCGCTCTCGAGCAGGTTCTCCGGGATCGCGGCGCAGTTGACGGTGATCATCGGCTTGGAGCGCCGCTCGGACAGGCGGTGCACGGCCCGGGCCACCAGCTCCTTGCCGGTGCCGGTCTCGCCGACGATCAGCACGGTGCTGGTGGGCGCGGCCGCCACCTCCTCGATCCGCTCCCGGACCCGCAGCATCACCTCGGAGCTGCCGACGATCTCGCCGAAGCTGCGCTCCCGCTCTTGCAGGTAGGCCACCTGACGCCGCAGGTTGGCCATGTCCATCGCCCGTCGCAGCCGCACCTGGACCTCGGCGATGTCCGCGGTCTTCTCGATCACGTCGAACGCTCCGGCGCGCATCGCGGCGACCGCGTTCTGCACCGTCACCAGGCCGCTGACGACGATGCACACGGCGCCGGGCTCGCGCTCGCAGATCGCCTGGATCACGTCGACCCCGTCCATCCCGGGCAGGCCGATGTCGGCCAGCACCAGCGCCGGCTGGACCTCGCCGAGCAGCGCCAGCCCTTCCTCCCCGGTCTCGGCGATCGTCGGCAGGAAGCCCTCCGCGCGCACGATCCGCGACAGGACGCGGGCGTAGGCGGAGTCGTCTTCGACGATCAGCGTGCTTGCGGACATGGGATCCTCCCCGTTGGCGGCGTCGCTACCACTGCAGCTCGCCCGGTTTCTCGGCCTGGTCCTTGAGGCGTTGCAGGTCGGACTGAGGGATCCTCGTCCAGGCCTCGACCACCTCCGGATCGAACTGGGTGCCCTTCATGTTCTCGATCTCCTCCGCGGCGACCTCGTGGGGCAGCGCCTTGCGGTAGGGCCGATCGGTCGTCATCGCGTCGTAGGTGTCGACAACGGCGAAGATCCTGGCGCCGACGTAGATGTCCTCGCCGGCGAGCTGGCCGGGGTAGCCGTTGCCGTCCCAGCGCTCGTGGTGGTCGCGGACCAGCCGGCGCGCCTCGCCGAGGAACGCGATGCCCTCGAGGATGCGATAGCCGTGCATCGAGTGCTTGCGCATCTCGACCCACTCCTCGTCGGTCAGCTTGCC
>Ga0180429_10004679_pt1 | contig 10915 bp, 7 predicted proteins | sample SS_ome_FD_132428 | JGI IMG/M metagenome (GOLD analysis project Ga0180429, IMG submission 132428) | Hypersaline lake sediment archaeal communities from the Salton Sea, California, USA - SS_1_S_1 metaG | ecosystem: Environmental > Aquatic > Non-marine Saline and Alkaline > Hypersaline > Sediment ... | reverse complement strand
TCGAGACCGACCGCCGCATCATCGGGCAGCGCCTGTCGCGCCTCAAGAAGGAGCTCGCCGACATCGCCGCCGATCGCGAGGTGCAGACCAAGCGGCGCGGCGCCAGCTTCAAGGTCTCCCTGGTGGGATACACCAACGCCGGCAAGTCCACGCTGATGCGGGCCATCACCGGCGCCGATGTTCTGGTGGAGGACCAGCTCTTCGCCACCCTCGACGCCACGACGCGGCGCGTGGAGGTGGACGAACGTCGGCAGTTCCTGCTGTCGGACACGGTCGGCTTCATCCGTCGCCTGCCGCACCACCTGGTCGCGTCCTTCCGCGCCACCCTGCAGGAGGTGGCCGACGCCGATCTCCTGCTGCACGTGGTCGATGCCTCCAGCGCCGATCCCGACCGGCAGGTGGCCGCGGTCAACGAGGTGCTCGCCGACATCGTGCCCGGTGAGCGCGACACCATCATGGTCTTCAACAAGATGGACCGTCTCGAACCGGAGCGGGCGGAAGCCTTCCGCAACCTGCGGGGCAACCGCGACGGCGAGGCGCTCTTCGTCTCCGCCCTTGATGAACACGGTCCGGCCGCGGTACGATCGGCCGTGGTGGAGCGACTGCTCGGCCGAGAGCGGGTCGTGCGCCTTCAGGTGCCGCTGACCCGCATGGATCTCGTGGCGGTCTTCCACCGGACCGGTTCGGTGCTCGAGGAGGAGCACGACGTTCGGCACTGCCGCCTTTCGGTGCGCCTGCGCGCGCAGGAACTGAAGCGGCTGCTGGGGCGGGAGCCGGACATCGAGGTGCTCTCGTAGGCACCCGAGCGGAGCGGCGGGCAGGGACGCCCGCGCCCGAAGGGACGGACACCCGTGAAGCAACTTCTCGCCAACCGCGATTTCATGGCGGTCTGGGCCGCGTCCTTCGTGTCCGGCCTCGGCGACAAGATCGCCATCCTGGCCTTCTTCTCCCTCATCTACAACCGCACCGGCGACGTGGCCAGCCTCGGCCTGCTGGCCGCCGTGCAGGTCCTGCCGGGCATCGTGCTGGGACCCTTCGCCGGCGTGGTGATCGACCGCTGGAGCCGCCGCGGCGTGATGGTGGCCAGCGACCTGCTGAGCGCGGCCACCGTCTGCGTGATCCCCTTCGTGGACAGCCTGGCGCCCGTCTACGCCCTGGCCGTGCTGCTGGCCGCCGGGCGCCATCTGAGCGGCCCGGCCCGCCTGGCCCTGATCCCCGACCTGGCGCCCAGCGACCAGCTCAACCGCGCCAACGCCCTGTTCATGGTCTCGCAGAACGTGATCCTGCTGGTGGGCATGGCCGCCGGCGGCGTCATCGTGGCCGGCCTGGGCACCTCGGTGGCCTTCTGGGTGGACGGGGGGACCTTCGCCGTCTCGGCCCTGCTGCTCGCGCTGCCGCGCCTGCGCGAGGCGACCTCACGCCGCGGCGGCGCGGCCGACCGGGAGCGCTGGCACGACATCCGCCACGGTGCGGTCTGGCTGTGGCGGCGGCCGCGTCTGCGCTTCGCCGTCTTCTTCCTCGCCCTGGTGACCATGATCACCGCCATGCAGCCGCCCCTGGTCTACGAGTTCATCACGCGCCTGCTCGGCCGCAGCGAGCGCGAACTGGGCCTGATCTTCGCCACGGCGGGACTCGGCGGCCTGCTCGGCGCCGGCATCGCCGCGCTCTTCCGCGGCCGGCACAATCCCCTGCGCACGGTGGGCTGGCTGGTGGCCGTCGACGGCGGCCTGCTCGCGCTCTTCGCCGTCAACCGGAACCTCGCGGTGGCGCTGCTCCTCTTCGCCCTCTTCGGCGCCATCAGCACCGGCATCCAGATCAACCTGGCGACCTTCCTGCAACGCGAGACGCCCAGCGAAAAGCGGGGCCGCGTCTTCGGCTGGCTGTCGCCCCTGCTCGGACCGGTGACCCTGCTGTCGGTCCTCGGCGGACCCGTGGTGGCGGGCTGGGCCGGCGTGGTGGTCGTCCTGGCGGCGGCCGGCGCCTGCGAGGTGCTGCTCGGGGTGGTCGGCGCCCTCTCGGCGCCGCGACCCGACCGCCCGGCGGAGGGAGCCGCGGCGCGGGGGCCGGACGGCCCGCCGGTCGATCCCGAGGCCGCGGACGGCGAGCTGAAGACCATGGCCGGGGAGGCGTAGGACGCCGGGCCCATGAGTGCCGCTCTCTCGGGGCCGGACGGTCCTGTCGCCCATGTCCGGAATGTCCAAACGCCTGTCTACGCCTTGATTTTCCCCGCCGATTGAGCGACGATTGGTATGGGCGGGCGTGCGCGCCGAAGCCCCGGATCAAGCACATAGGAGGGCCGACATGGATATCAAGATCACCCGGAATCCCAACCCGCCGAGTCCCCCCACGGGCGACTTCGGCTTCGGGGCCCTGTTCACGCCCCACATGTTCCTGCTCGACTACAAGAAGGGCGAGTGGCAGAACCCGCGCATCGAACCCTATGGCGATCTTTGCCTGGATCCGGCCGCCAAGGTGCTGCACTACGGCCAGGAGATCTTCGAGGGCATGAAGGCCTACGCCAACGGCGAGGACGGGTCCGTGCACATGTTCCGCCCGGATATGAACATCAAGCGCTTCAACATCTCCGCCCACCGCGTCTGCATGCCCCCGGTGGACCCCGAGCTGTTCATGACGGCCCTGAAGCGCCTCATCGACCTGGACCGCGACTGGGTGCCCGAGTCGCCGGATGCCCTCTACATCCGGCCCACGATGATCTCCAACCAGGCGGGCCTGGGCGTCAAGTCGGGCACCGACTTCCTGTTCTACATCATCATCGGCCCCGTGGGCAGCTACTTCGCAGGCGGCATCAAGCCCCTGCGCCTGAAGGTCGAGGAGAAGTACGTCCGTTCGGCGCCCGGCGGCACCGGCTACGCCAAGACCGGCGGCAACTACGCCGCGGCGCTGCTGCCCATCCAGCTCGCCCAGGAAGAGGGCTACGACAACATCATCTGGCTGGACGCCCTGACCACCAGCAAGGTGGAGGAGATGGGCGCCATGAACATCGCCTTCGTCTACGAGGACAAGGTGATCACCGCCCCGACCGGCGACACCATCCTCAACGGCGTGACGCGGGATTCGGTCGGCCGCCTCTGTGCCGACTTCGGCTACAACTGGGTCGAGACATCCCCGGTCATCGCCGAGGTGTGCGCCGACGCCGAGAGCGGCAAGCTGCTCGAAGCCTTCGCTTGCGGCACGGCCGCGGTGGTGACGCCCATCGGCGTGATGCACTACCAGGGCAAGGACTACCAGGTGGGCGGCGGGCAGGAGGGCCCGGTCACCACCCGTCTGCGCGAGACGATCTGCGGGATCCACACCGGGCGCAGCGAGCATCACCCGGAATGGATCGAGGAGGTGCCCCGTTTCGAGTACGCCAAGTAGTCGAGACGGGAAAGACGAAGGTTATGCCAACGAAATTGTGTTTTACTCTGCCAGGGGCATCTTCATGCTGATTTCATTTCAGTTACGCGCCTCAATACGAGGTCCGCAGCGCTGATTACGGCCGAAACACAATTTCGATGGCAGAACTAAAGACGAAGACGGCGCCCCGGCCTCCACGGCCGGGGCGTCGTCGCGTCAGGGCTGGTCCCGTTTCAGAGAAGAGCCTCGAGTTCGGCGCGGGCCAGCTCGGCGTCGCGTCTCAGGTCGAGGGCCGCCCGCCGCGCCTCGAGCCAGTCTCGACGGACCAGAAGCACCTCGCTCAGGCCCGAATCGCCCGCGGCGTAGGCCGCCTCGGCCGAGCGCAGGGCGGCTCGCGCCTCCGGCACCACGGTGTCGCGGTAGATGGCGGCTCCCAGGGCGGCGGCCGTCAGCTCGGCGTGCGCGCGTCTCAGCCGGGCCTCCAGGTCGCGCCGGGCGGCGCGGGACAGGGCGGCGGCGGCCTCCGCGTCGGCCCGCGCCGAGGCGAGGCGCGCGCCCCCGCGGTCGAAGATGGGCAGGCTGATGCGGAAGCCCAGGTCGAAGGCGGCGCCCGCCGGGGCCTCGCGCAGGCCCGCCTCCAGGTCCAGGTCGGGGATGCGCGCGCGCGAGGCCTCGCCCACGCGGGCGGCCTCCTCGTCGGCCCGACTCGCAGCGGCCCGGGTCAGGGGGGCCTCGTCCAGGCTCGTCAGCAGGGCGTCGAGATCGACGGGGACGGGCAGGCCGTCGGCGTCGTCGCGCGTGGCGCCGACAGGCCGGGCCCCGTCGCCGATCGCCGTCGCCAAAGCCACGCGCGCCGCGACGTCGTCCGCCTCGGCGGCGGCGGCTTCCGCCTCGGCGACGCCCAGCTCCCCGCGGGCGCGGCGCAGGTCGGAGGCGGGTGCGTCGCCATGCGTCACCCGGCTCGCGGCCGCCTCCAGGAGTCGCCGCGCGATCACCACCGCCTCCCGCCGCAGCTCGAACGTCTCGCCGGCGTGGACCGCCCGCGCGTGGGCCGCACGCACCTCGGCCGCGACGGCGCGCAGGAGCGCGTCGCGCTCGTGACCCCGGGTGGCCGCCGCCGTCTCGGCCGTCCGGCGGGCGGCGCCGGTGCGTCCGCCCAGGGGCAGGGTCTGGGAGAGGCCCACGATGCGGTTGGCGCCGTTCCAGGCGTCTCCGTCGCGGGGCGCATCCTCCAGGCGCAGGAAGCCGGCGGGGTTGGGCCAGGCGCCGGCCTGTTCCGCGCGGGCCGCGGCGGCGCGCCAGCGGGCGTCCGCCGCCGCCAGTTCGGGTCGCGTCTCGAGGGCCGCCGCCAGGGCCTCGTCGAGGGTCAGATCCGCGCGGGCCGCCGCCGTCGCGGCGACGGATAGCAGCAGCGCGGTCAGGATCAGCAGGCTCTTGCTCATGACATCGTCCTCTCACGACGGCCCGCGGGCCGTCCCAGCCGGAGATAGAGCCCCGGCGTCACGATCATGTTGAGGGTCATCGACGACAGCAGGCCGAAGAGGATCACCTGGGCCATGGGCGTCTGGATCTCGGAGCCGGGCCGGTCGCCGCCCAGGGCCAACGGCACCAGCGCCAGGCCCGAGGCCAGGGCCGTCATCAGGATGGGCGACAGGCGCTCCATGGCGCCGCGCCGCACGGCCTCGCGGAAATCGGTCACGCCCTCGTGGATCTGCAGATGGCGGATGTGCGAGACGAGCATGATGCCGTTTCGCGTGGCGATGCCGAAGACCGTGATGAAGCCGATCAGCGCGGCGATGGACAGCACGCCCCCCGAGACGAAGACGCCGACCACGCCGCCGATCAGGGCCAGCGGCAGGTTGAGCATGACAAGAGCCGCGTCGCGGCCCGAGCGGAAGGCCATGTGCAACAGCCCGCCGATGGACAGCACCACCGTCACGCCCAGCAACAGCAGCAGGCGGCCGGCGCGCAGGGCGCTCTCGAACTGGCCGCCGTATTCCACGCGATAGCCGGGCGCGGCGTCGATCACCGGATCGACCCGTTCGCGCACCCGGTCGACGACGGTCGACACGTCGCCGCCGGCCACGTTGCAGGTGACCACGATCTTGCGCCGGGTCCGCTCGCGGCTGATCATGTTCGGCCCCTCCTGGCGCTCGATGGACGCCAGGTCGCGCAACCGCACGTGTCCGCCCGCGGGCACCCGCACCGGCAGGTCGGCCACGCCGTCCGCGCTCCAGGACTCGCCGTCGCCCACCTTCAGGACCAGATCGAAGGCGAAGGGCCCCTCCAGGACGCGCGAGACCTTCAGCCCGCTGTAGGCCGCCGCCAGAGCGTCCGCCGCGTCGTCGACGAGCAGGCCGTGGCGGGCCAGCGCCCGCCGGTCGAAACGCACGTTCAGGTTGGGGATGTCGGCCTGGCTTTCGGCGGCCAGGTCCACCACCCCGGGCACGCCGGCCATGGCGTCGCGCGCGCGGCGGGCCAGCGCGCGCAGTTCCAGCAGGTCGTCGCCGAAGATCTTCACGGCCAGGTTGGCGCGCGAACCCGACAACATGTGGTCGATGCGGTGGGAGATGGGCTGGCCGATGGTGACGCTCAGGCCCGGCAGCGCGGACAGGTCCTCGCGCAGGGCCGCCAGGAAGGTCGCCTTGTCGCGGTCGCCCATGCGCAGGGCCACGTCGATCTCCGCCGACTCGACGCTCATGGCGTGCTGGTCCAGCTCTGCACGACCGGTGCGGCGGGCCGTCGAGACCACTTCCGGATGGGCGAGGAGGATGCGTTCGACCTCCCATCCCATGCGGTCGGAGTCCTCCAGCGAAGTGCCGGGCAGGGTGACGGCGCTGATGGTCAACGCGCCCTCGTTGAACTCGGGCAGGAACGAGCGGCCGACGCCCAGGACCGCGAAGAGCGCCACCGCCAGCAGCATCAGGCCGGGCGTCGCGAAGCGCCAGGGATGGTCCAGGGCCGCCCGCAGCACGGGCGCGTAGCGCCTCTTGAGCCACAGGACGACCGGCGCCTCCCTGTTGTGACGCACGGCGCGGCTGCGAGGCAGCAGCAGCAGTCCGAGCGCCGGCGTCACGGTCACGGCCACCAGCAGCGAGGCGCCCAGCGAGACCACGTAGGCCGCGCCCAGGGGCCGCAGGAGCCGGCCCTCCACGCCCGACAGGAAGAACAGGGGCGCGAAGACCAGCACGATGATGACCGTGGCGTAGGTGATGGACTGGCGGATCTCCAGGGTCGCGTCGTAGACGATGCGCATGGCGGAGAGCCGCTGCTCGCGCGGACGTGCGCGATTCTCGCGCAGACGGCGCACCACGTTCTCCACGTCGATCACCGCGTCGTCCACCAGGGCGCCCACGGCGATGGCGATGCCGCACAGGGTCATGGTGTTGATGGTGGCGCCGAAGAGCTTGAGCGCCAGCACCGAGGTGAGGATCGAGAGGGGGAGCGCCGTCAGGGTGATCAGGGTGGCGCGCACGTTGGCCAGGAACAGCAGCATCACCAGGACGACGAGGATGGCTCCGTCGCGCAGGGCGTGCTCCACGTTGCGCACGGCCGTCCCGATGAAATCGGCCTGCTTGAAGAGGCTGCGGTCGAGGACCATGCCCTCGGGCAGGTCCCGCTCCAGTTCGTCGTAGACCAGCTCGAGGCGGCCGGCCAGCTCGAGCGTGTTGGCGGCCGGCTGCTTCTGGACGCCGAGGATCACCGCGCGCTCCATGCTGATGGATCCCTCGCCGCGCTTGGGCGCCTCGCCGATCACGACCTCGCCGAGGTCGGCCACACGGACGGGAACGCCGTCGACTGTCTCGACCGCCACGTCGCCGATGTCCCGCAGCGACTCGACGCGACCCAGGCCGCGCACCAGGTACTCGGTGCCCCGCTCCTGCACGAATCCGGCCGAAACGTTGCGGTTCGAGCCGGCCAGGGCGTCGGCCACCTCGCCGACGCCGAGATCGTGACGGCGCAGCAGGGCCGGATCCAGCAGCACCTGGTACTGCTTCTCGCCGCCGCCGATGGGCGTCACCTGGGACACGCCCGGCACCGACAGCAGGCGCCGCCGCACCACCGTCTCGGCGACTGTGCGCAGTTCGATGGGGCCGTGGCGGTCCGAGGTCAGGCCGAGGAACTGGATCTCGCCCATGATGGACGAGGCCGGGGCCATGACGGGACGCCTCGCCTCCGGCGGCAGCTCCTCGTCGATCTGGTCGATCTTCTCGCCCACGATCTGACGGGCGCGCAGGATGTCGAAGCCCCAGTCGAACTCGACCCAGACCACCGACACGCCCACGGCCGTGCCGGAGCGGATGCGTCGCACGCCGGGCGCGCCGTTGAGCGCCGACTCGATGGGGAAGGTCACCAGGGACTCGATCTCGCGGGGCGCCATGCCGGGCGCCTCGGTCATCACGTTGACGGTGGGCGCGGTGAGGTCCGGAAAGACGTCCACCGGCATGTTGATCGCCGTATGCACGCCGACGGCGCAGAGCACCAGCGCGCCGACCAGGACGAAGGTCCGCAGCCTGAGGGCGGAGTCGATCATGCCGTTCATTCCGTCCTCCTCAATGGGTGTGGCCGTGGGCGGGCACGGCGTCGTCGGCCGCGGCCAGCTTCACGACCCATGCGGCCGACACGACCACGCGCTCGCCCGCGACCAGGCCGGAGCGCACGACGTGTTCGCGCCCGTCGTCCTCGCCGAGGACCACCGGGCGCCGCGTGAAGGTCTCGCCGCCGGTCTGTACGAAGACCACCGGTCGTCCCTGCTCGTCCACCAGGGCCGAGTCGGGCACGGTCAGCACGTTCTCCAGGCGGTCCGTGCGCAACAGGAGGCCGAGGGATTGGCCGACGCGCAGCCGGCCGTCGGCGTTGTCCACCGCGTAGACGATGGGTGCCGTGCGGGTGCGGTCGTCGAGTTCGGGCGCCAGGTAGATCAGGGTCTCGGACGCCAGGTCGCGCGGCGGGACGTCCGCGCCGGGGATCAGGAGCCGCGCGGCGGGTGCGGCGGGCAGGTCGGGCAGGGCGCTCTCGGGGATCCAGCCCCGGACCCACACCGCCGAGGGATCGAGTACGGCGAAGACCGGCCCGCCGACGGGCACGTACTCGCCGGCGGCGGCCAGGGTCTCGACCACCACTCCGGCGATGGGGGCGTGAAGCGGCAGCTCGGGCGCCGTGTCCCCGCCGCGGTTGGCGCCGGCGAGCCGCAGCGCCGCCTCGTGCGCCGCCCGGGCCGCGGCGAGGGCGGCCTCGGCTTCCTGGACGCGCCGCGCGGGCGCGGCCTCGGCCTCGTGCAGGGTGCGGGCCCGTTCGGCCTCGGCCTCGGACAGGGCGAGGTCCTGGCGCGTCCGCACCAGATCGGCGTCGGCGGCCGCCAGGCTGGCGCCGTCTCCGGCGACGGGCGCGCGGATCACGCCCAGCACGTCGCCGGCGTCCACACGCGTGCCCGGCGCGGCCACGGCTCGTCCCGCGGCGGCCGCCAGACGTCCGGCCACGGGCGTCGATACCACGGTGCGGCGTTCCGGCGGGGCCTCCACCGTGGCCGCGATCTCCACGGTGCACGTGAAACCGCCCGGCGCGACGGGCGTGCTGGCCACGCCGAAGCGCCACTGCTGCTCCTTGAGCAGGACGATGGCCTCCGGATCGGTCATGACTTCGGCGTGCTCCGCCGCGTGCGCGTTGCCGTAGACGCGGATCTCCGGGAAGCCCAGGGGCTCCGTCTCGCCGGGCGCGAGGATCTCGAGCGTCCACAGACCGGGCTCCGGAAGCGTGGTCTCCGTGATGTAGATGCCGGGCCGGGCCGGGCCGGCATCCTCTATCTCGACGACCCGTCCCTGGAGATGCGTCCAACGATAGACCAGGGTCCCCGCTTCGACCGGACGCGCGGCGGCGAGATCCGTCACGTGGGCCAGCAACTCCGCCGGCGCTCCGGCCAGAAGAGGCCCGTGCTCGATGAAGATCTCGTGGCGGGACGACCAGGCGGTCGCCTGCAGGTGGACGGGGTCGTGCCCGTGTTCGTCCGGCACGGGCTCGCCGCATCCCGACAGCAGGGCCGGGACGGCCAGCAGGGCCAGGACGCTCGATCGCACGTATTGCGATGCGCGCATGATTTCCTCCGATGCTCGTCACAAGGAGTCGGTTTCGGTTCGACACGCGAGCGCCGGGCTCGCGGTTATCAGACGGGCAGGGAGGCGGGAGGTGCGCGGGAGGGCGGTGGTGCGCAGGATGATGCGCGCGGCTGGCCGGTGCGCTGGGCCGCCGCGAGCGGAGCGTCGGTCTCGACGCGGAAGACGCCCTCCACGGCCGGCACGGTCGCCGTGGACGGGGCCGGCATCGGGCCGGTCTTGCCGACGGCCTCGTCGTGATGCGCCTCGACCGAGTGGTGGTCGAACGTGCAGTCGGTCCTCGCGGAGATCGTCGTCCGGTGGCTGCGGGCACCGGTCCCGGCAAGGTGGTGGAGTTCGCAGTGGTGGTCGGCGAAGGCGATGTGGGCGGTCAGGGAGAGGCCGCAGACGACGTACTGCAGCAGCGTCCAGGCGGCGGCCCTGCGCCGTCGCCCTTCGTTGCCGACGCCATGTCGCGTCCGGTCCCTCACCGTCCCGTCGTCCTCCGCGCTCGGGGTCGAATCATCCCGTTCAAGCTAATTCCTACAGGCGAACAAGGCAATAGTTCCCCGTGCGGAATCCCGGACCCGTCCTGGCATGGACGGGCCCTCCCGCGCTATGATATCGGCATCCACGCCCCCCTTCTTGAAGAGGAACGACGACATGGACCATCTGAATCAGGACCGCCCCCTGGTCTGCTTCGATCTGGAGACCACCGGCACGAGCATCGACCGCGACCGCATCGTGGAGATCGGCCTCGTGCGTGTGGAGCCCGACGGATCGCGCCGCAGCTACCGCACGCTGATCAACCCCGAGATGCCCATCCCGCCCGCCGCCGCCGCGGTGCACGGCATCACCGACGCCGACGTGCGCGACGCGCCGGTCCTGTCCGCCGTGGCGCGCGAGGTCGTCGCGCTCTTCGAGGGCGCCGACCTGGCCGGCTTCAACTCCGTGAACTTCGACGCGCCGCTGCTGGAGAACGAGCTGCGCCGCGTCGGCGTGGAGTTCTCCCTGGCCGGCCGCCGCCACCTGGACGCCATGCGCCTCTTCCACCGCATGGAGCCCCGTACGCTGACGGCCGCCTACGCCAAGTACTGTGGCAAGGACCTGAGCGAGGCCCACGCCGCCCTGGCCGACGTGGAGGCCACCCTCGAGGTGCTCGACGCCATGGTCGCGCGCTACGACGCCCTGAGCGGCGACGTGGCCGACCTGCACCGCCTCAGCAATCCCAACGAGGGCCGCTTCGTGGACCGCAGCCGCAAGTTCGAGTGGACCGACGACGGCCAGGCCGCCTTCGCCTTCGGCAAACACCGCGGCACGACCCTCGCGGAGATCGCCCGCCTCCATCCCGGCTACCTGGAGTGGATGCTGGGCAAGGACTTCAGCGACGAGGTGGCCGGCATCCTGCGCGACGCCCTGGCGGGGACGTACCCGAAGAAGGGGTGAACGCCCTCGCCGCCTGTGCCCAC
>Ga0180429_10004678_pt1 | contig 10915 bp, 9 predicted proteins | sample SS_ome_FD_132428 | JGI IMG/M metagenome (GOLD analysis project Ga0180429, IMG submission 132428) | Hypersaline lake sediment archaeal communities from the Salton Sea, California, USA - SS_1_S_1 metaG | ecosystem: Environmental > Aquatic > Non-marine Saline and Alkaline > Hypersaline > Sediment ... | reverse complement strand
GGTCGTCAACTCCACCAGCTTCGCCTTCGCCTGGACGACGGTGGCCATGTCGTAGATGTCGCCGCTCGGCACGTGCGACAGGTCGGAGCCGGAGTTCAGCCAGTCCTCGACCATGGCCAGCTGCTCCTCCCGGGAGTTCACCGAGACCACCAGGTCGTTGATGTCGTACTCCAAGCGCTGAGCCAGGTCCATGCGGAGCTGTCCCAGCTTGTTCTCGTGCAGCTGCCCCCGCTCGCCGCGGTACGCCGCGAGCAGCGCGCCGATCGAGTCGATCCTGGCTTCCACGCCGTCGACCTGCCCGTTGAGGTAGGCGACCGCTTCGTCGGTCACCTCGACGCCCTTCCGGACCTGGAGGTAGGCGCTCACCGCGGCGTTCACGACGTCTGCCGCCCTCTCGGGGCTCTTGTGTCTGTAGGTCACGTCGATGATATTCGACCCGGACTGCGCCTTGACCTTGACCGACTTCTGTATCCGCTCCACGACCGAGATGTGGTCTCGTCCCTCCGCAAGTCCCAGCTCACTCACAACGGCTTCGGCGACGGTCATGCTGCTGAAGAGCCCCACCTCGGTATTCACCACGTCCTCGCGGTCCAGGACCGCCCCGCTCTCGATCGGCATCCTGTACGACGCCGGCCTCTGCCTGATGAGCAGGGTCGCCTTCGCCTTGTACATCGGCACCGTGCTCAGGGAGCCATAGACGGCGATCGCCAGGCCGGCCACCACCAGAGCAATGAGCACGGCCTTGCGCTTGAAGACGATGTAGACTATCTCGCGAACGATCTGAACGTCTGTCGTCCGCTCCGCCTTCGGATCCAACGTCTCTCACTCCCCACGCCCGCGCGAACAGGGCGGCTACTCCCACAACGAGATGTCGCTGTCCTCGACAATGGCTCTGCTTCGCAGATAGAACAACTGCGCCGGCGCGATGTTCTTGAAGAACAGCTCGACGAACTCGTCGATCTTCCCGATGACCGACTTCGGCACATACACGATGTCGTCCGGCTGGAGCGACACGTCCTCGGACAGATCGCCCCCCGACAGGACCTTCGTCACGTCGACCTTGAACGCCTCCGGCTCGCCGCCGGGCGGCGCCCGAACGACCATCACGCTGCTCGGCTTCCCCGTCGATATCGGCCCCCCGGCCGCGGCCAGAGCGCGCGTCACGGTGATCGTCCCCGTGTACTCCACCCGCCCGGGCCTGCCGACCTCGCCGATCACGTAGACCGGCTGCGTCGACACGCTTGTCAGCACGATGGCGACCGACGGATCGAGCAGCTGCGCTCCCATCTCCTCCTCGACGGCCGCCTTGAGTTCCGCCAGCGTCGCTCCCCCGGCCCGGATCTCCCCGCCCGTCGGCACGATGATCGTGCCGTTGGGCGTCACTGTGGTCTGCAGATCCTGCCCCGGGGCGGTGAGGAACCGCAGGAGCAACCGATCGCCGGGACGCAACCGGTACGGCCCGACGGTCGTCCTGAGGTCGGTCTGCGGCCCGGCCGCCGGGTCCGCTTCGCCGATCGAGCGAGCGCCGCACCCTCCCATGAGGAGGGCGGCGCCCACCAATACGATGAGACAGACCGACTCTGCCCTATGCAGCATGTGGTCTTCCCCCTGTCGCACCACCGACGCCCCGACCTCCGGGGCGCGACCTCGCGCCAGTCTAAAGCATAACTCGTGCCACACTTAAGGGCTCTGAGCCGCCCCTCGGCGACCCGCACGTCACCCCGGTGAAGAGCGCCTCAGACCATGCCACACCGCGGCCGCCGGCGCAACCACTCGGTGACGCCGGAGCGACATCGCGCGCTGTTCAGCCCCGGACCGACGGCACCACTTGTGGCGTGTCGTCAAGGACGTAGAGCGTCAGCGCGCTTCCCGGGAACACGGTCCGTTCTCCCCGCCCGTATCGCGCCTCCAGATGGCGCGGTATGCGGCCTTCGGGATCCGTGAACCAGAGCCGCGCGTCGACGAGCCACAGCCGCCCGTGCCCCTCCGCGCCCGCCGCGACGGCCTCGGCCACGCTCTCGTCGCTCCCCGTCTCTCCCGGGCGCACGACGAAAACCTCCGCGTCGCCGTCGAAGTAGAAGTCGAAGACGCGCTTGACCACGGGGATCAGCACGACGTCTCCGGGGCGTTCGTGGGCCTCGACGTACTCCGCCGCGGCCCGGACGTCCTCCCGCCAATAGGCCGGGCGGAAGTGATAGTTCCCCACCGACACCAGACAGCATACGACGAGAGACGCCAGGAGCAGGCGTCGCCCCCACCCGCCGAGGCAGGCGACTCCGGCGCCGGCGGTCACCCACAGCACCGGCAGCATGACGGAGACGTATCTCGGGTTGAACGGCTTGACGTTCAGGATTGCGAGCAGCCCCGCTCCGGCGATCGGCACCGCGATCGCTCCGAGGATGAGCATCAGCCTGGGGCCGCGCTCCCGCGCACGATAGAGCCCCAGGGCGAGTGCGGCGGCCCAGAGGCACGCCGCGGGCGCCACGACCCCGGCGTGACGCGCGAACGCCGTCGCAGGCGACCCGCGGTGGAGCTCGGCCATGCTCGGCCCGAGCGAGTATCCGTACCCGAACACGTAGAACGTGTACGGAAGCGCCGCCACCGAGAAGGTCGTGCGGCCTCTCAGGAGCTCGTCCTCTTCGGCCAGCGGCGCCAGCGTCACCCGGTCCGCGACCTCGTCGACCGCGGCCCAGTGAGCGACGCCCCAGATCCAAGGCGACATCAGCACCAGGATGATCACCCACGCGCTGACGGTCCGCGCCAGGAACCCCCGTCCCCTCCGCATGCGGGCCGCCCCGGCGACGGCGTGCGCGACCACCAGGAACGCTGCCGCCAGGTTCGAGAGGAGCGCCAGGACGACGCTGACGACGTACCCGCTCCACGCCCTGCTGCGATCTGCGATCAGCCGCCACCACACGAGCGTAGCGAGGCCCGAGAAGAAGATGAGCAGAGAGTAGTTCCGGAGTTCCTGCGAGTACCAGACCGAGAACGGCGAGACCGCGGCCAGCGCGGCGGCCGCCAGTCCCGACCGGCGATCGAAGAGCTCGGCGCCGAGGGCGTAGGCCACGGGGATCGAGGCCACTCCGAAGAGAGCAGATAGCGACCTCAGCGCCGCCTCACTGATCCAGACGCTCCCCACGAGGTGCACGAGAACCGCGTGGAACGGTCCCTGGATGTTCCGGAAGACCTCGTCGAAGGGCAGTGTCGTGCCGAGGTTCGCCGCACGGATCGTCAGGAGCTCGTCGACCCAGAAGCTCTGGTGACCAATGCGGAAGAACCTGAGTGCCGCGCCGGCCACGACGAGGCAGAGGAGTGTCCCCAGTTCCCTCCTCCGTGAGCCGGGGCACCGCCCCGGGCCCGTCGACCCGCTCTCCCTCAAGTCCGTCACGATCATCTTCCGTTTCTCGCCGGGCTCCGCCCCAACGCCGCGCACGGCCCCGCGTTCCCCGAGCCTCCGGCCCGAAGCGCGTCAAGCGTAGTGAAAGGCGGTGGGGGGTGTCAATCGAAAGGCCGGTCCGAGATACCGGAATCCGGCAGCGTTGTCGTGTGAGTGAGGGTACGGAACGACGCGCTCGCTGCCGGATCCAGGATGTGAAAGGCCTTGCGTCTTCGCCGCGGCCTGGTGCTCTCGAAGTCGGCTCGCCTAGTATGCTCCCTTCCGGGAGAACACCGCCGGCAGCGTTCTCGCCAGGATCTTCACGTCAAGTCCCAAAGACTGCTTCCGGATGTACTCGACGTCCAGTCGCATCCACTCGGTGAAGCCGATGTGGTTCCTTCCGCTGATCTGCCAGAGGCAGGTGATGCCCGGCTTGGCCGCCAGCTTCTGTCTCTGCCACGCCTCGAACTTCTCCACCTCCGCCGGCAGCGGAGGTCTGGGACCGACGAGGCTCATCTCACCCTTGAGGACGTTCAGAAGCTGCGGCAGCTCGTCGAGGCTGGTCCTCCTCAGGAACTTCCCGATCCGCGTGATGCGGGGGTCGTCGCAGATCTTGAAGACGGGACCTTCAAGCTCGTTCAGGTGCATCAGCTTCTGCTTGAGTTGCTCCGCGTCCTCGACCATCGACCGGAACTTGTAGAACCAGAATTCCTCTCCGTTCTCGCCGACTCTGCGCTGACGGAACAGGACGGGACCCGCCGAGTCCAGCTTGACCAGGATGGCGATCGTGGCGAGGAACGGAGACAGCAGGATGATCCCGAGCAGGCTGGCAAGTGTGTCGAGCGGCCGCTTGATGTACCTGCGATACGGTTCCCCGCGGAAGACGCTCGCCCGATCCGCCGGCGGACGGGAGACGTCCTCCAGGGTGCCGTATCCGAACCGCTCATCGACGAAGTACACGGCTGCTCGCTCCTCGAAGAGCCCCGCTGCATAGAAGAAGCCGGGCTCGACCCAAGGTCGCTCCCGGCTCATACCGTCCGTTCGAGGGGGGCACTGCCTCGGGTCGTCCGAGCCTGACACGGTGACACGCGACCCCGTCTTCAAGGGATGCGCGCACCAATCTCTCAAAGCACCGTCAGACTCGTGATGTCACCCTTAGCAGTCGTGCGTTGCGAGTCCTTTCGCTGCGTCCCCGTCGATGTCGTTTCTCTTCCAGACCCTACGAGAATTGTAACACAAGGTTTGAACGGTGTCAACCAGCTTTCTCGGCGCCGGGTCCGGGCCCGCACCTCCGCACCACCCCCGCCCAGAAGAGCGGGAAAAGGAGTTCGTGCCGCCCCCTAAGTGCAATACCCATGCCCGATTCCGAGGTCGGTCGGCCGATCACGTTCGCGGCGACGCGGTAGGGGGCGTTCATGTCCATCGAGATGGTCGTCAGACCCCGCCCTCCGGCGCCCAGATTCCGGGCGACCGACAGCGCCTTCAGGAAAACCTCGGGGAGCACGACCGCCGACCCGACGTTGACGACGCACCCGCCGTCCAGGCCCCGGACGACCTCCGCCAGGATGCGGAAGTCCGTGTGGCTCGTCGCGCCCAGTGCCGCTCCGTCCGCGCTCGCGTGCTGGTGGATGATGTCGGTACCGATTCCTACGTGCAGCGTCGCCGGCACTCCCAGTCGGTGCGCGGCCGCCAGGACGCTGGCGTCGGCGTGCGGCGCATCGGAGACGGCTCTCCCGATGCTCTCGCCGAGTCCCAGGTCCTCTCGATGCCCCGCGGCCGCGGCCTCGTTCATGAGATCCGCCGTCTCCTCGCACATGCCGAAGCTCCCGTCGACGATCCGCGCCGCGACGTCCTCGGAGGTCCTCCCCCACTTGGCGATCTCGAAGTCGTGAATCGCCCCGGCGCCGTTCGTCGCGACGGCCGTGACGATTCTCCTCTCCATCAGATCGATCAGCAGGCGGCTCAGCCCGCACTTGATCACGTGCGCACCGAACATGACGAGGACTCCCCTCTCATCACGGGCGGCGTCCGCGACGGCGGAGACCGCGCGCCGGAAGTCGCGCCCGGCGAGGATGTCCGGGACGATCCCCATCAACCGGTCGAACTCCGGGCCCGGTTCCTCGGGCGTCACGAAGTCCTCGACCCTCACCGTCCCGCCGCGCTCCTCGATCGAAATCCGCTTCAGGCGATCGAGCTCGGCTCTGGGGTGTCGCGATGGCATGCTACCTCCGTTCGGCGTCGTTCGACAGCCGGTACTCGGTCAGCTCGGCCGAGATGGACCCCACGAATACCTTGCTTCGCATGAGAACCGGGAGGTGAAGCTCGTCGTCCGTCAGCCAGACCTTGAGGGTCCCCTCGTGGCGGAAAATCCCTGTCGTTCTCATGATCGGCTCCACGACGATGCAGTCGAACCGACCGGCAGGCACGCTGACGCGCTCCCGGCGGAGCACCCTGATCTCGAGCGGGTAGTTCTTCTTGTCGGCGTGATTCTCGATGGAGACCGACTTCCCCACCTCCAGGTCCATCATCCGCACGAAGTAGAGCGACGACAGGATGTCCTGGGCGTCGAGGGAGATGGGAACGATCCTCCCCCTGTCCGGGTAGTAGGCGATGTGGCGATCGTGATCAAAGAAGACAAGATCGTGCGACCGGAAGTTGCCCTCGCGCAGCCGCTTCTCGAACTTCAACGTCACGAGCTCCCGCACGTCGAGGTGCGACTCCGCGACGTCACGCACGGGGAAAAAGGCCGAGACGAACGCGTTCGACTCCGCCAGCGACACGATGCGGTAGCAGGGAGAGCCCCGCTCCACGACGATCTCGGGAATCGCCATCACGGCCTGGCCGCCGCTGATGAACCCCCACTTGAGATCGAAGGTCATGCTCTCCCCCGGACCGAACGGCGGGGCCGCGGGTGTTCCGCCCGGTCCCACGGCGATTTCGGCCGCTGGCGCCGCGATCGCTCCGAGGGCGACGGCCAGGACGCAGAGGGCGACGCGCGAACCGCCGGTCCCGCGGCGTCGCGCACCTCGTCCGACGGCTGTCACGACGACTCCCCGAGGTCTTCCGCGATCCATCGCACGGCCTCTCCGAGGTCCTCCGCGAACAGCGCGAGCGGCAGTCCCCGCTCGCGCACCATCGCCAGCGTCTGCGTTCCCTTTCCCGTCCCGACGAGGATCCCCTGGAGGCCCCCGTTGGCGGCCAGCTCGATGTCGGTGAGCTGGTCGCCGACCATGTAGCTCCGGGCGACCTCGATGCCGAGGTCGCGACCGGCCTGCTCGAGCATCCCGGTCTCCGGCTTCCTGCACGAGGTGTCTCTCGTGTATCTCTCAACCGAGCCGCCCGCGTAGTTCGGGCAGTAGTACGCGCCGTCGAGCCGCGCGCCGGCCGCAGCAAGGAGTTCCTCGAGCCTGCGGTGGATGCGCGCGAGATCGGCCTCGGTCATCAGTCCCCGGGCGACGCCCGACTGATTGCTGACGACGATCGCGGGGACCCCCATGCGATTCAGCGTCGACACGGCGCCCGCGGCGCCCGGGATGAGCTCGAGTTCCCCGGGCCGGGTGATGTGACCGCGCTCCACCGTGATCGTTCCGTCGCGGTCGAGGAAGACGGCTCGGGTTCGACTCACTGCTCCTCCTCCTTCCGCCCGTCTTCGCGCCCCGCGCCGGCGTACCCGAGCGCCAGGAGCGCGAAGAGGAGGACCCCGGGCTCCGCGTCGGTCGTCACCGAGAAGAGCCCCGCGACGAGCAGCACGGCTGCTCCGCCCAGGGCGGCCGCCGCGACGCCCCGCTCGCGTCGACCCGCGCCCCGAGCGAAGGCGGATTGCGCCGCTCCCTTCATCACTAGTACCAGAAACGCCGTCAGCGCGCCACACCCCAGAAGCCCCGTCTCCGCGGCCGTATGGAGCCAGACGTTGTGGGCGTTCGGTTGTTCGATGACGCAGGCCGAGTCCTCGTAGACGACTCCGAGCGACGAGTAGCTGCCCAGCCCGTGGCCGGTCAACGGCCGCTCCGCGATGAGCGCCGCCGTCTGGCGCCACGTGTCCGTTCGGCTGACCACTCCTCGCCACCCCCTGAGACTTCGATCGGCGATCCTGGCGTGCGGAAACGCGGCGACGAACACCCAGAGTACGCAGAGGACGACCAGCGACACGATCACGACGGGGCGGACGCGCCGAAGGAGAACCGCGAGCACTGTGATGCAGCCGGCGAACGCGCCGAGCAACGGCCCTCTCGATTTCGTCATGAGAAGCGCGATCGCCGCGACACCGGTTGCGAGGGCGGACAGGGGCCCCACCGCCGGAGCCCGGAGCTCGGTGAGAGTCAGAGCCAACCCAAAGGCGACGCACGCCCCGAGGTACTCGGCCGCCGGCACGGCGTTCTCGATCGACGGCAGGATCAGGCGGTGGTACGGCCCGAGCATGTGTCCAACGTACGCGGCTCCCGCGCTCGCCAGGGCGCCGATCATCACGGCCGCCGCGTAGAGCCAACGGCGTGTCGGGCGCGCGCGCGCGCTGTCGAGGACGAGCGGGAACGCGACGACCGTCGTGAAGAGAGTAGCGATCTCGGCCGGCCGGCGTGCCCCGCCGGAAGCCGTCAGCACCGACGCCACCGCGAGGGCGAAGAACAGGCCGAGCGCGACCAGTGGCGCCGAGATTCTGATCCTCGGACGCCCTCCGGCGGCCGATCTGCCCACGAAGCCCAGGAGCGCGAGACCGAGCCCGACGCTCTTCAAGGCCTCGCCGAGCGGGAGCCCGGCCAGCAGCACGACGAGTCCGAACGACTGCAGCCCGTCGCAGAGCCCCCGGACCCGCGCCGCGCTCGTCCGCCGCCCCCTCATGCCCCACCTCCCGCCGAGCCCTCCCCGCGGTCGTTGCGTGACAGTGCTCCGCCGATCAGATCCACCGCGGTCGCCGCCCGCTTCTCCCACGTGTTCGCGAGCCCGTAGGCGGTCGCCTCGCGAAAACGCTTGCCGCCGGAGTCCCCGGCGAGCGCGTCCTCGATCGCCGTCACGAACTCCCCGGCCGACCGGGCCGTCCGGACGAGACCGCCCTTCTCGAGCGCCGCCGGGAACGGGGTCGCGACCACCGGCTTGCCGCAGAGCAGATACTCATAGAGAACGATCGGATCGGCGTTCGCGGAGAACAGCCCGTCCCGCCACGGCAGAACCGTCACGTCCGCCCCGAGCACGTACCACGGGAATCGATCGTACTCCCGCCTCCCCAGGAGGCGTACGTTCCCGGGAAGTCCCCGAAGCCCACGGCCGCGCTGCGCCGGGCCGACGAGAACGAAGTTCCAGTCCCGGCGTTCGCGGGCCATCTCGGCCAGGAGATCGAAGTCGAACCACCCGTACGCGGCGCCGCCGTAGAAGACGATGGGGCCCTCGAGCCCGGCGAACTCGACGGGCGTCCGGGCCGGGCTCCGGACGGCCTCGAGGAACACCGCGTCGTCGGCGTCCTCACCGCCCGCGATGACGCGCTTGTAGTGCCGGACGTCCGCGGCGTTCGGAAGCCGGTGAGCCTTCCCCGAGGACGCCCTCGCTTCGAGGAGCTTCTCCGAGGCGACGAGAACGAGATCGACGGCCTCGACGTGCTCTCGTTCGAGCGACGCCGTGGCTCCGGGGTCGGCGCTGAACGCCGCGGGCTCGTCGGCGGCCTGGTAGACCGCCGCGCGCTCCCCCGTCGCCCCGACGTAGGGAGAGTGCTCCGGCGAGTACGTCCACAGCACCGGCGCCTCGATGCCGACCCGTCGCGCGGCGGCCCTCACGCGCGGCGCCAGCGACCGATGGTAGTCCCGCATCCTGAGCGGCCCCGAGGGGACGGAGGCGGCAACCGGCGACAGCACCCACAGGCGGTCCCGGACGCGACGAAGGGGGGCGATCTTCAGCCAGCGCCGGCGGCGGCCGACCATCGAGAAGATGTCGATCGGCGGATCGACGTAGAGCACCCGGCGCTCCTGCGACAGCACGGCCATCAGATGCTGCTTGCTCGTCGGGAGCGAAGTCCAGTCGTTTGTCGAGACGCAGACGATGTCAAATCGTTCCGTCACGCGGTCGGTACCTCCTCGCGGATCAGCGACTCGAGTGCCGAGGAGACCTCCTCGACCGTGACCGCCTCCATACACGGATCGCTCGGCTTCACGCAGCGCCTCTCGGAGCAGGGACTGCACGGATACCGGTGCCACACGATCCGCGAAGGGGCTCCCTGCGGTGCGAAGCGCTCCGGTGTGCTGGGCCCGAAGAGCCCGACCACCGGAGTCCTCACCGCCGCCGCCACGTGCATCGGACCGCTGTCGTTTCCCACGAACGCCGCCGCGCCCGCCGCGACGCCGGCGAACTCCCTGATCGTCGTCGCGCCCGCGAGATCGACAGCGGCCCCCTCGGACCGCTCCGCGATCTCCCCGGCAATACCGCGATCGGCCTCGCCGCCGGTCACGACGCACCGGAAACCCAGCCGCCCGCGAACCGACGTGGCGAGCTCCGCGAACCGCTCGGCGGGCCAGCGCTTGTACTCCCAGCTCGCGCCGGGCGAGAGAACGACGTACCGCTCCTCGTCTCCCAGACCGCGGCTTCGGAGGATCTCCCGCGCGCGTGCCGTCTCCTCCTCCGAGAGGTAGAGACGGGGCGCCCGCTCCTCCGCTCGCGCCCCGAGCGGTTCGACGACGCTCAACAGGTGATCGACGACGAGCCCCTCGGAGCGGTACGGAATCGACCGGTCGAGGAGAAAGCCGCAACCGCAGTGGTTGAAGCCGACACGGAACGCGGGGTCGGCGAGCCAGAGGAGGAACGAGCTCCGGCGGTCCCCCGTCAGGTCCACGGCCAGATCGAACCGCCGCCGCCGGAGCGCCGTCCCGAGCCCCAGGAGCCAGCGCGGGTTGTGGTACCGCTCGACGGCGTCGTACTCGATGACCTCGTCGACGTTCGGGTTCCCCGCCAGCAGCTCCCGCGCGCGCTTCTTGAGGAGCACCGAGATCCGCGCCTCCGGGAAGCCGTGCCTGAGCGCGTCGAGCACGGGCGTCGACAGCAGCATGTCGCCCAGGAAGTACAGCCGGATGACGAGGATCGACCGGACCGACTCCGGGTGGAATCCGCGCTCTCTCATGGCGTCGCGCCCCCGGCGGCGCCCCGGCCTGCCGCTTCCAGTGAGAACAGCTCCTCGAAGGCGTCGATCATCGCCCGCAGTGAGAACTCGCCCTCGACCCTGCTCCGCGCGTGCCGGACGAGCTCCTCGGCCAGGACGGGCACATCGAAGACCCGCCCCACCGCGGCCGCGGCCGCGGCGGGGTCCGACGGGGGCACCAGAAGCCCGTCGACGCCGTCCGTGATCATCTCAGGGATTCCGGCGACGGCGGTGGCCACGATCGGCACTCCGGCGGCCATGGCCTCGAGGACCACGTGCGGCATGCCCTCGCGGAGGCTGGTGACGTGCGCGACGTCGGCCGCGGCCAGCACGGCCGGCACGTCCTCGCGGTGCCCGGCGAAGACGACCGACTCCCCGAGCCCGGCCGCCCCCGCCGTCCGCCGCAGCTCGTCGCGGAGCTTGCC
>Ga0180429_10004677_pt1 | contig 10915 bp, 4 predicted proteins | sample SS_ome_FD_132428 | JGI IMG/M metagenome (GOLD analysis project Ga0180429, IMG submission 132428) | Hypersaline lake sediment archaeal communities from the Salton Sea, California, USA - SS_1_S_1 metaG | ecosystem: Environmental > Aquatic > Non-marine Saline and Alkaline > Hypersaline > Sediment ... | reverse complement strand
GACGAGAAGCCAGGAGATGATCTGTTCGACGGTAGATATGTCAGAGCGGACAGGGCCGCGCTTGCCCGGACCTCCGAACATGGATCGCCTCGCCTGTGTGGGGGCGCGGGAATGGACTGGCACCTGATATAGGGATGCTCTCACAGCGTCACAAGTGCGGAAGCTGCGCCGTCTCACTGAGCTTCAGGCGTGGCCGGGGCCAGGTCTCACCCGGAGGGGCGGCGGTCGAGCTTCTCGTCCACGGCCTGGCGCGAGCGCTCGAACTGAGCCAGGACCGACTCGGCCAGCTCGGCGGATACCAGGTCGTGGTGGGGCGTCACCTCGATGGGGCGGACCCAGCCGCGATGGGCAATGTGCAGGTTGACCTTCTTCTTCTGTATGTGCGGGCTGATGCAGCGCACGCCGCGGTAGCGCACGCCAAATCCCCGCGGTCCGAACTCGAACTCGCACGTGTCGGGGAGCAGCGCCCGAAGCCGGTCGATCAACCGGCGCACCGTGTCGCGCACGGCCTCGGGCGAGCGCGACACCACCCAGGCGGCGTCGTACGCCACCGGCGCCTCTTCGCGCCCCAGGCACTCGAAACGCTCGGGCGCCTCGGTACCCCTGGGTATCTCGGGCGGAAGAGCCTGACCCGGCGGTCTGAAGGGAGCGGACGCCTCGGGCGCGGCCGACCCGGACTGCCCCCAGGCATAGGGCCCGGCCCGTCCGTCCCACACCATGCCGCCGCGCGACCGGGTGTCGTGGCCAAAGCCCAGGGCCAGCAGCAGGTGGCGGGCTGGGCTCACGTCGATGGGGTGGCCGTTCCAGTCGGTCACGCGCAGCTGGCGGGCCCCGGCCTGAGACGCGGCCGGGTCCACCGTACCCAGCAGCAGGCCCACGCAGGCGGCGGCCTCGCGCCAGTCCAGTCCGGCCAGCACGGTCAGATTGCCGCCGCGGTCGTAGAACAGGGCGGGCTGGCCGCAGCGCAGGACCAGGTACTTGAAGGGGGTGCGCAGAAAGCGCATCCACCGCTTCACGTCTTCGCCCAGCTCGGTGGTGAGCGGGAACAGGGAGCCGAAGGGATTGGCCGGGTCGCACAGGTTGAGCAGCACCAGGTCTGGCGCCGACGCCGTGCCATCGGCGCCAGGACCGGGCTTGGGCGGGTCGTCGCTGCTGGCGCGTGCCGCCCCCGGGCCGGCTGCCTCGGGCGCGCCCTCCCCGGGCGCGGCGCTCTCCCCCTCAGGGCCCGCGCGGCCCAGCCGGCGCAGCTTGGCCGCGCGCAGGGCCTCGACCGCTTCGGCCGCGGCGTACTGCTCGCCGGACAGGCCGTCGATGTAGTACCCGCGCTGGACCTGACCCAGCAGCTCCAGGCGCTTGAGCGCCCGCACCATGTCGCGCCAGGGAGGGGCGCAGGTCTCCAACCGGGCCACGTCGCGACAGGCGAACCCCCACCGGTCCAACAGCAGGCGCACCCACCGGGCCGCGCGCTCGCCGGAATCCATATCGCTGTCGGCCTGGGACCGCAGGCGTTCGGTGGCCACCCAGCGCCCCAGGCGCGGGTCCAGGCGCCGCGACTGCATGTGCTCCACGATGCGCTCCAGGGTGGCGCCCTTGCGCCCGGGCCGGGTGGCCAGGTCGTACGAGCCGGACAGACCCGAGCCGATCTCCGCGTGTCGGATGGACTCGTAGCTGTCGTTGGTGGCCTCGCCCGTCCACACCAGATGCCAGATGGCGCGCAGGGCCAGGCCCTGGACCAGCCCGGTGTCGCGCACCAGGTCGTCGAAGAAACAGGTGCCGCGCTGGGCCAGGTACGCGCGCACTGTGGCGCAGGGCTCGGCGATGTCCTCGTCCCACGCGGCGGCGTCCTCTTCTGGCGCCGGCGCCAGCCAGGCCGCGTCGCGACGCTGGCAGAAGGCGATGTACCCGCGCTTGAGGTGACGCTGGTCAAAGCGGCGCCAGGCCACCTCGCCGCCGTAGCACAGGCGGTCGAGGTCGGCGGGGCGGTACGCGTCGAGGCGCGCGGGGAAGACGCAGCGCTCGTACAGGAGCTGGTAGTTCTCCTGGCCCTGGAGCTGGGCCACCACCGCGGCCAGGCCCTCGGGGCCGGACAGGCGCGTCTCCGGGTGGACGTGCTGCCAGCGCCCCAGGAAGTCGGCGTACTCGTCCGGAGAGGCCGGCTCCAGCTCGCGGCGCAGGCGCTCCAGGCTGCGCCGGTGGATCTCCTCGAGATTGGCGCGGTAGCAGTACTGGGGGAAGGGCTTGTCCGCCACGTACTCGCCGCGCGCCACGGACCCGCTCTCCACCAGCTCGCCCAGCACGGCCTCGACAAAGCGCTCGGAGAAGCCGTACCGGTCCATGATCTCGTACTTGGTGGCCGGGCCGCAGCGGCGCAGGTGCCGGCGCACCAGCTCGACGCGGGCCTCGCGCCGGACCGTGGGCCCGCCGAGCAGGTGGGGCGGGATCCAGGCGGTGACCCCCGCGTACCGCGGCCCGTCCGGGCCCGGCAAGCGCAGGAGTCGGTACGCGTCGACCAGCTGTTCCAGGCGGCGCTCCAGGGCGCGCAAGCCGCGGGCGGCGCGGCTCTCCCCTGGGCGCGGGGCCACGCGCGGGCGCCCGGCCCGGCCGGCTCCACCCGTGCCGGCCACGTCCTCGGTCGCGTCACGGGCCCGCGTCGACAGGGGCGAGACCTCGTGGACCTGCTCTGCCGTCAGCGGGGCGCCCGTCTCGAGGGTGGCGAGGATGCGGTGGTCCTCGGCGTCCAGGTCCACGTCGCGGCGGAAGGCGGTGCGGTACAGGCCGAACAGGTCCACGGCGATCCAGCGGCGCGGGTGGCTCTCCAGGGACGGCAGGGGCACCTCCACGGCGCGGCGCTGGGCAGCCAGCTCGCCGAGCAGGTCGCCCGCCCCGGGCGCAACCCGGTCGCTCACGGACAGGTCCTGGCCGTCGGCCCCCACCAGGTCGCCCAGCTCCTGGAGGGCCCGGGCCAGCTCGTCGGCGCGGCGCGCCCGGCGGTGGGCGTGGGTGAACTGGAGCTTGGTCTCCACGAGCTCGACCGCCTCGTCGTCGAGCAGCTCGGCCAGGGACTCCTCGTCCAGGACCTGGCGCAGCAGCTCCTTGTGCAGGTGGGTCAAGCGGCTGCGCTGGTCGCGCGTGCGGTTGGCGCCCTGCTCGTAGTACTGACCCAGGAGCAGGAGTCCGTGGCTGAAGGGGGACGGCACCTGGGAGTCCAGCGCCTGCACCGCCACCTCGCCGGAACCGAGGGCCAGCAGGACGCGGCGCAGACCGGGCACGTCCAGGTCGTCGTCGCGGCACTCGCGCAGGGTCTCGGCCACGACGGGGTAGTCGCGCCGGCCGCGGCAGGCCTCCAGCAGGTCGCTGGCGCGGGCACTCTGGATCCACACGGGCGTGCGCCGGCCGCGGTACTCGCGCAGCACCTGCAGGGACCGCACCGCGTTGTGGCGGAAGCGGGTGTTGAAGGCCGGCGACTGGAGCACGGCCTCGGTGAGCAGGTCATCCAAACCTTCGACGGGCACCAGGGCCGGCAGCATCTCGGCCAGCTGCGCGCCCGTGAGATCGACGCCGTCGGGAATGGTGAGCAGGATCCCATCGTCCACCACGGCGCGCTGGAACCGCACCCCATACCGCTCTTCCAGAATGTGACACAGAGCCGTGGCCCAGGTGCGGTTGAGGCGCCCGCCCAGGGACGAGTGCACGACCACCTGCTCGTGACCCAACTCGTCGCGGAAGTGCTCCAGCACCAGGAGGCGGTCCGTGGGCACCACGCCGGCCAGCAGGAGCTGCTGGCGGAAGTACTCGCACAGGGCCTGGATGCCATTGGGGTCCAGGGCGTACTCGCGCTCCAGCCAGGCCTCGGCGTCGCCGGCCGCCAGGTGCGCGGCCAGCTCGCGGCGGAACACGCCCACCATCTGGCCCAGGTCCGGCGTGCGGGAGCGGGCATTGCCGTGCCAGAAGGGAATGGTGGGTGGGTGGCCGTACACGTCCTCCACCATCACGCGGTTGCGCTGGAAGCCGGTGACGCGCCACGACGAGGAGCCCAGCACGAACACGTCGCCGTGTCGCAGGTCCTCGACGAAGTCCTCGTCCAGGGTGCCGACGCGCGTCTTCTTCTCCACCAGGTACACGTCGTAGTCGGCCTCGTCGGGAATCGTGCCGCTGGAGCGGAAGGCGATCACCCGGGAGCCGCGCTCCGGCGTGAGGCGGTCGTTGACCCGGTCCCAGCCAATGCGGGGGTACGGGTCGCGGTCCGAGTCGAAGCGGAACCCGCCGGAGAGCATCTCCAGCACGCGGTGGAAGTCCTCCAGGCTCAGGTCGCCGTAGCAGTACGAGCCGCGGCAGAGGCGGTACAGGTCCTCGGCCTGCCACTCGTCGGCGGCCACGGCGCCGACCACGTGCTGGGCCAGCACGTCCAGGCATCCCGTGGGGATGCGGGTGACGTCGAGATCGCCGCCCAGGATGGCCCGCACCAGCACGGCCGCCTCTACCAGGTCGTCGCGGTCGATGACCAGCAACCGCCCCTTGCTGGTGGCACCGAGCAGGTGGCCGGCCCGGCCGATGCGCTGCAGCCCGCGGGACACGGAGCCGGGCGACTCGAACTGGCACACCAGGTCGATGGAGCCCACGTCGATGCCCAGCTCCAGGGACGAGGTGGCCACCAGGCCGTCGAGATGGCCGCGCTTGAGCCGGTCCTCCATGTCCAGGCGCACCTGACGGGACATGCTGCCGTGGTGGGCGCCCACGCGCAGATCCCCCTCCTCGGCCAGCTCGTTGAGGCGGACGGCGGTGCGCTCGGTCTTGTACCGGCTGTTGGTGAAGATCAGAGTGGTGTCGTGGCCGCGGACCAGGCGCAGCAGTCGGTCGTACGTGGAGGCGTAGATGGCGTCGAAATGGGCCTCCAGCAGGTTGTCCACGGGAGTGACGACCTGCACGTCCAGGTCCCGGCGGGCGCCGATGTCCACCACCTCGCAGGGTCGCGGGGCGCCGTCGTCGTCGAGACCGGTGAGGAAGGCGGCGATCTGGTCGAGGGGCTTCTGGGTGGCGGACAGGCCGATGCGCACAAAGCCGTCGTCGGCCAGGTCGCGCAGGCGCTCCAGGGACAGGGACAGGTGCACGCCGCGCTTGTTGTCGCAGACCGAGTGGATCTCGTCGACGATGACGAACTGCACGGTCTGCAGGGCAAAGCGGAAGCGCTGGGTGGACAGGATGATGAAGAGGGACTCGGGCGTGGTGATGAGAATGTGGGGCGGTTTCCCAGCCATCTCGGCCCGCTTGGCCGCGCTGGTGTCGCCGGTGCGCACTTCGGACCGCACCTCGGGCAGGTCGAGGCCGGCCTCCCGGGCCGCGGCGGCAATGCCCTCCAAGGGCTCCACCAGGTTGCGCTGGATGTCGTTGTTGAGGGCCTTGAGCGGCGAGATGTACAGGACGTACACCGAGTCCTCGAGCTGGCCCTCGCGCCCCAGGCGGTAGAGCTCGTTGAGGCACCACAGGAAGGCGGCCAGGGTCTTGCCCGAGCCCGTGGGCGAGAAGATGAGCGTGTGCCGGCCCCCGGCAATGCGCGGCCAGCTGGCCTCCTGGGGCGGGGTGGGCGCGCCAAAGCGCTCGCGGAACCAGGACCAGACATACGGCTCGAACAGGGCCTCCGCAGTCGGGGGGTGCGAGTCCGGCGTCACGGGGCCGGGGGGCTTGCGGTTTGGGTCATCGCAATCTGGGTCATCTCAGTCTGGGTCATCGCGGTCTGGGTCATCGCGGTCTGGGTCATCGCGGTCTGGGTCATCGCGGTCTGGGGCCGGCGCTTCGGCCGCCTCGTTCTCCGGCGCGGTACCCGAATCGGGGCCCGCCCCGGGCAGACCCGTCCCGTCGGCAGGCGGGCCTCCGGGGGCGGCGGAGCGATGGCATCGCGACACGGGCGAAGGGGGCGCGAGTCAGGTGCTGGCCGGCTTGAGCGAGCGGAGCAGGTCGAGGCTCAACTCCCCCTTGGCGCCCCAGCCGCGCTTGCCCTTGGGGATCTCGGGCCGGAAGCGTTCATACAGGTCGTACGCGCAGTCGGCCAGGGCCTCGGGCTCGTAGCTTTCGGCCAGCTCGACCATGGCGGCGCGCACCTGGTCCACCGCGTCGCCGAACTTGGACTCCACGTACTTGCGCGCCTTGCCCGCGTCGATGGGCACGTCCTTGGCCACGGCCCTGACACCGTCCTTGGTCTGGATGGCCGGCACCGGGCGGCCGCACAGCTCCACCCAGAACTCCTCGCCCAGACCCGTCTTCTTGGGGGGGCCGCCGTGCGGCGTTTTGCCGGGTTGGTAGATGCCCAGCATGCGCCCCTTTGTCTGCGCATTGAGTCCGGCCACGGCCTTGCCCAGGGACAGGGCCTCGTCCTCGGCAAAGCCCAGGCGCTGGGCCACCACGGCCGCCCACAGGGTGAAGACGGGGGCGCGGTTGATGGTGACGGCACTGGTATTGTCGGCCATTGGCAGTTTCCCCTCGATGGTGGTGCGAGGTCCAGTGTGGGCTCAGCAGCGCGGGCCAGGGAGGGACGCGCCAGAGCCGGCCTCGAGCTGGGCGCCTGGAGCGTGGACTGGCCACGCCTCGGTGCGGTGGGACGCCGGACTCAGAGAGACCACTCCGCGTCAAGTGCGGTCAGGCGCTGATCGGCGGCCGCTTGCTGGTCCGGCTCGAGCCAGTCGCGGATCTGCAGGAAGAGCTGGATCCAGTACTTCTCCCAGTACTTGCGCGGCGTGGACTGGCCCAGACGCCGCAGGACCGGCCCCTCGGGACGGGGCAGCAGGACTACCTCGCAGCCGGAGCGCTCAGCCGCCGCGGCCACGATCTCGCCATACCGGCTTTCGGCAAAGGCGGCGGCGCCGCGATACTGCTGGCCGTGCGCCTCAAGATACGCGGCCAGGCGCTCCACCAGGAGCGGCCGGGCCCGGTCGTATTCGGCCGGGCCCATCCGCTTGACCCCGTCGGCCCGCACATTGGCCGGGTACACCGTCTCCAGCTCATAGGGCACCGGGCCCACGTAGCTGGCCAGGACCACGGCGTGCACGGGACAGCGCTCGAAGTCCCGGGCCGGGTCGAAGCCGGTGGCCGCGGAGATGGCCCGCCGCATGGAGGCGTGCGACGGCGACGAAGAGAAGGGACGCCGCACCGAGCACTGGAGCACGGCGAGCAGGTCCTTGCCGCGCGGTGGCTGATACTTCTCCACCACGTACGCGCAGAAGCGCCGGGCGGGTTCGCCGTGCAGGTCGGGCCGTGCGGGCGATGGCGGCCCGGTGAGACCGGCGGCAATGGCCCGAGAGGTGGCCGTGGCACCTGCGTCCGGGGCCGGCTCCCTGGGCTCAACGTCTCGGTCGACGGCGCGCGCGGCCGCGCCCCGCGCGGCAGAGGCGTCGCGCCGCAGCCGGGCCTCCTCCACGACGGCCCAGCAGTAGAGACGCTCCGGCGACGCGCTCAGCACGGCGGAGGTCACCTGGAGGGCCGCCTCCAGCTGTTCCAGGACAAAGACGACCTCGGCTTCGGGCGCTGCCGCCGCCTCGACCAGGGCGGACAGGGGCAGGGGGGCATCCGCCTGGATGAGGGCGGCCGTGACCCGGTATCTGATCTCGGCGTCGCTCACGCTGGCCCCGGCGGGGACGGGGCTTCTGCGCCCCGCCCGTGCGCGTCCTCCAGGAGCCAGTCAAAGCAGCCCGTGTCTGGAGGGGGCTGGAGGAGGAAGTCCGACACGATCGCCCGGCTGGCCGGATTGGGGCGCCCCAGGGCGTCGTGCAGACCCGCGGCCACGTGGTCGGCGGGGGGTACACCGTCGAGCCAGCCGCGCAGGCCGGTCTCGGCCGCGGCCCAGAAGGCCTGCCACTGATGGCGCGTGTCGTCGGCCGGCACCCCATCGCGCCAGCGGAGCTGACCAATGCTGACGAGCTTGATGTCCTGGTACCGCTCAAAGCGGTGCATACACGGCGGCTGGCTGGCCTGCGTCATACCGCTGACGAGTTCCTTGGCCGTCGCGGCCGCATCGGAGACGGGCAACTCGGTCTCCAGGGCCCGGAGCGCCTCGCGGGCGCAGGCCGCGGCGTACCCCGAGCCCGCGCCTGGCCCAGAGGACTCAGTCGGCTGGAGGGCATCGCGAGCGGATGAGACTCGCTCGGGCGCATCGCAGTCGACCTCGCCTGTGCTCCCCGCGGCTTCCTCGAGCCCGTACTCGCCGCCGTCGGGTCGCCCGTACCAGGCGGAGAAGTCCGCGAACTCACCTGAGTCCGGGCAGGCGCCGTCGGTGAGCACGCAGGTGGAGGTGCGGTGCACGAGATGGTCGACGAGTTGGCAGAGGAAGAGCCGCGTCAGGGCCTGGCGGGCCGGTGTGGGCGGGCCGAGCCAGGCCGCGACCTGTTCGACGCGCGCCGCATCCATCAGACCGGGCACGGGATGATCCTGCCCGAGCCAGCGCTGAGCCCCCACAACATAGGCGTGGAGAGCGCGCCAGCGCGCCGGGGTCACGTGACCGCACAGGTACAGGTGGCCCGGGCTCCCCGAGCCGATGGCCCGGCACGTGGCCAGCAGGTTGGCCTGGTACTCGGAGTGGAACCAGCAGTTGAACGCGGCCTGGGCGAGGAGGGCCCGGTCCGCCTCGCCGCCGGCGTTGCCGTGGCTCTCAAAGGCCCGCACGGCCGCCGCAAAATCGGGGCTGTCCCGCAGCATGGCCGCGGCAAAGGCGCGCAGGGAGGAGGCCCGCTGGGTCGCAGTCACGGCAGCCTCTGGCGGAGGGGGAGGGCCGCGCCGGTACTGGGCGCAACGCCGCGAGTCGGGATGGGTCGGCGGCTGAATACAGGGACTGCAGCTTGGCAGAGCACCAAGTCACGACCACAGTCTAGCGGGGGCACAGAGCCCTGTAAAGCGAAAAACCAAGCCGCTGGTGGGTCCTCTATCGCCTCCATCGGCGTCGCGTCGCACCCCTGCAGGCGGCGCCAGGTCAGGAGCCGGGCCCTCGGGGCTCGGCTCAGGTCGCCGCCTTGAGCACGTACACCCGGCCCGGCCCGGCGCAGATGATCTCACCCAGACCGTCGCCGTCCACGTCGGCAATGGCGGCCCAGCCCATGGAGACGGGCGCCTCCCAGCGCACCTGGCCGCGGCCCCCGTCATCCGTTCCCAGGCACCAGCGTCCCACGAGGAACTCACCGCGGCCGTCGCCGTCCACGTCCGCGGCCAGCACCGGGCTGTCCGGCGGCTCGGGCAGGTCGAGGCGCCACTTCTCGTCGCCCGTCCACAGGTCGCGGCACACAAAGGTGCAGTGGTTGAGCAGGGCGTACCCCACCTCGAGCCGGCCGTCGCCGTCCACGTCGACCAGGCCGGCGCGCGGGGGCACGTCGTACCCCACTTCCTCGCGCCAGATGCCCGTCGTGGGATCGGGGTGCATGAGGCCGAAGGTGCCAAACCCCAGGGGGGAGAACCAGTGCGGGGCCTCGTCCTGTTCGGTCCGGTACAGCGGGCAGAAGCTGTTGTAGAGCTGGGCCGCGTACAGGCAGTTCTCGGGGCGGATGTTGGGGGAGTGGTGGCGGATGGCAAAGGACCCGTCGCGGCCGCGCACATATCCCATGTAGCTGAGGCAGTCGATGCCGATCTCCTCGGCGCCGTCGCCGTCCACGTCCACGGCCGTGGGCAGGCCGGCCGGGTAGAAGCCGCGGATGGCGGCGCCGTCCTTTAGGCGCTCGCGGTGCCAGACCACGGCCCCGTCGCGCCCGTCGAGGAGGAAGGTGCCCTCCACGGTGCGCGGCGGGTCGGTCACCGAGGCGGCCACGGCCGCGCGGCGCGGGCCCAGGAAGTCGCCGGCGTTCCAGGCTATGACCGAGGCGCCCGCCGAGGCGGGCACCGGCAGGACCGTCTCCCAGGCCAGGCTGCCGTCGGGGCGCCAGGCCCGCACCAGGGGTTGGCCCGCCGCGGTGTGGGCCGGAGCGACGAGGCACAGCTGCCCCGTGCCCTCCAGGTCGTAGAGCAGGGGGCCCAGTCGCCCTCTGGGTGCGCTGTACGGGAATTCGGCAATCTCGTCCACGTCGCCCGTCGAACCAAAGCCCCACACCAAGACGCGATCGCCGGGCGCGGCAGCTACCACCTCGGCGCGGCCTTCGCCGTTCAGGTCCGCGGCGCTCACCAGGGCGGGCGGGCCACCGCTCAGGGGCAGGCTCCAGCTCGCGTGCCCGTCCCAGGAGCGGGCGCACACCTGGCCCTCCTCCTCGGCGATGAACAGCTCCGGTCTCGGCGCAGAGACGCGTGTCCCCCCTGGGGCAGGGACTGGGGCTGGCGCGCGTCCCGGAATCTGGCCTGAAGATGGGATCGGCGCCGGGCCGCCGCGCGCGCCACCCGGCACAAACAGGCGCAGCGGCCCCGCGGCCAGATTCGGGCCGGACTGGTCCTCGAGCAGGCCGAACTCCCCGCCCGTCCACCCGCATCGGGCGACGGGGCCGGGCGCGTCGTCGCCCGAACGCCGCAGCAGCAGCTCACCTGGAGGGTACGCGCCCGCCGCGGGTGTGCCCCAGGGCCGCCACCCGCGGGGCAGGGGCGCTGAGCCGCACTGGCCCGTGGCCTCGAGCCAGGCCAGACGGACCACACCGTGCCCCGCCGGGTCGTCCTCCTCCACAACGAGTCCCCACTCGCCGGACGGTCCCAGACCGGGCAGGGCGCCCAGGCAGCGGGCGTCGGCTTGCTCGAGCGCGATTTCGCCGGTGTCCACACGCCGCACGCGCACGAAGGAGCGGAAGCCGCGCTCCGGATCGCGGGCCGTGTACGCGACTTCGGTGGCGCCGTCGCCGTCCAGGTCGGCCAGGGCCGCGCGCTCCACGGATACACCGGGCACCACGTAGACCTCGCCGTAGTACCGCTGCCAGGCCAGGTCGCTGCATCCGGAGCGAGCCAGGCGCAGGCCGTGCACGTGGGTCTG
>Ga0180429_10004675_pt1 | contig 10918 bp, 8 predicted proteins | sample SS_ome_FD_132428 | JGI IMG/M metagenome (GOLD analysis project Ga0180429, IMG submission 132428) | Hypersaline lake sediment archaeal communities from the Salton Sea, California, USA - SS_1_S_1 metaG | ecosystem: Environmental > Aquatic > Non-marine Saline and Alkaline > Hypersaline > Sediment ... | reverse complement strand
GTAATGCTGATACAGCAGCGAATCGTGGAAATAGCAATCTTCGATCCAGATGAATTTCTTCATTGGTTCCTGGCCGGAATATCTTGCGTAGATGCCGGTCATGCATCGGTTGAACTCGATGCCGACAATCTTGAAACCACCCTGGTCGCCCAGCAGAATGCCGAACCGGTCCTTTGTGTAGTCCTGCCGGTCGATGACCGGCTTCGGGCCCTTGCCGTAGGAGGCGATGGTAATGGGCTTCTCGGGCGTTCCTTCTCCCGCGGGGCTGAGTTCTTCGTCCCACGTATCGCCGCATTTCAGCAGAATGCTATCGCCGGGGGCATAGGTATTCTTCGAGGCCCGCGTCAGCGTCTTCCACGGCCCGGTCGCACCATCCGGATCCGCCGCCTGTCCGGTCCAACCGTCGTTTCCCGACGATTGGCTGACGTAATAGGTTGTTGCGCCGGCCGGCGATGCTGCGAACGTCATGAGGGCCGCAGCCACCACGAAAATGACGGAACACTTTTTCAGACCTTGTGCTATCTTCATTTTTGTACTCGCTTTCTTGGCGTGGTAGATGGGGTTTTTCGCAGGTTCATCGGGCCTCCGGCCAGATCATTGACTTCATGGTGAGAACGAGAGGGTGCCGGGCAAGGGGCTCGCAAGCGGCATTGAAGCCGCTTGCGAGCAGCCACCTCATCCCGGTGAATCTCCCGCTTGTTCCTGGCGGGCTGAATTTCACGACGTGGCGGGTATTCAGAGTATGCGGTTATTTGGCCTCTTCCGAGCCGCCAAGGGCGACGACGCGGAAGCCGTAGTTGGGCCACTTGGCGGAGAGGACGTCGTAGCGGGTAGTCGAACGCATGTAGTTTTCGTTGTCGTTGATGTAGAACGATCCGCCCCGCAATCCGACTTTGCCGCCGCTGCGGTTGTCGTTGTATTCCCACAAGTTGCCGCCCTGGTCAAACGTGCCATACGCACTGGCTGCCTTGGGAAAAGAGCCGGCGTCTCTTACTTGGTTGGAGTTGATGTTGGCGTCGGTCGGCCAATCGCTTTTGGCGGGATACTTCCAGTAGCCGGCGCCACCCGACTTCTTGGCGTCGTAATACGCGGCCTTGTACCACTCGTTCTCGCTGGCGATTGCCCAGGTCGTCTTCTCGGCGGCTGCCAATGTTGCGTGGTCGGCTACTTTCACCTCGCCCCACTTGAACGTGTAGCATCCCTTTTCCGTGTCGCTGCCTTCGGCCGCACCGTTGGTGAGCCAGTTGGCATAACGGGCGGCGCTTTCCCATGTGACATAGCCGACAGGCCAGTTGGCCGCTCCGGGTCTGACTTTGTAGACGTACTTTCCGTACCAACCACTTCGCGTGATTCCGCCGTAGGCCTCTCCCGTTCGATCATCCCTTCCGCCCATTCGCGGGTCATATAGTCCGTGGGAATCGCTTTTGGCCACGGCGTTGAGGAACTCGCAGTACTCGGTGTTCGTTACTTCGTACTTGCCGATCTTGTACTCGTAAGCAACGTCGCCGTAACCGGTCGTATCGGCTTTGTTGCCTGAATCGGCAACCGGCACGGTTTCGGGGGCGGCGGCTCGCGCCATGCCGGCGGTTCCTATCACAACAACGGAAGCCAGGATCGCCGAACTCAATCTCTTCAAACTCATCGCTTCCCTCCTCTTTTCAAAAGGCTCTCAACTGAAAACGGCTACGGCGCCGAATCTTCCAATGCCTCGCCATCACGATACTCGCCACGCTGCTGATGCAGCATGCCAATTTCTACCCCTTACATAATATTCGAGCGAGCGTTACACGCTTTCGTATGTGAGCTGGCCGGAAGGCGGGTACCCTGGGCTCTAGCGAGCGCAGCTACGGGGGGGAGCCGACAAGAAACGCTTTCCGTGTTACCCCCGCGAACGCCGTGAGTAAACAGTCTGGTCGTGGCCGGCTCGGGGATGACAAGTCCCACCCCGTTGCCAGAGCCGTCGAGGACCACGAAGGCGTTGCCATCTGCGACCGTGCCGCCTGTTTCGCCAATGGTTGTCGATCCCGAGCCGGTCCGGTAACCCCAGGTCTGGCTGCCCGCCTTTGCGGTTCCCGTCTTGGTGTTGAAAACACGCAAAACGTTTGCGATCGCCTGATCTTTGAGCCCGACGCCGGAGACCCGCCCCAAGCCGTTGATCAAGGCGATCTTTTCGTGGCTTAAGACTTCGTTCCAGATTCCCAGGTCGCGAATCAGGCCGTTGAAAATCGACTCGTTACCGTTTGGCTTTGTGCAGATACAGAAGTCGGTCGTCGATGGCGAGGTCGTCCACGGCCTTGCGGTTCCGTTGGCAGATGGCACCGACATGCCGTTCACGTAGACCGCCACCGTGGTTGACCCGTTGTAGGTGACTGCGAGGTGATACCAGGTACCCGTCAAGAAGCTGCTGCCGGCTTTATCGGCGTTGAAGTGGATCGCCGCGCGTCCGTTGTCGATTGAGATGCGGTTAATGCCGTTTTGGCTCGTCGTGACGATCCTCAGGAGCGTGCCGGCCCCTTGCCCCACCTGGAGCAGATGGTTCCGCCCGGCCATGGCGAACTTCGGGGTCTGAAACCACATGGCGATCGTCAGCGACTTATTAGCGCCGGCGATGTCGAAAAGGCGTGCGCCATCGACTATCCTAGCATTCCCAATGCCCGCATCGAGCCCGAACCGCGACGCACCGATAATCCCGGGCGCGTCGCTCGTTCTGCTGGTTCGGATGATACCGTGGTGCCCGTGGCCGGAGGAATCGACCAGCTTCGCATCTGCCGTTTTTTCGAAAGTGTAGTATCCCATGAGTTCCGCCGAAACGTCTCTGTCCGTGCTGAGGACAAGCGTCAGAAGCATGCCTTTCAGAAGCAGGCAACGGCTTCTCGCGAACATCGCAACACCTGCTTGCTGAAGTGTTTTGTCAAGTCTTGATTTTTGGGTATCGGCGCTCGCCAGAGTGTGGGATTTCCGCACTCTGGCGAGTGCAGCTACCCGAATCTTTAGCCGTGACAAAGCACTAGTCTTGCTATTTCTCAAGTTTTTCACCGTATCCGCGCAGCTCTGTGATCGATACGTAGTTGGCTTTGCCATTGCCCGGCACGCCGCCGGTCGCCCAGCCGTAGCCAGTGCGATATTCGGCGGGATAGCGCGTCAATACGAACTCTATCACCTCGCCGGGGTTGACGTCCGCCTTTCGCTCGAAAGTTGTTCCGTACGAGGCCTGAGGCGGCGGGAGTTGGCGCCAATTGGCGGGATTGCTTTCAGGCGGCGTGCTGCCTGTATCGATTGGATTGATAAGAATAAAAACACGAGGTGTTTTGCTCCAACTGCCTCCGTCACCGAACTGATACCCCAAGAAGACCTTCACTCGGTCGATCCGCACGCGATGCCTGTAAGTCAGGCCGACGAAATCGGTTGGCGGGTTTTCTGCATCCAGCGTGTCGAAACTACTGCGAGGCCCTTCGCCGTCTTCGGCCCGGCCAAATATCCCGTCGCTGACTACCTGTAGCGATTGCTTCCGGTCGCCCAGCGACAACAGCTTGCCGTGCGAGTCCCACACGCGGTGATAGGCCGTTGCAACCAGGCCGGTCGGGGCTAGCCACGGCGATTGACGCGCACCGCGCGTGGCCGCCGCTACCTTGCCGGGCGATTGCAGCGGCGAGGCCCCCAACGATTCAACGGTCATCCGCTCCAGTGGCACATCGTGCGAAATGAAACGGAGCGCCTCGCCGGCTGCCAGTTGCTCGCGGACGGGCGCCCGGCCAGATCGAGATTCCGTTAGCGTCTCGACCTTGCCGCGGAATACGCATACTTCGGTTACGCGGTTCGGCTTCACTTCAACACCGAACTCGGTGCCCAGGTCGTTCACGGTGAGCGACGGCGTACGGAGTACGAATTTCGGGCCGGATGTCTGGGCTTTAGAACGGGCAGCCCGCCGATTACTCTCCACGAGCACCGTCAGCCTGCCGGCCGACAGGAATCCGCCCTTCGCCGATTCCACTGTATATCTCGCCGGGCCTTGAAGGACGGCCTTCGCGCCCGTGTGATAGGTGATTTCCAGCAGGCCGCGTTCCAGCTTCAACTCCTGATGGGCCTGCACAATCGCATCTTCCGCGATCTGCGCACCATCGGCGAACGAGCAATCGACTGCGCCGCTGATGCGGCCGACGTTAGCAGGTTTGAGATCGGGCTGCAAATCGGCCGTCGGCCTGCTGACGGCGACCTCGGTGCGGCGAGCCGTTGGCCAGTGCCAGGCCAGGACCAGACCCGCCACGACCGTCACGGCCAGGCACAGAAGCGGGGTGTACTCGGAGAGAAAGCTCGTCATACTTTGCAACGCTACGCCCTGCCGCGCGGCGCCGCCGAATCCGGGAGCGGCAGCGGAGGCAGGGGCGTGCCGGCTCCCGGCCGCTGTGTCCGATCTCGCCGTGGCTGGTATCACCGTGTCGGAGACGGCCTTTTCGCGGATCGCTCTCAAGGCAAGACCCGCACTCGGCTCCTCGCCGGTTTGTTCGGGGCTCGCCTCGGTTGAAGGAGTCTGAGAAACCTCGATCCAGAACCGTGCCAGAAGCCGCTCCAACTGCTCCGGCGGATACGTTTCATCGCGGTAGACCTCCAGCATATTCTCCAACCGGGCATCACTCATTTCGCCGACGTCGTCCGGACCCGCCGCAGCCGCGATCTGTCTGCGCAGCCAGGCGTCGCCTTGTTCTTCCGGTCCGTACGCCGCCTGCTCACTCATGGTACTTTGTATCCAGCTTGTTCAAACGCAGTCCGAATCGCGTTCATTGCCCGGTGTCGGTAGACCCGAACGGCTCCCGACGGGATCTGCAACTCCTGCGACAAGAACCTGGCTGAGGCAACTTGGCCCGGGGCACACGCGTCGGCGAGAATAATCGTTCGATAAGCGTCGGGTAACCGCTCGAGGATAGCTCGCAGGTCCTGGACGAGTTCGGAAGGAGGAGGATTATCCTGCCGCGGTGACGCCGCGCCTGCCTGCTCGCCGCTTACCGGAGCGGCAAACAGTCTCTCGTCCAGCCACACCTCAAGCTTCCTGGCACGATACCATCCGCTCTTGAGCACGTCTCGGGCAACGTTGTCGGCGATGCGGAAAAGGAATGTTCTCAGCGATGCCTTCGCCGCATCGAAGCGGCCCCGAGCCTTCCAGAGCCTAGTTAGCGCGATGATCACCACGTCCTCGATATCCTCGGCGTTGAAAACGGGATACCGCGATCGGAGCAACGCCCCCACCGCGGGGGCATGCTCACGCAGCACAAAACGGACCCATGCGTCCTCGGGATCGATCGCATCTTCAATCCCCTGCGGCAATAGTCGTCCTCGTTCGCTCATTCAGCACCGACCACCGTTATTTAAATATACGACCAGGTGTTACAGCCAATTGGAGAAAACGACTCTCTTTCCGTCGGGTCTTGCACGGCGGCGCGGAGACCGGCTAACTGCCTGGGCGGGCCGATGTGGTCCGCGGCTGATCCACGCAGCGGCGTTCGCTTCTGCGCGTTCCGCGAACCCTGTCCAACTGTGCTCCCCCCTCGCACCAACAAGTGCAACAATCGAGCCGAACAGGAAGGGGACAGTCCCATTTTCCCTGCGGGAAAATCGGGACAGTCCCCAGTTATTCTGGTTTGGGAAGGGGACAGTCCCATTTTCCCTGCGGGAAAATCGGGACAGTCCCCAGTTATTCTGGTTTCAATGTCCCTTTGTCTGGCATATTCAACCAGTTCCGCGATATCTCCGATGTATCTTTCCCGCGCTTTGATTGCCCGGCACAGTGTGGTTTGCAGGCTACTCGCCGTCACCCGGCCGCCAGGGTGTCTTGCCGCCTTTGGGTCGCAGAAACTTGGCGTCGACGGTTTTGTACCACGCGTGCAGTTTGTCGCGCATCGTCTTGACTCGGTCCGGCTGTTCGGCGGCCAAGTCGTTCTGTTCTCCGATATCGTCGGCCAGATTGTAAAGATGCACTCGACCGTCTTCGTAGCGTTCGAACAGTTTCCAGTCGCCTATCCGAATCGCACCGCCGGGGATACCGCCCTGGTTGGAGTAGTGCGGGTAGTGCCAGTAGAGCGCGTCGCGATCAAGCGTCTCTCCGCCCTTTAGCAGGGGCATCAGGCTCACGCCGTCGAGATGCTGCTTCGGTCGCGCAGGCAGCCCGGCCCAGTCGAGAATTGTCGGATAGAAGTCGGTTGAGATCACCGGCGTCGAGCAGGTCGAACCGGGCTTTGTTGCGCCCGGCACTCGGGCCAAATACGGCTCGCGGATGCCGCCCTCGTAAACCCAACCCTTGCCGGCTCGCAACGGCAAGTTGCTGGTGGGTGATCCTTCGGAGGTCGACAGCCCGCCGTTGTCGGACATGAAAAACACGGCCGTGTTCTTGTCGAGCCCCGAGTCCTCGAGGTGGTCGAGCACCAAACCGACCGCCTCGTCCATCGCCTCGATCATGGCGGCGTAGACGGCATGCTTTTGCAGTTGACGGACTTTGCGAGCGCCGTTGCCGAAGACCTGCTCTTCGTCGCCGAATTCCTTACCCGCGATGCCCGCCGCCTTCTTGCGGTACTTCTCGACCAGATCCGGCCGGCCGATCAACGGCGTATGCACCGAGTAGAACGCCAGGTAAGCAAAGAAGGGTTTGTCCTTGGTGGCGTCGATGAACTTTTTGGTCTCCATCGCCAGGCGAATCGGCAAGTGCTCGCCGTCGGGGCCGTCTTTGAGTCGCGGGTTGCCGTAGGGCGAAAAATACTTCTTGCCACCGTACGGTCCGCCCCGTGAGAAGCCGCCCTGATTGACGTCGAAACCCTGATTCTCGGGCCAGAACTCTTCGGTCGGTCCCAGGTGCCACTTGCCGGCGAAGAAGGTCGCGTAGCCCGCCGACTTGAGCGCCTCGGCAATCGTCACTTCTTCCAGCGGCATGTTCGAGTGCAGCGGCGCCGGCGCGAATCGACAGCTTCGCGCGCCGGAAAAAAAATTCGTCGCATCGACCCGCGTGGGATACCGGCCGGTCATGATCGAATAGCGTGTCGGGCTGCAAACGGGATTGGCCGCATAACCGTCGGTGAACCGCATCCCGCTCGCGGCGAGGCCGTCGATGTTGGGCGTTTCGTAAAACGTCTTCGGGTTGTTCGCTCCAATGTCCATGTAGCCGAGATCGTCGACGAGAAAGAAGACGACGTTCCTGGGGGCGTCAGCCGTGGCAACCGCCGGAAGTGCCAACACAACGGCGGCCAGAATGATACAGGTGATTACGCGATACATTGATTGTTCCTCCCGGGGGGTTTTGGTTCGTTCTCAATAACACTCTTCGACGGCCTCGATGGCCCGCTTCCTTCGTCACTCCTCCTTCAAATTGATAAGCAATCGCGCTTCGGCCGGGACAGGCACGCGCCTGTCCAAACCGGCTTGAAGCAGCGCTTTCATGACCGTTTCCTGCTAATCCCACGCGGATTTCAATTCATGCACATACAGGTAGTTTACCACGGCCTGGCCCTCGCCGCAGCTAGCGATCAGGGAGCGATTTTCGTCCTTCGGGAGGAAACAGCGCGGGACGTAAACGCGCCGATCGTTGGCGAACACCTCAATCGAGGTACAGTCCAGGAGGATTCTTGGCCGTATGACACCATCGGCCGGTTCGAGCGATGTCCGAACATTCCCCCAGCGCGGCCTTTGGCCGCAACCAAAGGAATTGCGAATTGAGTAACATTTCAGCCAAACGGCCAGTTGCACGGCATGTCGGGATACCTGCCGCCGCGCGTCCAGGCAATCTGCACGCGCCGGTCGTTCGGCATATTGTACCCGGTCTGGGTTGCGTAGTAGTTGCCCTGGATCACCAACGATCTGATTCGGTCTTGTGTTGCCGTCCTTCCACCGCCCCGTAGTTCCAGCAATCCTTCCGGACGCCGTTCTTGATCGGGACGACCAGGAACTGAATTAAACGGGACAGGTCTAATTTATGGGTTGTCCTTTCTGGGGCGGCCGCGTGGGCTTAGGGTCGATCCGCGCAGCCCCAATTTTGAGATACCCGCGTGACGAAATTAGTGTAGTTTTGGTTTTGTGTTTTTGGTGTTTGATCTGAGTTTACTGGGGGATTGATCCAGACCGCAGCCGGCAGCTCCGGAGGACTTGGGGGGTTGCGGACGAAGCGTTCTGGATGGGCCGCGTACGCGGCTTGGAGCACTTGCCGCCGTGCGGCAAGTGCCGCTTGGGCATGGCCATAGTGAACCACGGCCGGGGGCAAGAGCCCGATGCCCCAGTGGTAATGTTCGTGGTTGTACCAGGCGAAGAACCGTTGGCAGAAACCGTGGGCATCTTCCTGGAAGCCAAAGCGGTCGGGAAACTCCGGCCGGTACTTGAGGGTCTTGAACTGGCTTTCCGAGAACGGGTTGTCGTTGGAAACGTGTGGCCGGCTGTGAGACTTGGTTACGCCCAGGGTGGCCAGTAGTTGGGCCACGGTGTGCGACTTCATCGACGGTCCACGATCGCTGTGGATCACCAGTTGGTCGGCCTGGACTACTTGCTTGTCGATCGTCTCGCGCAAAAACCGCTTGGCCAAGTCGGCACTTTCCCGTGAGGCGAGCATCCAACCGCTCACGTAGCGGCTATAGATATCCAGGATCACGTAGAGGTAGAAGTAGGTCCACTTGGCCGGGCCCAACAGTTTGGTGATGTCCCAAGACCAGACTTGGTTCGGCCCCGTGGCCAGCAACTCGGGCTTCTTGTACTTCGGATGCCGCAGTTGGTTGCGTCGCTCACGGACTTCCTGGGCGTCATCCAGGATGCGATACATCGTGCGGATCGAGCAGAAGTAGGTGTTTTCGTCGAGCAAGGTGGCATAAACGGTCGCGGGAGCCTTGTCAACGAAGCGATCGCAGTGCAGCACGTCGAGTACGTCTTGGCGTTCCCGCTGGCTGAGCGCCCGCGGCTGCCGACGACGTGGCCGGCCCGCTGCTTTGGGCTCCGCCGGGTGGCGATGTCGGTAAAGCGTCGCTCGGGCGACGCCCAAGGCCCGACAAGCCCCGGCCGTGCCAACCTCAGGTGCAAGTGTTTCGGAGGCGTCCATCAGCCGGTCTCTTGGTTGTCCAGCGGCTTCAGGGGGATCCCCAGGATCTCGGATACTTTTTCTTGAACGTCGATGATCGCCTCGGCCTGCCGGAGCTTCTCCGTAAGCCGCTGCTTCTCTCGCCGCAACCGCTCGTTTTCCGCGGCCAGGGGATTCTCTGGCTTTGCCTTTCGCCCGCGTCGCTTGGGCCTCAGCCCGGCCAGCATTCCTGCTTCCCGCTGCCGACGCCACGTACTCAAATGCGACGAGTAAAGGCCCTCGCGCCTCAGCAGTGCTCCCAACTGGCCCGATTCGGTGCAGGCGTCCGCTTCCGTCAAAATCCGTGCCTTGTACTCGGCCGAATAACGCCGCCGGATGGGCTTCTCCGGCACCTCGGGGCTCGGAACTACCTCTTGCCCGTCGGCCCCCCGGGCCGGCCGCGGCGAGGTGGTGGGCGGAACTCCAGTCGGGCTACGCCCTCCTTCCGTTCCGCTCACCACCTCCTGTTCCAAACCTGACAGCCTTGTCTTTCCCATGAGTCCTTACCTCCTCACCCTCTACTCTAATAAATCAGGAGGCAAGTGTCTCTTCTATGTTGGCACAGAGGGGTCGGGCACCGAAAAACTCCGACGCATCACAACAAAGCTGGAAGGAATACTGCACTAATCACCAATCAAGCTGTGACTCCAAGTGCCCCCTCTTTCCGCCTTCCCCCTTTCGCTGTCCGACCTGCCAAAGATGCTCGCAAGCCGCACAGATGTTGCGCAGGACCGTAGCCCCCAATCACACCCGGTCAAAAATCCGCGCCGAATTCGGCCGCTTCTGTGCGGAGTATCTCGCGTTTCCAGCCTTCCTCGTGTACCGGCCAGCCTTGGATGGTGCGAGTGGCTTCCCATTCCTGTCGGGCAAGGCCCAGGGTGTGGACCGCCCGCCAACACTCCAGCTCGACGGTCGACAGGGGCGCTGCCCGGCCGGCAAGATTGCCCCGGCGGAACCACAACTCGCCATGATCGAAAATGCTGATGATCACCGGCGGAGGACATTCGAGCATTCGCCGGGCGATCAGTTCGTGACTGGCGGTCGCGTAGCGCAATTTCATAGCGAGCAAGTCCCAGCGACATTCTTCCGCGTCGGGCACAAACCACCGGGTGGGCAACAGCAGGCGGCCGGCAAGCTGACTGGCCACCGTTTCGCGGGCATTGCGGGCGGTCTCGCACGGCTCGATTCCCAAGCGGTCAAACACCCGATGGGCCGCGTGCTCGCCGATTTCGTGCGCGATCGCCCAGTGGCGGCGTTCGCCGCGCGGTTCGCCGCTCAGCAGGATCGCCGGCCTCGCCGGTCCCGACCGACGGCCACACAGACGAACGTATCGCGCCCGGCCCGGCTGAGAGTCGTCCACCGCCACGGTGATACCCAGTGCGCGTGCCAGGTGTAGGCAGTCAACCGGCGGAGCGTGGATCCCGGCCGAGCCGAGCACGTCGGTGGCCACCGCGTCCAGGGCGGCGGCGATTTCTTCCGGGGCAAGTTCGGGAGACATGTGAACCTCCAGGGGGCCGGCGGCTGAAATGTGTACAACTGTATATGTTATCACTCGCCCGGCCGATGGCAACCGCCCGAACCGGGCTAATTGGGGTGCATGTCAGGGATTGTAGGCTTTAGGCGACTTGTTGTGCGGGGGCGGGGCGTCGGAGGTGGGGTCGGCCGGGGCGGTGGGTCAGCAGACGGACCAGTCGATCGTCGTCGCTTAGCGATGCCGCGCGAATCTGCAGAATTGCCTCGGCGCCTGCCGGGTTGTTCCAAAACATCTCGGTGCCCTTGATCCGGTAATTCATTTCCTTCACTGCCGATTCCATCCACGCGCTGGTCGTCGGCAGGCCGGCT
>Ga0180429_10004673_pt1 | contig 10919 bp, 8 predicted proteins | sample SS_ome_FD_132428 | JGI IMG/M metagenome (GOLD analysis project Ga0180429, IMG submission 132428) | Hypersaline lake sediment archaeal communities from the Salton Sea, California, USA - SS_1_S_1 metaG | ecosystem: Environmental > Aquatic > Non-marine Saline and Alkaline > Hypersaline > Sediment ... | reverse complement strand
GAGTGGCCCGTCTCAATTGAGTGGCCCGTGTCAATCGTCCGGCAAGAGTTGCCGTGTGCTCTGATCGTCGATAATCTGCATGGCCAACTTCTGATCGGCTTCACCGCGAAACTGAATGCCGGTCGCCGCACTGCGCAGCCAGCCGTCGGCGGCGGGAGCCTGCTCGCGATATTCTCCTTCGGCGAGCACGAACAGTTGCGGAGCCTTGGTGTGGCGGTCGACGAACCACACCTCGGGCACGCCCAGTTTCGCGTAGAAGGGCATCTTCTCGACGGCTTCGTCGTCCGGGCTGCGGATTTCGACCACCACTTCCGGCGCGCCCTCGAAATACTCGTTGTGGTCGATGTCGAAACGCTCGGGCGTAAGCAGCACCAGGTCCGGGATTCGATAACTGTTCGGCCAGCCACCCGGCGAAGCCAGATTGATCTGGTGGTACGCCTTGTTACCGCCGGGGCGGGCCCAGTAAGTGCGCAACCACGTCTCCATCGCCGCTTCCAAGTCTTGATTAACACGGCTCGGCAGCGGCGGCATGTGCAGAACTCCTTCCCACATTTCATCCCAGCGGTCGGCTCCGGTGCGCAGCCGCAACTGAAGGATATCAGGCGGAACTTCAGGTATCACCGCTTTCATGGCACTCGCTCGCAAAACTTGCGACTAACGGCCCGACGCGTCTCCAGTATATTCTACCCGGCAAGGGGAGTCTTTGTACAGTCAACCCGCCGTCTGTTGCATTGCCGTTTGATAGCGTCGGCGGAAGTCGATGGCGATCCAGAGCAGATAAGCGTTGCCACCGAGCGAGGCGAACAGCAACAGCAGCGTCAGGGTCAACGTCATCCAGGGCCTGTCGGATTCGTTGTGTTGCGAGCCGTCGGAAGGCGGGTCCCAGGCGGCCTTAGGCGACGGTTCGCTTTCGGCGTGCGTCTCGGCCGGCTCGACCAACGCGGCCTGTTGTTCGGCGATGGGCCGGACGGAGGCCTCCGGCTGAAAGGTGCTCGGCAACACGGGCTCCGGCGGCAACTGGCGTGGTAACTCGGCGGTGCCCACCGTGATCCGGTACGCCTGGACGCCCTTTACCTGGGGCGGCAGATAGCTTTCGATTGCATCGCCCTCGCGGAGCGTGTCGATCACGTGGGGCTCGATCTGGATGAGGTACCGCACGCCGCCCTCGGGCAGCGGCTGCCAGCCGGCGTCGATGCCGAGCATCGCAACAGCAACGCACAGGATATTGCCGCACATAGTGAACCTCGCGTCGGTTGATTACCACAATCGATGATAACTACCACACCAAGAACATGTTATCCGCATATTGATGTTCCGTCCAGCCGTGGATAAGATTATCGCATGAACCGAGCACTCTGGCAAAAGGCCGTTTTCGACGCCTGGCGGCAACTGGCTGTCTCCAGCGTGTTGCTGCTTGTGTTCGCCTGGCTGTTCGTGTGGCTGATGAGCCGGTTCCAGATCGGCGCGTGGAGCACGCTGCTGAACCTGCTGCCGAACTTCTTCCAGCCGATGCTGGGCGTGCCGCTGGCAAAACTGGCTACGCCGACCGGACAGATCAGCATCCTCTATTTGCATGGAATCACCATGTTGATCTGCGTAGGCTGGGCGGTTGCGCGTGGCAGCGATCCGATCAGCGGCGAAATCGGACGCGGCACGCTGGACCTGATCCTCTCGTTGCCCATCCGGCGGTTTTCGGTGGTCTTGGCCCCGGCGGTGGTCGACACGGCCGGTGCGGCCGTGCTGGTGGCTTCGGTCTGGTTGGGCAGCGCGATCGGGTTGAGTGTCGTTGAGTTCGGCAATGTGTCGTTGAGGAGTTTTCTGCCCGGCGCCGTCAATCTGTTCTGCATGGTCTTCTGCCTGACGGCAATCACCACGCTTGTGTCGGCGTTCAGTTGTGATCGATGGCGAACGATCTTCATCGCGGCCGGCTTTTTCGTGGTCTCGCTGATGCTGGACATGACCGGGCGTCTGTGGCCGGCGGGCGAGTGGTTGCGCTACGGCAGCTTCCTGGCGGCCTTCGAGCCGCAGCAGTTGATCCTCATGCCCGACCCCACCGGCACGACAGCCCTGAAATGCAACGCCACGCTGCTGGGACTGGGGTTGCTCTGCTACGTATCTGCGGCAGTGGTTCTCTCCCGCCGCGATATCCCAGTAGCACGGTAGACCCCGTCGAAACGGGGACGCAGCTAGTTTATTTGCTCGGGCGTCCTTCCCGACGCATTGTGTGCGAAAGGCCTAATCGCTTTGCCTGCTTGTGCTGCCAAGTCTCGTTGCCGAAAGGACGATTTTTGGCAATATTCGTCTGAATCGCGTCCGCTTCTCGCTTGCTCATCGGGCGATTCACCATCTGCCTTCTTGCGAAACAACGGAAGCCCGGCAACCGGCCGGTTCAGGACATGGTAAACAAGTCCGCCCGGAGTGACTCGTGCCCGTCTTGCGATGCGTCAAGCTTATCAGAAGCCACCCCGCCCATCAATAACTAGCTGCGTCCCCGTTTCGATGCCCGGGTTCTTCGGCCAGCCAGACAGCCATTTCGCCGCCGTCGCGATTGTCCCAGGCGTAGTAGGGAACCGCCAGCAGATCGACGGTCTTCAACTGCCCGGATCCGGGCACCGTGGCCTTGGCCTTGCCGGTGATGACGGTCACGCCGCCGAGCAACCCCGGGCGATGTTCGGCCGCCAGTCGCGCGTCCGGCGGCAGCACCAGGTTCCGCACTTGCCCGCCGTGATCGACCGCCTCGACACAATAGACGATCGGCCCGCGCTGCAAGGCAACCCGGCCGGTGTCGGCCTCGATCTTCTCGTGGGCATAAACCCGCCGTATCGGCATCGAGAGGTTCAACTCCAGCGTGTCGCCGCGGCGCCAAGTGCGTTTGACCCGCACGTAACCCTTTTCGAGCCGGCCGATGTCGATCGGCTGCCCGTTGAGCTTCAGCGTGGCGGCCGGTTCGTTCTCGACGGCATCGGCCACGCGATAGAGTCGTCCGGGTGTCTGGCGCTCACGGCACCAGCCGGGAATGCGAAGGCACAGATCGAAGGCTTGCTCTTTGGTCGGATCGATCGTCAGCCGCACGCGTCCTTCCCAGGGGTAACGCGTCTGCTGCGTGATTGCAACCCGGTTGTCGCCCAGCGAGATTCGCCCCTCGCCGCCGACGTAGAGGTTTATGTAGATCGACGTATCATCATGGGCGTAGACGAATCGGCCCAGGCTTGGATAGATCCGCACCACGTTGCTGGGACAACAGGCACAGCCGTACCAGGGCTGCCGGCGATAGTCGCCCCGCGTGGCCAGCCGGTTCTGGTAGAAGAACTTATCGCCCGAGAGGCTCAGGCCCGACAGGAACGAGTTGTAGAGCACGCGCTCGATCACGTCGGCGTACTCGGCCTCCGGCTCGATCGAAAACATCCGCCCGGCGAACAGCACGAGCCCGATCTGTGCGCACGTTTCGGCGTAGGCCGTTTCGTTGGGCAACTCATAATCCTTGCTGAAGGCCTCGCCGCGCGAAGTCGCGCCAACGCCGCCGGTGACGTACATCTTCCGATGCGTGGCGTTTTGCCAAAGCCGGCGGCAGGCGGCCGCCAGTTCTTCGTCGCCGCCCTCCAGGTACAGGTCGGCCATGCCCACGCAGTTGTACATCGCGCGAACCGCGTGGCCGACGATCTCGCTCTGCCGCCGCACCGGCCGGTGGTCCTGGCTGTAGGCGCCGTAGAGCGTGTGTCCCTGGGCGTTGCCGCGCTGGTCGATGAAGAACCGGGCGAGTTCCAGGTGCCGCCGCTGTCCGGTCACGCGATAGAGTTTGATCAGGGCCAGTTCGATTTCCTGATGCTCGGGCACGTCGAGTCTCTTGGCCGGCCCGAAGACCGAGCCGATGTGATCGGCCAGCCGTTCGGCCACCGTAAGCAAGTTCCGCTTGCCGGTCATTTCGTAGTGGACCGCACCGGCCTCGATCAGATGGCCCATACAATAAAGCTCGTGTCGAGCCCGGGGGCGGTGGATGTTTTTGAAACGCTGATCGGGATTGTCGATCGTGAAGAAGCAGAACAGGTAGCCGTCCGGTTGCTGGGCCGCGGCGATGGTGTCGATCACGTCGTCGACCCGGGCAGCGAGTTTCGCATCGGCATGGGTGCATAACGAATAGGCGGCGCCTTGGAGCACCTTGTAGACGTCGGAATCGTTGAACCAGATCCCCTCGAACTTGCCGGGCATGCGTCCGGCGGCCTTGGCGAAGTTGCTAATCCGCCCGGTCTTTTCGCACATCGCAAAGCAATAGGGCAGCGTTACCTGGCGGCAGGTTTCGATCCTCGGCGTCCAGAAGACGTCGTCGATCGTCACGTCGGCCAATGATGCCGGCCGCACCACCGCGCCGGGCGAAACGTCAATCGCAACCGCCGGTACGCAGGCGAACACCGACAACAACATCGCAAAGCAGGCAAGTCTCATGGTACACCCATCTATCCGTTGGAAAACGTGGGAACGAGTCATCACTCTTTGTAGGAGGCGACTCCAGTCGCCGATTTGCGAGGCTCTCGACGCTCCATCGGCGACTGGAGTCGCCTCCTACAAGTTTTTCAACCACACACATTGTCAACTGGTTGTCGGCCAGAATCAAGGCCTCACTGTAGTGGGAAACCGAACGATCCGCCGGACGAGCCGGCGGGATTTGTGCCTGGCAAGCCTGCGGTTTACCTCGTTGACCAGTGCCCGTTGCTTTGGTATATTGGTGTGTTTCTGTCTGATCGAAACAAACGAAACAGGATAAGCCATGGCTCATGAAGTGACGTTAATAACCGGCGACGGCGTCGGACCGGACCTGGCCGACGCGGCCCGGCGGTGCGTGGAAGCAACCGGCGTAAAGATCAACTGGGACGTGCAAGAGGCCGGCATCGACGTAATGCAACGGACCGGCTCGCCGCTGCCCGACGCGGTGATGGAGAGCATCGGCCGAACGCGATGTGCGTTGAAGGCCCCCATCACCACGCCGGTGGGCAAGGGCTTTCGCAGCATAAACGTCCACCTGCGGCAGGAACTTGGCTTGTTCGCTTGCATCCGGCCCTGCAAATACTATCCGGGCGTGCGGACCTTCTTCAGCGACCACGACGTCGACCTGGTCATCGTGCGCGAGAACACCGAAGACCTTTACGCGGGCGTGGAGTTCGAGGCCGGCAAACCCGAGACGGCCGAACTGATCGACTACGTCAACCGCGTCGCCACCGACAAGAAAATCCGCAGCGGCCGCGAAGAGACCGGCGTCTCGATCAAGCCGATCAGCATCTCGGGCACCGAGCGGATCGTTCGTTGTGCGTTCGAGTACGCCCGCGACAACGGACGCAAAAAGGTCACCACGGTACACAAGGCCAACATCATGAAGTACAGCGACGGGCTGTACCTGAAACATTCGCGCAAGGTGGCCGAAGAGTTCCCCGACGTCGAGTTCGAGGACCGCATCGTCGACAACATGTGCATGCAACTCGTGCAGAAGCCCGAGCTTTACGACGTGATCGTGTTGCCGAACCTCTACGGCGACATCCTCAGCGACCTGGCGGCCGGGCTGGTCGGCGGTTTGGGCGTGGCCCCGGGCATGAACGTCGGCCCGGACAGCGCGGTGTTCGAGGCGACCCACGGCAGCGCGCCGAAGTACAAGGGCCAGAACAAGGTCAATCCCACGGCGTTGATCCTCTCGGGCATGTTGATGCTGCGATATCTCAAAGAGCGCGAAGCGGCCGATCGTCTGGAAGCCGCGGTGGCCGAGGTTATTCGCGAAGGCAAAGACGTTACCTACGACATGAAGCCCGATCGCGACGACCCGACGGCCGTTGGTACGCGAGAGATGGCGACCGCGATTTGCGAGAAGCTTTAAGGTAGGACAGGATTTTATACTGTCCAGACAGGTTGGAAACCTGCCCTACGACGGTTATTAGTGCCGGGCACGAAGATTCTTGGGGTCTATTGGGGGGGGTGGCAAGAAAACCGTTGCAACGGCGGGGATTTGGGCTACCATCGGACTTATGCTATTTGGGTAGGTTGCCCGGTATGGGTAACGCAATGGCTCCCGCCTTGCCGTATCTACCCGTACGGTTCCGCTACACTCCAAACACAAGAAGCCAGCACCATGTCGATCCCCAACGTGTTTACATCTTTCGCTGCCGGTGCGGCGTTGGCACTGATTGCGACCGCCGCACGGGCCGAACCGTTTCCGCCCGTCGCGTTGCCGGGTACCGAGATCATCAACGGGGCGTCCACCGGGCGGGAGTTCAGCGGGGCCCTCTGGCACACCAACCACGAACGCCTGTACGTTGTCGGCGACAGCGGCACCCTACACAGCATGCTCGACGATGGATCGGACCTGACATTGGAATTCTCGTTCCCGGATCACACCGACCTTGAGGGCATCGCGGTCGCCGATCCGAGCAGCAATTTCATCTACCTGGGCGTGGAAAACCCAGACTCGATTTTGGAATTCGATCTGACCGGCAATATGGTCACGCGTTCATTCGATCTGACCGGCTCGATGAACAGCAGCGAGGCAAACAAGGGTCTCGAAGCACTCACGTTCGTACCCGATGCGGCCAACCCGGAAGGTGGACTGTTCTACGCCGGGTTGCAGGAAAACGCCGGTATCTACATGTTTAGCCTGCCCATTCTAACGAGCGAGACGCTCACAACGGTCACGCACGTCGGTACGCTCACACAGACCGTTGTCTCGACGGACATCTCCGGGCTGCACTACGATGCGCCGAACGACGTGTTGTACTCCATCTACGATACGGCAAACAAACTGCTGGCGATGCGACCGGATGGAATGCTACTGATGGAATGGAACCTCCCGGGCGATAGCCAGGAAGGCTTCACCGTGCATGGATCGAGCGTTTTCGTTACCCAAGACGGCGGGGCCTACGAGACGGACTCGGACGAAATCTACCGCTACGACAACTTCCCCGTGCCCGAACCTTCCACTCTCATCCTACTGGCAACAGAAGCCCTCGGCGTTCTCGCCTTCGGGTGGCGAAGACGGAAAAGGACAACATAATGGTCGTCCTGAATCCGTGGGGGAATTCTGCACGCGGCAAAACATTGCCGCGCAAAGTTACTCGCCGCGGCGACTGCCTGGGTGGGCTGTAAATCGCAGAAACCGCCTATATCTCCGGAAAATACCTCGCAAGCGAGGGCACAGCACCTGGATCTTGTTGGTCAAAGGCAACATTTCTGGTAAACTGGTATGCGGCTCTCGTTGCCGGAGGATTGAACAAAATGTTTGCTCCGCTCATACTGCCGTTTAAGATAACTGCGGCCATCTTCTTCGTGGTGATCGTGTGTGCGGTTGCCGTCCCTGCGTTCACGGACAAGCCAATCCGCAAGGCCTTCGCCTATTCCGTTTCAGCTTCCATATTGCTGTTTATCCCGACCTTCATCTGCGTGGGGTTCATCGTGGATTTCGTGCGATACAGGGAATTCACCTACGACAAACGATCCGAAATAACTGATCCATACGTGCGTCTTCCCGACACCGCCAACACCATTACGCTCCACAAATTCGCATCGGGCCATTATGTCAAGTTTGCCGTGGAGCATGATGACCTTATGGATTGGCTGGCTGATCGTGGCGCAGAGAAAGAAGATCGGCTTCCCGAGAATGTCGATGATGATAAACTTGCGGATTGGCTCGCTAGCCGGGGCCTGCCTGAAGACTATTTCTTGGATTCGCTTCGGGCTGAATTCGAGTTTCAGTTCGAACCCTTCGGTTGGCAAATGCCAGACGACACGGAAGTGTATCGGGGGCCTTACGCACGGAACGGTGCCGGCGGTAGCGTCTGGTACTCTAAGGATGCTGGTATTGCGTTCTTGAACACAGGATATTGGTGAGGCCGGCTGCCGTGCCCTCCACGACATAAGAATGATTAGAGCCTCGAAAAACAGGCAGCGATGCTGCCCCGCTAAACGATTGACCCTATACCGCTCTCTCACCCCTTCTCCTCGCTTTTCATCCGCTTGCTCCGTGGTGGTTTTCTGCTGAGAAATGCAGCCGGATCTTGTTGGACAAAGCCCCCACATCTGGTAAACTGGAAGCAGACGTGGAAAGTTTGATTCGGACTATCAAAGGGAGTGAAGTATGCGTCGCCAAGTTCTCTGCGTAGCGGTTCTTCTCTCGATCATTCTCCCGCGTGCGGCTTCGCAAACCTTGGCGGCACGGCTCGAACTGCCCGATAAGCTCAGAAGCATGCAAGAGGTGTGGGACGAGGAATATCAAGAACTGGCCGGGCAGATCGAACGACTGAAGAATTGGAACGGCGTGCCGCGAGATCGCCTTCGGGTCGAAACGCTCGACCCCCAGGCGCTGATCTCGCCCGACGACAAAGACCCGCTCGACGTCGTGCTGCGAAGAACCGACGCGCTGCTGCAACACTTCAAAAGGGAGGGACGCGTCGCAGCGCCTTTGCTCGACGAGTTCGAGTCGCAACTCAAGGAACTGACCGCCGCGGCCGGATCAACGCCGAATGCCGACTCGCGACGGGGGCTGTTCAACGAGGCCTGCCGCCTGCGGCGAAAACTCTCCTTGGCCAATCCGCTGCTGGACTTCGACGCCATCGTCTGCATGCTCGAAAAGCCGGGCCACGCACGGATCATCGAACAGGCCAGGGCTTGCTGGGGTGGACACAGCAAAGGGGGAGGGCCGATTGTCATATCGAACTTCAAGACCGATCCCGATTTCGACCCGCTCATGGCCGGCCGGCCGGTTACCTCCGGACCCTGGGAAGGCAACGAACTGACCGGATACTTCTCGGGCCTGGAACTCAGCTACGACGCCGGCCACCTGCTGTTCGCCGCAACGACAGACTCCGACGCGTGGCGGATCTTCCGATTCGACATGGCCAAGGGAACGCTCGAACAATTGACCGACGGGCCGTGGGACGATTTCGATCCCTGCCTGCTGCCCTCGGGAAGAATCGTCTTCACGTCGACCCGGCGCGGCGGGATCGGCCGCTGCCTGATTCCGCCAAAGGCACTGACCTACACGCTGCACTCGATGAAACCGGACGGCTCGGATATCATCACCTTCAGCTATCACGAAACCAACGAGTGGCAACCCAGCGTGAATCACGAGGGCATGCTCGTCTACACGCGCTGGGATTACCTCGATCGCTGGTGGGCCTCGGCCCATCATTTTTGGATGAGTTACCCCGACGGCCGCGATCCGCGAAACTACCACGGCAACTACCCGTTGCCCTGGTCGGCCTTCACCGACGACGCGCAACCGGAGCAATACGGCCAGAACAAGCTGGGCAGCGGCCGCAACTTGCGGCCGGACGTGGAGATCTCATTCCGCGCCGTTCCCGCTTCGTCGAAATATACGGCCACGGCCGTCGGTCATCATCAGGGTTTTTCCGGAAGCCTCGTAATCGTAGACCCTCGCATTCGCGACGACGGAATGATGGGTCAGGCCAAACGGATTACGCCGGAATACGGTTTCCCCGAAGTCGAGCCGAATTCTCCCCACGCATACGGCACCGCCTGGCCGCTGAGCGAAGATTTCTTCCTCTGCAACTTCAACTTCGGGCTCTATCTTCAAGACCGGTTCGGCAACAGGACGTTGATTTTCGATCCCGGCCCGGGCCCGTTTCGCGTGAGAGACCCGTTCCCGTTGCGGCCGCGAAAGACACCGCCGGCGATACCCGTGAAAACCTGGCAGGGCGAACGCTCGTCGCTGGCCGACCATCGCCGGGCGACCATCAAGGTGATGAACTGTTACATCGGCGACGTACCGCTGCCGCCGGACGCCAAGATCAAATGGATGCGTATCGTCCAGGTCATCCCGCAGATGCGGACCCACATCAACGGCCAGGCAATAAGGTACATGTCGTTCTTCGACGAGTCGCTGGGCCGCATCCCGCTGGGCGTGGTGCCGGTGGAAGACGACGGCAGCGTCTATTGCGAAGCTCCGGTGGGCAAGACCCTCTATTTCCAGCTTCTCGACGAGACGGGGATGGCCGTCCAATCGATGAGGTCGGCCACGTACGTGCACGCCGGCGAACAACTGAGTTGCTCGGGCTGTCACGAGAACAAATGGGAAGCCACGCCGGCGATGCCCGGTCCCAAGGCGTTTCGCCGCCCTCCGTCGAAGATCGTTCCGGAGGTCGACAGCGGCATCTTCCCCTTCAACTTCTACAAGCTCGTGAAATGGCCCGTCTTCGACAAGAAGTGCGTTGGCTGCCATCGCGAGCACCCCAAGGCACCCGACATGAGCTACGCATCGGTGGCAAAGAACCACATAGCGTTCGGGCTGCCCGGCGAAATCGGCATGCGGATGCTCGGCATCGGCGCATCGCGAACCACGCCGGGACGTTTCGGCGCCCAGGCGTCGGGGATGATGAAATCTCTGCGGACCAAGGATTATCACAAGGACGTCGACCTGTCGGACGACGACCTGCGGCGGATCACGCTGTGGCTCGATCTGAACTCGAACGAGATCGGCTGGATCGGCAACGAGATGGAATTGATCGAAGCCCAGAAACGCGGCGAGGACGTCTGGCCGCCGATCGACGTCGATCGCGAGAACCCATCCGGCGTGGAGAAGGATTATCCGGTGGAGTCGGTCGAGGGAACGTAAAGACGAGGGATTTATTCTTCGGCCAGAAGGTCCAACAAATAAGGGTCCACGCCGGTCTTGGGGGAGTCGGAGTCCGAATCGTCTTCATCAGCCAACGCTTCCGCCGCCGCGTCGGCCAATGCACGCAGGTCAAGGCTACCCGGTACGCCGATACCGCTGACCGTCACGGTCACCGTGCCTTCGTCGATGCGTTCGGAACCGTCGCGGATGCTGTAGCTGAACGTGTCATCGAGCGTCTGGCCGGGCAGTAGCGCTTGAAGCGTCGCTGAACCGATCGGATCGTACGCCAGCGTGTTGTCGCCGTTGATCGTCACCG
>Ga0180429_10004672_pt1 | contig 10923 bp, 9 predicted proteins | sample SS_ome_FD_132428 | JGI IMG/M metagenome (GOLD analysis project Ga0180429, IMG submission 132428) | Hypersaline lake sediment archaeal communities from the Salton Sea, California, USA - SS_1_S_1 metaG | ecosystem: Environmental > Aquatic > Non-marine Saline and Alkaline > Hypersaline > Sediment ... | reverse complement strand
GCAGCCTGACCTTCTCCTGAGCACTAAACCTTCTCCGCTTGTTTGCCATAGCCATTTCCTTTCGTTGAAACACATACTAATTCAAACTCAGGAAATGTCCCATTCCGTCTGAAGCATTACACACGCACCCCCGTTCTTCGCCCAAGAACCCACCCTCCTCTGCCGCACTTCCGTCAGCACCCCTGCTATGGGCCCAACTGACCGTGCACCTTCAGCCCCACGCCCCCGCCGCCAAAGCCCCGTAATCTTATCCCCGCCAGCACCGCGGACAACCATGATCGCCCCCCCGGCAACCGGCTCACCCTGGCCCGTCACGAGCCCCGTTCAACAGATACTTCTGGCCAATCTCACCTCTGCCCAGAGACCAAACACCAGCAAAATACCACAAAAACTACACACGCAAAATGCTCTAAGCTATTACAAGAAAAGCATTTACAGCCACAAGCCCACCCCAGCCTCGCCGCCCTATTGCCTCGCCCGCTACCAACATGCTATACTTAGCGTTTACCGTATAGGGTAGCGGCGAGAATACTTGAACCATAACACACAACCACATTATGAATAAGTTGATTCTAATACGAGCGGGCGGCACACCATGGCAACAAGGCCTACCCACCGCCGACGAAAGCCGACTCCAGGGCACCGTCCCCCTACCCCTGACCGAGCAGGCCCAGGAGGCCCTCCATCAATTCTGTGACTGTGTCCAACGCGAAAACGTCCAGGTCATCTACAGCAGCGGCAACGAATCCTCAGGCCCCACCGCCCAGTTCTTCGCCGACAAGTGCAGCCTCAAAACTAAAAAAATCCCCCAGCTACGTGAACTCGACTGTGGCCTCTGGCAGGGCCTGCGCATCTCCGAAATCAAGAACCGCTATGGCCGGGCCTACAAACAGTGGCGCTCCGACCCCACCAGCGTCAAGCCCCCACAGGGCGAAGGCCTCGAAGAAGCCGCCCAACGCGTCCAAAAAGCCCTGCAGGATATCACCGATAAGAACCGCGGTAAGACCATCGTCATCGTTGCAGCCCTCTTCGTCGCCGCCATCATCGAGTGCCTCCTCACCGAAACCAGCCTCGACGACATCTGGCCTCTCGTTGAACGTGATGTGGCCCTGCATGTCTTTGCCCTCGAACCTCAGACTGAAAAACATCGCACCCCACGTGGCGTCTGCCTCAGCAAGGTCTCATAGCAGCGTCGGTTGCGCCTCCATAACACCTCCATTCCGCCAAGGCGAGCAAGCTTCATGACCAAACCAAGCAAGTTCAGTTGGAACGGGTTTTCCCTTCGCAAGAAACGTGACGTCCCCGAAGGGCTCTGGCAGCGCTGCCCCGGCTGCGAGGACATGATCTTTTCCCGCAGCATCGCCCAGAATTTCGATGTGTGCCCCGCCTGCGACCATCACTTTCGCATTGGGGCACGCCGACGCGTGGAGCAACTCAGCGACGAGGGGGCCTTTGAAGAATTGCTTGCGGACATGGCGCCGCTGGACCCGCTGGAGTTTACCGACAGCAAGCCCTATAAGAACCGCCTGCGGGAGCTGCAAAAGAAGACCAACCTCTCGGACGGTGCCGTGATGGGCAAGACCTATATCAAGGGCCGGCCGGTGGTGCTGGCGGCGCTGGATCCGAGTTTCATGATGGGCTCGATGGGCTCGGTGGTGGGCGAAAAGATCACCGTGGCGGCTGAGACCGCCCTGAAGGAGCAGCGACCGTTGATTGTCGTCAGTTGCTCGGGCGGGGCCCGCATGCAGGAGGGGGTGTTGAGCCTGACGCAGATGGCCAAGACGTCCGCGGCCATTGCCCTGCTCAACGAGGCCAATGGGCTGTTTATCTCGGTGCTGGCGGACCCGACCACGGGGGGTGTGGCGGCCAGTTACGCCATGCTGGGTGATGTCATCATCGCAGAACCCAAGGCGTTGGTGGGCTTTGCCGGGCCCCGGACGATCTGGCACACGATCAAGGTGGAGCTGCCCGAGGGTTTTCAGCGGGCTGAGTTCCTGCTGGAGCACGGTTTTATCGACCGGATTACGCCTCGGAGCCAGCTGCGGAGCGAATTGGCGCGTATTATTGACTATTGTGGCAAGTAAAATGCGAGCCAACCGAAAAAACTGGCTCCAAGTCCCCTCTCGCGGGATTGACAGGACGGTCGGGTGCTGCTAGATTACACGGACTGACTGTCAAGGTAGCAGCGACGCCGGGGCGGGCCACGGATAAGCGTGGCAATAGCGGCTTACAATATGACGGTGGGAGTAGCTCAGCTGGTTAGAGCACCAGGTTGTGGTCCTGGGGGTCGCGGGTTCGAATCCCGTCTCTCACCCTTTTTTTTGAACCGTGACTATTAGCTGTCAAGGCGGGCACGGTCCGTGCATTGTCTACACCTAACATAATTGGTTCATCCGCGGCTTTCGGGGACAACCTTTTATCGTCACGAACGCTGTGGAAAAACACGGGTATAAGTCCGGTCAGCGTCGGGCAAACGGAACGTTGCGTTTATCGCATTATGGGCTGCCAGCAGGACAGGACCATTGAGACAACTGTGGGTGGTCAAGCATTTTTGTGGTGGCATGGTCTTATCTGCCTGAGTTATCAGTTCTTGGGACGGTTCCAATCAGGTCCCCACTATTCGGGGATGAACCCTACAATTTGAACTCCTGAGACTACAGACCCTATACTCCCTTATTATCGTCCCAAGAGCGGGGGAGAGCTTGTCTGCTGCCGTCCTAAAGATGCGTTTATCGCTTTGGCGGCTGCCGGTAGTCACTATGTGCTAAACGCATTCTGTGCCCCAGCTTTTGGGATGATAGCAATGACTTATTGAGTGCAGGGCATTATGAATTGTACAGTGCAAGCCAGAATCCGACGACTTAAAGGTGGTTGGAAGATTGCCGACCCAGACGACGATTCAGAATACGTGAGCACTCTCCACGTGGCGATGTCAATCGTTGGTGATGGGAAAAATGGATACCACTTGGTCATGAAGCCCGAAGGTTGCTTTGCAGCGGACGAATACTACGAGAGCATCCAGGCCGCCAAGGACGATGCGGCCGATTGGTTCGGCGTTACTGACTCTGATTGGACTGACAGAGGCATGTAAGAGCAATATGTACGACCAAGTCTTTACAGGGCTTTGTCGTCGAGGGAACGTGGCGAAGCTTTGGCGCGGGTTTTTTCGAGCAGTTCCATCAGGGGCTTGAGTTGTAATCGGGTTTTGTAGAGCAAGATGTTTTCGCCGGGGACGGCTCCTTCGCGCAGGGATTTCTCGGGCACGGCCAGTAGAATGGGATATTGGCGGAAGCGGCGAATGACTTCCCTTTTGTGTTGCAGGTATTCGGGGGTCCAGAACCCTACTATTTCCATGAGGACTTGCGTGCCGTCTTCGTGACGGAAGACAAAGTCGGGCACGAAGGCGGTTTGGCGATCGGAGAGTATCTCGCCTTCGCGAATCAGTTGCCAGCCGTCACGAATTGGGCCGAACTTCTTGGCAAAGGCTTGCTCCAGGTCGGAGTCGAACTCATCGGGCGGGGGCAGATGGCTGGTGAAGCCGTCTTGTTCGGTAAGATGGAGTCTTGCCGTTGTCCGCCAGGGTGTTCGCAGGACGGCAGTCATTTGCCATCCCTTGCAGGCGAGCAAGGCGGGCAGGAAGCGGGCGAAGTTGACGCCGTAACGGCGTGTTTCGCGTAGTATCGATGCGGGGCCGGAAAACACTATTTGGTATTTTGACGGGGCCAGGGGTGTGATCTCGTGCAAGAGGCGGGCGAGTTTGGCGTAGCGTAGGATGGTTTTGAAGTCGTCGGTGGCGATGACGGTCACGCGTTCGGCGCGATAGAGGCAGGCTTGGATTTGGGCGACGTTATAGCGGGAAAGCAGAGCGGCGGCGTCTGCATATGGCTCGAAGGCAAGGAGCCTTTGGAAGGGGATCACGTCGGCATAGAGGTGTTGTTCAATGTCGTCGTGGGAGAGGTTGAGATCGGTTGCGATTCGGTTCCTGGTTTGGCCTTGTTCATGTTCGAATAGCTGATCAGGTTGCCGGACCAGAGGGTGGTAGGCAGCGGCAGCAGTGAAGACCTTGAGACGCAGGCGCGAAGCCTCGCCGCGCGGGTCGGTGTGGAAGGTGCTCTGGTCGTCGAGCAGTTTGCAGAAGGCCTGAATGCGGCGTATGGGACAATCAGGTTCCTCGGAGAAGAGGGTTTCGACGGCGTGATGCAACTCTCTTCGCTGTTTGCCCAGGCCCTGACGATAGATGGAGAGTATGCGTTGGGCATACTCGACGTAATGCTCGTGGGTTTTCTGGGTCAGGCGGTCGGGATAGGCCTGGCCCGCTTTATATTCGACGATGGCGTGTTCGCTGGTAAGCATCGCTGCGTCGCCTCTTGCGAGAGCGCTGCACCTCCTTGGTATTTTCACAGACTACTTCGTAGAGGACAGCCCGCTGGTGGCCTGCTCTTCTGAGGATGCGTCCGAGGCGTTGTTTGGCCTGGCGGGTGGAGGCCTGGCCGCCAATGACGACGGCGACTTTGGCTTCGGGGACATCGATGCCCTCGTCCAAGACGCGATTGGCGACGAGCACGGGAAATAGCCCTTGGGCGAAACCATCGAGGATGGCGAGCCTTTCGCGTTTTTTGGTGTGTGAGAGGATGGTGGGGACAAGGAACCTTTGGGAGACATCGATGGCCATGGCGTTCGAGCCGGCAAAGACGATCATGGACTGATCAGCGTGGAGGCGAAAGAGGTCCTCCAGTACGCGGAGCTTTTCAGCGGCGCGGTCTTCGATGGATCGTTTGAAGTAGTAGGCCTTTTGGATTTTTCGCGCTTGGGGGTCTGCTCCCGACTCGCTGCAGAGGTCCTGCCAGTTGTATCCGGGGCAGTCTTGTCTTTTTTCGACGATGAATTGCCGAATGAGTTGGCTGCAATCGTCATAGAGAGTCTGCTCGTGTTTGTCCAAAGCGACGGGGATTCGCACCACGTCGAAGTCAGCCAGGGTCTTGCCTTTGGCGTGGGAGAGGGGCATGTCATAACAGACGGGCCCGACGAGCCAGTCGAGGTCAGTGTGGAGTCCGTCGGATCGCTGCGGCGTGGCGGTCAGGGCGAGTCGCATGGGTGCGGTGCTGAGAATGGCAGCTTCGCGTCGGCAGCGGCCGGGGAGGTGATGGGCCTCGTCAAAGATGAGCAGGCCAAAGCCGGCTCCCATGTTGGCCATGTGAATGTAGGCGCTGTCGTAGGTGGTGACGGTAACGGGTTTGATATTGAAGAGGTTGTCTCCGACGATTCCGGCGTCGTAATTGAAGGCTTTCAAGATTCGCCGGTGCCATTGGTACATGAGGTCGCGAATGGGAGCTACGACGAGGGTGGCGACCTTAGTCTGCGCCATGGCCGCCAAAGCGACTTCGGTCTTGCCGGTGCCGGTGGGCATGATGACCTGGGCGCGACGATTGGCCTGGGTCCAGGAATGCAAGGCTTGGGATTGCTCGGGTCTTAGGGTGTGAAGCTCGGCCTTAGGCCACGAGAGAGGCACCGGCGTGGGCACATCGTCCTGGAGACGTGAGTGGAATCCGTGGACGAGCATGTCGCGCACCGCGGCATAGTGGATAGCGTCACAGCGGTACGCGTTGACCCGCTGGTCCCATTGCCATATGGACGCGTCGTCCACGGCCGCTAATTGCCGCCTTGTCACGTTGGTCAGAAGGAGCGTTCCTTGGTCAAAGGCAAGGTGGGGCTGATTTTGTGAGAATGACTGGTTCATCAATTCCCATGGATATTCCAGCAGGTTGGCCGCAAGTGCTGTTTTGATGGGTTTTCGCAGATTTTCGTGGTGATGTCAATAGTTCCTGTGGTTAGGGGCATGGGCGTGGTCGACGACGGGTTGGCGGCATATTTTCTTGAAAGATCAAGGTGAGAATTGGATTTTTCAACGGTAGCCCTTCTATTTCATGGCGTTGGCGAGCATGTAGTATACTTCGTTGGTGCGGATATTTTGTTTGAATTGGGCGAGGGTGGTTTGCTCGTCGATGCAGAGGTATTCGATGCCGGCCATTTCGGCGAAGTCTTCCAGGTGTTCAGGAGTGAGCGAGGTGGAAAATCCCGTATGGTGGGCACCGCCGGCGAGAATCCAGGCGGCGACGGCGAGTTGGAGGCCTGGGCGTGGAATCCAGACGGCGCGGGCCACGGGCAGTTTGGGCAGGTCGGCATCGGGTTTGACGACGTCGACGGGATTGACGACCATTCGGAAGCGATTGCCCATGTCGATCAGCGTGGCGTTGAGGGCGGGTCCGGGAGCAACGTTGAAGACGACGCGGACGGGGTCGGCTTTGCCGCCAATGCCGAGGGGGTGTACTTCCAGCGACGGTTTATTTTGGGCGATAGAGGGGCAGACCTCGAGCATGTGGGCGCCCAGGACTCTGGGGAGGTCCGGGTCGAGTTGATAGGTGTAGGCTTCCATGAAGGAGGTGCCGCCTTTGAGTCCGGCGGCCATGACTTTCATGGCGCGGACGAGTGCGGCGGTTTTCCAGTCGCCCTCGGCTCCAAAGCCGTAGCCTTGTGCCATGAGGCGTTGGACGGCCAGGCCGGGCAGTTGTACAAGTCCGTGCAGGTCTTCAAAGGTGGTGGTGAAGGCCTTGGAGCCGATGTGTTGGAGGAAGGCTTTCATGCCTGCTTCGATGCGGGCGGCTTGTCGGATGGCGTCGATGGCGTTATGGGTGTCTTTGAGTTGGTATTGGTCTTTGTATTGGGCGAGGAGTGCTTCGGTCTGGGCGTCTGTGACATCGTTGATGGCGGCAGCGAGGTCACCGACGCCGTAGCCGTTGACGGAGAGTCCGAATTGTATTTGGGCTTGGACCTTGTCGCCTTCGGTGACGGCGACTTGGCGCATGTTGTCGCCGAAGCGGCAGACATTGAGGTGTCGGATTTCGTTGTAGCCGGCGGCGGCTCGCATCCAGGCTGCGAGGCGTTGGTGGAGGTCGTCCTGCTGCCAGTGGCCGACGATGATTTTTCGGTTCTTGCGGAGCCTGGTACACATGAAGCCGAACTCGCGGCCGCCGTGAGCGGCCTGGTTGAGGTTCATGAAGTCCATGTCGATGTTGTCCCAGGGGATGTCACGGTTGAACTGGGTGTGGAGGTGGGCGAAGGGTTTTTGCAGGAGGGAGAGGCCGGCGATCCACATTTTGGCGGGGCTGAAGGTGTGCATCCAGGTTATGAGGCCGATGCATTGTGGGGAGTTATTGGCTTGGGCACAGAGTGTTGTGATTTGATCGGGTGTGGTCAGAATGGGTTTGTAGATTACTTGGCAGGGCATCGCGGAGGAAAGATTGAAGGCTTGAGCGATCTGCTTTGAATTGACTTCGACCTGTTTGAGCGTGTCGGGTCCGTAGAGGTGTTGGCTACCGGTTACGAACCACACTTCGAGGTTTCTGAGCGTTTGCATCGTAAGAGGCCTCTTTTTTGTTATTGTTGGCCATAATAGGCGTTGTCGCCGTGTTTACGAAAATAGTGTTTGTGGAGAAGGGTTTTGGAGATGGCAGAGAGTTCCGGTTTGAGTATGGCGGTTTTGAGTGCCATTTCAGCAACGTATTCCAGTACGACGGCAGCTTCGACAGCGTGGGCGGGGCTGGGTCCCCAGGTGAAGGGGCCGTGGTTGGCGACGAGCACGGCGGGCATTTCGTCGGGATTGCGGGCGTTGAAGGTTTTTTCAATGACTTTGGCGGTATTGTGTTCGTAGTGTGTCTGGATTTGCGCATCGGTCATTGGTTGGGTGACGGGGACGGGGCCGTTGTAGTAGTCGGCGTGGGTGGTGCCGAGGCAGGGGATGGGCAGCGACGCCTGTGCCCAGATGGTGGCGTGGCGTGAATGGGTGTGGCAGATGCCCTGGATATTGGGGAAGGTGCGATAGAGTTGGAGATGGGTGGGGGTATCGGACGAGGGTCGCAGCTTGCCCTCGATTACCGCGCCTTGGAGATCGAGCAGCACGATGTCGTCGGGGGTAAGGGTGTCGTAGGAGACGCCGCTGGGCTTGATGGCGACGAGAGCCTGTTGACGGTCGATGCCGCTGACGTTGCCCCAGCTGTAGATGACCAGGTTGTTGCGTTTGAGTTCGAGGTTGGCGTCGCAGACGTCGCGTTTGAGTTGTTCCAGCACGGTTTACTCCTGAGAGTTTTCTTTGATGGTGAGCAGGTCTTTCATGACATTGGCCATGCTTGTTTTGTTTTGGGGCGTTCCGAAGCCGTCGTGCAGTTGTTTGTAGAGGTTGTAGAGTTTGGCGTAGACGGCTTGGTTTTCGGGTATAGGCGAATAGGCGCGGTCCTTGACGGCGGTCATGGCGGCTTGCGCGGAGGCGAAGTCGTCATAGCCTCCGTTAGTGTTGGTGGCGACGACAGCGGCGGCGATGGCGGAGCCGAGGGCGCAGGTTTGGGCAGAACGAGAGACCTTCATTTGGCGGCCGAGGATGTCGGCGTAGATTTGCATGACGAGGGGGTTTTTTTCGGCGATGCCGCCGCAGTTGACAATTTCGTTGATGGTGACGCCGTATTCTTCCATGCGGTTGACGATGGTCAAGGCGCCGAAGGCGGTGGCCTCGATGAGGGCGCGATAGATTTCGGCGGGCTGGGTGTGCAGGGTGGTGCCGAGGAGCAGGCCGGTGAGTCGCTGGTCGACGAGGATGGTGCGGTTGCCGTTGTTCCAGTCGAGGGCGAGCAGGCCTGCCTGGCCGGGTTTGAGTTTGGCGGCTTTTTTGGTCAGGGAGGCATGGGAGCCGTCATCGGCGCCGCCGGGCATAATGTTTTCGACAAACCAGTTGAAGATATCGCCGACGGCGGATTGGCCCGCTTCGAGGCCGAGAAATCCGGGCAGGACGGAGCCGTCGACGATGCCGCAAATACCGGGGACGTCGGGCAGGTCTCGGTCGGTGGGCCAGACGACCATGTCGCAGGCGCTGGTTCCGAGGATTTTGACGAGGGTACCCTGGCGGATGCCGGAGCCGACGGCGCCGAGGTGGGCGTCAAAGGCGCCCATGGCGATGGGGATGCCGTGGGGCAGTTGGAGTTTTTGGGCCCATTGAGGGGTGAGGTGGCCGGCCTTGGTGTCGATGGCGTAGGTCTCGTTGCCGAGTGTTTGTCGCAGGGTGGCCAGTTTGGGGTCGAGCCTGGCGAGGAATTCGGCGTCGGGGTAGCCGGCCCAAGCGTTGTTGAACATGGCTTTGTGGCCTGCGGCGCAGCGGCAGCGTTTGATGGTGGTGGGGTGCTGTGTGCCGGTGAGGATGGCGGTCATCCAGTCGACGTGTTCGACCCAGGTGCAGGCGGCGTTGAAGACGGCGGGATCGGTTCGCAGGCAGTGGAGTATTTTGCTAAAGAACCACTCGGACGAATAGACGCCGCCGCATTTGGCGAGGTATTCGGGGTGGTCTTTTTTTGCCAGTTGGGTAATCTCGGCGGCCTCGGCGTGGGCGGTGTGGTCCTTCCAGAGCCAGGCGTGTGCGTTGAGGTTGTCTTTGAAGTCGGGTTGGAGGGCGAGGGGGTTGCCCTGGGCGTCGACGGGCAGGGGTGTGGAGCCGGTGGTGTCTACGCCGATGCCAATGACGTTTGCGGGGTCGAAGGCGGAGTCGGATTCACGGGCTTGCTGGAGGGCCTGGGCAACGGTTTCCTGGAGGCCGATGAGGTAGTCAGCCGGGTTTTGGCGGGCGAGGTTGTGGTCTGCGGGGTCGAGGAGGATGCCGGCTTGGCCGGACGGGTATTCATGAACGGCGGTGGCGACTTCGGCGCCGTTGGCAACATTGACAATGAGACAACGTACGGAGTTGGTTCCATAGTCCAGGCCGATAGTGTAAGGCATCATGTTCTCCTGATTGGACAAGGCAAAGACCAGATTAGTCTGGGTACGTTTTGCATAAAGGACAGTAAGGGTTTTTCGACTGCGTCTCGGCGGTGGTCTGGGGGTCATGTTAACGTGCTTGGGCGAAGGGTGTCAAGGGTGGGGGTAGCTGGCGGGGGTTGCAGGGGACTTTTAGCAGATGCGGGGAAGTTGTTCGCCGTAGGGCATGTCGACGATGCGTTCGGCGCCGAGGGTGGTGCGGAGGCGAACGAGGCCGGCGCGTTTGTCGACACGGCCGATGATGGCGGCGTCGCGTCCGAGCGGGTGGCGGCGCAGGGTGTCGAGGGCGTCGGGGGCGGCGTCGGGTGCGACGACGAAGAGCATTTTGCCTTCGTTGGCGACGGTGAGGGGGTCGAGGCCTAGCATGTCGCAGGCGCCACGGACGGTGGGCTTGATGGGCAGGGCTTGCTCGTCGAGGACGAAGCCGACGTTGAGGGCGAGTTCGTTGAGGCAGGCGGCAAGGCCACCGCGGGTGGGGTCTTTCATGCATTTGACGGCGGAGTTGCAGCGGTCGATGACGGCGTTGACGAGGTCGGCGAGGGGTGCGACGTCGCTGGTGAGGTCTGTCAGAAAGGCGGCGTCGGGGCGGGCGCTCATGACGGCGATGCCATGGTCGGCGAGGTGGCCGTTGATGAGCAGGAGATCGCCGGGGTGGATACGGTTGGCGGTAAAGTCGAGTTGGTCGTGGAGGCTTCCGATGCCGGCGGTGGTGAGGAAGAGGCTGGCGGCGGCGTGGCGGGGGACGACTTTGGTGTCGCCGGTGACGATGTGGACGTGGGCGTGGCGTGCGGCGGCGGCGAGGGATTTCAGGATGGTTCGCAAGGTGTCGAGGGGGAGGCCTTCCTCGGCGATGATGGCGAGGCAGAGGGCGAGGGGGCGGGCGCCGCGGGCGGCGAGATCGTTGACGGTGCCGCAGACGGCGAGGCGGCCGATGTCGCCGCCGGGGAAGATGAGGGGATCGACGACGAAGCTGTCGGTGGTGAAGGCGAGCGGGTGGGCGGGGGCGTCGAGGCGGGCGCAGTCGGGCAGGGCGTCGAGGTGGTTGTTGCCGAGCAGGGGGAGGATTTCGCG
>Ga0180429_10004671_pt1 | contig 10923 bp, 9 predicted proteins | sample SS_ome_FD_132428 | JGI IMG/M metagenome (GOLD analysis project Ga0180429, IMG submission 132428) | Hypersaline lake sediment archaeal communities from the Salton Sea, California, USA - SS_1_S_1 metaG | ecosystem: Environmental > Aquatic > Non-marine Saline and Alkaline > Hypersaline > Sediment ... | reverse complement strand
TATCAGCCTGAAGGTAACATCGACCTGGATGGCGACAGCGACGGCACCACTATTGCAATCAGCAAACCATAACATGGTAGTGATGCTGTGCGGCGTGAGGTCGAACCCATCACGGCCGTGGGGAAGAAGTTGAGATGGTCCCTGGGGTGCGGCGGGATGGTGCAAGAAAATGACCGTGGTATTCACCGATAGTTCAAACATTATGAGGAGGTTCACAGATGAAGAAGATACGGAAGATGCGGGGTATTGCGGTGGTGTTGATGGTTGTGGCATTGCTGATGCTGCCGGTCGTGCCAGGTGGTGGAATCCCACTGCCGGGACCCGACGGCTATGCCTGGAGCGGCTGAGTCGCCAGAATCTCGTGGAGCGAGTGGCGCGGGTACAGGGATGGCGACAGCCATCCCTGTACCCGGCCGGTCATGCTGCCCGCTGGCACATACGTTCACCCACCGGTAACTATTCCTTAGGAAGGTCGAGATCGGGCTCATCGGCCTGCGCCGACGAAACAATCTCCACGATCTGGTTGCCAACCTCATCGCTGGACGTGGTGATCACGATGTCATTGACGACGGTCACGACTTTCTCCTTGATCACCGGTGTGTACTCTTTGACCTTGCCGACGACTTTTCCGCCGACCTTGCCCACGGCCTTGGCGATCTTCCCAAAAATACCGAAGACCACTTCGGTTTCATCATCATTGAGATAGTCCGATGCGCGGATGACACCCTTTTCCGCCAGCGCCTCCAATTCTTTGCGGCTTATCTTCTCGGGCCCCTTCGAGCCAAACTCGATGAGCTGCTTGACATCCGCGGGATCCATATCGAATACGACTTGTATCCTTTTTTTCTCAGACTTCTTCTTTGCCATCTTTTGCACCCCTTTCAAGGCAAGACATAACAGACGAAATGCCACGTCGCCAGCGGGCACGCGCCGGAACTACAGAACGTTGGTTCTCCACACGACCAGGAACTCACGGTCAAACCGGGCAAAGCGTTCGACGATCGCGCGACGAATCGTCACGGGATCGATGTCCGGCGTGCGATCCTGGACGATCCCGACGATATCGTCCAGCGTGAGCTTGCCGGTCGAAAGCTCGATGATTCTACTTTCCAGTGCGTCAAGCTCTCTCCGGTCGCCCAACGGAAGGTGAATGACGTAATGGTCTCCGATTGTCGCGACCAAACCAACGTGGCGCATGGGGTACATGTCCACGAAGTTCGCTTCCCTGGCTTCGGTGAGAGTCTTCGCGCCTGCGCGCAGCACGGATCTGAGGTAGCTGTAGATGAGCGGGTCTTCTGAGAGACGGTCGTGCCATTCCGTCGTGATGTTCCAGGCGTAATAAGCCCGAAACTGCCGTTCGATGACGTCATAGGGCAGCTGCTTGGAGAGAGAGGTCATCGTCTGGTGGATAGACTGTTCGAAGTCGTACCCCATCTCGAGGATGTCGAAGCGCGAGAGCTCCTCGGTCCTGCAGAAGACGTGCTTGTCACCCATGCCGGTCACACCTTCCTGGTCTACGACGATGAGTCCATAAGCCGCTGGATCGTCATACATCGGCGTGCCCGGGTAGGGAGTGTAGAAGGACTTCCCGACGCCCAGGATGCCCGGCGCCATATGCAGAAGCTCGACGGCGAAGTCGCGCGTCTTCTCAAAGGTCTCGCGGGTCTCGAAAGCGCCGCCGACGATGAAGTTTGCATACATGGAAAGCAGCCCATGGGCCTTGGCAGCCTCGACCACTTCGACCAGCTGATCGAGCGTCGTCCCCTTGCGGTAGGCGTCGAGAATGCACTGATCGCCGGATTCCCCACCGACCTGGATGCGGATGAGGCCTGCCTCGATCATCAGCGGGAGGAGATCCGGATGGCGCGTCAGGGTATCGACGCGCGCCTCGCAGAACCACTTCTTCTCACCCCTATAGCGCTGGATGAGGCCCTGGCAGAACTCTCGCAGGCGTTGGGGATGCGCGACGAAGCTGTCGTCGAGAATGCACACGTAGCCGTGGTCGAACTCAGTCACCAGGTAGTCGAATTCCTCGAGGCATCGTTCCGCAGAATGGAGCCTCAGCCGCTTGCCCCGGTGGCTCGGGCTGCCCTCGTAGCAGAACGCACAGCGGCCGTGACAGCCGCGACCTGTAATGATGCCCCGGGACACGGGGGCATCGGGTTCCAGGTTCAGTTCGCGCCGCCGGGGTCGCGCTAGTGAGTCGAGGGGGTCGATAAGCGGCCTGGTGGGCGTAAACTCCGCGCCGCTGCTGTTGCGCAGGACGAGTCCCTGGCACGAACGGAGCGCCTCTGGGGACATCGCTGGCAAGGACAGCAGTTCGACGAAGGTCTCTTCTCCCTCACCAACGACACCCACCAGGGCTTCCGGCAGGCGATCCAGTGTAAGCTCAGGCGCGCCAGTGACCTGAGGGCCTCCGATGATGATCTCGACGTCTGGTCTCTGTTGTTTCAGTGTGGGTAGAATCCGGCGCAGATCCCAGATGTTGTCCTGATCGACGTAGAAGCCCAGCAGCGGGCAGCTATGCTCCTCGATGAGGCGCGCGAGCCGCTTTGCGACGTAATCGTTGGCTGAGAGGCTGTCTACGCGGACCGTATACCCCGCGTCGACGGCGTGCTGGGCGAGGTAGTAAAGGCCTAGCTGGGGGCCTCGAGACAGGTGAAAAGCGGTGGGCGCAGCGTCAATGTAGACCAACAGTGCATCAAGAGACAGGGGCTCGCCAGTAGTGCTCGTTTCAGATGGAGGTGTCTGATTCGACACAGGACATCGTTCCTTGCCAGTTGCAGACCTACGTGAGACGTCCAAGGAATCAATGGAAGGTACGCTGCGATGAACTATGATAGATTGTACCACGAGACGAAGAGAACGGCAAGATGACGCGATGTCCGATAGGCGCTGCATGAGTGTGCTGCATTACTTCAATCTTGTAAACCATCCGCCGAGTAGCGGTGACGCTGTTTCGGTGTTATACTGCGATCAGCATCGCCTCCCCAATCACGCGGTTCCACCGCGAGGGTCGCGGTTTTGGCTGCGCTGGCTGAGGTGGGGCGGAAAACGAGTCACGGCGAGAGATCACCAGGATGAAGACAGGGGATTGGTTTGTGCAGATCTTCACGACTGAAAGGTGGTGGGGGCACGTCGTCTACATCGTGCTCTTCTATTTCGTCGCGTGGGTTGTCCACCGGTTGGGGCCGCGGCTGGCCCGGCACCTGGTTCGCCTGACCCGGCTGGCGCGGGAGGGCCGCCGCCCGCGCCCGGAGCGGCGGGAAACGTTGCGCAGTGTGTTTGCGAGCATGATCAGCCTGCTCGCTTTTGGTCTGGCGACGCTAGCCAGCGTGGGGCGCTTCGTGGATGCCGCCACGCTGGTGTGGATGGTGGGCCTGTTCAGTGCGGCTTTCGGGCTGGGCGCTCGACCGCTCATCAGCGATATCCTCGCAGGAATCGGGCTCATCTTCGAGGATACCTTCGCTGTTGGGGAGAAGGTGGATATCCTGAACGTGGAGGGCGTGGTCGAAGCAGTCAACCTGCGCACGACCTGGCTGCGCGCCGCCAGCGGGGAACTGTATATCGTCCCCAACGGGGATGTTCGCGTGGTGCGCAACTTCAGCCGGGGCCGCTTCTCGTCGGTGAAAGTCACGCTCAAGATCGCTGCCGCGGACCTGAACCGTGTGCTGCCTACACTGGAGGCGTTGGGTGAGGAGGCCGTGGTGCTGCTGCCAAACCTATTGGAGCCCTGGCTGGTGATCAGCGAGTCCGGCGTGATCGGGCTGGAGACCGAACTGACGTTGGTTGCCAAGGCGCGATTCGGACAGGGCGCGGACATGCGGCCACGACTGTTAGCCCTGGTGCAGGAACGTCTATCCGATGCCGGTATCGAGTTTGTGAACTGAGCGTTGCAGGGACAGTATTGTGTTAGGAGGTGCCTCGTGCCCGAACTGCCCGTGGACTACGTGAACATCATCGTGAAACTGGCTCTCTCGTGCCTGGCGCTGGTTCTGACACTTGTGGCCAATCGCGTATTGCGCAATGTGCTGCGGGTCCGCGTCAAGGATCCCGTACACGTTCATACGCTGTATATGCTCGTCCGTAATTCGATCTTCCTTGCCGGCAGCATCATCATCCTGCTGATTTGGCTGGGGGTTGGGAGCAATTTCACGGTGGCGATGGGCATTCTGGGCGCCGGGATTGCGTTTGCCTCGCAGGAGGTCATCGGTTCCTTCGCCGGCTACCTGAACATCGTCACTGGCAATCTGTTTCGTATTGGCGATCGTGTGCGTATCGGGAACGTAGTCGGTGATGTGCTCGACGTGAGTGTACTGCGCACGACGGTCATGGAGATCGGTGAGTGGGTCCGAGCTGACCAGTACACCGGACGTATCGTCACGCTGGCGAACCGTGTGGTCTTCTCCGAGCCGGTATTCAACTATACTCAGCGCTGGAAGTATATTTGGGATGAGACTATGATCCCTATCACGTACACCAGTGACTGGCGGCGCGCTGAGGAGATCATGCTGGAGTACGCCGCGGAGTACACCGACGAGTTCAGGGCTGATGCACAGGTGGGGTTTGAGGCACTGGTGCAGCGCTATCCGGTTTCGGCGACGCCGATGGATCCGGTATTGTATGTGGTCATGACAGACAACTGGATCGAGCTGACGCTGCGTTACGTGGTGGATGCCCGCAAACGGCGCGAGGTGACGGGGCAGCTGCACTATGAGCTGTTGAGACGATTCGAGGAGGAGCCGGATATCACGGTGGCGTCCGCGACCTTCGAGATTGTGGGGTTACCGCCGCTGAAGGGTGAGATGCGGCTGGGGCATGCCGATTGAGATCGCGTAGGCTGCTTGAAGGTAGCCGGTAGGTACTCGGGTCCGTGAACCACTTCCCGAACCCCGGGCTAGCCTATAGCCCGAGTTCAGACGCCAGGTACTCCTGAAATCGCGTGTATTCAGCGCTTCTCGTGTCAGCCACTCGATCCAGATAGAACAGCTCGTTTGTGGTCGGAGTTTCCTGTTTCCACAGCGACGCATCAATATCAGTCGCGACGTTTACAACCGTCCAGAACTGCGTAAAACCCTGTGCCCGGGCCTTCTGATGGCTTTTCTCCGCCTCCCCCAGTCGATTGTGTACATTTGCGAAGTCGGTGCCGCCCTTTATCTCAATCGCTATCCAGTTCCGGCAAGATCCATCATCAAGCACCTGTCTGATGGCAATGTCGGGGTCTGGCGAAAACTCGATCCGGTACACGCGATCTGCGGCGCTGATGACCTCAAGGTGAGATGGACCTTCGTCCCTGATTCTCTCAGGGACTATTGCTTTGATCAAAGCGAACACTGTTCTCACAGCTGCAACGCCGAGATTTACATTCCGAGAGCCCCTGAACTGCGGCCCCAGTGTCAGAAGGCTCAGGGAGCGGAGTGTGTCCTCGGACAGAGATGGCAGCCCATTCACTAAGATTCAGGAGCTCTGGACGAGGCTTTCACAGAGGTCCTCCAGTGAATTGGCTGCTGTGGATGTCAGAACACCATCGTTCTCCATCTTCCTGAACCGTGAGTAGCCTCCTCGGTAGAACTCTTTCTGCGAGAAGCCCAGCAGTAGCCTGTAGTAGCCAACCTGGTTGTCTCATTCATACACTCGGATTATACGAGTGCCAGCCCTCGCCGTCAAGTGGGGCTATCGTCTGACCAGCAATCCATTAGTTGTCTTCCCCAAAAGATCGGGCTATACTACGCCTACGTTACCAAAGGTTGCATCCCAATCCTCACTCCAAGGAGGGACATACATGAACAACAGGAAACAGCAGCCCCGGCAGCTTTGGATTGGCTGGTCATCCACCAGCATCACACCCGACCAGCCCGTACAGCTACTGGGCCAACACTACGAGCGAGTATCCGAGTTTGTGCGCGACCCTGTGACAGCCACGGCCCTGGCATTCGAGACGGTCGCTGAAGACGGAGCAGTCGAGCAGGCCATTATGGTCTCGTGTGATCTGGTCCTCGTGACCCGTGAGGCAGTCGAGCGGCTGCGGACGTGTGTGGCGGAGCGGCTGTCCGATTTCGACGCACAGAAGTTGCTTCTCAACGCGACGCACACGCACACCGGGCCGACGATGATGGAGGGTCTGTACCCGCCGGCGCGCGAGGGCGTGATGAAGCCGTCCGAGTATAGCGAGTTCTTCATCGTGCAGGTGGTCGACGCGATCGTGGCGGCCTGGGAAGGCCGCAAACCCGGCGGCATCAGCTGGGCGCTGGGCCACGCCGCTGTCGGCTTCAACCGGCGTGTGGTCTACGACGATGGCACGGCGAAGATGTACGGCACATCCGACACCGAGCACTTTGTGGGCGTCGAGGGCACGAACGACCACGGCGTGGAACTCCTGTTTACCTGGGATACTGTGGGAAAGTTGACGGGTATAATCGTCAATCTGGCCTGTCCGTCGCAAGTTGTGGAGGGCCAGTACTATGTCTCGGCCGACTTCTGGGCGGCGGTGCGCGCCAATCTATGTGCGATGTTCTCAGAGGATCTCTACGTCTACCCGATGACGGCGGCTGCGGGCGACCAGTCGCCGCGCGACCTGGTGCGACGGGGACGGGGTGAGGCCAACATGCGCGACGAGACTGGGCTGGAGGAGATGGGGCGGCGGATCTCGAACGCGGTGGAGTACGCCTACCGGACCGCACGGAGCGAAACTGTGACTGAGGTTGTGTTCGCGCACCACGCTGAGGAGCTGGCGCTGCCGATGCGCAGGGCGACGGCGGCCGAGGCCGAGGCGGCGCAGCGTGGCTACGACGAGCTGCTGGCCAAGGGGCCGGTTGATCCGTACTCACTTGATGGCGGCTGGCTGCGCCGGTACCGGCGCGTGATCGAGCGCTACGCGGAGCAGGGCGACGACCCGCGCTACAATATGGCGCTCCACGTGATCCGGCTGGGCGAGGTCGCCATCGCGACAAATCCCTTCGAGCTCTATCTGGATTACGGCCTGCGGATGAAGGCGCGCAGCAAGGCTCTGCAGACCTTTGTTGTGCAGCTCAGTGACGATGTTGGCATGTACCTGCCGACCCGCAAAGCGGTCGCGCACGGTCACTATGGCGGCATGATCTACGACAACACCGTAGGTCCAGAGGGGGGCGAACTGCTCGTCGAGCGGACGGTTGAGTTGATCAACGCGATGTGGGAGAGTGAGTCGAGAATGGACTGAAGAGGGGGTTTTTTCACGGAGCGCTTCATACAAGCTGCTGTATCCGCACAAGATGCCTGGTAGGCGAGTCAATCCTGTGGTTCACAGCGCTCTACTGAGATCAGTTCCAGGCCCAAGTCGCGGATGCGGTTGAGAGTACCATGCAGCGCTGCCTGGTCCATGACCGGGCCACTGATGATAGTCTCTCCATTCGAACTCAGTTCTATCTCGAAGTCCTCGAACCAGCGTGTCCAACGTTGATCCAGATGACCCTTCACTCGAATCTGGTAGGTTGCGAAATGCCTATCTGTTTCCACAAGGTCACCCCACGTGATGATCTGATGGGCCACAGCGGGCGTTCCGGCAAGTTTGTTCCAACGCCCATAGTTCGCCCCTCTGCGCGGCCATCGCCAGGATTTCTTACTGTGATGATAGTTTAGCACGCGGGGGATGCTCTGTCGCCTATCCGGAGATAGGTTTGGGGATAGGTAATGATGTGCAGGCACCTACTCTATCTTGAGGTCGTGCGCCCGGGCAGCCGCCTCAACCCGACTGTTGACGCCCAGTTTCTGGAGCAGGTTGTGGACGTGCCATTTTGCAGTGCCATAGGTGATCACCAGTTCATCGGCGATCTCCTGGTTCGACAGTCCAGCCTGAACCAATTTAAGCACGTTGAGCTCTTGTTCCGTGAGGGGTTCGGGTAACTGCGTGACCGCTGGCGCGACAGACATTGCGGGAAGTTGTGCTGTCGCCAGGACACGCTCCACGAAGGCAGAGAAAGCGGCGTTCCCGGTGTGCGCGCGGCGGGCGGTGCACAGCAGGCTGTGGGTTGACCAGCCGCTGTGTGGGAGGAAGGCGCTCATAAATCCTTCGGGGGCAGCCAGTCGCAGCGCTGCCTGGAAAGCAGTGAGCGCCGCTGTTCTCAGCGATTGTCTCTCGTACGCCAGCGCCCGGGTGAGGTGAACGCCGATCAATCTTCTGCCGCAACCCTGCTGATTGTCAATTTGTTCGAGACGGTTGAGGAGCTGCATGGCATTCTCAATCTGACCACAGGCGGCCCACAATCTGGCGCGCAGGTGCGCCAGTATCTGCTGCGTCTTAGGCAGGCTCGATTGTGCCCAGTTGGCCAATTCGTCGAGACGGATTTCAGCATCTGCAGTCTTGTTCTCCAGGAGAAGTAGTTCTGTCTGAACGACAGCCATCTTGTACGCCACCATCATCGCGTCGCGCTGGCGGGCGGAGGCTGCGGTGGACCGAAGCAGATCGAATGCCTGGTCGGAATCTCCGCGCTGGAAAGCAATACGCGCCAGAATAATCTCACTGTCTCCTCCCAGAATCACGCTGGAGAAGAGGCGCTGGCTCAACGCGATGCCGTGCTGAGCGAACGTCTGAGCCTCGTCGAAATCACCCTTCTCGTAGCAGATGGACGACAGCGGACTGTAGATGATGCCCAGGATGGCCAAGGGCCTTCCAGAATCATCGACATATTCCTCCAGCGCTGCCCTGCAGAGTGCTTCGGCTTCGTGTAGCTGTCCCTGCTCAAGCAAATTGTATGCGAGATTGGCCAGTGCTCCCAACGCTATGAAGGGGTGGTTCATGCGTTGGCCCAAATGGAGGGCTTCGCGGAATGCCCGGCTGGATTCCGACAGGCGAGCCTGCCAGGCCTGGTAGTCGCCCAGAGCTATCAGTGTGAGGGCACGGAAAAAGGCCCTCGATTCATCCAGCTGCGCCAGGGCCGCCTGCGCCAGATCGCCGCTGCGCGCATCGCCGCCGGTCATCGCAAACCAGGCCTGAAGCGCGAGTAGACGTCCCAGATCGGCGCCCTGAGTTCGATCCTGGAAAGTCTGGCTGGCCCGGGCAACACAGTCCTGCGCCTGGCTGACCTGCGCGGTGAGCAGCAGCGAGAGGGCCTTGTACGATACCAGATCAGGGTCGGCATCGACAGTCTGTTCCGGCAAGGCATCCAGCCAACCCAGCACGGTCTGTACTTCTCCATCTCGCAGCAGATCTGCGGCCAGGCGATTGATCAGTCTCCCGGCCTGATCTGCGAAGCCAATCGCGAGCCAGTGGGGAATCGCTTCCGCAAGCAATTCGTGGGCCTCAAGCCACCCGGCGCCCCGCGCCCGGACCTCGTGTTCTTCGTCAGCAGTCAGGCCAGTGTGCAGAACATCTGCAAGCAGCTGGTGATAGCGATACCAGATGCGCTGGTCGTCGAGTGGGACCAAAAACAGATTGAAACGCTCCAGGTGGGCCAGGATGGCTGCAGCATCGGGATTCCCGGTGACCGTACGGGCTAGATCCGCGTTGAAGCGCTTGAGCACCGATGTCCTGCTCAGAAATTCGCGGGTCGCTGGCGACTGGTGTTCCAGTACCTCGTCAAGCAGGTAGTCAATGATGTAACGGTGCGTGCCATTAAAGTCTCTGAGAAAATCCTCCCGGTTGGGCAGGTTTCGTATAGCCATTCCGGCAAGCTGCAGGCCTGCCGCCCATCCCTCGGTACGCGTCTCCAGCGCATGGACAGCGTCGATATCCAGGTCGAGATGCATAGACTGGTTGAAGAATCGGAGTGCTTCCTCCGCTGTGAAGCGCAGGTCGTGGGCGCGGATTTCCGTCAGCATACCTCGCGAACGCAGCCGCGCCAAAGGAAACGGCGGATCAGCCCGAGTCGTGATGACGAGGTGAACGGGTGTTGGCCGATGTTGGATGAAGTGCTCCAGCGCCTCGTGTAGTTCTGTGTTGGATATGACGTGGTAGTCGTCGAGAACCAGAATAGCCTGGTAGGTGAGTGTGGCGAGCTCATTGAGCAGTTCATCCAGGATAGCCCGCGGCGGTGGAATTTGAGGCATGCCCAGCAGGCTGAGTGCGTTCTGTCCAATGGTCTCATCCATTCGTCTGATGGACGATATCCAGTAGGTCAGGAACCGGGTGGTGTCGTTGTCCGCGTCTTCAAGAGACAACCAGGCCATCCGCGCTGCAGGCTCAGGCCGGTTCAGAGTAGCGTGGGTCCATTCTGCGACCAGAGTCGTTTTCCCATATCCGGCGGGCGCGGAGACCAGAATCAGCTGGTGATTCTGGTGGAAAGCCGCGTCCAGCCGCTGGGTCAGCTGCCAGCGGTGGATTGCAGCCGGCCGGTGGGGCGGGGCGTAGAGTTTGGTCGTCAATACTGCGTCAGCCATAGTCCGATTATAGCACAGCTTCGACAAAGGGCGTTTCCGGGGAAGTTGCTACAGACTTAGAACGTCAATACGCGGCCCCCCATTTTTTGGAATCCAAAAAATCGTATATAATCGAGACAATCAATCACGATTGATTGCTGCCGAGACTGTCGATCAATCAGCGAATCACTTGGTGCCAGAATTGGTGTGAGCAAGCTCAAAGACAGAATGCCCATTAGAAGGAGGGACGGTCTTCCTATGGATTTGAAGCAAGGGGTGATTATTGTCGGACTGGTCGCGGTAGCAGGGGCTCTCATCGGGGCCAACACAGCGTTTGACCCCGACTCCGTCGAGACCATCAGCGAGAAATGGGACAGATCCACGCATTCGGATTTTGCCTCGGAGTCGTTTACGCATTGGGACGAGGACGATCCCCCGGTTGTTCCAGCCTCGTGCACCAAGTGTCACAGTACCTATGGTTATCTGGACTATCTTGGGGAGGATGGGAGTGATGCGAGTGTTGTGGATAGCGCCGCCAAGACTGGTTCGGTTGTCTTCTGCAGTGCGTGCCACAACGACAACGCTCACGCG
>Ga0180429_10004670_pt1 | contig 10923 bp, 4 predicted proteins | sample SS_ome_FD_132428 | JGI IMG/M metagenome (GOLD analysis project Ga0180429, IMG submission 132428) | Hypersaline lake sediment archaeal communities from the Salton Sea, California, USA - SS_1_S_1 metaG | ecosystem: Environmental > Aquatic > Non-marine Saline and Alkaline > Hypersaline > Sediment ... | reverse complement strand
GGCATGCCCACGCTTGCGTGGGCATGAGGGGCGGTTTTCCCCTGGTTTCACACATGCCCACGCAAGCGTGGGCATGCCACCCGACTATTATCACCAGGAACTAACTACCCATTACCCTGATGCTAACAGGACATGCGAACCTTTGTCAAGCCAATTGGATCGGCTGGTCACTAAGCAGGCGGGCCGAATATTACCGGCCAGAAACCAGTATTACGGCCCGACCCTCTGCTCCGATCACACCCCGCCGAAGTGCGGGCACAGCACAACTCCCGCACGATTTCGTTATATCATTTCCCCCGGCGAGCCCTATCATTGTGTAGCAGGCGGGATTGCACAAATCCAACCTTGCCGTAAGATCGGTTTCGATTACCAGGAACAATGATGCCGCATTGGTTGCCCGACCTATTGATTTTTCTGCTTATCATGGGCATCGTCCTGGGCATTATTACCCTGGTTGGTCACGGTATCTGGTTGGTGCTCGCCTGGATCTTCGGGCTGATTCTCGGCCGGTCGCGCAGGCAACGCGGCGCGGAGCCGCGCGAATGCCTTTTCTGCGGGCGCCCCACGCCGGCGAATCACCCCCGATGCGATTGGTGCGGACACGACCTGCACGGCCAACTGGCCGCCGAACTGGCCGACCTGAAGACCCTGGAGCGGCAGCTAGGGCGTTTGGGCCACTGCGGCGCGCTCGAGGATCTCGCAGTGGAGGACGTGCTCAGCCGGGCGCAAGAGTATCGCCGGCAGTTGCTCGCCCCGTCTGCCGCCGAACCTTTCGCCCCGCAATCGGCAATATCCACTCGGCCCCAGAAGGCGCCGGAGAAGCAGGAGGCGGTCGAGGTGATTGCGGTGGAGGCGGTCGAGGAGTCTTCGCCGGCTGTCGAACCGGCTGCCGAGCTGCCGGCGGTTGTACCTCCGCGGCTGCCTGCCGAGCCGCAAGCGGCGGAACCCGTCGAGTCTCAAGTGCCGCCGCCGCCGCGCAGGTCGTGGGGCGAAATGCTGGCCGCCTTCATGGAAGAGCGAAACATCCGCTGGGGCGAATTGATCGGCGGGCTGTTGATCGTCGGCTCCTCGGCGGCGCTGGTGCTGAGCCTTTGGGACACGCTCAAGGAAATCAGGTATTCGCCGTTCCTGATTTTTGTCACCATCTCCTCGGCAATTTTCGGCGTGGGGCTCTACGCGCACCATCGCTGGAAGTTGGAATCGACCAGCCGTGGAATGTTGACCATCGCCACGCTGCTGGTGCCGTTGAATTTTTTGGCCATGGCCGGCTTTCCACAAGGGCAACGAACGCTGTTTACCTTGGTGCTCGAGGCGGCTTCGCTGGGGCTGTTCGTGTGGCTGGTGGGTCTGGCTGCCCGCGTGTTGGTGCCCCGGGGACGATGGCTCACATCGTTGGCCGTGGTGGGTAATTCGGCCGTCGTGCTGCTCGCTTCTCGGCTGCTGGCCGGCGAGTTCAGCCACGGCTGGATGATGGCCGTCGGCTGCCTGCCGGTGGCGGTTTTCGCCGTTGCCACATTTGTTTATCTGTTTGTAACGCGAGTGAAGAAACGCTTTGCCGCCTCCGACGCCGGCGCAATGTTCACCCTGTTGGGCAGTGCCGGCTTCGCCACCACCGTGGCGCTGGGGCTGATCGCCGTCAAGGCGGCGGAGGCCGAAGGACTGGCCGTTGCGCTGGACTGGTTGTCGGTGCCGATCGCCCTGGCCGCCGTGCCGGTTGCGGCGTGCGGGCTGCGGATCATGCGGAGCATGATCGACGACGGCACGTTGGAGGCCTATCGCACGGCCGGCACCACGATCGCGTTAACGGGCGTGGCCTTGAAGGTCACCGCGCTGTGCCTGGCGTGGCCGCATCCGGTGGGAATCATGGTGGTCGGGACAATCAACGCGGCGGGGCTGACGTTTCTGGCACTCCGCTACCGTTTTCCCATCGCGCAGGGCGGGGCCATGGCTTGTTTTGCCCTGGCCTACCTGGCCGGATTCCATCTGCTGTTCGACCAGACGCTGCGGTCGCTTCCTCGCGACGAGTTGAACCTGTACATGTTCCGCTTGACCGTCAGCGCCCGAAGCGGCACGGCGCTGGCCGGGTTGTTCGTGCTGTTCGCCGTGGTCTCCGAGGTCTTTGCCCGTCGCGGCCGGAATCACCACGCCCGGGCATACGTGGCCGGTTGCGGCGTCGTCGCCGTCGTCGGGTTGATCCTGGTCAGCGTTCACGGGCTGCTCAGCGGCAGCGAAGACGCGCTTCGGGCGACGATCCTCTACGGTGTTTACGGGACCGGCAGCCTGGCGCTGGTTGCCCGGTGGCGACAGGTCGCGCCAAGTTACTTCGGCCTGGGACTGCTCGCGGCGGTGCCGATGTGGTTCTTGTGGTATCGTGCCGGACAGGTTGAGCCGTTTTGGGCGGTGGTGGCGGCCGCCGAGGCGCTGGCGGCGGGTGTGATTGCCGCGGTGCTCTACGGTCGACTTTCATTTCAGGCCGCCTGGCGGCCGGTGGCTCCGAAGCCGGGTTCCGCCGCGCTGCTCGACTTCTACCGCATTGCGCTGCTACACGCGGCCGAACTGCTCGCGTGTTTGGCGATCGCGCTGGCGCTGCTCTTGCAGTGGTTCGCCGCAGCGCCCTTACAAGGACTCGTATGGCCGGCGCTTGCGGCCGCGTGCGTGGCGGCGTTGTACCTGCTGCTGGCATGGGGATACCGCAACGCCGGGCTGTTCGCCGTACATCAACTCATGCTGATCGCCGCCGTGTTGCTGGCCGTCACCGCGTGGCTGGAGCATCAAGGCCGGCTGCCGAGCGGATTGCTCGACGTGTTTCATCCGCACAACCTGCATATTTACGGCATCGCCCTGGCTCTGCTCATGTTGCTCTACGCGGTCGCGAGAATCTTGTTGCGCGGCCGCAAGCCGTCGCACAATCTGACGCTGTCCGGTCGGCCGGCGGTCGATTGGGTTACCCGCCACGCCCTGGTTGGCCTGAATTTGTTGCTGATCGGCGTCTATCTGCTGCCGGGCATTTTCCAGGAGTGGCTCCCCGGCGTTGCTGCTGCGGGCAAGTGGCAATTGGCCGCCGGCGGTCGCGGCGGATGGATACTCTTCGGCGTGCTGGCCGCCGTGCTGATCGTTGCCCTATGGGAACGATGGCGCAAGGCCGAGTTGGTAAGCACGCTGCTGCTGGCCGTGACCGTGGCGTGCCTTTTGGCCGTGCAATCGGTCGGCTCCCTTGCGGTTGCCTCGGCTCTTCGTTGGTGGTTGGCCGCAGGGTTTGCAGTGTGTTCGCTCCCCGTTTGGGGGCGAGGTGAGTTGCTCAACCGGTCCCGACGCCTCGGGATACGTACCGATGCAGGCCGGGCGGGGCCTGGAATTGCCCGAGCAACGCTCGTGGCCACAACCGTCGCACCCGTATTGCTGCTGACGGTCCTGGCCGCGCTCGTGCAACTTGCCGGGGTTACGCCCGGCGGACCGGTTGCCGGTTGCTTCTTCAGCCGGATCGGACCGAACGTGTCTTACGCGGTGCCGCTGCTGCTGGTCACAGCCGCCCTGGTGGGGCACGCCGTCCGCGAGCGTTCGGCCGGATATGCCTTCTCGGCCGGGCTGGTCCTGGAGTTGATCGTCGCCCTGGCGTATCCGCTGAGCGTCGTAACCGGCCCAAAGGCAAGGCCGTTTGATACCGCGGAACTCGTTACGCTGATCCAGCTTCTGACGATCGCCGCCGCCGCCTGGGCCATGGCGTGGTTGATTGTTAGGCGATGGTTGAATATCTGGCGCGAATCGCCCTCGATTTCGGAAGGGGACAGTCCCATTTTCGCTGCGCGAAAATCGGGACAATCCCCGAGGTATTTGTCGGTCCGCGCTAAACAGTGGCCGGCATTGCTAATGAACCTGCAACTCGGCATGGGCGTTGGGGGAAACGTCTTGTTGTTGGGCGCGGCGTTCAGCGCGCTGGCCTTGTTCCACCAATTCGGCCGCAACACGCTGGAGTGGACCGTTGTGGCCGGCTCGCCGCTGGGTTGGATAGCACTGCTCTCGGTGGCCGCCGCATGTGCCTACCGGCGGGCAGAATCGCGCCGCAGCCCGCGGCCGAACGCAGTCGGGCTTTTCGGCATGGCGATGCTGGGGCTGCTGGCCTGCACGATCCAGGCGTTTTGGCCGGTATGGGGCTACCGGGCGTTGATGCTCGGCTGGGCGGCATATTCGCTGTTTGTCGTTTCGGTTACGTGGTGGGTAGCTTCGGTGCGGACACTGCCGGACGCCCACGGCCCGCCCCAGGCAATGATCCGCGCCGCCGCCGTTTGGGTCCGCATTGCCGGGGTGCTGGCGATTGTGCTGGGCCTGAAAGCGGCCTTCCTCCATCGTGATTGGGAAGACGTGCTTTGGGCGGCCGGGGCAATATCGGTCGCCGGCCTGGCCGGCGCAACCATGGCCGTCTGGCGACGCCGCGAGGGCTGGGCCTTCTCGGCCGCAATCGCCGTCAATCTGGCCGCCTCGCTGGTCGTCTGGTACTTCAATCGCGAAACGCCGCGTTTCGACGACTGGTGGCTTCCGCTGGTCCAGGCCAACGTGATCGCCTCATCCGCAGTGGCCTTGGTCTGGCTGGCCGCACGTAGGCGACTATATGAACTCCGCGAGTTGAATCTCCGGCAGAGTCCGTTCCTGGCAACCCAGGTCGCCTTGCCGGCTATCGGCAACTTCCTGCTCCTGATCGTGCCGGCACTGGCGATCTCGCTGGAACCCTCGTATTGTGGCGTGGCGCTAATTGAACGGGCGGAGCCGGCCGGTTGGATCGCCCTGCTGCTGTCCGCCTTGGCCGCGGTGTGGTACGTGCCCGGGGCCTTCCCGGGAAAGGTAATGCACGTGTTGGGTGGTGTGGGGCTCGGCGCCGGCGTGCTGCTTGCCTGTTACACGGGTTCCTTCAGCTTTCCGACCGATACTGACTGGCTGGAGTACCACGCGTTGACGTCGTGTTGGGCCGTCGTGGGGCTCTTGATGTTGGCCGTCGGGATGCTTGGCAGGAATCTGCGGCCGGCCGCCGGCGTCTTTCCCGCTTCGCTCACGCAGTCCTGGACAACGGTGGTCGGGGCGCTGGTCGTACTGCTGGCGATCCTCCACTGTACCGAGGACCCTGCCGGCGCCTGGTGGCGGATCGGACCGGTCCTGGCCGCAAGCCTGATGGCGGGCGTAATTGCCCTGTGGGGACGCCAGGCCGTCTACGTATTCGTCTCCGGCTTGCTGCTGAACGTCGTCGGCAGCATCGCGTGGATCAAGTGGGGGCCGCAGTCGCATATATCGTTGTTCCAGGCGAACGTACCGGCGCTGGCGGCGGCGTCGATCGCATGGACGCTGATCGGCGCGGTCTATTGGCCGGGCGTGCCGCACTTCGGGGCCCACTCGCGGCCACTCGTGTTTGCCCACCTGGCCGCAGCGGCCTCGGTAGCGCTGTTGGCAGTAGTGGTGGCGGCGGGCGTTGTCGGTGATCTGATTCCGCTCGGTCACATGGAACTTGGCCGACTGGATTGGACCGCCCTGCTGGCCGCCGTGGCCGCCGTGGGGATTTGCCTGTGGGATCGGCGTGCGCGGTTCCCGCTGGCCGGGCTGTACTTCCTCGCCCTGGCGGCGATCGGCATGGCGTTGATTTATCGGGACCTTTCACCGGGCAGTTTCCTGCTTTGGACGGCCAGTTGCGAGTTGGCCGGATTCGTCATCGTTGCGGCCTTGCTCGGCTGGGGGCTGCCGCTGATGCGGCCGGCCTGGACCGCCCTGCGGATCCCCGTCGAGGGTACGGGTCGAGGCGACGTGTGGTTCTCACCGGTTCAGGCACTCTGGGGCGTCGCGGCGGCCGCACTGGCCGCCTGGGTTGCGATCGATTTCTCGTTCGATTCCATGAGCGACGAGGCGACGGCGCTGTTCGGGCTGTCGGGTCGCCTTTCCGGCCCACCGGCCGCGCTGATGCTCGTCGGCGCCGCCATACTAATGGCATGGCAGACGCGCGGCGCCGCCCGGGCCCGCTGGCAGTTCGCCGCCATGGCCGCCGGCGTGTTGTTCAGCAGCTCGATGGGCTGGTCGGCGCTGAGTTCCATTCCCGGCGCGCCTACGGCCGTCGCACCCTGGCTGCACCGCGGCGTGAACCTGATGGTTTCCTCGGCAATGATGACCCTGCTGGCCGGGTTCGGAATAAGACAGGTCGTGCCGCGAGGCAACGATTGGATCGATCGCGGTCGCCGGGCGGTTCCCGTCTTTGGATGCCTGTCGCTGTTGATCTTGGCGGTGGTGCTGGCCGGAGAAGTACTGATGTTCGCCGGCCCCGGCGTGACAGTGGCCACCTGGGCCGTGGTGATCGTGGCCGTCGCACTGACCGGACTGGTCGCCGGATGCCTGGGCTTCGCACTGGTTCGGGCATGGGACCCGATGGACTGGCCCGACCGTCGCCGCACGACCTACGTCTACATTGCCGAGGTGCTGGGCGGGCTGATCTGCCTGCACCTGGGGCTGACCCGGCCGGAGTGGTTCGATTTCGGCATCATCCGGGAATACTGGATGCTGATCGTGATGGCGGTGGCGTTCGGCGGGGCGGGCCTGAGCGAGCTGTTCCGTCGCGTGCGGCTGCCGGTGCTCGGCGAACCGCTCGGGCGTACGGCCCTGCTGCTGCCGATCGTGCCGGCGGTGGCCTTCTGGTTCGTGCCGCAGTCGGCTTCGGTGTTCAGCCTGGCCTTCGCCAGCCCGACCACCTGGCTTGTGATCGGACTGTTCTACGCCACCCTGGCGGTGAACCGGCGTTCGCCCTGGTTGGGTGCACTGGCGATTCTCGCCGCCAATACGGGTCTGTGGGTGGTTTGGTCCAGGAAGGGTCTTGACTTTCCCACCTATCCGCAGCTCTGGCTGATACCGATCGCCACTGCCGCGCTGGTTGCCGAGCACCTCGATCGCCGCCGGCTCAGCGCAACCCAACGCGCCGCCGTCCGGTACCTGGCGCTGAGCGTGATCTACGTCTCCTCGACGACGGAGTTCTTGCGCGGGATCGGTCATTCGGTCTGGCCGCCGCTGATTCTGATCGCCCTGTGCGTTGCCGGCGTGCTGCTGGGAATACTGCTTCGCGTGCGTTCGTTTCTTTACCTGGGCGTTGCCTTCCTGCTGGTGGTGATTGTGCGGCTGATCTACTACGCGGCGTTCGAGCAAGGCCGGATGTGGGTTTTGTGGACGTTCTGCATCATCCTCGGCGCTGCGATCATCGCCCTGTTCGCGTTGTTCGAGAAACGCCGCAACGACGTGCTGGCGGCCATGCAGGAGTTCAAACACTGGGAACAATAGTAACCCCTATCTTCCCCAAACCAAAAGGAGCAAGCCATGTCCTCCTCTACATGTCTCGGCCTGGCCAAGGTGAGCGCGGTGCTCGGCTTCCTGGTGCTGGTAAGCAGTACGTATTACCTGCGGACCGAGGTGCTGAAGCTCAACGAGATCCGCTTTTCTTCCGACGAGGCCCGAGCCAACTACGAACTGGAACAACTCAAGAAAGACTACCCGTACGAAAAGCAACGCTACGAGGCGGGTGTAAAGAACCACGAGGCGAAGATCGGCCGCGACAAGCAACGTTATGAAAGGTCGAAGCAGAATTACCAGGCGAACCTTGCCCGGCTCGACGAACGCTACGACGTGGCGCAGAAGAACTACGAGGTTCAAGCGAAGCACTACCGGAAGATGCTCGATTTGTACTTGAACGACTACGACGGCTACGTCAAGGCGATCAAGGACAAGTACCGCCCGCCGCAGCTTCCCGCCGAGCCGACGCCGCCGGAGACGCCGCAGGAGCCGGCCCCGCCGCAGATGCCCGTCCGCCCCAAGCCGCCCCGCTCGCCGGAGTACACCCAAACGCTCACCGAGATCAATGCCGACTTCCGCGCCCAAAAACACCACTACTTCGAGGCCACCAGCGTGCTGAACTGGGTGGCCATGGCCGGAGCGCTTTGCCTGGTGGGCGGCCTGGTGTACCTGATCATGTTCGACACGGCCAACGGCCGGCTGGTTTACTTCATGACGCTGGTGCTGAGTTTCGTGTTCCTGATCGGACCCTCGTTCCACTCGATCATGAGCGCGATCGTGGGGTTCCTGGAGGCGCCGGGGATTTACTAAGATCTCTTGCTGCAACCCCCGGCATGGCCGCCGGGGCTAAACAACTCGGCTGCGGCCGCAGGTTTCGTTGCTCGATGCTCTTACTGCCACTTGAGGTTGCTGGTCGCCGTGTATTCGTCGTAGGCCTGCTTCAACTGGTCCGGCGTCATTTGCGTCTTGTGGACCAGCACGCGGTAGGCGAGCGAAAACGGCTTGCCCGGCTCGAACGTCTTGGCCTTTACGCCCGGCCAGCCGACACACAGCGGGCCGTAGTGCCGGGTAAGCCACGTGGGCGGGTAGTCGGGATGCCCGGGGTGAACGAACACGGCCGCGCCGCTGAGCCCGTCGCCGGCGCCGAACTTGTCGGTCAGATCGGCCCAAGGCAGCGGCGTTTGCTTGAGATCCTCCTTGGAGCTGCCGCGGGGAGTGGTGACGATCGATTTGCTCGCATCTTTGACGGCCAGCCGGACTGTCAGTCCGCCGTAGCTCTTGCCGCCGGCGCCGCGGAGCGTGATCGGCCGCTCGACCGGGATCCAGGTGAAGTCGAGGTCGATCGCTCTGGTGTTACCCGACGCGCGGAACATCCGCATCCAAACGCGTTCGATCATCACCTTCTTTTCACCGATGAACCAACCGTTTTCGACGGCCAGCACGGCGGCCGCCGGCCCCGCCTGGCGGTAAATCCAGTCGACGAACTTCAGCGTGACCGCGTTGGAAGTCCACATGTCGTAGTTTTTCCCCTCCACGCCCACGTGCGGCCACGACCAGAAGATGCCGTGGTGATGGAAGTGGTCGCGGGGAAAATCGTCGGTCAAGACCTCGCCGTTGAGTCCCCACAGCGGATGGATGTAACATGCCCGCTCGCGGCGCGAGTCGCGCTTGGGCACGTTCTGTCCGATAACGGTTCCATAGTTGTAAACCATCACCGGCGTATCGCCGTCGAGAAACTTGACCGCCTTGCCGCCGATGTCTTCCAGGCGGCAGTTCGGCGTGCCGGCCGGCTTGGCCACCTGAAGCTGGAAACGCCGCTCTTTGGCAACACTTTTCCGCGCGGCAATACCGGCCACCAAAATCCCGCGGTCTTTTGCCGCCGTGCCGTCCGCCTTGATTGCCGAGATCACTTGCGCCGGGATGTCCGTCCCCGGCGTGTCTGATTCGACCAGCTTGCAGGAGAATCCCGGCTCGCGTTGCATCGAGTCGGGCAGCGGCACGGCCGCCTGCACCGCGGATCGGCAGGCGGGCACGGCCAGCACCGGCTGCTCGGCCGCCCGGGCAACCGCGAAAAGGCAGAAAACGGCGGTCGCGACGAGCAGCGCCGCAACGAAACGAAGGTGTGTCGAAGGCATGGTGGGACTCCGGGGAGGGGTCAAGGCAAAACAAATCGTTCTCGGCAAACCAGTGAATCCCTATTGTAATGCGCCCGCCACCGCCACTCAACAATCCTGCACAACACAAACTCAGTACGTCCGCACGTCGACGGCCGCACCGCTGCGCTGGGCCGAGAGGTAGGCGCTGTAGATCGTCGAGATTGCGTCGGCCGCCAGCAGACCGTTGCTCTGCGGCTCCTCGCCGCCGGTTACCGCCCGGTAAAACGCCTCCATCTCCTGCGGGTAACCGGTCGTCCAATCTTCGTCCGGCGTGGTGCAGGCCCAGCCTTGCTTGGTGCCGATCTTCTCGACGACGTAGATGTCCTTGAAGTTCTCATCGACGGGATTGTAGGTCTGCATGGTGGTGTTGGGATTGATATTGCAGATGGTGCGGTGGTTGTTGGCGCACACCTCGAGCCAGTTGTGGATCCCGCCGAGCACGATGTCGGAGGCGACCACGTCGGCAATCATCCCGTCGTCGAACTCGACGTGCATGATGGAGAAATCGTCGATGTCGTAGTAGGTGTCGCGGATGTGGCCCTCGCTGCGGAAGTTCTCCGACCGGGTAACGGCGTGAGTCCGCGCGGAGACGGCCTTGGGCCGGATCGGCTCGCCGTTGCGGGCATTGCCTTCCACTCGCTTCAGATAGAGCGCCGCGGTGAGCGGATGGCACCCCTTTCCGATCAGCACGCCGCCGCCGCAGCGGGCCGAATAGGCGTAGTCGACCGAGTGCGAGCCGCTGTGGGCCTCCTCGCCGTGCATCCAAAGGATCTGCCCGCCCGTCTTCTCCAGGATCTCCCGCTCCTTCTGAATCGACGGCGCGTAGACCCAGTTCTCGGCGTACAGCAGCCGGCCCTTATGCCCGGCCTCGGCCTCGAGAATTCGATCTATGCTGGCCAGCGCGGCGTCGAGGGCAATCTGCTTGTCGAAACGGTCCCAGTGAAAATCATCGCTGCCGTCGCCGAAATAGCCGGTCAAAGGTTTCTCGCAGACGACGAACTTGCCGCGCTCGAGCGCGGCAATCGAGACCGGCTCGTGGGCGTAAGGCGGCGTACAGCAGTGAACCACGTCGGCCTCGTCGATCAGTGGCTCCAACTGCTCGAAGAACCGGATGCCGCGCTGCCGGGCGTACGCCTTGCCGCCCTCGACGTCGATCGTGTGGACACCAATGACTTCGACGTTGGTGCCGTATACTTTTCTGAGGGCCTCGAAGTGGAACGTGGCCGAAAAGCCCGCTCCCACGATCCCCGTGCGAACCGTTTGCTTTTTCATGATTCCTGCATTCTGCCAGGTGAGAGTGACCACTCTACTCAACAGGGTTGCAATATATCCGGCGCAAGTGGCCAAAACAAGCCCGGAAAGCCCCTCCAGCGCACTCGGGCGTCCCGGCGCACCCTTTATTCAGATTAAACTCAATCGCCTCGCTGAATTTGGCCGGGAACCTCAGCCGCGTCGTGGCGGG
>Ga0180429_10004669_pt1 | contig 10924 bp, 6 predicted proteins | sample SS_ome_FD_132428 | JGI IMG/M metagenome (GOLD analysis project Ga0180429, IMG submission 132428) | Hypersaline lake sediment archaeal communities from the Salton Sea, California, USA - SS_1_S_1 metaG | ecosystem: Environmental > Aquatic > Non-marine Saline and Alkaline > Hypersaline > Sediment ... | reverse complement strand
GCTGCGTCTCCGGCGATTCTGATCAGGACGCCCATCCAATCTTTATTTAGTATCGCACATGGGGTGTTTATCCACAACCGGCAAGGCTGCGCGGCGGCCGGCACCGTCCCGGCGGCCCCGGCTAGAAACCCCCGGCCCCTCTCTCCCAAACGGAGAGAAGAGGCTTTCCGCAACAGAAACTACCGGGGCGCCTTGGGCTTATCGTCGGGCGCGGGTGCTTCGGCGGCGGGTTCCACATCGCCGGCGAGGCGATCCAACTCGGCCTGGGCCAGTTGGCTCAGTGGCGAGTCGGGCTGGGCGTCGTCTCGTGCGGTGCGGAACAAAACGATCGCATCGGCCGGCCGTTTCAGCCTGAGGTAGCGGTGACCGAACACATAGGCGACCTGCGCCCGCACCGAAGGATCCAGCGTGGGAGCCACTCCCGCCCAGCCGAGAAAATTCATCATCCCCTTCCAGGTCAAAGCGAGCTGAAAGAACTGCGGCTTGCCGACGCGGCCGGTCTCGACCACGGCGGCGTACGCCTCCTCGACGAGTTGCCAGAGCACGGCTTCCTGCTGTTCGGTCATCTCTCGCGGCATGGCGCCTTGGCGGAGAGCCTCGGCGAGGATCAGGAGCACGGGCCGCCGGGCGCATTGGGCGAAGGGGATTTCGCGAAAGGCGATCTGTTCGGCATATTGGCGGCCGCGCGGGTTGCGGAACGAGCCGCGAAGCACCGAAGTCATCACCTCCGCAGAGAGCAGGAAATCTCCGAGCGGGTTCTGTGCGACACTCATCATTGTTCGACTACCCGGCGCCGAAAACAGCCGGTTGGCCAGCTTTTCCGTCTTGCTGTGCGAGAGTTCATCGGCCAGCGAGGCGATCATAATTCGATTGAGGGTCTGAAAGCCCGAGGCCTGCTTGTTCCATTTCGCCCGCGCGCCGTCTTTCCAGGCCTGTTCGGCCCCGCCGGGATCACCGCGTCGCAGGCGCACGAAGCCGCGCAGCGCACAGGCCATGGCGTAATCCGGCCCGATCTGCTCCGGCTCGAGATCGGCAAACAGGGCCTCGATATTTTTTTCAGCCTGGTCGAGGCGTCCCAGCGCGGCCAGCACGCGAACCCGTTCCAGCGCCAGTTGCCCGTGCCCCTTCATCCCACCCTTGGACTCCCAATAGTTCAGTTCCCGAAGCGCATCTTCCGCCCGGTCGTGGATTCGCAGCAACCAGCAGTACTCGGTGATGTGACTGGCCGTCGAGGAGCCGAGGTGTTGTTTGCGGGCGTTGCGGAGTACTTCTTCGGCGAACTCCAGCGCTTTTTGTTCTTCTCCGGCGATGCGGTACGCACGAACCATTGTCCAGTACCCCCAGCCGAGTTTCCCGCCTTCGAGCTTGAAGAACCTGGCGATGGTCACTGCCCGCTCGCAATCCCGGACCAGATTCGCATTGGGACGGTAGACATCGAGGAATCGTCCTTCTCTTGTGTGTCCGAAGACTATCTGATCGCGCAGGTAGCTGGGGACCAGCGGCGCGATCTCGCCAATGTTATAGCGGACCGACAGGCTATGGAAGATGGCGTGCGCCTGGTCGAAGCGATTCTGCTGGACGCAGCGGAGCCAGATTTGGCAGGCGGCCAGGACGGGCCACCGCTTGCCCGGCTCGCCGGCCAGTTGTTCCAGGACCGCTTCGGCCTCCGTTTCCTGTTGCAGCGCCAGCAGGCAGACCGCCTCCTTGTAGCGGACCTCCTGGATCGTCTCTGTATCGACGATGGCGCGGGCCTGTTCTCGATAGGCGGCCAGGGCATCGGCGAACTGATCGGCCGCAAACAGGGTATCGCCGCGTTGCAGCGGGCTGGGTTTCTCGGGCTGTGTGCGCTGCGAGGCCCGAAGCTGCGAAACCCCGACCCCTTGCGGCCAGACGACGGCGAACACGCCGGCCGCCGTGCCGCCGAAAGCGAACGCATCCCAGAATTCCAGCGGCGCCAGCTTACCCACCGAAAACCGCAAATCGCCTTCCTCCTTGACCGCCGTCAGGCGGAGCGGCCCGGGCGGGACCCGGAATGCGGCAATCTGCTTGACGCATAGCTGGTTGTCTCCGCGGAGGACCTCGAGCACGAACTGGCCGCCGGGTTCTCGCGTCTCGGCGAACGTTTTCGGCTCGATCGTCTCGGATTTTCCGTCGGGCAGCAGGCGGTAATGCTGCGTATGAAACAAGAAGCGATAGCCCTCCGCAGCGCCTTGTTTCGTCCGCCGGCCGCCGGCCGCCTGTTGCGCCGCCCCCAGCACCACACCGAGTTGATCCGCCTGTTGCCAGGAGGCGTCGAAGACGGCCTCCATCCGCACCGCTCCGGCGCTGGAGGCGCGAGTGGCGATGATTGGCTCTGCGGCCGGGTGGTGATCGCTTTTGCGCACCAGCGCGTCCCCGTCGACGCCTACCGCGGCCGGGTCGAACGCAGAGGAAAGCTGCGAAAACGGCGTCGAGAACTCGAACAGCGGCTGCCAGGAATGCAGTCGGCGCTTCAGCGCGGCGCGCAAGGCCGCCGCCTTCTCGGCGTCGCGCTGCGCAAGCAGGTCGAGGGAGGCCCGAATGCGGGCGATATCGTCGGGTGACAGCGTGGCGCGGCCAAGTTGGGTCTCGACCGCCGCGGCGAACCGCTGGGCCAGCCGGGTGCGCCCGGTCGCTTCCTGTTGCGGCGCCACCAGCGCGAGTTGCCCCAGCGCAGCATCCATTTTGGCCAGGGCGTCGGGCGACCAGTCGCCGGCGTCGAATTCGGCCTCCAGCGAGGCCAGCAGCCCGGCAATCGCCCGCTCCCGTTGGCCTTGCACTACAAGGTATCCGCTCAGTGCCATTGCCATGACTGCCGCAGAGATCAGCGCGGAGAGCACGGGGCGTTTGGCCACGGTGCGGCACAGCCGGGCGGCGATGCTGCGGCGTCGGGCCTTGATCGGCTCGCCGGCATGGAACCGTTCCAGGTCCTCGGCCAGTTCGGCCGCCGAGGCGTATCGTTCGGCCGGGTCCTTGGCCATGGCCTTCAGGCAGACGGTCTCCAGGTCGCGGTGGATCGGACCGGCCAGTTTCCGCAGCGGCGTGGGCTCCTCGCTCTGCACCTTCAGCACGACCTCGCCCATGTTGCCCGAAAACGGCGGCTGACCGCACAACAACTCGTAGAGTATGGCCCCCAGCGCGTAGACGTCGGAGCGGGGGCCGATTTGCTCCTGTTGCCCGGCCGCCTGCTCGGGTGACATGTAGGCCGGCGTGCCGAGGATCTCGCCGGAGCGGGTCAACTGGCTGCCTTCCAGGGTCACCTCTTTGGCCAACCCGAAATCCATCAACACCGGCTGGCCGCTCTCGGCGTCGAGCATCACGTTCGAGGGCTTCAGGTCGCGGTGGATCACGCCTTGCTGGTGGGCGTAGGCCACCGCCCGAGCCAAAATCGCCACCATCTCGGCGCAGCGCCGGGCGGAGGGCTCTTCCTGGTTGGCCCACTCGCGCAGGGTCCGGCCGCGGATCAAGTCCATCACGATGTACGGCCGGTCCTCGACCTCGCCGACCTCGTGAATCGAGCAGATATTCGGATGCCGCAGTCGGGCGGCGGAGTGGGCCTCCTGGAGAAATCGCTTCCGCTTGCCGGCGCGACGAGAAAGCGGAAGCTTCACGGCCACCTTGCGGTCGATCAGCCGGTGCCGGGCCTCCAGCACCAGGCCCATCCCGCCACGCCCCAACAGACCCAACAACTCGTAGTTGGGGATCTCCGGAACCCCCTTCGGCAGAGCGCGGCCGCGGCCGGCGACGTGGTCTTGCGGCGGTCGATTACCCGGGTGCGTGTCACCCGCTCGGCCCGGGTGTGTTGCGTCTAGCGTGGAGCGATCGGCCGGCGCGGCGGCGGGCTGGGGCCCGGGGTCGCCGGCTGCCGCCTCATCGCCGTCCGGACGAAACTCGACGGTCACGGCCGTGGCGGTGCGATGGGCGTCGCCCAGCGGACACGCCGCGCCGCAGGCCGGGCAGGCCACCGAGCCGCCCTGCGGACGCTCCTCGAGCGAGAACCGCTCCCGGCAGTCGGGACACGTGATCAGCACGGGACACCTCCTGACGCCGCAGCCCCCTTTTCGCCAGGGCACCAACTCTATCTTCCTATTCTGCCCCAGGCTGCCAAGGGGTGCAACCACATATCGGCCGCTAATCCGGTTTTGTAAACCCCAGTAATTCCAAGAGACTACTGGCAACGGGGTTCATAATAGCCGGGCCGCAACGCCTGCCGGCGTGCGGTTGCCTGTCTTCGGTGTGTGGGGTAACATCATGGTCACAAACATCCTGCACGAGATCATCACCCCCCCCGGCTTACCTCCTTGTCTGTCCCGCTGACCGAAGCTCCCGGAATCCTGCGGCCGCTGCTGCGGCTGGCCTTGCCCGTGTTGCTCGAGCAACTGCTGGCCATCCTGGTATGGTTCTCCGATCGGCTACTGGTGGGTCATTACCTGGAGACGGAGCATCAGGCGGCGATCACGCTGATGGCTTACGTTCTGTGGCTGATGTACGGGCTGTTCTGCACGGTGGGGATCGGGGCCACGGCGATGGTCGCCCGGTTCGTCGGGGCCGGCGAAGAACAACTCGCCCGGAAAGTAACCAACCAGGCGTTCCTGGTCGGTACGGTGCTGGCGGTTGTGGTAACGCTGCTCGGTGCGGTGTTCGGCCAGCGGATCGTGCTGTTTCTGCAACTGCGAGGCGAGGCGGCCGAACTGGCCACGATCTACTTCAACTATATGCTGCCGGCCATCCCGCTGATGATGATCGAAGGCGTGGGCATCGCGTGCCTGCGCGGGGCCGGCGACATGGTGGCCGGGCTGATCATCATGGCCGTGGTAAACGTGGTCAACGTGGCCGTGAGTTGGACGCTGGTGCTGGGGCTCGGCCCGATGCCCAAACTCGGCTGGGAGGGCATCGCCATCGGCACGTTGTGCGGGTTCATCGTGGGCGGGCTGATGGTGCTGTTTCTGCTGGGGCGCGGCCGCTCGGGATTAAAGATCCAGCGGCGGTGGCTGATGCCCGACGTGAACCTCATTCGGCGGCTGCTGCGAACCGGCTTGCCCGGCGGCGCCGACATGCTCTCGATCATCGGCTGCCAACTGTGGTTCGTCTCGGTGATCAACCAGTTGGGTAACCTGGCCACGGCGGCCCACGGCGTGGCGATCTGCGTGGAATCGGTGGCGTTTTTGCCGGGCGCCGCATTCCAGATGGCGGCGGCCACGCTGGCCGGACAGTACCTTGGGGCGGGTGAATATCGCAAGGCCGGCCGCAGCGCATGGATGGCCTGCCTGCTCGGCGGCGGGATTATGGTGAGCGTGGGCGTTGTGCTCTTCTTCTATGCCGGCCGGCTGGCGCCGCTGTTCGTCAACGCCGAGCAAATCGAAGTCGCCCGGCTCGCCGCCCCGCTGCTTAGAACCATCTCGCTGGCCATGCCCGCACTGGCGCTGACGCTGATCCTCGGCGGCGCGCTGCGGGGCGCCGGCGATACCCGCTGGCCGCTGGCCTTTTCGCTGATCGGCCTGCTGGGAATCCGTATCCCCGGCGCGTACTGGCTGGCGTTCAACTCGGTGGCGATTCCCGGCACAGAGTGGATCGTCTCCGGCTGGGGGCTGGGAGTGATCGGCGCCTGGTACGCGATGGTTGCCGATCTGCACGTCCGCGCCGCGTTGATCGTCTACCGCATTACCCACGGCGGCTGGAAACGCATCGAGGTCTGAGCAATTGTCTGACGCGGGGAGCAGGGGCTAGGGATTGGGGGCTGGGGCTGCCACCTTTGGCCGCCGCCCGCACGGCGCTGGACTGAAAACTGTCCACTGACCACTGAGCACTGACAACTGACAACTAGTAACTGAAAACTGCCAAGCCTTCAGAGGATGAACTTGCTGAGGTCCTCGTCCTCGGAGATTTCGGCCAGCCGCTGCCGCACGTAGGCGGCGTTGATCTCCACGCGGCCGGCCTTCATGTCCGGCGCCTCGAAACTCAACTCTTCGAGCATCCGCTCCATGATGGTGTACAGTCGCCGGGCGCCGATGTTCTGCGTTGTCTGGTTCACCTGGTAGGCGAAGTCGGCCAGCGACTCGACGGCGTCCTCGGTGAAACTCAGCTTGACGCCTTCGGTCTCCAGCAACGCCTGGTACTGTTTCGTCAGCGCACCTTTCGGCTCGGTGAGAATGCGGACGAAATCGGCCTTGCCCAAATCGCTCAGCTCGACGCGAATCGGGAACCGTCCTTGCAGTTCGGGCATCAGGTCGCTGGGCTTGGCGCGATGAAACGCGCCGGCGGCAATGAACAAAATATGATCGGTCTTGACAAAGCCGTAGCGGGTTTGCACGGCGGTTCCCTCGACGATGGGCAGCAGGTCGCGCTGCACTCCCTCGCGCGAGACATCGGCCCCGTGCGCCTTCTCGCTGGCCACGACCTTGTCCATCTCGTCGACGAAGATCAGCCCGGTGTTCTCGGCCAGCTCGATCGCCGTGGCCTGGACCTTTTCGCGGTTGATAAGCGCGTCGCATTCTTGTTCGAAGAGGACCTTTCGGGCTTCGGCGACGTTCATTGCCCGCCGCGTCGTGCTCTTCGGCAGGATCTTCTCGAACATCCCCTGCAAGTCAACGTCCATCTGCTCCATACCCACCCCGGTGAACATCATCGGCACGGCCTTCTGCTCCAACTGCAGCTCGACGCTGCGATTGTCCATCTCGCCGGAGGCCAGCATGGCCCGCATCTTCTCCCGCGTCCGCTCGTAGCGTTCCGGCGAATCGGGGCTGTCGGCTGCGGCGTCGAAGGCTGCGGGGACGGGTACGAGCAAGTCGATCAGGCGATCTTCGACGCGGCGCCGGGCTTCGTCCTCCACCTTGATCCGCTCCTGCTCGTGGACCAGGCCGATGGCGTTCTCGACCAACTCGCGGACCATGCTTTCCACGTCGCGGCCGTAGTAGCCCACCTCGGTGTACTTGCTGGCCTCGACCTTGATGAACGGCGCGCCGGTCAGCTTGGCAAGTCGTCGCGCAATTTCAGTCTTGCCCACCCCGGTGGGGCCGATCATCATGATGTTCTTCGGCGCTACTTCCTGCCGCATCTCGCCGCAGAGCTGCTGGCGCCGCCAGCGGTTTCGGATGGCGATCGCCACCGCCCGCTTCGCGTCGTCCTGACCGACGATGTGCCGGTCCAGCTCCTCAACGATCTGTCGGGGTGTCAGGTCTCGCACGCCAATTCCTCCATCACGATGTTGGTGTTTGTGTAAACGTCGATCTCGGCGGCGATCTCCAGCGCGGTTCGGACGATCTCCGTTGCGCCCAGCTTGGAATGCGCCACCAGGGCCCTGGCGGCCGCCACCGCGTAGTTGCCACCCGATCCGATACCCAATACCCCGTCGGTCGGCTGGATCACGTCGCCGTTGCCGGTCACCAGCAGCGTGTGTTGGGCGTCGACCACGGCCAGCAGCGCCTCGAGCCGCCGCAAGACACGATCGGTCCGCCACTCCTTGGCCAGTTCGGTGGCGGCGCGGGGTACGTTTGCCGGGTAATCCTTCAGTTTGGCCTCGAATCGCTCCAGCAGCGCAAATGCGTCGGCGCTTGCGCCGGCAAAGCCGGTGATTACCTTGCCGTCCATCAATCGGCGAATCTTGTTCGAGTCGGCCTTCATCACCGAGTCGCCGACGGTCACCTGCCCGTCGCCGCCCATGGCGACGACCCCGCGGTGGCGAACGGCCAGAATCGTGGTCGAATGCGTCTTCATCGGCTTTCACGCGTGTTGAGTGACAGCGGGTTGAATTTGCGCAAAACGCCAATATGACGGAAATTCACCCGGAACGCTATCCCCAACTGCCAGTGATCCGTCGCGCGCTAATCGTCGGGTTCATTGCTTAGCAGGTCCGTTTGCGGCCCGTGGCCGACAGCGGACCAGAAAGGGCACATATTGCCGGCGATAAGATCCCGCAAGGTGCCCCGCTAAACCCACCCGTGCCACGCTTGCCACCCGTCGTGGGGGTCCATTGGCCGTTTGCGGCCCGGTTTACGCCCAATCGTCCCAGTTTTTGTGGAAAGAGGTTGCGTGGGAGGTTCGCGCAGATTAGTGTGGGTAGTTAGAGATTTCGTGATATCCGGGCGTTCACTTGATTGCGACCGCGACAACTCTTAAGTAGAATTAATGTTTGCCCGCGCGACGCGTTTGCGGTCGCAGGTGCCGTGTGCGCTGCGGATGGCCATAGAACACCGGGTTGTGGCATTTCAACCGCATTGGATCTTCATTTACTTGTGGAAACAGGAGGATGTCCGAAATGGGACGACGATTGGGAGTGAGTTTTGCGATCATGGTGGCGACACTGTTCATCGCAACCGACTCGGTTTGGGCGTGCAGAATGTTGGACGGTTTGTTCTGGCGATGCCGTGCCCGCCGCTGTTGTTGCTACTGCGTGCCGGTCTGCTGTGAACCGCTGCCGACTTGTTGTGGTCCGGCGGTTTGCGAACCGGTAACGTGCGGCCCGGCAGTCGAGGGCGAAGCGGCTGTGCCGGCGCCCGAGGCCCCCGAGGAAGCACCGGGCGAGGAACCGACCTTGGCACCCGTACCAGTTCCGGATGCAGAACCACCTGCCGAATCGCCCGCCGCAGAACCGCCTGCCGCAGAGCCGCCGGCTGAAGTTCCGGCCGAACCGCCTGCCGCAGAGCCGCCGGCTGAAGTTCCGGCAGAACCGCCGGCCGCAGAGCCGCCGGCTGAAGTCCCGGCAGAGCCGCCGGCTGAAGTCCCGGCCGAACCGCCGGCCGCAGAGCCGCCGGCTGAAGTTCCGGCAGAGCCACCGGCTGAACCGGCTGCCGATCCGTTTGGTCCCCCGGCTGCCGAGCCTGCCGCCGAACCGGCCGTTGAGCCTGCTGCCGAACCGGCCGCTGAGCCTGCTGCCGAACCGGCCGCTGAGCCTGCTGCCGAACCGGCCGCCGAACCGGCCGCCGAACCGGCTGCGGATCCGTTCGGCGCACCCCCGCCGGCCGACGACGATCCGTTCAGTTTCAAGCAATCGGACACGCTACGGATGTGGACCGACATGAGCGGCAAGTATAGTTTGGAGGCCAAGTTTGTCGGCGTGATCGACGGCAAGACGCTGCGGCTGCAAAAGGCCGACGGCCGCTACTACCGTGTCGCGCTGCAGAAGCTCTGTCTGGCCGATCAGGCGATCGTGCTTCGACACATCGAGTCGATCGCCGCGGTGCAGTAGATCGCCGCTGGATTACGGGGCATTTTGCCGACAGCCCAAGGCTCCGGCGCGGAGGGATTCTGCGCCGGGGCCTTTTTATTGAGGCACCTATACCATCTCTTCGGCAGCACTCATCCGGGCGGATGGAACGTTGCATTCTGCGACGGCTCGCTCCGCATGTTCAACTACGAAATCCACGACAAGATCCACCGCCGGTTGTGCAATTGCAAGGACCGGGAGCCGGTCGATGCCTCGAAGTTCTAACCGGGATTATTCATGTGTGACAAAAGTGGGGCAGGCATCTTGCCTGCCTTCTCATTTGGCAGGCTGGAAGCCTGCCCCACTTGGTGTGCGAATAATCCGGGCTAACTCGGCCTGCGCTCGCAACCAGGTGAGCGTGTGCGGGCCAGGATACCCGCCCCCAACGGGTTGTCCTTCTACAGCACCCGCGCACGGCGCGCGGAAGTCACGAGGCGAAAACCTAATCGTTAATTGTTTCTCGCCCATCCCCAGGCCTCTATTTCACTTATCATTACCTGAATCTCCTGTTGTTCCAGACAGCCTTGTTTCCTGCGCCCGGCCGGCGCAATCGTCACAGACGCGAGAATCTGCGATATTTCCAGAAGAATTTCCGATTTAGTCGTTGCTCGCGTTAAGACCGGCGGGACCGTTTTACGATGACTAGGCTGTGGAAGGGAAATAGGGAGAGTTCCCTTCCGCAGGTGCCATCTGTCGTTGCGGCGGGCATTGGGGTGACTGCCGCGACGAACGTGAGTGCCGAAAGCCGATCGGAGACAGGACTGCTTGGGTGCGTGCCTTGGCCGGAAAACGGGCGTCGCTTTCCCGTGACTTCTGGGTAGTCGATCTTGCCAGGGCCTTAGCAGCACACCGGCAGTCCTGTTTCCATGCGCGCTACGACGCGGTGGCGGCGGCTTCGGCCGGTTCGTTCCGCCGGCAGCGCAAGCGGCGCATCTCCTGCTCATCCTGCAGCCGCTCGGCCTGCCAGCAGTGAATCTGCTCGGCAATTGCCGCCTCCCGGTCGCGCAGTTGCTCTTCGCGAGCGACCAGCCGCTCGGCCTGTTGCTCGATGTCTTGCTGGCATTGTTCGGCCCACTGCTCGAGCTGGGCTTTGCGCTGGGCCAGCAGATCGTGTTGCTGGGCCATTTGGCTGCGCATCGCTTCGAGTTCCGCTTTCTGCTGGTCCAACTCACCCTGGGCGAGGTCGTAATGCTCGGCCAGTTTGGAGCGGATCCGCGCCAGCGAGCGGCTCAGCGCGGCCGGCGGTGCCCGGTCGGATAGCTGCGCCCTAAGCTCCTCGGTAGCCAGCCGGATTTCGAGCGTGTCGCGATGCCTCTGGCTTAGCTCGCCGCGGAGTTTCTCCAAGGCGGCGCGGCACTGGTCTACCTGCTCCGAGCGACGCTGCACGGCCCGACGCTGCTTCTCCAGTTCGGCCTGCGCCCCGCGCTGCTCGGCCGCCAGACGCTGTCGCTGCTGCCGGCCCTCTTCCTGGACCTCGCGTTGGGCCTGGCACAACTGCTCGTGCAGTTGTTGCGTTTGAGCTTGGGCCTCGTCGAGCCGGGCATCGGCCTCGTCGAGTTGCCGCTGTTTCGATTCCAGCGCCTCGGCCGCGCGGCGGACGACCTGTTCGCGGGCGAGCAGTTCGGGGCCGGGCTTGGCGGACTGCGGTTGGATTTTTTCGGCGCGGGCTTCCACCGCCCGCCGCCGCCGCTCCACTCCTGCAAG
>Ga0180429_10004668_pt1 | contig 10927 bp, 12 predicted proteins | sample SS_ome_FD_132428 | JGI IMG/M metagenome (GOLD analysis project Ga0180429, IMG submission 132428) | Hypersaline lake sediment archaeal communities from the Salton Sea, California, USA - SS_1_S_1 metaG | ecosystem: Environmental > Aquatic > Non-marine Saline and Alkaline > Hypersaline > Sediment ... | reverse complement strand
CTATCGTCACCCTCGACGGCCAGGACCCCGAGACCGGCCAGCGGAAGAAGATGGCAAGCGTGCTGGACTTTGCCTGCGGGTCGGGATCGCTGTTGCTGAACGTCCGCCACCGCGTGGTCAATGCCGGGGGCAGCGTCGGCATGATCTACGGCCAGGAGAAGAACATCACGACCTACAGCCTTTGCCGCATGAACATGCTGTTGCACGGGGTGAAGGATTCGGAGTTCGAGATATACCACGGCGATACGCTGACTAATGACTGGGACATGCTCCGTGAGCAAAACCCGGCGAAGAAGCCGACGTTCGACGCGGTAGTCGCCAATCCGCCATTCAGCTACCGCTGGGACCCGAACGAGGCCCTCGGCGAAGACATGCGGTTCAAGAACCACGGGCTGGCGCCGAAGAGCGCGGCCGACTTCGCCTTTCTGCTGCACGGGTTTCACTACCTCAAAGATGAGGGCGTGATGGCGATCATCCTGCCCCACGGCGTGCTGTTCCGTGGCGGCAAGGAGGCGGCGATCCGCAGGAAGCTGCTCGACGACGGGCACATCGACACGGTGATCGGCCTGCCGGCAAACCTGTTTTACTCCACGGGTATTCCCGTGTGCATCCTTGTACTCAAGAAGTGCAAGAAGCCGGATGACGTGCTGATCATCAACGCCAGCGCGGAAGGCAATTTCGAGAAGGGCAAGCGGCAGAACTATCTGAACCCCGAGCATATCCAGAAGATTATCGACACCTACCAGCACCGCAAGGAGGAAAAGCGATACGCCCGGCGGGTGACGATGGAAGAGATCGAAGAGAACGACTACAACCTGAACATCTCGCGGTACGTCAGCACAGCCGAGCCAGAGCCGCAGATCGACCTGTCTGCTACGCATAAGCAGTTGGTCGAGATCGAGAAGGAAATTTATGAATCAACGGCAAAGCACAACGAGTTTCTGAAAGAGCTCGGACTATCGCCATTGCCGACGCAGGCGACGCAGAACCGGAAGTAGCAGGATGGTTTGGTCCTGTGACGGAAGGCCTAACGAACACATGCACGCGGACAGCAAAAAGCGCCGCTCGTTCCTCGCTCTGCTTTTTGCTGCCGGTGATGTGCGCCGTTGGCCGGCGAAGGAGGGCATCGTGAGTAGCGAGTTGGATCACTTCGGTGACTCAATCATGAAGAACCTCAGGGATCGAGCTGTCAGCAAATTCCATCGACTGGCCAAGGGGCAGAGCAATGCTCCCAGTCTGCAGGCCCTTCAGTACGGCTTGTCCGGGTTCACCTCCGAAGGGAGCATTCCCAAATTTTTATTGAAGCGCGCACCGATCCTGTTCAGGCACTGGATAGAAGGAGGAAGCCCCCCGTGACCGCATTGGACCCCGCAACCCGACGCAAGAAGCTCCGCTACCTGGTGGCGAGACGAGCCAATCTGGAATTGGAATTTCTTCTCCGGGATTTCTGGAACCGGTGGGCCGACGCCATTTCCGACGAGGACTTGGACGAAGTGGAGCGGTTCCTTGCCATGGAAGACCTGGATCTGCTGGAAATCCTCCTCCGGCGGCGCCCCCTTCCCGCCGACATCCCCCGGGACCTTTTCGAGAGATACTTCTCAAAGTAGAAATTGACTCCCGTCCCCCTGAAGCTCTATGATGCGCTCGGACGAATCGAGCGGAAAGACCAACGACACGCGGCACGGGAAGGAGAAACAGTGGCCCGTACGGACGACTACGATCAAGCTTTTCAATTGGCGTCGCAACAGTTGCGACAAGCCAATCTCCATCGATTGGCCAAGCTGGCGGGAGCCTCCTCCATCGAGGCGACTTCCGACGGTATGGAGCTGAGCCTGCCTTTTCTGGGACGGCCCCACCTCGTGAGGGTGAATGAAAGGGTGGAGATACTTCGAGAGGAAACGGGCGAGGAAGCCACCATCCTGGAGCGGATTCTCGTCGCTCACTACCTGCTGGGAGGGGACGGGGAGCCGCCCTCGGGGAGGCTCATCACCTTTCGGGAAATTCCCGACGGCCATTTCTACGACGACGCCTTCCAGCGCCGGGCCCGCCAGCCCTTTCTTTCGGTTTTCGGCCGCGAGCCGGAGCGGTTTCGGACCTGCGCGGCCCGCATGGGAGGGCAGCCCGCGGCGCTCGGCGACGCGGCCATGAGGTTCCAGGTCTTCCCCCGCTTTTCCCTGCATCTGGTCCTTTGGGAAGGCGACGACGAATTCCCGCCGGAAGCCACCATCCTTTTCGACGACAACATTCACCATTACCTGGCCGCCGAAGACATCGCCGTGCTGAGCGGCATGGTGGTCTATCCCCTTCTCGGCATGGCCAGGGGGAAGACGGCCTGACATCCCTCTCCCCGCCCGGACGACTTTCCCATGTCCATGGACTATCCCGTTTACGAGGAAATGAAGCGAAGGAACTGCAGGAGAGGCATGCGGTTGTGGATGGCGGGGGACCGGCTGTACTACCTGGGCCTTTTGACCGCCGTCATGGGGACCCTCGCCTACCCGATCTTCCGCTTCGGCCAAGGGGACGGATTCTTGAGGACTTCTCTGGCCATGGGGGGAATCTTCCTGTTCGGGACGGCTGTATTCTTTGGGGGAGCCCGTCTGAAAAAGGCGAGCCATGAAGAAGCTCGAAAGGCGGGGATCGACCCCGACCGATGCGTTTGATCCGCAAGCCAAGGAAGAAAGGAATCCAAATTGAAGATCGCGGTGAGCGGCAAAGGGGGCGTGGGCAAGACCACGCTGAGCGCGTTTCTGGCCCGATGGTTCGCAGGGCAGGGCAAAAGTGTTCTGGCCATCGATGCGGACCCGGACGCCAACATGGGGCACGCCCTGGGAGTGGAGGGGGCGTCGGACATCGTCCCCATCTCCGGGATGAAGCAATTGGTGGCCGAGCGCACGGAGTCCACCCCGGGCAGCTTCGGGGGCTTTTTCAAAATGAACCCCAAAGTGGACGACCTTCCCGAAAAGGTGGCCGTGCCCTGCGGCGACGGCGTCCGGTTGATGGTCATGGGAGGAGTCAAGAAGGGGGGCATGGGGTGCGTGTGCCCCGAAAGCGTGCTCCTCAAGAACCTGGTGCAGCACTTGGTGCTTCGCCGCGACGAAGTGGTGGTCATGGACATGGAGGCGGGCATCGAGCACCTGGGGCGGGCCACGTCCCGGGCCGTGGACTGCCTCGTCATCGTGGTGGAGCCCGGTCGGCGCAGCATGGCCACGGCCCGGAGAATCCGGGAGCTGGCCGGCGACATCGGCCTCACTCGCATCGCCCTGGTGGGCAACAAGGTCCGGGGCGACGAGGACCGGGATTTTCTCCGCGAGCACCTTTCGGATTTCGAGATTCTGGGGTTCGTGCCCTACGACCCTCGAATCATCGAAGCGGACATCCGGGGAGGGTTCCCCGAAGTCGTTTCCGAAGAAAGCCGGCGGAGCCTGGAGGCCATCGCCCTGGCCCTGGCCCCCCAACCCTGATTTCAGAGGAACCGGTTCATGATCGACGTTCAAAGCCAACTGGACCACCGCAACATCAACATCGACAAAGTGGGAGTGAAGGACATCCGCTACCCTCTCACGGTCATGGACAAGAACAACGGCTTCCAGCACACCGTCGCTTCCATCAACATGTACGTGAACGTGCCCCGTCGCTTCAAGGGCACGCACATGAGCCGGTTCATCGAGATCATCAACGAGTTCCACGGCAAGCTGGACATCCGGGAATTTTCGGCCATCCTGGAAGCCATGCAGGAAAGACTGCAAGCCAAGTCCGCTCACCTGGAGATCGCCTTTCCCTATTTCATTCGCAAGGCTTCTCCCGTGACCGGCACTGCGGGCCTCATGGAATACGGCTGCCGGGTGAAGGGCTCTCTGGACGAGCAGCGAGGCTACGATCTCGTGGTGGAAGTGAACGTGCCCATCACCACCGTCTGCCCCTGCTCGCGGGAGATCAGCGACCACGGGGCCCACAACCAGCGAGGGATGGTGAGGCTGGCCGTGCGGTTCAAGAAGTTCATCTGGTTCGAAGACCTGGTGAGCACGGTGGAAAAGGCTGCGTCCTGCGAAGTCTATTCGGTGCTCAAGCGTCCCGACGAAAAGTACGTCACGGAAAAGGCCTACGAAAACCCCAAGTTCGTGGAAGATGTCGTGCGCGATATCGCCTTCGGGCTGAAAGGGGACCCCAACGTCCTTTGGTTCCGGGTGGACGTGGAGAATTTCGAGTCCATCCACAACCACAGCGCCTACGCCTGCATCGAGCGCTTCCAGTAGGGGGTCACTGAGCCAATGTCGATAAATATACGGATTCCCCCTCTTTTCGAGGAAATCCAACAAGCCATGGGGAGCCCGGGCTTCTATCCCCACGAAGTCTTCAACCTGGAGCGGAGGGACACCCACATCTCTTCCGTCTTTCTCACGGGACGGTGGGTTTACAAGCTCAAAAAGCCCCTGGATTTCGGTTTCCTGGACTTCGGCTCCCTGGAAGCCCGACATCGCTTCTGCCAATGCGAAGTGTCCCTCAATCGTCGCCTCAGCCAAGGCGTTTACGAGGACGTGGTGGCCATTCGCCAAACCGAGGACGGGGGGCTCAACCTGGAAGGCCGGGGGAAAACGGTGGAATACGCCGTCAAGATGCGCCAATTGCCCGACGACGCCGGCCTCGACCGCCTTTTGGCCCGCAATCGGACGACTTCCGAAGACATGAGGAAACTGGGACGAACCTTGGCGGCTTTCTACGAAACGGCCCAGCGAGGTCCCGACATCGACCGGTACGGCTCCCGGGAAGCCATTTCCTTCAACGTGGAAGAGAATTTCCGCCAACTGGAGCCTTTCGTGGATCGTTTTCCGGACAGGGAAAAGTGGGATCTCCTGTGTCAGGTGAGCCGTCACTTTCTGGAGCATCATCCCGCCTTGTTTCAAAGGCGGGTGGACGAGGGGCGCATTCGGGACGGTCACGGCGATCTTCGCGCCGAGCACGTCTATTTTCAGGACGGAATTCAGATCATCGACTGCATCGAGTTCAACGACCGTTTCCGCTACGGGGACGTCGCCCTGGACTTGGCCTTTCTCCACTCGGACATGGAGCACCAGGGACACGGAGAATCGAGTCGCGCCGTGCTGGCCGCCTACGCGGAGGGGGCCGGCGACCCCGGGCTGTACGCGGTTCTGGACTTTTACGCCGCCTACCGCGCCGTGGTGCGCCTCAAAGTGGCCTGTTTCCGCTCCGAAGAAACGGAAGGGGAAGAAAAGAGCCGCTGCCTGGAAAAGGCCCGCACCTATCTGGATCAGGCCTACCGGTACGCCGTGCAGTTCGGGCTTCCCACCCTGTGGGTTTTCTGCGGCCTGCCGGCTTCGGGCAAGTCCACCCTGGCGGAGGCCACCGCCGACGCGCTTTCCTTGTCCGTTTTCGAATCCGACCGGGTCCGCAAGGAAGAACCCAAGGAGGGCGCCCCTCAAGTATCCCCCTTCGGCGAGGGTCCCTACCGGGAAGCCATGCGCCACCGGGTTTACGCCCGGTTGCTGGCCCGCGCCCAGGACCAGCTCAAATCCGGTCGCTCCGTCGTCCTGGACGCCACCTTTTCCCGACGCAAATGGAGGGAGGACGCCCGGCAGTTGGCCCGCGACGTGGATGCCAACCTGGTGTTCGTGGAATGCGCCTGTGCCGAATCCACGCTGCGGTCGCGCATGGAAGCGAGAGAAAAGGAGCCCGGCCTTTCCGACGCCCGTCTCCGGCACCTGCCCCGGATGATAGCGGCCTTCGAGCCCCCCGTGGAATGCACCCCCTCGACCCTTGTGCGCGTTTCCACCGACCGATCTCCCCGGGAAGCCCTGGGAGAGCTTCTCGCGGAAAGCTACGCGCGTCGGAGCGAGCAAGTGATGGAGAGGATCGGAAAAACTTGAGCATCGAGCTTCAAAGCTCGATGCGCTCGGGAAATCTCGGAGCCAAGACCGACGCCGGCAGATGGCCTCGAAGATCGAAAAAACGGAGACTCCCTTCCCGGCAGGTCCGGACTTCTTCGACTCCGGCTTGAAAGCGGATTCGCCGCCAATTCAAAGCCTATCCTTTTTCCCCCGCTTCCGGCGCGATCTCCAGCCACGGAAGAAGCCGCGCCCAAAGGGCGTCCCGTCCTTCCCCTTTGGTGGCGGAAAAAAGCACGACGAAAGAGGGATCGACGCCCAGGGCCGCAGCCGTCTCCTTGCGGGCCCGGTCCTCCTGGCTGCGCTTGAGCTTGTCCTTCTTGGTGGAAACGGGAATGACGGGAATCCCGTGCGAGACGAGCCAATTCCAGAGCTTGAGATCGTCGGCGGTGGGAGGGCGTCGAGCGTCCATGATCTGCACCACGCCCTTCAAAGTCCGCCGGCTCTCCATGTACGTTTCCACCATGGGCCCCCATTGGGCCCGCACGGACTCGGGAACCTTGGCGAACCCGTATCCCGGCAGGTCCACGAAGCGGAAAGCGTTATTGATGGCGAAGAAGTTGAGGGTCTGGGTACGCCCCGGCGTTCGACTCGTGCGCACCAGCTTTTTTCTCTGAAGCAAACCGTTGATGAGGGAGGATTTGCCCACGTTGGATCGCCCGGCGAAAGCCGCCTCGGGGAAATCCTCGGGAGGGTACTGGGCGGGCTTCACCGCCGACTTGACGAATTCCGCCGAGCGGATGACGGGTGGCTTTAGAAGATCCGCTTTCGAGGAGGAGGCTTCGGTCGTCATTTCCCTTTACTTTCCCAAAGAACGGTTTCCAAGTGGTGCGTCAAGAAAGCTCGTTCGCGTCGAGTCGTCGCTCCGGCATGCCTTCGGCCGGAACGACGGAAGTCGCGGATGCGTCGAGAAGCTTCGTTGGCGGACCACTTACGATAGCGGCGAATGGCCGGCGTCTCCGGTCTCGCCCCTCGCCCCTTGTCACTCTTCACTGATTTTATTCGGACGGGTCTCCACCCGAGCCGCGAGATCGGCGCTCGCCGTGCAGATAGTCTTTGAGGCGCCGCAGCCCTTCGGCGATGTTCTCCAACGAGTTGGCGTAGGAAAAGCGCACGTAGCCCTGGCCGTTGCGGCCGAAATCCACTCCCGGCGTGATCCCCACCCGCGCCTTTTCCAAGACTTCGAAGGCGAAAGCGTAGGAATCGTCCGTGAAGGGGCGAGCGTTGGCGAAAACGTAGAACGCTCCCGTAGGCTCCACGGTTATGCCGAAACCGATCTCCCGAAGCCCGTCGACGATGAACCGGCGCCGCTCGTCGTAAGTGCGCCGCATCCTTTCCACGTCCTCCTTCACGCGCGGGTCCGCGAGGGCCGCCACTCCCGCCCGTTGCACGGCCGCATTGGCGGAAATGAAGAAGTTCTGCATCATCTTCTGCACGGGCCTCGTCAAGTCCTCGGGAACGATCAGATATCCCAATCGCCAGCCCGTCATGGCGTACAATTTGGAAAAGCCGTTGAGCACGATGCAACGGTCCGTGAATTCCAGCATGGAGCGGGCCTGTCCTTGGTACACCAATCCGTGATAGATTTCGTCGCTCAACACCCACGGGCCCATTCGAGCGATCTCCGCCATGCGCTCGGCTTCCAGAAGATTTCCCGTGGGATTGGCCGGCGAGTTGACGAAAATGGCCCGGGTATCCGGCGTCAGGACCTTGCGGATGGCTTCGGGCCGATACTGGAACCCGTCCGCCTCGTCCACCCGCACCATCACGGGCTCTCCCCCGAGGTAGCGGATGAAATTGGGGTAGCACGCATAGTGGGGGTCCGAAAGGACCACTTTCTCCCCGCGCTCCATGATGGTGCTCAGCGCCACCAGAAACCCGGGAGACGTGCCGGAAGTGACGATCACGCGGTTCGGCTCCAACCCCTTCACGCCGTAGGCTTCGGCGTAGTGCTCGCAAACGGCTTCCCTCAAAGCGGGAATCCCCAGGCTGTGGGTGTAGTGGGTCTCTCCCCTGCGAAGGGCTTCGATGGCCGCTTCCTTGATGATTTCGGGGGTGTCGAAATCGGGCTCCCCGACCTCCAGATGGATCACCGACTCGCCGGCCCGCTCCATCTCCTGGGCCTTCTCCAGGACATCCATGACGATGAACGGATTGATGTCGCAGACTCTCTTGCAGATCATGAAGCCTCCTAATATCCGTATTCGTAGGGGGATTCGAAGGGATTGTCGTAAGGCGAGGGAAACGGATACCCGTAGGCGGGCTCGGGGGGAGGCATGCGCGCCTGCTCGATTTTCTGAAGATACTCCCGGGCGGCGCGGGCCAAGTTGGTGCGCGGCTTGATCAGCACCACCTGGCTCAAGGCATCGTAAGCCCTGTCCTGGTCTCCCGTCAAAAAGCACAACCGCCCGTAGTGGAACTGGGCTTCGGCATTGTTGGAATCGTAATAGACCGCTTCGCCGTAGGCGTTCCGAGCCTCGTCTCGACGTCCCATGGATTCCAAGACGCGCCCCATGCGATAGTAGGCCATCGGATAGGAGGCTTCCAAGCGCAAAGCCTCGCGGTATTGGGCCAGGGCCTTTTCGTTGTCCCCGCACTTTTCGTAAAGCCGCCCCAGGTTGAACAGCGCATAGTGAGGGGTGTCGTAAAAGGGGTTGCTCAAAGCCTTCTCGAAAGCCCCGCGAGCTTCGGAAACGTTGCCCTTGCGGGCATGGAGCACTCCCATGGCGTTGTACACTTCCGAATAGTCCCGGTCCAGCTCCACGGCGATGCGGAAATGCTCCAGGGCCTTGTCCTCGAGGCCCCGGGCGGAGTAGGCCAGCCCAAAGTAGTAATGGGTCTCGGGGTCCGTCTTGTCCTTTTCCAGGGCCATGGACAGGATCTTCAGGGCCCGGCCCGCCTCGCCGGCCCCCAGGAGCTTGGAGCCCATATCCCGGATTTCCTTGGCCGAATAGTCGTCGGGAAACTCCTTGGGCTTCGGGGCCGAAGAGCAGCCGAGAAAAAGCGCCATCGCCACAAAGCCCGACACCCGAGCCAATCGTCTTCGGAGGCCCATATTCACCTCGCCGAATGCGGAATGTAGAATGCGGAAGGGGCGAAAGCTGCGTCGCCATTCATCCCTGTCTTTTCACTTCATCCTTCCGCATCCATCCTTCCGCATTTCAAATCAGATCACCTTGTTGAGGGAATATTCGATGATGCCCTCGGCCCCCCGTTTGATCAATCGAGGGATGAGCTCGCGAACAAGCTTCTTGGACACCACCGTTTCCACGGAGAGCCAGTCGCCGTTGTACAAATGGGCCACGGTGGGAGCGTTGAGACTGGGAAGGAGCTCGATGACGGAGGTCAGCTTCTCTTCGGACACGTTGAGCTTGAGGCATACCAGCTCTTCGGCCCGCAGTGCCCCCTGAAGCAGCAGGGAGATGTGCTCGATCTTCTCGCGCTTCCAGGGATCCTCCCAGGCCTGCCGGTTGGCGACGAGCTGGGTGTTGGACTGCATCAGCTCCTTGACGATGCGCAAACCGTTGGCCCGCATGGTGGCCCCCGTTTCCGTAACCTCCACGATGGCGTCGCAAAGCCCCGAAATGACCTTGGCCTCCGTGGCCCCCCAGGAAAACTCCACCTTCACGTCCACGCCGGCGGACTCGAAATACCGCTTGGTGAAGTTCACCAGCTCCGTGGCGATCTTCTTCCCTCGAAGATCCTTTTCTTCGCGGACCGGAGAATCCATGGGAACGGCGAGCACCCACCGGGCCGGCCTTTGGCTCGCCTTGGAATACACCAGGTCCGCCACCACGCGAACGTCGGATTCGTTTTCCATGATCCAGTCCCGCCCCGTAAGCCCCACGTCGAAGGTGGCGTTTTCCACGTACCTTGACATTTCCTGGGCGCGACAAATGGCGCAACGGATTTCGGGATCGTTGATCTCGGGAAAATAGTTTCGGCTGGAAAGAGAAATGCGCCAGCCCGACTGGCGAAAGAGATTGATGGTGGACTCCTGCAAGCTCCCCTTGGGAATGCCCAATACAAGCTGTTTCACGCCTTGTAAACCTCCTCGGGATCGAACACCCGCTCCTCGACGACCTCCAAGCCGCCGTCCGCGTATCTTCTGAAAAAGCAGCTCTCGTACCCCTTATGACAGGCCGCGCCCCCCAGTTGCTCCACCCGGAGCAAAACGGTGTCCAGATCGCAATCCAACAGCACTTCGCGAACTTTCTGGACGTGTCCCGAAGTCTCCCCCTTGAGCCACAGCTTCCCCCTGGAACGGCTCCAGTAGTGGGCTTTGCGGGTTTCCACCGTACGGTCCCAGGCTTCCTCGTTCATGTAGGCCAGCATGAGCACCTTTCCCGACCGCGCGTCCTGGGCGATGGCCGGAAGCAAGCCGTCTCCTTTGCTAAAATCCGGTTTCAACGTCAACACCGACCTCCTCGCAAGCATTCCATTGGTTTCGCCAAAGAAAGCACAAAGGACACGGAGGATACCCAAGGGCCAAGGGCTTCGTCAATGGAATTCGGTCTGCCCCCCTCTTGTCAAACACTTAACCCAACATTCTCCACCAAGCCTCCCTTTCGCAAAGAGGGATTCAGGGAGAATTTTTCCACGGATAAAGAAGCTCGGAAGCTCGTGATCGCTTGGAGGTCGGTTGCATCGGGTACACTGGCGAAGCGATCGTCGAGGGAAGCGACGGCGGTCACCGTCAATAGCGATGACAACTGGACCGAATCGTTATATGGCGGCGTCTTTTTCCTTTTCGTATGGCATGGTCGAGCCACTTACGACGCTCGCTCCTCCCTTCTTCGAGCCGCCAGCTGCCCGCAAGCCGCCCCGATCTCCGCCCCCCGGCTCTTGCGAATGGTTGCCGTGAGACGGGCCGCTTTCAAAATCTCCTGAAACTCCAGGACCCTCTTTTCGGGCGGAGGGGGGAAGGCCGAATCGGGCCCCCCGTTGGACGGGATGAGATTCACCTTGGAGGGAATGGAGTGCAGGAGCTTCGCCAAGCGCCGGGCATGGCGGGGATCGTCGTT
>Ga0180429_10004666_pt1 | contig 10930 bp, 6 predicted proteins | sample SS_ome_FD_132428 | JGI IMG/M metagenome (GOLD analysis project Ga0180429, IMG submission 132428) | Hypersaline lake sediment archaeal communities from the Salton Sea, California, USA - SS_1_S_1 metaG | ecosystem: Environmental > Aquatic > Non-marine Saline and Alkaline > Hypersaline > Sediment ... | reverse complement strand
TAGTAGAGGGCGGTCATCGTCGACGCCGCCTTGTGCGCGCTCACCGGCACCTGCCTCAACCCGGCCGATTTCATTGCGTCCTTGAAAAGGGCGCTCAACCTCTTGTGCCGCGCAAAACGCGCGTCCAGCCCCTCTTCGAGGATCTGCCCCAGGCTCGTGTCGAGGGCACAGATCAGGTTGACGGGCGGCGTGCCGAAGTAACTCGGCTGCCGCGCCTCGTAGGCTTTCATGATGGGAAGCCACTCGGTCCAGTCGGCATAGTAGTTGCCCGGCCTGGTCTTGCGTTTCTCAAAGGCCTCCATCGCCCGCGGGCCGGCCATGACGATGGCGAGACCGGGCGGCACGCCGAGCGCTTTCTGGGACGCCGTGAGCGCCACGTCGATCCCCCACTCCTCCTGGCGCATCTCCTCGCCGCCCACCGAACAGACACCGTCGACGATCACGAGCGCCCCGTGCCGGCGGCCGAGCGCGCAGAGCGCTTTCACGTCGGCGGCGACAGCGGTTGACGTGTCCACATGGGTGATCGTCATCACGTGAAAGCGCCCCTGGTTCAGTGCGGCCTCCACCTCTTCGATGGCGGGCGCATCGCCGATCGCCGGGGCGCGCACGTGGGTGACCTCCGCGCCGTAGCGTTCGAGAAGAGCCCCGTAGCGGTCGCCGAAGTAGCCCGTGTTGACCACCAGCGCCTTCTGTCCCGACTCGATGAGGTTGGCGGCGGCCATATCCATGGCGAGCGTGCCCGATCCGGCGAGCACGAAGGGCTGTCCGCCGGGAGAGGCAAAAACCTCGCGCAGCCGCTCCAGCACCCGGCCGAAGAGATCGACGAAATCTGGCGCCACATGGCTCGTCGTCGCCTTCCCCATGGCGTGCAAGACCTGGGGAGTAAACTCGATCGGGCCGGGAATCATGAGCAGTTTTCGTTGTGTCATTTGAGAATCTCTCCTTCGACCAGAATGGTGCGCACCAGGGCGCGGTCGGCGTCAGCGAGGTCCTGAAGCGGAGGGCGGCACGGCCCCCCGTAGTAACCGAGAAGATCGAGGGCCGCCTTGAGCCCCGGAATTCCGAAGCGCGCCGTGATCGCCGCATCGACGGGAAGGAGCCGGCGTTGCAGCGCGGCCGCCCCCGCCCAATCGGCTTGCTTGAAAAGCCGCTCGATTTCGAGCACCTCTGCCGGTGCCACGTTGGCGAGGGCGACGATGCCGCCCCGCGCACCCAGGCCGAGAGCGGCGAAGAAAAAACTCGCCGTTCCCGCGAGTACCTGAAAATCAGGGTCCGCCCGCCGCACCACATCGCCGAGCTTGCCGATGTTGCCGCTCGAGTCCTTGACGCCGATAATGTTTCGGCCCGCGCCAAGCCGCGCGATCGTGGCAGCATCGAGGTCGATCCCCGTGAACTTGGGAACGTTGTACACGATGATCGGAATGGGCGACGCGCCCGCAATGGATTCGTAATGGGCCACAAGCGCCTGCGGCGTCATCCTCGATGCGTAGAAGGAAGGGGTGATCACCAGTGCCGCGTCGGCGCCGGCGTCGGCCGCACTGCGCGTCAGCGCGATCGTCTCCCCCGTCGACTCGCACCCGGTGCCGGCGATGAAGAGCTTTTCCTCGGGGATCGCCGCGCGGGCGGCGCGAAAGAGGGCGGTTTTTTCTTCCCCAGCGAGATAGGCCGCCTCGCCGTTCGATCCGAGGATCACGTAACCGGCCAGTGCCTGATCGTTCCAGCGGGCGATATTCGTTGCGAGCTCATCATGGGCCACACGGCCCGATCGATCAAAGGGTGTGGGCAGAGGCGGAAAAACTCCGCTCAGCGAGAGTGGTTGTCTTTTCATCCCCTGATTATCGATGCACCGGCGGCGGGGATCAAATGATTCTCCTCGCCGGGGGGAAACGAAAAAAGCCCCCCGACCCGGCGGCCGGGAGGCTTTGAGGATTACAGAAGCAGGTCTAAGGCTCAATCTCGATAAAAATGGGATTCGACACGTAGTCGAAGCTTCCCGACATGGTGAAGGCAAAATTGAGAGTCTGCCCCACGTAGGACGCCAGACCGGGGCCATTGAGAACGAGGCCCGCCGTGGCCGCGCCGCTGCCGTCGAGGCTTCCGAAGAAGTTCACGAAGGCGGGCGACGTCATGTGGCCCAGAATATAGTCGGACACCCAGTCCCTGTTGAGAGGAATGACGCCGCCGCCGGGCAGGGTGGTTCCGGGGTAGACGCCGCTCATCGAACCGGCGATGAAATAGTTGCGCGCCCCGTAAGCGGCTCCCGCGTCGAGACTGAATGCGATGTCGCACCCCGTCGTGGTCGAGACCGAATAGGCGTCGGCATAGAGGCTCGGCTCGGAGGCGATGAGCTCGATCCTGAAATCGTCGACGCCGGCTTCGACGATGTCGTCGTTGGGCTGGTCCTGGGCACAGAAGCGTACCTTGACCTGGGCGGTGGGCGTGACGAAATCGCTCACCACAAAAGAAATCTCCGTCCAGTTTCCGAGCGACGTGTAGGAGGAATAGACGTTGGTCCACGTCGTCCCATTGTCGTTGGAGACATCGATCTCGTAGGGATCGTTCCCGTCGCGCGAGTAGTACCAGTTGTAGGCGCTGATCCGCGCGTCGCCCGCCGAGAGGTCGATCGTGGGCGAGATCAGGCGCGTCGGTCCGCCGTCGATGTCATAGTCGGAATAACTCCCACCCGCGGGACCGTTTGCGGTGACAAAGCAGAAGGTGCCCGTCCCGTTGGGATTGTCTTCGAGGGGGGCGACCTGATCGCCCGAGGTGTAGTTGGGCACGCACCGCTCCCAGGCGCCGGTGGTGAGGTTGACGTTTTCCACGACCCATCCTAGATCCGATTCGCAGTCGTCGTGGAGCACGGTGTAGGCGATTCCCACATCGAAGGAGTAGACCTCACCCGGCGCGCCGGCGGGCGCGTGGACCGTCGTCCCGCCGCTGCCCAGAGCGCTAAAGTAGAACTCCGGCTCATCGCCCGGAAGAGGCGCGGGGAGCGTGGCTCCGTAGAGGTCGTTGCCGAGCGGCGTGAGCACCACATCGGTGTAGCCGCCCGAGGGATCGTAGCGATAGTGGAGAGTGCCCGTCCCCGGCACATACACCTCGTAGCCGTCGGTGATCTCGATGACCACGGGGATCTCGGCGCCCGGAGGCACGAGCCCTTCGGGTCTCCCCTCGGGGAATCCGATGGTGAGCGGCGTCTCTTCGAGGGTGATCGCCTTGATGCAGAAGTTGGCCGTGTCATTGAAATTGTAAAGGTCTTCCCAGACCACGCCGCTCTTGTAAAAACTCTCACCCGGGTTGGACGCCGATTCGACGATGACCCGTGCCGACGAACCGAGGAGCACGGGCACGTCGGAGGTGCAGTCGTAGGCGTGGCCGCCGTCGGAGAGCTCGACGTAGACATAGATATCGTCGCCGCCCACAAAGGAGAGAGGCGTGTCGAGATCGACCGTATGGAATCCCCTGTAATCGAAGGCGCCCGTCTGGCTCACGAGCTCGCCCTGCAGCGCACCTCCGACGAAGTCGTCATAGATCTTCACGGTGTAGGTCACGGCGTCGGCCGCGGTGCAGAAGCTCACGGCGACGAGCGATTCGAATCCAGTGCTTCCGCCGTCGAGCACGAAGGCGTTGAACGCCTCGGAAGCGTCTTCCTTGGTGTCGCGCCACCCGTGGTAGTCGTGATAGTAAAAGTTGTCATAGGCGAGCGGTTCGGCCCCATGAAGGGAGACGGCGCCCATGAAGGGCTCCTGGCCGGCCCACTTGTCATAGTAGGAGATCCAGAAGTATCCCGAATAGCCCCAGCTCGACCCCCAACTGTTCTTGCAGAGCCACGCGCCCGGATTGGGAGCCTGGGTGACCCTGTTGTCGTCCCATCCGATGATCGCCACGGCGTGATTCGGCAGGTTGCCTGAGCTCGGCGGCTGATAGTGTTCGTACTCGCCGTTGATGTAGGAGGAGCTCGAACAGAGGCAGGTGCCGATCACCCCCTCGCTCATGATCTTCTCCTTGATCGTGTCGATGTTGGAGAGATCTGTTTCGGCGACGAACCACTCGATGTGGCGCACATAAAAATAGTGGTAGCTCGGATCGGAGCGGAGCGGCGGCGTGTTGTAAGACTGGCCGTCCACATCGCGCACGGCGCCCTCGCCGCGTGCGAGGTAGGCGGCCGAAACGAGGTAGTCGCCGCCCTGATGCACGGTGAGCCCGCCGCCGGTGGGCGGATTGGTGTCGTCGTTGTTGTGCTCGTTGAAACCGTTCCACCAGTCGAGGTGATACTCGGCGAGGGCCGGCTCGCCCGTTTCGCCCGACGAGGCCCAGAGCCCGGTCATGAGAAGGTTGCCCTCGATCGACGCCATGACCCCATGGGTCCAGCAGGTGCCGCCCGACTGGCTCTTGACGGAAGTGACGTAGTTTTGTCCGTTCACGTCGCGCAGATCGAACGAGATCGGCGGCGCGTCGGACTGCGCGCCGGCCCACGAACCTGTGAGCATGGCGGCAACTAAGGACAGGGTCAGCATTATCCGGATCGCTTTCATGACAGATCTCCCTTCCATACGTTTTGGAGTGGGTACCGATTCCTTACCTGGGCTCAAATTATTATATCCAGCAAACTCGAGTCGATTCGACATTTTTCCGATTCGCCGGCTATGGTTCGATCGAAACAAAGACCGGGTTCGACGCAAAGTCGAATGAGTCGGTCAGGGCAAAAGCGAGGGTAATCGACTTCCCGATGTAGGGAGCCAGACCTGGTCCGAGGACGCTGAATCCGGGCAGCGCCTCGCCGTCGGCGTCGAGGGTGCCCTGGAAATCGCGCAGCGCGGGCGCGCCTGGATTGTTGAAGGTCCACGAGGCGAGCCAGTCCCAGGTGACGGGCAGGACCACGCCGCCGGGCAGGGTGGTTCCCGGCTCGGCCCCCTTGAGGCCGGCCACAACCGCATAGGGACGATAGGCGTTGGCCGCGGTCCCGTCGATGAAGAGGCCGACATCGGCGCCCGCCGCGGAGGACAGACTGTAGGCGTCGGCCCAGAGCGTGGGCGCATAGTCGAGGCGTTCCACGTTGAAACCGTCGACACCCGCCTCGGTGGTCGAATTATCGGGATGGTCCTTCGTCGAAAAGCGCACCCTGACCGTGCTCGTGGGCGTCACGTAGTCGCCCACGTTGAAGGACTGCGCCGTCCAGCCGCCGTCGCCGCCGTAAATCGTCTCCACCTCGACCCACGTTGCTCCGTCATCGTTGGAGATGTGGGTCATGAAGGGATCGTCGCCGTTGCTGTTGTAGAACCAGCGGTAGAAGCTCACCTTGCCATCACCCGAGGAAAGATCGAATGCGGGCGAAGTGAGCCGTGTGGGGCCGCCGTCCACGTCGGCGCCGTAGGAGTCGGAGTTCTCCGTAACATAGCACGCCCCCGACCCGTCGGCATCTTCGGCCGGATCGCCGTAGTCGCCCGATCCCATGGGCACGCCCCGCTCCCATCCCCCGTGGCTGATGGCGATGTTCACCACCTTCCAGCCGGTGTCGGTCTCGAAGTCGTCTTCGAAGAAGGTTCTCACCATGCACACGTCGAAGGAGAAGACATCGAGCGGCGCATCGCTCGGCTCGTAGACGGTGGTGCCCAGATCGCCCTCGGCGCTGAAGTAGAACTGGGGCTCGTCGCCCGGCCGCGTCGCCGGAAGGAGCGCCTCGAAAAGATTGTTTCCCAGTTCGGTGAGGGCCACATCGGTCCAGCCGGCGGCCGGATCGAACCGGTAGTGCAGATAACCGGTGCCGGGCACGTAGTTTTCCAGACCCGTTTCGATCGTCAGGGAAAGCATGTTGGAGAGGCCGGGCGCCTGCAAGGGGCCCGGCAGATCGATCACCGTCATGTCGAGGATCTTCTCGACGCCGAGATTGATGTCGTCGCCGAAGCCGGCGGGCTGGCAGTGATACTGCGGTTCCTCGTCTGAGAAGTCGTTGGCCTCGGCATAGATAAATGCCTCGTGCATGTCGACCACGTCGTCGTTGTTGGTATCGGCATCGCAGGGGACGCCGTATGCGTCCTCCCACTTGACCGCCGCCGTCCAGAAAAAGACGTAGGTGTCGTAGACGTAGTCGGGCGGCATCGCCCACGAGTACTCGTCGTGGCGGCACGCCGAAGAGCCGACCCGTCTGTCGCTGTAGGTGATGTTATCCAGGAAGCCGCCGCTGTAACAGGGCTCGAGGGTGAAGATCATGTCGCACTGGGGCAGGGCGTCGAGGAGGTTGGCGAAATATGCGTCGGAAAGTTCCTCGTAGTTCCACAGATTCTGGTAGGTGTCCCACCCGCCGTTCGTGCCGCCGTGATCTGTGGTGAACACGAAAAGCTGGTCGCTCACAGTGAGCGTGCTGGCGAGCTGGTTGAAGACGAGATCGACGTTGGACAGAACGCAGGAGTACATGATGTCGTCGTCGCCGTCGCCGTCGAGATCGGGATCGGAGTTGTACCCGTTCGACTGGTCGACCGAGGGATCGAGTCCGTCGGAGCAGAGCACGATGATGTGGTCGTCCTCGTATCCGTAGACGTCGACGAGGGTGATGTAGATATTGGAGAGGTCGTTCCAGTAGCGCACGTGGTTGCTGTACTGCGACGCGCCGCCGCTCATGAGAACGGCCCAGAGATCCCCGCCGCGGGCGCTCTTGCGCGGCGGCGACTTGACCGCCGGCCTCGGAGCGCGCCGGTTTTCGGCAGCCATCAGGGCGCGGTAGGCGGCGCTGTCGGCCTCGAGCCACGACATCGCATCATTGGGCGGCGTGGTGGCCGAGACGGTCGTCATCGCCCCCGTCGCCTGATCGACGAACACGTACCTGCAGGGGTGTTCGAAGTTGGCAAAGGCGAGGTCGTCGATGAAAACGACATAGCCCGCGGCCGGGGTGGTGATGGCGGTCTCGTGCCATGTTTCGATCGCCGTCCCCTCGGGGAGCAGATCGGGATGAACGGCGATCCGGCGTCCGTCCATGTCGCCCTGAAGAAGACCAGCGCTGACGAGATCGCGCGCCTCGATCGGACTGTCGATGCCGGCGCTCCAGGCGGGAGCGGCGACCAAGAGGATCAGGCCAAGATTGAAAAAAAGGATCTTGAGATTTTTCACGATGCGATTCTCCCAAAAACTCGTGCCTCGGTTCTGGACTGGAATCTGGAATATTCAGGCAGATTGTATTATAAACTTCATTTCATTAATTGAAAGAACCGAACAGCGAGGACTGGATGAAAAATCAGATAAGTTCCACAACGCCCGCAGCTTGCGACCCGGTGTCGACAGCTTGCGACCCGGTGTCGACAGCTTGCGACCCGGTGTCGACGGCTTGCGACCCGGTGTCGACGGCTTGCGACCCGATCCGCATGGGGGCGGTTTTGGCCTCTCTGGCGCTTTTTGCGTCTCTTCTGTGCGGTTGCCGCACGACCTGGACTCCCGCCGTCGACGAGGCTCTCGCCAAGGCCGGGAAAAACAGGTCCGCTCTCGAGGCCGTTCTCGACCACTACAGCGGCGACGCCGATCGGCTCAAGCTCGAGGCGGCGCTCTTTCTGATCGGCAACATGGACGGCCACGGCTACACGGTCACCGCTCTCTACGATGAGGAAAAAGACCTGATCCCCTTCGACGCGCTCGACTACAAAAACTTCGGCGAGGCGCAGGCGGCGCTCGACGCGCTCGAAAAGGAGCACGGCCCACTCGATTTCAAGCTCGAGAGATTCGACGACGACCTCGAAACGATCACCTCTGAATTCCTGATCGAAAACATCGACTATGCCTTCCGCGCCTGGCGCGAACGTCCCTGGGCGCGGGAACTCTCTTTCGAGGCATTTTGCGAATGGGTGCTCCCCTACCGCTGCAGCAACGAACCGCTCAACTCGTGGAGGCCCGCCTGCATGGAGGAGTACGACGACCTGGCGGACAGGATGGACGACCGGGGCGACATCAAGGAGGCGGGCGGCAAGATCTCTGGCCACGTGCACTCGTGGATGGGCTTCAGCACGCTCTATTATCTCCACCCCACCGATCAGGGTTTCGACGAGATGAAGCGCCGCCGCCTGGGCCGGTGCGAGGACATCAGCAACATGATCAGCTACGCGCTGCGCGCCAACGCGATCCCCTGCGCGGCCGACTACACCCCCTACTGGGCCAACCGGGACAACAACCATGCCTGGGAAGTGCTCCTCGACAGCGACGGCCGGGGGCGGGCGGGCCTCTCGAACCGTGCGGCCAAGATCTATCGCAAGTGCTTTTCGATTCAGAAAGAAAATCTCGGCTGCATCAAGACCGACGACGAAGAGGTGCCGCGCTGGCTGTCGCGCACGAGCTACCAGGACGTGACCGGCCAGTACCTCGAAACGACGGACGTGACGGTCGCCCTCGAAGAAGCCCATCCCGACGGACACCGCTTCGCTTACATCTGCGTCTTCAACGGCGGCGAGTGGAAGGCGATCGACTGGGGGTGGATCAGAGACGGCTCGGTCACCTTCGCGGGGATGGGCCGCGGGATCGCCTTCCTCCCCGCCTATTTCGTGGACAAGGAGATCGTGCCCGCGGCGCGGCCCTTCATTCTCGAAGCGGACGGCACCGTCCGTCTTCTCGGCGCGGATCGGGGCCGTTCGTCGAAAGAGGTCGCCATCGAGATCGCCGCCGTGGCGCCCGTCACTCCCGACGCCGACACGCGGCGCGACAAACCGATGGTGGTCGTCAAGCCGGGAAAAACTTACGAGCTCTTCGTCTGGAACAAGGGCTGGCAATCGCTGGGGAAAAAGGAAGCCGGCAACGACCCGGTCTCCTTCGATGCCGCTCCCGCCGGCCGATTATTCTGGCTCGTTGAAGAAAAGTCGCGCCGCCTCGAACGGATCTTCACCATCGAAGAAGGAAATCAGATCTGGTGGTAGCCGCCCGGAGGAACAGGATGAATCCCTATTCGTTTCCGCTCGCCCTTGCGGTCGTCTCGTGCTTTCTGACGGCCGGATGCTCGTCGCAGGCTCAAAACCGACCGCACGCCGCGGGCATCGCGCCCGCGCTGGCCGACGGCGCCTATTCGGTGCTGGCCGAAAACGCCGATCGCGGAGCTTTCCGGCCGGCATACGGAAGCGAGGCGGTCGTGGAATACACGCGCAGCTTCAGCCCCGATCGGGCCGCCAATCCCCCCACTTTTCTTCTCATCCGTAAATCGCCCTTCGTTCCGCTGCGGCTCGCCACGCCGGCGCGTGTCGTCGACGGCGGCGACGAGCGCGCCTCGGTGCACCTCGATTTCACCGCCGAGAGCGGAGCGATTCTCGAGGAACTGACCGCGCAGTGGGCGGGAAAGGAGCGCATGGCGCTCATCATCGGCGGCGCGGTGATCACCGTTCACAAGATCAGGGAGCCGATCGTCGGAGGACGGTTGCAGATCTCTTGCTGCGCCGAGGGCGCCTTCGAGTTTCTCGTCGAGCATCTCAGCGACAACCACTGATTGCGCCCCGCGCCGATTTCCAACTTGAGGTAGCCTTTCGCACGCCCGTCGGCCATAATGATCCGGTTCATTCCAATTCATCATCCAGAATCAGTTGTGAGGTTACCATGCACCGCTCAATGATTATCGCTCTCGTCATCGCCCTTTTCTGCACCGTCGGATTTGCCGCCGAACCGAACACTCTCACCGACGCCCAGAAGGCGGCGGGCTGGAAGCTCCTCTTCGACGGAAAAACCACCGCCGGGTGGCGCGGCTATGGCCAGGACGGATTTCCGTCGAAGGGCTGGGTGGCCGAGGACGGCACGCTCCATATCCAGGCCGGCTCGGGCGCGGGCGACATCATGACCGTCGACCAGTACGGCGACTTCGACCTCTACCTCGAATGGAAGGTCTCGGAGCGCGCCAACAGCGGCATCATGTACCGCGTGAGCGAAGACGAAAAATCGCCCTGGCAGACCGGTGTGGAATATCAGATCTTCGACGACCTGGGGCACAAGGTCGATCCGGCGAGCATGCATTCGGCCGGCGCCATGTACGGCCTCTACGCTCCGCCGAAGAACAAACCCCAGAAGCCGGCGGGCGAGTGGAACCAATCGCGCATCGTGGCGCGCGGCAATCTGATCGAGTTCTGGCTCAACGGCGTGCAGGTCGTCGACTGCGACCTTTCGAGCGACGACTGGAAGGGGCGGCGCGACAAGAGCAAGTTCAAACCTTACAAAAAATTCGGGCTCAACAGGAAGGGCCACATCGATCTGCAGGACCACGGCCACGACGTCTGGTTCCGCAACATCCGGATCCGCGATCTCTCTCCCAAAACCGACCGCGCGCCGATTGCGCTCTTCAATGGCGAGAACATGGATGGCTGGTCGCACGTTCTCAGTAAAGAGGGCAAGCTCGAAGATGTGTGGCGCGTCGAGAACGGCGTCATGATCTGCAAGGGCCAGCCAGCCGGCTACATCTACACCGAGAAGGAGTACAAGAATTTCATCCTCCGCCTGCAGTGGCGGTTCAATCCCGAGACCAAGAAGGAAGGGAACAGCGGCGTGCTCATGCGCAAGACGGGCGACGACAAGATCTGGCCCCGCAGCCTCGAGGCGCAGCTCATGTCGCGCAATGCGGGCGATTTCTGGATCATCGACAACTTCCCCGTCACCACCGTGGCCGAGCGCACCAAGGGCCGCAACGCGAAAAAGACCCACTGCAACGAAAACGCGCCGGGCGAATGGAACGAGTACGAGATCATCGTGAACAAGGGCGACGTGACGCTGATCGTCAACGGCGAGGTACTCAACACCGCCACCGGCGCCGAGGAGATTGCGGGCGCGATCTGCCTGCAGTCGGAAGGTGTGGAGATTCAGTTCCGGCGGATCTTGCTGACTCCGCTTGGGGATTGAAAGAATTTTTCGCCAAGCTCGCAGAGGGCGCAGAGAAGAGAAATTTTTTGGTTCAAGAAATGACCGAAGTCAGTCCTCGTTGATTCGG
>Ga0180429_10004665_pt1 | contig 10931 bp, 6 predicted proteins | sample SS_ome_FD_132428 | JGI IMG/M metagenome (GOLD analysis project Ga0180429, IMG submission 132428) | Hypersaline lake sediment archaeal communities from the Salton Sea, California, USA - SS_1_S_1 metaG | ecosystem: Environmental > Aquatic > Non-marine Saline and Alkaline > Hypersaline > Sediment ... | reverse complement strand
TGGGACCGCGCCATCAACAGCGACCCGCCCGGCCGCTGGCGCTCGCTCGCCAGCGCCGTCCAGGGCGCCGAGGTCGTCGACGAGTACACCGTCGACATCGTGGCCAGCCAGCCCTTCGGGCCGCTGCTGCTCGTCGCCGCCATGCCCTACACCGGCATCGTGAGCCCAACCGCCGTCGAGGCCATGGGCAGCGACGCCTTCACCCGCGCCCCGGTCGGCACCGGGCCCTTCACCTTCGTGGAGTGGCGCGCGAACGACCGCATCGTGCTCGAGGCCAACGACGACTACTGGCGCGGCCGCCCCGCGCTCGACCAGGTGATCTTCCGCACCGTGCCCGAGGAGGGCGCGCGCATGCTCTCGCTGCGCACCGGTGAGGCGGACATGGTGCTGCTGCCCACGCCGTCCGACCTGCCGGCCCTCGAGGCCGACCCCGACTTCATCGTCGAGGGCGCCCCCGGCGTCGGCATCTTCTACCTCGCCTTCAACCTCGAGCGCGAAGCCGTCGCCGACGTGCGCGTGCGCCAGGCCATCGCCCACGCCATCGACCGCGAGCTCATCGTCGAGGCCATCCTCGAGGGCGGCGGCGTCCTGGCCAAGTCGGTCATCGGCGAGCCGGTCTTCGGCTTCAAGGACATGGAACTCCTCGAGCGCTACCCCTACGACCCCGAGCGCGCCCGCGAGCTGCTCGTCGAGGCCGGCTACACGGAGGGCGACGACGGCTTCATGCGCGACGCGGACGGCAACGTCCTCACGCTGCAGGCCCTGCCGTCGAACGGCCGCTCGCTCAAGGACCGCGAGATCGCCGAGGCCCTGCAGGAGTTCCTGCGCCAGGTGGGTATCGACGTCGAGCTCGACATCTTCGAGTGGGCCACCACCTTCCAGCTCATGCGCGGCGCCACGCTCGACTACGACCTGAACTCGTTCACCTGGTTCACGACGACCGCCGACGCCGACTACACGATGTACTCCAACTACGTGAGCACCGAGGTCCCGCCCGCCTCGTGGAACCGCTGGCGCTACGCCAACCCGCAGGTGGACGAGTGGCTGAAGGCCGCCCGCGCCAGCCTCGACCCGGCCGAGCGCGCCGAGCTCTACGGTCAGGTGCAGGACCAGTTGGCCATCGACCTGCCGGCCATCCCCCTCTACGGCAGCTTCGAGGTCGCCGTCCTGTCCGCCGACGTGACGGGCTTCGTGGCGCACCCCATCCAGTACCTCCTCGACCTGTTCCCGGTCGACAAGCGCTGAGCTAGTCATGGTGCTGGGGGGCCAACGCCCCCCAGCACACACCCCCAATCTTGCGATGTTCGCCTATTTGGTCCGCCGCATCCTCGTCACCATCCCGCTCGCGCTCGGGGTGGTGTTCGTCGTCACCGTCTCCTTCGACCTCATCCCGGGCGACCCGGCCGCGCTCATCCTCGGCGAGTTCGCGACCCCGCAGGCGATCGCCGAGCTGCGCACCTCGCTCGGCCTCGACCGCTCGCTGCCCGTGCGCTACCTCACCTACGTGGGTGACATCCTCCAGGGCGACCTGGGCCTGTCGATCCGCGACCGCCGACCCGTCACCGACATCCTCGCGGAGACCTTCCCCTACACCGTCCAGCTGGCGCTGGCGGCGATCGTCCTGGTGCTGGGCGTCGGCATCCCGCTCGGGCTGCTCGCGGCGTCGCGTCCCGGTTCTTGGATCGACAACCTCATCCGCGTCACCTCGCTCGCGGGCCTGTCCATGCCGGTCTTCTGGACCGGGATCGTGTTCATGGTGATCTTCTCCGTCAACCTGCGCTGGTTCCCGGTGTCGGGCACGGGCACCTGGCGGCACCTCGTGCTGCCGGCCATCACGCTAGCGCTGCCGTCGATCGCCGTCGTGGCGCGCATGACCCGCTCCACCGTGCTGGAGGTGCTGCGCGAGGACTTCGTGCGCACCGCCCGCGCCAAGGGGGTCGCCGAACGTTCGCTGCTCTACAAGCACACGCTGCGCAACGCGCTCATCCCCGTCGTCACCGTCATGGGGCTGCAGCTGGGGCAGATGCTGGGCGGCGCCGTGCTGACGGAGACCGTGTTCGCCTGGCCCGGCGTGGGCCGGCTCACCGTGTTCGCGATCTTCAACCGCGACTTCGTGCTCATGCAGGGACTGGTGCTCATCCTCGCCATGGTCTACGTCTTCGTCAACCTGCTCGTCGACCTCAGCTACGGACTCATCGACCCCCGGGTGCGCTACCAGTGAGCGTCGCCGCGCCCGCCGCACCCTCGGCCGCCAGCGCCCGCCGCGACGTCTGGCGCCGCTTCCGGCGCAACCAGCTCGGCATGGTCGGCGCCGTCATCGTGCTGCTGCTCATCGTCATGGCGGTCTTCGCGCCGCAACTCGCCCCCCATGACCCTGCCGACCAGGACCTGCGGGCCCGCCGAACGCCACCGAACGCCGAGTACCTCCTCGGCGCCGACGAGTTCGGTCGCGACATCCTCTCACGCATCATCTTCGGCACCCGCGCGTCGCTGACCGTCGCGCTCGCGTCCGTCGCGATGGGCCTGACGCTGGGCAGCTTCCTCGGCGCGCTGGCCGGCTACCTCGGCGGCTGGGTCGACGGCGTGGTCATGCGCACGATGGACCTCTTCCTCGCCTTCCCCTACTTGCTGCTGGCGATCATCATCGTCTCGGCGCTGGGACCCGGCATCCTCAACACGATCGTCGCCATTGCCGTGTGGACGGTTCCCGCCTTCGCCCGGGTCGCGCGCTCCGCGGTGCTGCAGCTCAAGGAGCGCGACTTCGTCACCGCGGCGATCTCGCTCGGGGCGAAGGAGGCGCGCATCATGGGCGTCCACCTGCTGCCGAACTTCGCGGCGACGCTGGTCGTGTACGCCAGCCTCTACCTCGCGTACGCCATCCTGATGGAGTCCGCGCTCTCCTTCCTCGGTCTCGGCGTGCAGCCGCCCACGGCCTCGTGGGCCGGGATGATCGCCAGCGGTCGCAACTACGTCACCTCGGCACCGCACATCGCGACCATCCCCGGCATCGCCATCGCGGTCGCCGTGCTCGGCTTCAACCTGCTCGGCGACGGCCTGCGCGACGCGCTCGATCCACGCTCGGCCAAGTCCTGAGCTGGCGCCCGCCCCGCCCGGCACCGGCGCCAGCGGGCCCAGTTCGACGGCCGCCCCTCACGCGTCGCCGGCCGCCAGCGCATCGCCCGCATGCACGAACGGCCGCCCGCCGACCCCGGTCAGCGCCACCGCCCCCATGGCCGCCAGGCTGACGAGGAGCGCGACGCTGCCGCCCACCCACGGCACGCGCTCGACGATCCCGAGCACCAACGCGACGTCGAAGCCACCGAAGGCGGCGAGCCACACGGGCCGCCCGGCCCAGGCCGCGAGCGGTCCACCCGCGAGCGCCGGCACGCGCACCAGCGCGCGTGCGACGGCGAAGCCGACGGCGGCCCAACCGGTACCGACCGCGAGCACGCCGAGCGCCAGCACGAGGAGCGTCGCCGGGATGAGCACGATCGTGAACGCCATGATCACCGCCGCGATCGACCCGACGAGGAACACCAGTACGCCGAGTGACGCTGCGACGGGGAAGTGGCGCCCCGCGGCGTCCGCCATCGCGCCGAGCCGCCGCGGCGCCCAGCGGGCCCAGGCGGCGGCCAGCGCTGCGGTGGCCAGCGCCTGCAGCAGCACCCGCCACCAGCCGCCGCCGCGCGGCTGGGTGGTGCCCGCGGGCAGCCCGAGCCCGACCGTGACCTCGCCCTCGACGAGCGCGTCGGGGTGCCGCTCGAACGCCGCGCCCGCCCCCAGGTCACCCTGGATCGCAGCCCACGGGCCCAGCCGCAGAGCGCCGCCCGGCGCCAGCACGTCACCCGTGACCAGGCCGTCGATCGTCAGCTCGCCGCCCAGGAGCAGCACGGGCCCGTCGGTGCGCGAGCCAGGCGCCAGCAGCACCTCGCCGCCGGTGATCAACAGCGCGCCGGCCTGCCGTGCGCCGTCGACGACCACGTGGTGGTCGGCCCGGACCCAGGTGATGCCGAGCAGCGCGTCGTCGCAGCCGGCGAGCAGCAGGGCGACGAGTGCGAGCCACGGTGCCACCCGGGTGCGCGACCGCCTCACGCCGCCGCCTCCACCCGAGGACGCGGCCACACGATGACGACCAGCAGCACGAGGAAGGCGGGCAGGGCCACCCCGTTCACCAGCGCGACGTGGCGCTCGAACGGGACGCCGGCGGCGGCCCAGCGGAGCGCCAGCGCCGTGGCGAGGAAGGTCGCCGTCCACGCCGACGCCGCCACGCCGAGGGCGGCGTGCAGGCCGATGGTGTCGGGCGTCGAAAGGTCGGCCCACACCGCGAAGGTCACCACCGTGTAGAGGCTGACGGCCACCGCGTAGAGGATCGGGATCCCGAGCGCGCGTCCGTCGCCGAGACCGAGCTGGGCATCGAACTGGTACCCGAGATGCACGAGCACGAACGCGCCGAGCACCCAGGCCAGCAGGGCACGCTCACCGAGCGCGCCGTAGAGCGTCCCGCCGACGAAGGCCGCGACGACGTGGGCCACGGCGATTGTCACGCGCGGACCCCACGCCGCCGAGCGCCACGTCTCGGCCACGTAGAAGGGTGTGTCGACGAGACGCAGGAACCCGAGGCTGTCCACGAAGAACACGACGAACAGCAGCGCGAGGACCGACAGCAGCCGGCCCCGTGCATCGGCACGGGCGCGTGCGACCGCCTGGACGCGCGGGTCCGCGCCAGTGCGCCGGGCCGCGCCAGTGCGCCGGGCCGCGCCAACGCGCGGGTCCGCGCCAACGCGCGGGGCCGTGTGCCCCTCGCCCGCTGGCCCGCGCAGGTAGCGACCGATGCCGAACGCGGGTCGCTCGTGCTGCCGCGACCAGGCGCGCACGAGCGGCAGATCGCGCCACGCGAGCAACGCCAGCGCCGCGGTGCCGAGCAGCATCCCCACGGTGAACAACCGCGCCAGGGGTTCGATCGTCCAGTCGCCGCTCCCCAGTGGCGCGAACGCGTACGCGATGGCGGTCACGCCGGCCGCCGCCAGACCGCGGCGCCGCACCGGCACCAGATGGACGGCGAGCGAGAAGGTCACGGGAACGCCGACCCCCAGTGCGAGCGCGGTGAGCAGCACCCAGGCGAGGAAGGCCCCCTCGGTGGCCACCAGCGGCGCTAGCGCGGTCAGCACCGTCTGCCCAGCGACGACCACGGTGGCGATGCGGAGCTTGCGCACGAGGTCGCGGCCGACGCCCACGCGCCCCATCCACACGCCCACCGCGACCGCGACCGCGGCGGTGACGATCGCGAGCATGGCCATCGCACCGGCGACCTGCGCGTCGTCGAGCCCGACCAGTCGCCGGCCGAGGTCGGTGACGCCGAGCTGGACGAAGGTGACGTTGTACGCGTAGCCGGCGGCCATGAACGCCACGAAGACGGCGATCCCGGCCGTGGTCACGCCGCGCGGGGCGTGACCACGCGGGGGCGCGCCGCGCGGCGTTTCGCCGAGGGGGGCGTCGGGGGTCGTGGCGATCACGCCCCACGATACGCGTCGGGAACGAGGGAAGGCGCCCGGCCGGCACGGGGCCGGTCGCCCGGTTCCGCCAGGCGCGCGTCGTCAGGTCCGTGCGTCCGGGGGTTCAGCCGCGGCGGATCGACACCGGCTCGCCCCAGTCGGCCAGCTCCGCCCGATGGCTGAGCAGCCAGATCTGCCTCCCACCAGCGGCGGCCGCGCGCAGCGCCGCGCGCACGGCGGCGGATCGCTCCTCGTCCCAGTTGAGGAGGGGATCGTCGAGCACCAGCGGCAGTGCAACCTCATCGGCCATGAGGTCGGCGATCGCGAAGCGCAATGCCAGCGCCAGCTGGTCGCGCGCACCCTGCGAGAGCTGTGCCGCGGCGAGCGTACGGCCGTCGGGCTCGACCACCTCGGCCTGCAGCGCGTCGTCGAACCGAACGCGACGCCCCCGGACGCCACCGAAGGTCGCCAACTGCACCGAGGCCGCCGCCTCGAGCCGGCGCGCGTGGCCGGCGCGAAAGCCCTCCGCCGCCGCCGCAAGCTCGCGCGCCGCGAGCGCCAACGCGTCGCGCTCCAGCGTCCAACGGGCCACCTCGGCTCGGGCATCGGCGATCTCGAGCTCCACGGCCGCGACGTCGACCGGATCCGACCCCTGGGCTCTGGCCAACGCCTCCTGCGCTGCGGACGCCGCCTTCTGGGCCGCCTCGACCGACCGCTCCGCCTCCGCGGCGGCGGCCCGGGTGGCCGCGAACGCCGCCTCGACGTCCGCCCTCGCGGCGTCGTCGGCAGGTGCCGCCGCCAGCGCGGCGGCCGGGAGCGACGGGTGCGCGACCACCAGCTCGCGCCAGTCCCTCAGCGTCTGCGCCGCCTCCCACCCGGCCGCCTCGGCGGCGGTCGCCAGCGCGGCCACGTCGCTGGCGCCAACGGCGCGAAGGTGGGCGTCGATCCTCGCCGCCGCGGCATCCGCCTGGGAGACCGCCACGGAACGCAGCCGCCAGGCTTCACGCAGGCCCGACGGATCGGCGGGGAGGTCCTCGCCGCGCGCGCCCCGCAGGGCCGCGGCGCGCGCCGTTGCGACCGCCGCACGGGCCGCCATCCCGGCGGCCTCCTCGGCCACGACGGCGCGCTCGTGTTCGCGCGCGACGCGGACGGCCTCCTCCTCCGCCCGCTCGCGTCGCGCACGCGCCGCGCGCCGCTGCGCGGCCGCCTCGTCGGCCCGCACCGCCGCCTCGCGCCATGCGCGCCAGGTGGCCCCCCCGACGCGGGCCAGCCAGCCGTCGAGCTCCGCGACCGAGGCGTCGTCGCCCAATGCGCCTTGGGCCTTGGCCCAAGCCCAGGCGCGCGCGCCATCCGGGCCGGCGCCCGCCGCGGGGGCATCGTCTCGCAGCGCCGGCACGCTTGGCACGCCCGGCGCATCGAAGGTCAACTGGCCGTCAGCCGCGCCCAGCGAGCGGGCGGCCGCCCCGACCCGCTCGACCGCGTCCGCGAGCTCGCTGGTGCAGCGCTCGAAGCGCTCGTTGGCGTGGCCGAGGTCGACGTCGTCGTCGGCGCCCGCCTCGATGAGCGCGTCGCGCCACGGTGCCCAGCGTTCGCGGAACGCGGCGGCGCCGGCGCGCACCTCGGCCAGCCGCGCGGCCGACGCCCGCTCGCCCGCCGCGAGTTCCGCCAGGTCGTCGCGACGCAGCTCGAACGCCTCGCGCCTTCGCGCCAACTCCCGCCGCCGATCGTCGTCTCCCGCCAGCAGGCCCTCGCCGGCCCTCACCCGGGCGTCGAGCCGACGGCGCGCGCGCTTCAGGGCCGGGCGTCGGGGCCACGAGAGCCCACACGCGAGACCGGTCGCCGCGGCGGCGGCCCATGACCAGGCGCCCTCGATGCCGACCACGCGGGCCACGCCCAGCGCCGCACCGGCGGCGACCAGGGCGGCGATCCAACGCCACGGCGCCCAGGCGTCCGGACGCTCCTCGGCCCGCGCGAACGCCACGAGGTCCGCCGCGGCGTCGGGCGCCAGTGGCGCCACCTCGCCGAAGCGCTCCTCCGCCTCGTCGAGCCGCTCGCGCCACCCCTGCCACGCGGCCTCCGCCTCCTGCAGCCTCGCCGCCCAGGCGGCGACGGCCGCCCGGTGGCCGCGCAGCTCGGCCCGCTGCTCGTCGTCGAGCGCGGCCAGCGCTCGGACCGGCGCCAGCTCCGCGGCGGCCGCCGCTGCCCGGGCCCGCTCGCGCCGCACGGCCGCCAGGCCGTCGCGCCAGCGCCGCGACGCCGACTCGGCACCGGCGACGGCTGCGGTGGCGGCGCCGGCCGCACCCGTAGCGGACGCCTCCGCACCCACCGCACCGGCGACGGCCGCGAGCCCGCCGTCCGCAGCGGCCAGCGCCCGCTCGGCCGCCAGGGCCGCCGCGACGCTGTCGTGGGCCTCGCGCAAGGCCCCGTCGCGGGCCACGCGCGCGGCGGCCAACCGTCGGGCGGCGGCAGCCAGCGAGTCCTCCGCGCTGGCCCACGCGGAGACGCGCTCCTCGAGCCCTCGCGGGTCGATGCCGGCCAGCTCCGCGTGGATCTCGCCGACGCGTCCGCGGGCTGCGTTCGACTCGGCCTCGAGGTCGGTGGCCGCGGCGGCCGCCCGCTCGAGTTCGCTGGCGCGCCGCAGCGCGCGGACCGCGGCCTCGCGCAGGTCGACCCAAGCGCGCTGCGCATCGGCCGCGGCCCGCAGCCGCCGGGCCTCGGCCTCGCCGGCGCGGGCCGCGGCGGCGCTCTCGTGCGCCTCGCGCTGGATGCGCGCGAAGGCGTCGGCCTCGTCGCGGCCGGCGGCCCAGCGCGCCTCCAGGTCGTGCAACCGCGCCTCGGCGAGTTCCAGCGCCTGATCGCTGCGACCGTCGCGACTCAACCCGGGCGCCAGGCCCTTCAGGCGTCGCGTGCAGGCGCGCAGCGCGGCCTCCAGGCGCGCCTCGGCCTCCTGTGCCGTGCCGCCGCCGGCGCCCGCGAGCAACGCCTGCACGCGTTGGCCGAGCCGGTGCGGCGGACCGCCGAGGTCGCCCTGGGCGACGACGAAGGTCGACAGGATCAGCGCGGCGTCGTCGATCCCCACCGTCGCCCGCAGCCAGTCGAGGTAGGCGCTCGCCTCGCGCCGGGCGTTCGGATTGTGCTCCACCTCCAGGACCGTCTCGTCGCCGGCAGCGGCGTGGTGGACGACGCGAACGCGGTGGGTCGCGAAGTCGCGGGCGACGGAATAGCGCTGCTCGCCGCGCCGCAGCCGCACCTCGCCACGGTGCGGGCCGCCGTCGAAGGCGCGAAAGCGGCCCCAGGTGAAGCCCGCTGGCTCCTGCAGGTGCGGCAGCCCCCAAACGGTCGCCACCAGCCCCGCCACCGCGGTCGACTTGCCGGCCTCGTTGGGGGCGACCCAGGTCGCCAGCCCCTCGGGGAAGCCGACCTCCAGGTCGCGGTGGCAGCCGAAGCCCTGCAGCCGCAGCCACTCGAGGCGCAGCGGCGCGCTCACGCGTCGCCCGCCAGCGCGTGCAGGCCGTACCGCAGCGCCCGCGTGACGACCGCGCGCTCGCGTTCGTCGTCGGCGGCCTCGAGCCGCGCGCGCAACCGCCGGACGAACTCGCCGCGCACGGTGGGCTGCGCCGCCCAACGCGACAGCAGTTCGGGCGCGATGCGGGTCGTCGCGTCGTCCACCTCGAGGCGCAGGAACGCGTCTCCGGCGCGCTCGGCCAGCCGCGCCGGATCGATCTCGAAGGTGAGAGCGCCGACGAGCCGGACACGGCCCCAGGTCGCCGCCGTCCCGAGCCCGCGCACGTGCGCCGCCAGCCCGTCCGCGTCGTCGAAGCCGCCGACGTCGACGTCGCGCGTCCACACCGGCGCGACGTCGGCCCTGACCCGCCGCACCCGAGCCCCGCCGCGACCGATCTCGACGAGCGTCCAGTCCGCCGCGCCGGGATCGCTCGGTCCCTTGCCGCCGACGCAGCCGGGGTAGACCGCCAGGCCGCCGGCGGGGAGCGCGACCTCCTGCGGCACGTGCAGGTGGCCGAGCGCGACGTAGGCGAAGCCGGCCGCGGCGAGGGCGCGCTGGTCCAGCGGCAGCGAGCGGCCGCCGCCGAAGGGGTCGCCCGGACGCACGTGCGGACCGACCAGCGTGCCATGGAACACCGCCAGCGCGATGCCATCGCCGCCGCGCGGGAAGGCGCGTAGCGGCTCGAGCGCCGGCGTGACGCCCCCCACGTACGCGAGCGAGGTCACCTGCACCGTTTCCCCCGCCAGCCGCAGATCGGCGACCGGGCCGGGATCGGGCCGGGTGACGAGGACGCCGGGCCAGCCCGCTGCCGCGCGCCGGTAGACCGAGCGCGCGTACGTCAACTCGTCGTGGTTGCCCGGCACCGTGACCAGCGCGACGCCGGCGTCCGTCAGCCGTTGCAGCTGCCGCAGCGCCTCGGCGACCAGCGCCGACTCGGGATCGTAGGACTCGAACAGGTCACCCGCGATGACCACCAGGTCGACGCCTTCGGCGAGGGCCAACTCGACGGCCTGGCCGAGGAGCGCGTCGCGGCGGCGGCGCACACTCGCGGCCACGTCGGAGGGGAGGCCCCGCGGCGTCCAGCCCAGGTGGAGATCGGCCAGGTGCAGGAGGCGCGGCATCGGCGACCAGGTTACCCGCGGGTCCGAGGTTCGCGGGGCGCCGGCATGCGGCGCCACCCCGGGTCGTCTGGGTCGGGAGCCCGTGGCGGTGGCGGCAGCGGCGGCGCCCCGGAGGCCGGCGACGCGTCGCAGGGCACCTCCTCGTGCCGCACCCCGTCGACCGCGAGGGCGTCGTCCAGCGCGGCCCGGAGCCCGCCGTTGGCGCCGCCACGATCGCTGACGAGCAGGAGCTCGCGCGCGCGGGTGAACGCGACGTACGCCAGCCGCCGGCGCTCCTCGAGCTCGCGCCGGTTGGCGGCGGCCGCCGCCAACCGGTAGCCCGCCGGTTCGGCCCGGCCGCCGCGGCCGTCGGGCCAGCGCAGCGCGAAGCCGACACGCGGGTCGAGCAGCACGTCGTCGCGATCGCGACCCCCGCCGCCGGCCAGGTCGGCCACCACCACCGCGGGCCACTCGAGGCCCTTGGAGGCGTGGATGGTCAGCAGCGCGACGGCGCCGCTGGCGCGCAGCGGCGGGCGCGGCACCCGCACGCCGGCGGCCACCAGTCGCTCCAACCGGCGCACGACGCCGAGCGCGTCGGCGCTCCCCTGCTCGAGCCGCTCGAGCAGGTCGACGAACCCGTCGTGGTCGGCCACCCGCCGCGGGCCCTCGGGGAGGTGGCCCAGCGCCGCGCGGAAGCCGCAGCGGTCGTCCGCGAACTCGACCAACTCGCTGGCGCGGGCGCCGGCCTCGCGGGCGCGCCGCAGGTCGGCGAGCAGGGCACCGGCGTGCCCCAGCGCGGGCGCGGGCGCCAGCGCGGCCGCGGGCGCCAGCGCG
>Ga0180429_10004663_pt1 | contig 10932 bp, 10 predicted proteins | sample SS_ome_FD_132428 | JGI IMG/M metagenome (GOLD analysis project Ga0180429, IMG submission 132428) | Hypersaline lake sediment archaeal communities from the Salton Sea, California, USA - SS_1_S_1 metaG | ecosystem: Environmental > Aquatic > Non-marine Saline and Alkaline > Hypersaline > Sediment ... | reverse complement strand
GTTTAGTCATAGTTTTCAGGAAGTTGGAAGATAGCCCGCAATTTCATCGGCAAAGGTGCGGGTATTAATGGGTTTGGATATGTAACCGTTACAGCCGTAAGCGCGGGCCATTTCGCGGGCTGAGTCTTCCGGCCAGGCCGTAACCGCCACAACCGGCACATCGTCCAGTTCCGGAATACGTTTGATAAAGGCTACCAGGGTTTGACCATCCACATCGGGCAGGCCCAGGTCTACCAGAATCAAATCCGGTTTTTCGGTTTGAGCGGCCAGCAAGCCGGCTTCGCCTTCGCCGGCGTGAATCACCTGATGCCGGCGGGCCTCCAACAGGCGCCGCATCAGCAAGGCATTTTGTTGATTATCCTCAATCAATAATATTTTGCTAATGATGTCCTCCACTCATTCTTTCTCATTCTTTCAGGTTGGGGTTTTGGATGTCTCCGGTAAACAGCCAGTAATCAATGGGCGTGTTGGCCCCGTTGGTCAGCCGGATGTAATGGGGGGCGTCGTCCATAATGGTACCGGCCCAAATCTGCTCGCCGGTAAAGGGGTCGTTGTCTCTGGTGATAACGCTGCCCCGGCCCATCATCTGTTGCCCGGCGATACCCTCCGGCGGGAAAATATCCATGGCGATTTGGCGAATACGTTGGCCGTTGTCGTCCGGGGTGGCAATCAGAGTTAGGGCCAGCGGTTCATAGTAAGCCCCGTTTGAATCGTTAATGGTGATGCTGAACCAGACCTCTTGCCCCGGCGCCAGTTGGCCCCGGTTGCGGCCAAACTGAAGCGGATGGGCCGTGTCCGGGCTGTTGTCAGCCGGAGAGGACGGTTCAGCAGCGGCGACGGTGGGGGGCGGGGTGACGGTAGTCGCCGGTTCGGGGGCGACAGAGACCGGCTCCGATTGGCCTAACTGGTAGTTTGATACATCGCCGGTAAACAGCCAGTAGTCAACAGGGATGGTGTTGTTGTTGGTGACCTGTACGTAGTAATTATCCTGCCCGGTGAGCCAGCCGTTCCACAAAAATTCACCGGTTTCGGGGTTGTGGTCCCGGTCCAGCGGCTGACCGGCTCCCAGGTTATTCAGGTGGTCGGTCTGGTTTCGATAGAATTTCAACACCTGCCCTTCTTCAAAAATCTGCATTCCGATTTGGCCCACATCCATCAGGTTGGCCGGGGTAACAATCAGGGTCAGGGACTGTTCCAGGGATTGGGTTTGCCCCGTCCGGCCCGGCGTCAGACGGAACCAGCGTCCTTCGCCCGGCTTCAGGATGCCGGTATTAACCCCATCCACCAGTTTGATAGACGCAAAAGGGCTGTTGCCGGTAATTGTGGCGGCATTACCGGATAGAAAAATTAACACGGTCGCAGATAATGAAAATACCAGGGCGACCAAAATCAGGATTATCTGCTTTGTCGAAATGTTGAAAAGGGCCATCGTATCACCTGTCCCGAACCTGGGTTTCAGTTTTTAACGTTCAGTTATTTACAGTATAAATTGAACGACTGCTCAGGTCAATGGGAGGGATGCCCTACTCGGCTGCCTCGGGCTGCTGGTTTACCGGATGGTAAAGCCGGAACGCCGTTCGATGGGGTCATCGTACCGGTACATAATTGTGCGGATGAGGCTGCTGTGCGGCTCTTCCTGGCACCAGGCCAGCATCTGGTTGACATTGTCATCTGTACCCTGCATATCAATCTCAATGCGACCATCGGACAGCACGCGCACAAAACCACTGATGTCCAACCGGTCAGCCTGTTCCTGGGTATGCAGCCGAAAATTTACACCCTGCAATTGCCCTTCGATTAAAACTCTCATTCGTACGGGGTTATCCATTAAAGCCTCGGTTTTTTTAGAAATAATAGTTCCATATTTCGGTGCGCCAGATCAGCATAATCCAGCCGGTAATTGTTAAAAAAGGGCCGTAGGGAATGTAGGTTTTTAGCCCGACCCGCCGGCTTAGTAGCAACAACAACGCAGTCAGGCCTCCCAAGAAAATACCAAAAAGTAAGCTGAGTAAAATATAAGGGAAGCCCACAATCACTCCCAAAAAAGCGGATAGGGTGACATCGCCGCCGCCCAGCCCGCCGCGGGCAAACAGGGCGGCCAGATAAGAGAGGATGAACCCCACCGCGCCGCCCAATACAGCCAGCTTCCACGAGAGACCAGGGTCAAAAAATGAAGCCAGCAGCCCCCCGACGATGGCCGGCAGTACCACCGCGTTGAAAATCAGACGATGCTCCAGGTCGGTGACGGTGATTAAAATCAGGATGGCGGTGTATATCGAAATCAGAACCAGCTCCGGCGAGGGGCCGTACCGCCCCCACAGAAAGGCGAAAAAGACCGGCGTCCCTAACTCTACAGCCAGGGCGCGGTCCAGATACAGGCGTAGTTGGCCGCATCGAAAACAGCGGGTGTTGCCCCAGGCGTATGCCGCCAGCGCGCTCCAGGCCTTAACCGGGCGGCGCGTACGGCAGCGAGTGCAGGCCGGTAGTTGGCGCAAGGTTTCCCGCTCCGGCAAAATGTCGGCGGCGTGATTAATCAGCAGCCCCACCAGCCACCCCAGCAGGGCGTAACCAAATGTTTGAACATAAATGAGATAAATCATAATGATGACCGGCCCATCTTCGATTGTAGTAGATACCCGCCCAGAGCCACCAACGTAAGCAAGCTGATCCAACCGCCCACAGTAAAACTCAATGGTTTGTACTCAAATATAATTTTGTGTGTACCCGCCGTTACGGCCACCGCCCGAAAGGCCAGATTGGCCGGCCTGATTTCGACCGGCTGCCGGTCAACCGTAGCTTGCCAGCCGGGGTAAAAGGTATCGGCCAAAACTACGTAGCCGGCAGCGGGGGCGTCAACGGTCAATTCAACCCGCCCGGTTGCCGGTCGTTGAACGGTGACCGCGGCAGTCTGCGCATCAAAATTGGTGGCGGGGGGCGACGAGTTGCCGACGGCGGCTGCTTGTGCCTTCATAATAATCACTTTTCGGCTGGAATCAAAATCCGGGGCCAGCAGGCGGGCCGCGGCCTGTTCGGTGCTCTGCAGAAATTCAGCCTCGGTCACAAAGTAGGCTTCGGGCTGGGCGTTGGGTATGCGCCGAATGATTAGCTCGTCAGCCTGGTAGATGATGGGGCCGCCATCGCTATCGAGCCGGTCAAGCCGGTAGCCCACGTTCATTGCTTGCAGCAGTTTTGTTTTTTGAGCCGGCGCGGCCCGGTCAACCAAATCAAGATATTGCCGCCACCCGGCGACGGTGAGGGGGTCATCATTATTAGCCGCGGGCAGGCGGGCGAATACGCCCATATTGGGGATGAGCCATTCGTGTAGCCATTGCCAATAATCGGTGTCGTTGGGGCCAAAGCTGTCGAACCGGAAAAATCGGTTGAATTTGAGTGACTGTGCCAATTCCTGTTCGATGAAAAATCGGAAGCGACCAGGCTGCGTTTGCAGAAATCGGGCCGTTTGGCCGGGCTGTCGAAAGAGTGTAGCCGGCAGGGTGGGCAGTAACGGCGCAGCGTACCAGGCCAGATTCAGCGCGGTCAGGCCGATGATGGCGGCTCGCCACAGTTGGTGGCGGCGGAAGCACGTGGGGTCGGGGCGCAGAAGCAACACCGTGCAGGCCACACTCAACCACACACCGAGTTCCAGCATTGCCGCAACGGCCGTCAGCATCCGACCGGCGGCCAGCCAGCGACCGGCGCCCGCGGCCACGGTTATCGCCACCCCCACGGCCAACAGTCGCCGCCAGAGGGGCCGATACAGCGGGCCCTCGAGCAGCAGTTGGGCCCCGATGCCGGCCAATACCGCCAGCGCCGCGGTGTACCAGATCAGCAGGCGGGCCGGGCCTTGAAAGTAGCCAAAGCCAGGCACGTTGTCGAAGACCCACAGGTAAATCGGGGTATTCCAGCCCATCGCCAGAATCAGGCTGACCGGAATCAGGGCCGCAAAAAAAGGAATGACCTGTTCATAGGGAGTGAGTCTAAAATTTCGCGTAGTGAATTTGCTGTATCCATAATGCCAAAGCGCAATCAGACTCAACAGTAAAGGCAATATTCCCAGGTAGGCGTGGTCTTCCCAATAGTTGGCGTAACCCCAGTAATTGCTCTGGGCCGGGTGGCCGAAAAAGTTGGGGGTTAGCAGGGTGATTAAGCGCCAGGGCCAGAAGGAGTAGGTGAGGGCAAAGGTCCGTTCCGCGCCGCCGGCCCGGCTGGAATGGTTTACAAATTCCAGGGTGGGGAGCAGTTGAACTGCGGCAATCAAAATGGCGATGATGACGGCAATGGCAAAGTGACGACCGCGTTGCCAGAGACCGACAATAAGTTTTTGGAGTTTTTGGATTAGCGGCCTGTTTTGTTTTTGAGGGTCGCTGCCGGTTTTCTCAATATTTCGGGCAGAGGCATCCTGAGCTTGTCGAAGGGTGCCTCCCTCACCTGACACGTTGTTACTGCGGAACAGGACGTACAGGCCCACCAGCCATAGAGTATAAAACCATAGTTGGGCGTGCCCGGCCAGCAAGGGCATAGCCAGAACAATGCCGAGCCAGATGATGGTTTGCGGCTTCTTGTGGTTCAAAAAAACTTCGTGTAGTGAAGCAGCTATAAAAACCCAGGCCACTGCTCCCAACATCGAGACAAATTGCACCCGGCCCACAATATAACCACTCAGCATAAAGGCGACGCCGCTGACGGTGGCGGCAAAGGGCCGCAGCGTTAGCCGCCGACCGTACCAGTACGCGCCTACCCCGGCCAGGGCCAGGTGTAATACCGTCGAAAGGGTGAGGCCGTGTTCCACGGGGAGCAAAAAGTACAGCCAGTTAGGGGGATAAAAGACCGCACTCTGTAAATTTGCCAGCAGCGGCGTACCGTTGCCCAGCAGCGGATTCCAGAGCGGCCATTCGCCGTTTAGTAACGCAGTTTTCACCAGCGAACGCCACGGCCAAAATTGAAAGATTAGCGTCCCCCAGTACAAAACCTCTCCCCTGAAAATCCATCGCCAGAGCAGAGCAAACGGGAGCAGACATATTAAAATGAGATAAGGCGATATTTTTTTGAGTCGCATCAAGGTCCCAAGATTCCAGTTGCCTGTGTATGATTAAACCATCAACTGGCGGGTTAGCCAATTTTACAAAGTGATTGGGTGTGTCCCAAATTTCGCTGCCCGGAGGGGAGGTGGGACGCACACAAGCGATTGGGAGCGTTCAATTTTTGGGCAACGCTTACCGATTTCGCAAGCCTGTCGAAGTGGCGAAATCGGTCCCAAAACGCACCCTGAGCTATGTCGAAGGGGCGTTTTGGAAATTTGCCCCCAAATCGGAACACACCCCAGGCGATTTTGCTCATTGTCAGGGCCGGGTAGGTGTGCTATACTTTTGCAATTGAGGGTGACGAAATGAAACACAGTACATCAATGAAATCTATGCCTGTTTATGAACGTATTAATGTTGTGGTCAGCCTGGCCCTGGTGGGGCTGGCCTTGTATTTTGTCCTGGCTTTTCCGGTAGATCAGTTATCTTTTAATCTATTTGGTTCGCCGGTGGGCCTTGCTTCGTCGTGGCGTTGGTTAATGATCATTTTGTTGACCGGCCTGGCCATGGCCGGCGCTGATGCCGTCATGGAACTTCAGCCGGCCCTGGTTTCTCGCCGGCTCGGCAACCGGGCTGCTTTCTGGACGTTGCCGGGATTGGTCATCATTTTTGCGACCCAAACCCTGGGCCTGACGCCGGACCCCATCACCTGGGCTGTTTCCCTGATTCTGATCGGGGTGCTGCTCTGGCTGACGTTGCTGGCCCAATTTCTGCAGGGAAGTTCTGAGGCCGGCGGCTGGTCTGGCTGGTGGCAGCAGGTTATTGGCTATGGCCTGGCCGCGGGCCTGTTTATTCTGATTTTTTACACCCGCCAACGCACGGTCTTGAGTGCCAGTGCCGTTTTTCTGGTTAGCCTGGGAGTGGCTCTGCCGTTGTTGCGAGCTATGTCGGTTGCTTCACCTTCCAGAATCTGGCTGCTGGCGTTGGTCATCAGCGCCGGGTTGGCGCAGATTACCTGGGCGCTCAATTACTGGCGGGCCGCGCCTTTGCAAACCGGCCTGTTGCTGGTGTTGGTATTGTATACCCTCATCGGCCTGACCCAGCAATATCTGTTGAACACCCTCACTCGCCGAGCCGTCTGGGAGTTTGGGTTGGTGGCCGCTGTGGTCATCGGCCTGATTATCTATGTTTAGGTTACGTTCGTTGACATCCCCCACTATTCAGGCTACACTGTCGGTTAGCATACCCAGGTTATTTTTCTGATGATAAAAGCAGTTAATCTGACCAAACAGTTCGGGCAGTTTACCGCGGTCAGCCGTGTTTCTCTCGACGTGCCGGAAGGGGAAGTGTTGGCCCTGTTGGGACCAAACGGGGCGGGCAAAACAACCACCGTCCGGATGCTGGGCGCCATCCTCAAACCGACGCACGGCCACGCCCGTATTGCCGGCTTCGACACCGTCGAGAATGCTACCGAGGTCCGCCGCGTCATCGGCCTGCTCACCGAATTCCCCGGTCTCTATTTGCGGATGAAGGGGCTGGATTACCTGCGCTTTTTTGGCGAAATGCAGGGCCTGCCCGCCGAAACCATCCGGCAGCGGAGCGAATACCTGCTCAAACGCTTTGAATTGTGGGACGCCCGCGACAAGCAGCTCGGCCATTACTCCAAGGGAATGAAGCAAAAGTTGACCCTGGTGCGGGCCATGCTGCACGACCCACAGGTGCTTTTTCTCGATGAACCAACCTCGGCGATGGACCCCCAGAGCGCCCGTCTGGTGCGAGATTCCATCACCGACCTGCGCGGCGAGCGGCGCACTATTGTACTGTGTACCCACAATCTGGCCGAGGCCGAACAACTGGCAGACCGCATCGCCATTATCAGCCGGGGGCAGATTATCGCCCAGGGTACTATTGCCCAACTCAAACAAAAGCTGCTGGGCGACCCCCTGATGGAGCTGCGCCTGGCCGAACCGTTGAACGGCTTGATCCCTCATCTGAGTCCACCCCTCAATATTGTGGGGCATGGCGAAAACTGGATTCGCTACAGTGTACCCAATCCGGCCCAAATTAATCCTCAACTATTAACCAGCCTGGCCCAAAAAAATATCCCGGTTGTTACCCTCAGCGAGGTGCCGCGCAGTCTGGAAGAAGTGTACCTGCATATTGTGGGGGAGACAGCCGGACAATGATTGCCCCTGTGCCGCACCGTCCGCTTCGTCCGCAAAACAGCTTGAGCCGGGCATTGGTCATCACCCGCCGCGAAATACGGGACAGTCTGCGCGATTGGCGCATTTTGATGCCCATCATCGTCCTTACCCTTATTTTTCCTTTTTTGATGGATGTCACATCTCGGTGGGCCACCAATTGGGTTTCCCAATTTACCGACCCCCTGCTGGTGGAACGGCTGAATCCGTTTTTGCTGATGGTGGTCGGCTTTTTCCCTATTTCCTTTTCCCTGATTATCGCCCTGGAATCCTTTGTGGGCGAAAAAGAGCGCAGCAGCATCGAGCCGATCCTGTCGATGCCGCTGACCGATTTTGAGTTGTATCTGGGCAAATTGCTGTCGTCGTTATTGTTGCCCCTGTCGGCTAGCTATTTGGGCATCACCGTTTTTCTGACGATGCGGCTGCTCACCACGCCCCCCTGGGTACCGCCGCTGGATTTAACCATTTTGATGTTTTTGCTGACCACCGCCGAAGCCCTGGTGATGGTTTCCGGCGCGGTGGTGGTTTCCAGCCAGACCACCAGCGTCCGGGCTGCCAACCTACTGGCCAGTTTCATCATCATCCCGATGGCCCTGCTGGTGCAGGCCGAAAGCATCATTATGTTTTATGCCGAATACTCGGCTCTGTGGTATTTTGTGGCCGCTCTGTTCGTGGTCAACATCATTTTGATGCGGATGGGAATCCGGTTGTTCAATCGGGAAGAGATTTTGTCCAACGAACTGGACGACCTCAGCTTTAAGCGAACCGGGCGCAGCTTTTTGGGCTATCTACGGGGTGAGTTTCCGGGGCAAACCGGCCTCGACCGTTTCTTTTTGATTCGGGTTTATCGCCGCGATATTCCGTTGCTGCTCAAGCAATATCGGCTGCCGTTGGCCGTGGTGCTATTCATTTCTGCGGTGGCTGTGGTCATCGGCATTGGGCTGGCTCACCGCTATCCCATCCCGCCGGAGGTTTTTCCGCTGCGAGAAATATCTGCCGAAACCTTTGGCGATGTCCAGAAAATGCGGCTGGTCCCGTTCGTCAATACCCGTTTTATTTTTACCAACAATATGCGGGTGATTATTCTGGCCGGAATTGCCAGCGTTTTCTCCTTCGGTTCGCTCACCCTGCTTTTGACCCTGGTTAATGTGGGGTTGGTCAGCGTCATTATCACCGAAATCGTAATGCTGGGCTACAATCCCTGGCTGTTTTTGACCGCCTTTATTTTGCCGCACGGCATTTTGGAAATTCCCGCGGTGCTGCTGGGCATGACTTTTGCCCTGCGCATCGGGGCCGGTTTGGTGTCGCCGCCGCGGGGAATGAAGGTGGGGCAGGGCTTGCTTTACACCACCGCCAATTTTCTCAAAATCCTCATTTTTTTAGTTATGCCGATGTTGCTGCTGGCCGCCTGGATCGAGGCCAACATCACGCCGCAGATTGTGTTGGCGTTGTACGGGGGTTAAGGCGCCGGGGGCAGCAGCCACGGGGGGAGCAGGTCGGTAATGTTGATGACCTGTAAATAGTGGGCAAACGACAGCAAAATCACAATCACCAGAATGAAAGCCAGGGTAAAGCCGGCTACGGTGGCAAACCACATCCGGCCACTCATCTCCGTGGATTTTTCTTTTGATGCGGCCGCAGACGGTGTATCCTGCTCAAACCGCATTTTGACCACACCCATCTCGATCAGGTCATCGGGCTGCAAGCGATACGGCCCGGCAATTGTCTGCCCGTTGACCACAGTGCCGCCCGGCCCGCCCAAATCCTGCAATACCCAATCATCCTGCCGCAGTTCCAGGCTGGCGTGGATTGGATCCACGTCGTCCGCCTCCAATACCAGGTCGTTGTCCGGGCCGGAGCCAATCAGCGCCTGTTGAAGCGTGGTCAGGTCAAAATCTTCGATGATATCTTCTTCGTTGTCGTAATCTTCAAAAATTACCAGTTTTGCCATGTGATTCAGCGATTCAGCGAGTCTGCGAATTTTACCCCTTGCTGTTTATGTTCATCGAAAGTATACCCCGACCTGCAACATTGTCGAATCCCCAAACCCACGGTGTGTTTGTATTTGGGGGGCAAAATCGGTAAACGTGTATCCCGGCCCCTGCTACTTAGCCCCCTTCATCTCCCCTTCGATAAATACTAACGCCTCGGCTTTGGTGGATACCTCACCCGCGGCCTGAGCTTCGGCCAGCCGGTTCAGCAGCGTGCCGAGCTGGCGCCCTTCGGTCAGACCAAAACTGTCGATCAAATCCCGTCCGGTCAGCAGCGGCGGCGGTTTCAGCACCTGATTCCGTTCGATAAAACAGGCGGTCAGCAGCCGGTTGACAACCTGCCGCAAGGCGGCTCGCTCGGTCTGGCCGGTGTTGGGCTGGTAAATAGCCTGCTGGTCGGCCAGGGCGTGCAGGGCCACCGCCGCACCGGCCTCGACCTGACTGTCGTCGGTGTCCCGAAAAAAGCGATAGACAGCCCGGCGGCTGGGTAGATTGGGTTCTGCCGCCAGCAGCAAGGGCCGCATATGATGCCGTACCACCCGGCCCACAAAGGTGATGGCCTGCTTGCTGAAATGGAGGTCGGCCATCCGCTGCCGGGCCAACTGCTCGCTGACGGCTTCGTGGCCCAGAAAACGAGTGCGGCCTTCAGTCACGGTGCGGGTGTGGGGTTTGCCGGTATCGTGCCATAGCAGGGCCAGTGGCATCAATTGAGCCGGGGTCTGCTGCCCGGTCATTGGTCGGTTCAGATAGGCTTGCAGGGCCGGGCGCAGTTCCGGCTCGATGTCCGACAGGGTTTGGCGCAGTTCGGCCCAGGCCTTCAGCGCGGCGACGGTGTGGTCAAACACATCCAGATGATGGGGCGGCGATTGTTCCACGCCAATCATCGGGCTGGTTTCCGGTAAAAGATGAGGCAGAATGTCCAGGTGCCGCAACAGGGTCAGAGCCTGGTCGGGGGCCGGGGTATTCATCAGCTTGACCAGTTCATCCCGGCGGCGTTCCGGCGAAACGGCGGGCAGGTCTGCCGCGGCCTGTCGCATCAGGTCGCGGGTCGATGCAGACAGGGTAAAGTCAAACTCCACCGCTTGCCGCACCCCGCGCAAAACCCGTACCGGGTCGTTTTGCAGCGCCACGGGGGCAACCACGTTGATTTGGCGCCGCCTCAAATCCTGCTGTCCGTTCAGGGGGTCAACCAGGTTGAACTCGGGCGACACCTGCCAGGCAATGGCATTGATGGTAAAGTCCCGATCCTGCAAATCTGCCAGCAGGGTAGGCCCGCGCAACGCCGCAAAATCCAGATACCCCCGTCCGGACGGGGTATCGTACACCACCCGCCCGGTGCTTCGTTCAACGTCGAGCGGGTAATAGGCGGCCCGGAGGGCGTCGGCGGTGTGGCGGGCCGCGGCCAGGCCATCGCCGGCTACGGCAAAATCGAGATCAACAATGGATTGGCGGCCCAGCAACAAATCCCGTACTGCGCCGCCAACCAGATAGGCCTCTATTTTTTTCTGCCGCAAAATGTCGATGACATCCGGCAGCAGAGGATGTTTATTGATCCAGTCGGACATTTGTGATCACGGAGATTTGGAGATTGGGGATTGGAGATTCAGGGAATCTTTTCATCTCTCTATCTCCAAATCTCAAGTATCAGGGAAAATGGCCTTGATCGTCGGTACGGAACATTTTCCTTGAATCGCTTATTTTTACAGAAGATCAGCTACG
>Ga0180429_10004659_pt1 | contig 10935 bp, 8 predicted proteins | sample SS_ome_FD_132428 | JGI IMG/M metagenome (GOLD analysis project Ga0180429, IMG submission 132428) | Hypersaline lake sediment archaeal communities from the Salton Sea, California, USA - SS_1_S_1 metaG | ecosystem: Environmental > Aquatic > Non-marine Saline and Alkaline > Hypersaline > Sediment ... | reverse complement strand
TGATAGCGGCAGAACGCATTGGTGTAAAAGCAATTATTGTTATTAATAAAGCAGACCTGCTAGATGATGAACAGCAATCAGCTATGCTTTTACGGTTTCAGACTTATGAAAAAATTGGCTATCACGTGGTTTTTGTCAGTACAAAAATCGACAATGGCCTGCAACCCTTACTGAAACACCTGGCTGATGAAACCAGCATTCTTGTAGGACAGTCCGGCGTGGGGAAGTCGTCCTTAATGAATACCTTGCTGCCGGAGCTCGACCTGCAAACACAGCAATTATCCGAGAAAAAACAACTGGGCCAACACACCACTTCAGCCAGTACGCTGTATTTTCTGGACAACAATGCCCGCCTGATTGATTCGCCCGGTGTGAGAAGTTTCCGTCCGGGTAAGATTGATAAAACCCTGCTGGAAAACGGTTATCGAGAATTCAAGCCTTTTCTTGGGCATTGCAAATTCAGCAACTGCTCTCACACCAATGAACCGGACTGTGCACTGATGAAAGCCTGTGAAAACGGCGAGATTGCCCGGATTCGCCTGGATAATTTCAGGCATATGGCCAGTAAACTCAATGACAAACCTTAGAGAAGCCCTTTGACAACATCAGCTATCTGATTGGCTATACGATCCACCTGTGCACCATCCTGGCCTTCAACCATGACACGGATAAGTGGTTCGGTTCCGGATGGCCGCAATAACACACGCCCGGTATCAGCAAGTTCAGATTCAGCCTCTTTCACAGCTGAAGACATGGCATCCATGGCCATAATGTCGGCTGCAACAGCATCACCCAGTTTGACATTGATAAGGTCTTGCGGGTACTTGTCCAAATCAGCACACAGTTCAGCCAATGACTTTTCAGTAGCAGCCATTTCAGCCAGTACCTGCAAGGCAGAGACAGTGCCATCGCCAGTGGTTGTCCGATCAAGGCAGATAATATGACCGGAAGGCTCCCCTCCCAGCGACCAGGATTGCTGTTCAAGACGTTCAAGAATGAAGCGGTCTCCAACACTGGTTCTTTCAAAACCGATTTGCTTACTGGCTAGCGCATGTTCCAGTCCCAGGTTGGACATCACCGTGCCAACAACAGAACCTTCAAGTTCGCCCGAACGCTGACGTGAGCGGGCAATAATGTAAAGAATATCGTCGCCATCAACCTCGTTGCCCTTGTCATCAACCATTATCAGGCGATCACCATCTCCATCCATGGCAATACCCATATCAGCCTGCTCGCTGATAACAGTTTCACGCATCAGCTTAATGTCTGTTGATCCGACACCATCGTTAATATTCAAACCATCAGGCTCACCACCGATATGAATGACTTCGGCACCCAGTTCAGAAAAGACCAGTGGCGTGGTGTGATAGGTGGCACCATGAGCCGTATCAACAACAACCTTCAGGCCTTTGAGATTCATAGATAGAGGCACTGTACTTTTACAAAATTCAATGTAGCGACCGGCAGCATCGTCTACTCGATAAGCCTTACCCAGAATCTCCGGATCAACCGTTGTCATGGTTTTATCCAGTTCAGCTTCTATCGCCAGTTCAATTTCATCAGGCAGTTTCTTACCTTCTGCTGAAAAAAACTTAATGCCGTTATCGTAATGAGGATTGTGGGATGCACTGATCACGATACCCGCTTGCGCATGGAAGGTACGCGTCAGGTAAGCAATAGCTGGTGTTGGCATGGGGCCAAGCAAAAGGATATCCATGCCCGCAGCAACCAGGCCTGCTTCCAGAGCTGATTCAAACATATAGCCTGACTTGCGTGTGTCCTTACCAATTAGGATTTTGCTGCCAGGCGCTTTACCTAGTACCTGTCCGGCAGCCCAGCCCAGCCTTAATACAAATTCAGGTGTTATCTGACCCTGACCAACGCGACCGCGGATACCGTCTGTTCCAAAATATTTCTGTCCCATTATTTTATTCTCAGTTTAATTCGCGGGATAAAATTGCAGATGCAACCTTTAACGCATCCACCGTCTGCCTGACATCGTGAACGCGCAAAATCTGCGCCCCGCGTTCATAGGCCAGCACTGACGCCGCAATACTCGCATCAATTCGCTGTTTTGGAGGCACATCACCCAGTAATGCACCCAGCATCGACTTTCTTGAAAGTCCAACAAGAACAGGAAGCTCCATTTTAGTAAATTCTTCGAGATTCTTCAGCAAGGAAAGATTGTGCTCCAGTGTCTTGCCAAAACCGAAGCCCGGATCAATACAGAGCTGTTGCCTGTTAATACCTGCTTCAATGCAATCTTTGGTTCTGTGTTCAAGAAAACTAAAAATATCCTGCACGACATCATCATATTGGGGATCATGCTGCATGGTGCGAGGCTGTCCCTGCATATGCATCAGACAGATGGCAATGGATGAATCGAGTAATGCAGCAGCCTGCAGGGCACCTTCATTCTGCAAGGCCATCACATCATTGATCATACCCGCACCAGCCCTGACAGATTCACTCATGACTTGCGCCTTGTTGGTATCGACTGACACCGGTATCTCCAGTTGCCTGGAAAGTTTTTCAACCAGAGGAATGACACGGTCAAGCTCTTGCTGTACTGAAACAGCTGCAGCCCCCGGCCTGGTAGATTCTCCCCCAATATCGATGATATCGGCACCTTCAGCAACCATGGTTTCTGCCTGGCGCATAGCAGCATCGAGTTCGTTGAATTTGCCGCCATCTGAAAAAGAGTCAGGGGTGACATTGAGGATCCCCATGACTACAGGTTTGTTCAAATCAAGTTTATAGGGGCCGCAGTTGAGGATGTTCATAAGTAAAAAAATAAAAAGGGTGAGAGCAAGATAGACTTACCCTCACCCCGGCCTCCCTCAGCGAGAGAGAGTTAATGATTAGTGCTGACTGGCAGGTCCGCCAATTTCACCTTCAGATTTTTCATCAGGAGTTTTACCCGAGGTATCAGCACCGCCAGTAGGTTTGGAATCATCGTCCCAGTCTTTGGGGTCGCCCGGCTCCTCGCCTTTCATGATGGCATCAATCTGTTCAGTATCGATTGTTTCGTACTTGATCAGCGCCTGAGCCATGGCATGCAATTTATCCATATTTTCATTAAGGATGCTTGCTGCTCTATCGTAGTTACGATCAACCACTGAACGGATTTCTTCATCAATGGCATGGGCCGTATCGTCAGATACATTCTTGTGCTTGGTCACTGAACGTCCAAGGAACACTTCACCTTCTTCTTCTGCGTAGGTCAAAGGCCCCAGTCGGTCAGATAGTCCCCAGCGGGTCACCATGTTACGGGCAATGCTGGTAGCGCGTTCGATATCATTGGAGGCACCAGTCGTTACCGACTGTTCACCAAAAATCAGTTCTTCGGCAATACGACCACCAAACAGGCTGGATACCTGGCTTTCCAGGTGTTCCTTGCTATGACTGTAACGATCTTCTTCCGGTAAAAACATGGTGACTCCCAGTGCACGACCACGGGGAATAATACTGACCTTGTAAACCGGATCGTGAGAAGGTACCAGTCGACCCACAATGGCATGACCAGCTTCATGGTAGGCCGTCAGCTTTTTCTCGTTATCATTCATCACCATGGACTTGCGCTCAGCACCCATCATGATTTTATCCTTGGCTTTTTCCATGTCATGCATATCGACGACACGCTTGTTGCCACGGGCAGCAAACAGTGCAGCCTCGTTGACCAGGTTTGCCAGATCAGCACCGGAGAAACCCGGCGTACCGCGGGCAATCAATGCCGGTTTAACATCGTCAGACAGAGAAACCTTGCGCATGTGGACTTTCAGAATCTGCTCACGACCACGGATATCCGGCAGGCCTACAGTGACCTGACGGTCAAAACGCCCTGGACGCAGCAAGGCTGGATCCAGTACATCCGGACGGTTGGTTGCCGCAATAACGATCACACCTTCATTGCCTTCGAAGCCATCCATCTCAACCAGCAACTGGTTTAGTGTCTGCTCGCGTTCGTCATGACCGCCGCCCAGACCGGCACCACGGTGACGACCAACAGCATCAATCTCGTCGATAAAAATAATGCAGGGAGCATGCTTCTTGGCCTGCTCAAACATGTCACGAACACGTGAAGCACCCACACCTACAAACATTTCGACAAAATCGGAACCGGAGATGGTAAAGAAAGGTACTTTTGCTTCACCGGCAATAGCTCGCGCCAGCAGGGTTTTACCAGTACCCGGAGGACCTACCATCAACGCACCGCGAGGAATCTTGCCGCCGAGTTTCTGGAACTTGGAAGGGTCTTTGAGGAAGTCGACCATTTCCGACACTTCTTCCTTGGCTTCTTCAGCACCGGCTACATCATTAAATGTCACCTTGATCTGGTCTTCGCTCAGCATACGGGCCTTGCTTTTACCAAAAGACATGGCACCACGGCCACCGCCACCTCCCTGCATCTGGCGCATGAAGAAAATCCACAGGCCAATCAGGATAAACAGCGGGAACCAGTTGATGAGAATCTGCATTAATACAGAAGGTTTTTCAGGTGGAGTCGCCTTGAATTCAACATTGTGTTTGACAAGATCACTGATCAGGCCATCGTCACCGGGGCTGAATGTAGAGAAATGCTGGCCAGAGCCCAGTTTACCGCTGATTTCGCGGCCACTGATGACAACATTGGAAACATTACCTTCACGAACCAGCTGCAGAAACTCTGAATAAGCCAATGCGTTGGCCGTTGTTTTCTGACCGGAAAAATTATTGAATACCGACATCAGAACCACCGCGATGATGATCCAGAGCAGGATATTTTTTGTCATATCACTCATGACAGCGTTGTCCTCTACTAATTAATTAAAGTTAACTTACTACAGTTTGAAGCCCCCGGCTACCAGATACATTTCGCGGCTTTTCGCTCTGGAGGCCTTGGGTTTACGCATGACGACCTTACCAAAATGCTGGCGGACTTCCTTGAGAAACGGTTCGAAGCCTTCTCCCTGGAATACCTTGGCAACAAACCAACCACCGGGTTTCAAATGTTCGACGGCAAAATACAGCGCAAGTTCACAAAGGTACATGGCACGCGGCTGGTCAACCGCACTCATTCCACTCATATTGGGGGCCATATCGGATAATACAAGGTCAATTTTCTGACCTTTTATCTTTTCCTGAAGTTGGTGCAGAATTTCATCATCCTGGAAGTCACCTTCGATGGTTTCCACATCTTCCAGGGCGTCTATTGGCAGCAGGTCAAGGCCAATCACTTTGCCCTTTTCCCCTACTTTTTCAGCGGCTACCTGTAGCCAGCCTCCGGGAGCAGCTCCAAGATCGACAACGGTCTGACCTTTTTTGAAAAACTTCGATTTTTCATCAAGTTCCAGCAATTTGTACACGGCACGCGAGCGATATCCATCCTTGATGGAGCGCTGGACGTACTCATCTTTGACGTGGCGGTCTAGCCATTTTTGGCTGGTCTTGGATCTGGCCATAATCGATATCTCACAGAGCGTATGACTGGTTTTTCAAAAGCGCCGTAGATACATCCATGTAGGCTCATACAAAACTTCCTGTTTTGTAAAGTTTTGAAAAACCAGTCATACCCTCTGTTTACGTAAAAGTCAGGTACGGAAGTTTAGTTCAGATCAAAAACACAAGCTTCCAAAGCAATTATTGCGCATAATACCAAGTATTGTTATCAGACCCTAAATACTTATGTCACTTTCTACCAATCAAACCAAAACCCTTCGCGGACTGGCCCACTCTCTCAAACCTGTCGTCATGGTCGGGCAAAATGGGCTCAAGGACACTATTTTCAAGGAGATCGAAACCGCCCTGGATTTCCATGAACTTATCAAGGTTAAAATCGCTGCTGACCGGGATGAACGTGAAGCAATCATCAAAGAAATTATGAAAATCTCCAAAGCGGAAAAAGTTCAGCAGATAGGCCAGGTACTCGTGTTGTTCCGAAGAAACCCGGAAAACCCGAAAATTGTGATTCCTTCAAAGTGAATCGGAAATATTAAAACGCCTGACCAGATAATCCCGGAAGTGTTTCGCGGCGCTTTCCCCATCAATATCTTCAGCAAGCGTCACCTTGCTACCATCTCTTAACAGTGCCCGAATCTTGAAATGCTCGATTTTCTGCACGCCACTGCCGCTACTGCCATGGGTTTTGAAAAACAGTTTATCAATATAGGATGGACGAAAGCGTCGATAATATACCGGTATAAACAGCAAACGCCTTAGCACCGATATCTCGGTCTGAGTCAATGTCACACGCAGGTTATTGAACAACAGGTAAATGGTCGCCACTGAAGCAAACAGGGCAAACAGTAAAAAAGGAATTTTTTTCAGGGAAGCCACAGGGTAATTATAGCCGGCGGATAAATGACGGCCGCAAATAATCAGGGCTTACTTTAGTGACATATCACTCATAACGGACTTCAAGAATTTCCAGTTCACGCTGTCCACCCGGTGCATCAAGGACAGCTACATCTCCCTCTTCCTTGCCAATCAATGAACGTGCCAGAGGCGAAGTGATCGAGATCATGCCCTGTTTGATATCGGCCTCATCTTCACCAACGATCTGGTAGGTGATTTCTTCTTCCCTGTCGAGATCTTCAACATCGACAGTAGCCCCAAACACAACCCTGCCGTTGGCATTAAGTGTTTTCACATCAATAATCTGTGCATGAGAAAGCTTGCCTTCAATATCCTTGATACGACCCTCAATGAAACTCTGCTGTTCACGCGCAGCATGATATTCAGCGTTTTCTTTGAGATCGCCGTGTTCACGTGCCTCGGCAATATCCGCTATCACTTTGGGACGCTTGATGGTTTTCAATTCATTGAGTTCTTCACGCAGTTTTTCAGCACCGCGCACCGTCAATGGTACTTTGCTCATTTCACCCTCGATTTTTAACAGTGAATTTCGGTAAGTTGTGCAAACTAACAGGATTAGACTGTGTTATGCAATTCTGTTAATGCGTTAACACTAAAGTCATCCATTTGCCGTAATGCCATACAGATCGCTTCAGCACCAGAAATGGTTGTTGTATAGGCTACCTTGTGCTGCAAAGCAGATCTACGTATAGAAGCTGAATCTTGCAGCGCCTGCTTGCCTTCCGTTGTATTAACAATCAAGGTGACCTCATCATTTTTAATCATATCAACCAGATGGGGGCGGCCCTCGTCTACCTTGTTGATTCGATTACAATCAATGCCAACATTTTGTATTGCTGATGCAGTACCACTCGTAGCATAAAGTTGAAACCCAAGATCAGCCAGATCACGCGCTACCATAACAGCCCGTGGCTTATCAAAGTCCTTCACTGAGAGTAATGCCTTGCCGCGCGTAGGCAAAGAACTACCACTGCCTTCAACCGCCTTGGCAAAAGCTTCACCAAAAGTTTTACCAACTCCCATCACTTCACCGGTTGACTTCATTTCAGGGCCCAGCACGGTATCAACGCCAGGAAACTTGACGAATGGGAAAATAGCTTCCTTAACAAAGAAGTACTCAGGAATAACTTCTTCGGTAATCCCCTGCTCTTTCAAACTGGTTCCAGCCATGCAACGCGCCGCAACCTTGGCAAGTTGTACACCGGTGGCCTTGGAAACGAATGGCACCGTTCGAGATGCCCGGGGATTAACCTCAAGCAGGTAAATTTCTTCATCCTTAATGGCAAACTGGGTATTCATCAGCCCCACCACGCCGAGTTCCAGAGCCATGTCTCGAATCTGCTGTCGCATCCGGTCCTGGATAGCCTGTGGCAGCGTATAAGGAGGCAAAGAACAAGCAGAATCACCGGAATGAACGCCAGCTTCTTCGATATGTTCCATAATGCCACCAATAAGAACATCTTCACCATCACAAATAGCATCAACATCCACTTCGATGGCATCATCGAGAAAGCGGTCCAACAGGACTGGAGAATCATTGGAAACACTCACAGCTTCGCGCATGTAACGTTTTAGATCATCCTGATTGTAAACGATCTCCATAGCTCGACCGCCCAGTACATAAGAGGGACGCACAACCAGTGGATAACCGATTTCTTCAGCCAGAGAAACAGCCTGCTCCGGATCAGTAGCCGTTCTGTTGGGTGGCTGAAGGAGGTTCAGTTTTTCAACCATCTGCTGGAAACGCTCACGGTCTTCGGCTGCATCGATTGAATCCGGGCTGGTACCTATGATTGGAGCACCGGCCTTTTCAAGACGATTTGCAAGATTAAGAGGAGTCTGTCCTCCATACTGCACGATAACGCCCTTGGGACTTTCAACATGTATAATTTCCAGAACATCTTCAAATGTTAATGGCTCAAAATAGAGTCTATCGGAAGTATCATAGTCAGTGGATACGGTTTCCGGATTACAGTTAACCATGATAGTTTCGTAGCCATCTTCACGCATGGCAAAGGCAGCATGCACACAGCAGTAATCAAACTCGATACCCTGTCCGATACGATTGGGGCCGCCGCCAAGCACCATGATTTTTTCTTTTTTGGTTGGCTGTGACTCGCACTCTTCTTCATAGGTCGAATACATGTAAGCCGTACTGGAAGCAAACTCTGCCGCACACGAATCTACACGTTTAAAAACCGGACGCACCCCCAGTTCAAGTCGTTTCTCACGCAATTGTTCTTCCGACATGTCCAGCAGATCAGCCAGGCGACGATCAGAAAAACCCTTGCGTTTCAGCGAACTCATGCGATCAACATCAAGACTGGAAAATCCCTCGGCCTTGAGCAGTTCTTCCTGCTTGATAATGTCTTCAATCTGGATCAGGAACCACGGGTCAATTTTTGTGATTTCATGGATTTCACCCATCGTCATACCGGAACGAAAGGCATCAGCCAGATACCAGATACGTTCAGCACCAGGCTGACGCAACTCGTTTTGAATCGTTTTAACTGCACCTTCGCCATCCAGATCAATGTGGTTACACAGACCATATTTTCCAGTTTCCAGGCCGCGTAATGCCTTCTGGAAAGATTCCTGGAAGGTGCGACCAATGGCCATGACCTCGCCCACTGACTTCATCTGCGTCGTCAGGCGCGCATCGGCCTTGGGAAATTTTTCAAAAGCGAAACGTGGTATCTTGGTCACCACGTAATCAATACTTGGTTCAAATGAAGCCGGAGTCACACCACCGGTAATCTCGTTGGAAAGCTCATCCAGGGTAAAGCCCACAGCCAGTTTAGCCGCCACTTTTGCAATCGGAAAACCAGTCGCTTTGGAAGCAAGTGCCGATGAACGTGATACACGCGGATTCATTTCAATAATGATCATGCGACCATTGTCAGGGTTGATCGCAAACTGCACGTTGGAACCACCGGTCTCCACACCAATCTCACGCAACACGGCCAATGAGGCATTACGCATGATCTGGTATTCCTTGTCAGTCAGCGTCTGCGCCGGTGCAACGGTAATCGAATCCCCAGTGTGTACCCCCATAGGATCAAGGTTTTCAATCGAACAGATAATGATGCAATTGTCGTTCTTATCACGCACCACTTCCATTTCGTACTCTTTCCAGCCAACAATGGATTCTTCGATCAGCAGTTCGGAAGTGGGTGACAGGTCGAGACCACGTTGACAAATTTCTTCAAATTCTTCGCGATTGTAGGCGATACCACCACCTGAACCGCCCATGGTGAAAGACGGACGAATAATCGTCGGGAAACCAATGGAAGGCAGTACCTGGTGGGCTTCTTCCATGGAATGCGCAATCGCGGAACTGGGCATATCCAGACCGATCTTTTTCATTGCCTGGCGGAACAGGTCACGGTCTTCAGCCTTGTCAATGGCATCACGGGATGCACCAATCATTTCCACGCCGTATTCTTCCAGTACGCCTTCGCGTACCAGGTCAAGCGCACAGTTCAGTGCTGTCTGACCACCCATGGTAGGCAGCAGAGCATCCGGTTTTTCCTTATCGATAACCTTGGCGACGGTTTGCCAGTTGATTGGCTCGATATAAATGGCATCCGCCATTTCCGGATCGGTCATGATAGTGGCCGGGTTGGAATTAACCAGGATAACCCTGAAGCCTTCTTCGCGCAGCGCCTTACAGGCCTGGGCACCAGAGTAGTCAAATTCACAGGCCTGCCCAATCACAATGGGGCCAGCACCAATAATCAGAATGGATTTTAAATCGGTACGTTTTGGCATTATCTCAGGCTTCCATCAATTCTATAAAATGGTCAAAAACGGGAGCAACATCATGCGGGCCCGGACTGGCTTCAGGATGCCCCTGGAATCCAAAGGCCGGTTTGTCGGTTCGGTGAATCCCCTGTAACGAGCCATCGAACAGTGATTTGTGTGTCACCTTGATGTTGTCAGGAAGGTTTTCGGCATCGACAGCAAAACCATGGTTCTGGCTGCTGATCATTACCGTACCCTGATCCAAATCCTGCACAGGATGATTGGCACCGTGATGGCCGAATTTCATTTTCACCGTTTGAGCGCCACTGGCCAGTCCCAGCAACTGGTGACCGAGACAGATACCGAATACCGGCATACTGCTGTCGACAATTTCACGGATTGCTTCGATTGCGTAATCGCATGGTTCGGGATCACCCGGGCCGTTGGACAGGAATACCCCGTCCGGTTTCATAGCCAGCACTTGAGAAGCCGGTGTTTGCGCAGGTACTACTGTCACGCGACACCCCCGGTCAACCAGCATTCTCAAAATATTACGTTTCACACCGTAGTCGTAAGCCACCACGTGTTTTGGCAATTCCACTGAAGGTTCAGGATGGCCGGTTTCCAACGCCCATGAGCCTTCCATCCAGGCGTAGCTTTCCAGCGTGGTAACTTCTTTTGCCAGGTCCATACCCTTAAGCCCACCGAATGCCCTGGCATGCTCAAGTGCATGAGCTTCATCTACATCGCCTGCCATCAGGCAGCCATTCTGGGCACCTTTTTCTCTCAAAATACGGGTGAGTTTGCGAGTATCGATATTGGCGATACCGACAACGC
>Ga0180429_10004658_pt1 | contig 10938 bp, 7 predicted proteins | sample SS_ome_FD_132428 | JGI IMG/M metagenome (GOLD analysis project Ga0180429, IMG submission 132428) | Hypersaline lake sediment archaeal communities from the Salton Sea, California, USA - SS_1_S_1 metaG | ecosystem: Environmental > Aquatic > Non-marine Saline and Alkaline > Hypersaline > Sediment ... | reverse complement strand
TCGCTTCTGGCGGAATGTTTCATCCGACATCCAGGTTTGCATGGGCAGGGTCATGAAAAGAATTTTGCCCAACCCCGGGTGCCGTTCGTAATAATCCAACTGCAGCCAGTAGACCTTGCGCATTTTTTCTTTCAGATCCTCGATTCCCTGCAGGTGATCGGTGATGCGCTCGGTCAGGTTGCCCAGCCATATGTCCACGAAACTGAATAGCAGGCGCTCCTTGCTGCCGTAATGTTTGTAAATGGTTGTAAAGCTGACGCCCGCTTTTTGGGCGACATCACGGATGTTGGCTTTGTGAAAATCAGACTCGGAAAAAATGTCGAGAACGGCTTTCTCCAGTCGCGCATGCACGTCCGGGCGAAGCACGGTCATACGGCGGTCATTTCGATGATGGGCGACGTTGAGCAAGAAACGGTTCCAGTCAGCATGTCAATCGGCGGTACATGCGAATTTAAAAATCGGTTATCAATAGATTAGTATAATAATATCAATAATTAATAAGGATATGATATCCAGCAAGCAATTAAAAATGTACTATTGTTACCCTTCCAGGGCTTAGAAAAATCTCGCTGCCCTGTCAACGAGATTTTCCGGGCGCTTCTTCCGGCAACCCGTTCCACATCAAATGCGTGATGCCGGTTAAGGACGTGACTTATCGCTCACAGAGTTCCACTAAAACGCCGTTGGTGGCCTTGGGATGCAGAAAGGCAATTTTGGCGCCGCCGGCGCCCATGCGGGGTTTCTCATCAATCAGGCGAATCCCTTTGGCCTTCAATTCTTCCAGGGCCTCTTCAATGTTGGCGACCCGAAAGGCCACATGCTGGATGCCCTGTCCGCGCTTTTCAATGTATTTGGCGACAGGGCCATCCGGGCTGGTGGATTCCAGCAGTTCCACTTCGCTTTCACCCACCGGAAAGAAGGCTGTCGTCACTTTCTGGGCCTCGACCGTTTCAGCCCCTTCGAACGGAAGCCCTAAAACGTCGGACCAGAAATTTTTACCGTCGTCGATGCTGTTGACGGCAATGCCCAGGTGATCGATTTTAAGGATCTGCATATATTCTCCTTTGGTTTTATCAATCCTTAGCGGTGAATCAACCACAGCAAGTTTTATGCCTGTTTCCGAAATGGCCGGTGACCGGCCCCTGCCGGAGAGTTGATTCAAGGAAGAATAGCTGGCATGTAACGTCTCCGTTTCATGCCAGCTATAGGGTTTGCCGTCAAGTAGGTGTCGACTTGGGTAAACGGTCAAACGGTTTCTGAAACATGCCGGGACATCAGCTTCGTGATCCGGCCAGACCGATCGTATTCAGGGCGTCTTCAATTTCCCCCAATATGGTCGGGTCGTCAATCGTGGCCGGCACCTTATAGTCTTTGTTGTCGGCGATTTTTTGAATGGTTCCCCGCAGGATCTTGCCGGAACGGGTTTTGGGGAGCCGTTTGACCACCGTGGCGGTCTTGAAGGCCGCCACCGGACCGATGCGATCCCTCACCATCTGAACGACTTCCTTGGTGATCTCGTCGTGGGGGCGGTCCACCCCGGCGTTCAAGACCATAAAACCTACCGGAATCTGGCCCTTCAGGCTGTCTTCCACCCCCAGAACGGCGCATTCGGCCACATCCGGATGGTCGGCCAGGACCTCCTCCATCGCGCCGGTTGACAGGCGATGTCCGGCCACGTTGATGATATCGTCGGTGCGCGACATGACATAAGCGTAGCCGTTTTCGTCGATATACCCGGCATCGGCGGTTTTGTAGTAGCCCGGGAATTCCTCGAGATAGGCTTCCTTGTAGCGCTCATCAGCCTTGTAGAGGGTGGGCAGGGTGCCCGGCGGCAGCGGCAGCTTGACCACCAGAGCGCCGATTTCACCCGGCGGCATCTGGTTGCACTCGGCATCCACGGCTTGCAGGTTCCATCCCGGAGCCGCTTTGGTGGGCGAGCCGTAAATGACCGGAAACGGATGCAGGCCCATGCAATTGGCGGCGATGGCCCAGCCGGTTTCCGTCTGCCACCAGTGATCGATGACCGGCACCTTGAGGTTTCGCTCGGACCACTGGATGGTGTCGGGATCGGATCGCTCACCGGCCAGGAACAGGTATTTAAAGTTGGAGAGATCATACTTTTTGATCAATTCGCCCTTGGGGTCGTCCCGTTTAATGGCCCGGAATGCCGTGGGCGCGGTGAACAGCGAGCGGACCCCATGCTGGGAGATCACCCGCCAGAAAACACCGGCATCCGGCGTGCCCACCGGTTTACCCTCGAACAGGATCGTGGTGCAGCCCTTGAACAGCGGTCCGTAGACAATGTAGGAGTGGCCCACCACCCAGCCAACATCGCTGGCGGCCCAGTAGACATCACCGGCATCCACGTCATAGATGGCTTTCATGGTCCACTTCAGGGCTACCATATGGCCGCCATTGTCACGGACCACGCCCTTGGGCTGTCCGGTGGTCCCCGACGTGTAGAGAATATACAGCGGATCCGTTGCGGCAACCGGCACGCAGTCCTGCGGCTGGGCGGTGGCCATGGCCTCCGCCCAGTCGACGTCGCGACCGTCGATCATGCCGGCCGTTTCCATGGGGCGTTGCAGGATGACACATTTTTCGGGTTTCGAACTCGACAAACTAATCGCCTCATCCAGCAAAGGTTTATAGGCGATGACTTTTTTAACCTCGATGCCGCAGGAAGCGGATACCATGACCTTGGGTTTGGCATCTTCGATGCGGGTGGCCAGTTCCTTGGCGGCAAATCCGCCGAAAACGACCGAGTGGACGGCTCCTAGGCGGGCACAGGCCAGCATGGCGATGGCCGCCTCGGCGATCATGGGCATGTAAATAATGACCCGATCGCCCTTGGTCACACCCTGGTTGGCCAGGACACCCGCAAACTTGGCCACCTCGTCCCGCAACTCGCGGTAGGTGTATTTTTTGATCGTGTCGGTGACCGGGCTGTCGTAGATGAGAGCGACCTGATCACCGCGCCCGTTTTCAACATGCAAATCCAGGGCATTGTAGCAGGTGTTGCAGATGCCGCCGGTAAACCAGCGGTAGAAGGGTTTGTTGGAGTCATCCAGGACTTTGTCCCACTTTTTGTACCAGTGGCAGTCCTCGGCCGCTTCCCCCCAGAAGGCATCCGGGTCGTTCATGGATTTCGCATAGGCTTCTTCATACAGATTGGTCATGGATCGATTTCCTTTCTGTTTCATATCCGAGTTGCCGAAAACACCCCGTTCGATTGGAATCCATTGGTTCGGCGAAGCCGCAGGGTCGGGTGGTCGGGGCGCTGTGCCCGGATTGTCGGCCCTTCGCTGCTACCGCGAAGTGGCTTTGGCAGCCAACGGGATGTTGGTGGCCTTTTCCGCTTCACCGGAAATCCATGGTTTGCCAACCGGAAGAATGTCTTTTCCAAACACCTGAAGAAAAATGACATGCGCCATCATGTACCAGGCAGCGGCAGCACAGGCCATCAGTTCATAGCCGGCCACTTTGGTGAGGGCGGGATAGCCGAAGTGGGCGAGATCGAGAAGAATAAATCCGATGAGAAGGAGTGTGAACGTGATCGCCATCGCCCCGTGAATGCGCATCGCGGCCACCCATAGAATCGCGGTGTAAAAGGTCCAGGCAACGAGGAACCAACCCACATCGGTTCCGCTGGATTTGTAGATGCCGAAATGGTTCAGCAGGAAGATAATGCCGAGGGCAATCCAGAAGGCGCCATAGGAAACGAATGCGCTGTAACCGAAATTGTTGCCGCACTTGAATTCCTGAAAACCGGCGATCAACTGTGCCGCGCCACCGAAGGCCAGGGCCAGGGCCAGCACCGGGCCCAAACCGCACCAGCCCACATTGTGAAACTGCAGAACCATCGTTGTCAAACCAAACCCTGCCAGACCGACTACCGCTGGATTACCCATCTGCTGCTGCTCTGCCATGTCATCCTCCTGAGATTAGTGTTGTTTTAGGCATTGGCGTTTATCGTCCCGCGGAATGGTGAGCGTTTTTGGGTGGCCATTCCGCTGTTCAGTCGCCGTTCCTGTGCTCGACCGGTCTGTCTGTTAAGCGCCACCCCCTTTCGCGGTCGAATGCCGGATGATACCCGCAGTCGGATTCATCCGGACAGGATGCCCATGGCAGTGCAACTCATATGCCACAAAATTCAAGATTTAGAAAGGCTTTTAAGGATTAATATATAGATAGCGGATCAAAAGTATTATTACAAATAAACGACATTCAAATTAGAGACATAGAAGTCCCTTCGGTACATCAAAAAGCTATTAACAATTTGAATGTATTAGACTTTATTGTAAAGGGACATATTTGTCGCTAATGTGGGCAATTAAAGCCCATGGTCCTTCATTTTCCGAAACAACGTCCGGCGGTCGATGCCTAAAAGACCGGCAACACGCGCCCGATGCCATTGGTGGGTGTCGAGCATCTGACGGAGATATTGTTTTTCGTAGTGGGCCATGGCCGCTTTCAATGAAAGCGCGGTGTCGATGGTGGGGGGGGCGATCGATGGCCGAGGCGCGGGAGAGGCCGACGCAACATCTGTCGATTCCACCGAATTCAGTGTGATAAATCGGTGAACGGCGTTTTGCAGCTCTCTGACATTGCCGGGCCAATCCCGTTGCATCATGGCCTGAATGGCGTGGTCGGGCATGACCGACAAGGTATCGCCATCACTCAAGGACTGCAGAAAATGCTGGATGAGCAAAGGAATATCTTCCCGGCGGGACCGCAGCGGCGGCAATTGAATGGGGATGATGTGGATGCGATAGAAGAAATCATCCCGCAGGGTGCCCTTGCGCACCTCTTCGGTAAGGTTGCGGTTGGTGGCGGCCACAATGCGGATATCGGGCACAATGGTCTCATTGCTCCCGATCGGGGTGTAGCCGCCGCCTTCGATGGCGCGCAGCAGTTTGACCTGCAGATTGGGGTTGATCTCGCCGATTTCGTCTAGAAATAGCGTGCCGCCGTCAGCCTCGGCCAGAAAACCCGGTTTGTCTTTATGGGCGCCCGTGAAGGCCCCTCTTTTATGACCGAAGAACTCGCTTTCCAGCAGATTTTCGGGTATGGCCCCGCAGTTTACCGGCACAAATGGCCGGCGGCTGCGGTCGCTTAATTTGTGAATGGTGTGGGCGACCAGTTCTTTGCCGGTACCGGATTCACCATAAATGATAACGTTGGCGTTGGAGCCGGCGGCTTTGAGAATAATCTGATAAACGTCTTGCATGGGTTGGCTTTTGCCGATGATGCGGCCGAAACGGCCTACGCCCTTCAAGGACGATCGCAGGCGCAGGTTTTCCTGACGCAGCTGGGCTTCACTGGCCCGCAAGGCCTCTTCGGCTTTGCGAATCGCGGTAAGATCGAACAAAATGCCCCGCATCCCGATCAAGGCGCCGGAGCGAATGATCGGACTGGCATACACCATGGCCGGAAAAAGGGTCCGATCTTTGCGGTGGACGACGGCTTCGAATTCCACCGGTCCCTTGCCCGCCATAATCTGGCGGATAGCCACGGAGGCCTGGGCGTGCGTTTCGGTGCCGAAGATATCCAGGACGGACATCCGATCGATCAGGTCCGCATCGCCGCCGGCCAGAATTTCACGGCCGTAGCGGTTGATAAAGGAAAAGCGTTCGTCCTGATGGGTTTCAAAAACCGGCTGGGGCAGCAGATCGGCCAGTTCGCGAAATTTTTCTTCCCGGCGGCGCAGGGTGGCTTCGGCTTGCCGGCGCTGGCCGATTTCTTTCTGAAGCTTGCGATTGGATTTTTCAAGCTCTTGGGTGCGTTCGGTCAAATCGGCGGTCCGCCGGGCGATCTCTTCTTCGAGGTGCTGCCGATAGCGATTGTTTTCCTGCCGGAGACGGGCGCGCTCTAGCGCGTTTTGAATCGCGTGTTCAAGGACCGCCATATCGAGGATGGGTTTGGTGACGAAATCATGCGCCCCGGCCCGCAGGGCTTCAATGGCGTCCTGCAGCATCCCCGTGCCGGATACGACGATGACCGGGGTGTCGGAGCCCTCCTGGCGCAGGGCTTCCAGAAACGCCAAACCATCCATTTCCGGCATCCGCAAATCGAGCAGGACCAGATCCGGTGTCTGCTCCCGGAACAGGGCCAGACCGTGCTGTCCGTCACCGGCCTGGAGCACGCTGAATCCGCTGTCCTCCAGATAGGCCGCGATGCTGTCCCGGATGACAGGTTCGTCATCGATGGCCAGAATCTTTACCGGCCGATGGGCCGAGGAGGGCATGGGCAGACGCGGTTTTCGCATGATGTAAGTCCCTCCTTAAGCGCGGCCGGCCGGCGACGGGTGATCGCTGCAGGGCAACCGCAAGGTGAAGCGCGTGCCTTGTCCGCGGGTGGAATCCACGGCCATCGTGCCCCCATGATGGCTGGTGATGATGAAATAGGACACCGACAGCCCTAAACCGGTCCCGACACCGACGTCCTTGGTGGTAAAGAAAGGCTCGAAAACCCGTTTGCGGGTCTCCTCATCCATGCCCGGGCCGTTGTCTTCCACGTCAAGACGAATAAAATCCCTGTCCCGCCGCAGCCTGAGCGCGATAGACGGCGGCTCCACCGGTGGTTGGGAGGGATCGAAAGCCTGGGAGGCGTTGCGCAGGAGGTTTAAAATCACCTGGCCGATTTCCGTGGCTACGCAAGGGACCAGGGGCAGGTCGTTTTCGTAGTCGCGGATGATCTCAATTTTACGGAAATCGTATTTTTTGCGCAGATCATAGTCGTGGGCGGCCAGCGCCACGGTTTTATCCACGAGTTCCGCAAGCGATGCTGGTGCCATGCGGGAATCGCTGGGGCGGCTGAAATGCAGCATATCGGATACGGTGGTGGAGGCCCTTTCGCCGGATTGGCGGATGCCGTCGATAAACCGGATAATTCCCCGTTCTTCCAGATAGGCGCGGATGCTTTCCAGCGTGGTGCCGCAACGGACGGCGATGGTGTTGTTTTTTTCCAGGGCAGGATCCAGCCGGCGCACGATATTCTGAGCACTTTGCAGCATAGCGCTCAGCGGATTGTTGATTTCATGGGCCATTCCGGCGGCTAAGCCGCCCACCGAGAGCATTTTCTCCGTCTGTACCATGGTGTCTTCCAAGCGCACCCGGGCCGTCACGTCATCGACCCGGATGACAGCGCCTTCCAGGGTCTCGATGTCCAGCGGGTAAATCATGATATCCGCATAGTGGATCTGATCTCCGTCCGTGTAGGCGACCTTTTCCGCCTGGCGAACCGTTCTTTGACGGATGGCGTGTTTGACCAGCCGGCTCAGCGGCTTCAATTGCGGGTAAACCTGCTCCAGGTTCCGGTGGTGGGCCTGCCGGCTGGTCACCCCGGTGGCCTTTTCCGCCTCGCGATTCCACTGGGTCACCCGGCCCCACCGATCGACCCCCACGAGCACCGACGGCATGGAGTCGACAACGCCGGCGAGGTAGTGCTGCAGGCGGGCCATTTCCTGCTCGGCCTTGCGCGCCGCGGTGACGTCATTGCCGACACAGAGGCAGCCCACCAGCACCCCCTGATCGTCTCGGATGGCCCGGTTGGTCCATGAAATCCAGGCGTGCACACCATCTTGACGGACGGCCTCGGTCTCGAAGGCCGGGTGCTTTTCGGGGTTGGTATAGATCGGGGCGGTTTCATCGTGCTGGGCCTGCCCCGAGCTGTCGACCGCCGGAATCAGGACGTCCAGGATGGGACGCCCCAGAATGTCCGCTTCCGTATAGCCGAAAAAATTCTGGGCGAACTCATTGAAAAAGGTGATCTCGCCTTCGGTGGACAGGCGCAAGATGATGCTGTTGGCGTTTTCCACCAATTCCCGGTATTTGGCCTCGCTTTCGCGAATGGCTTCCTCGGCCCGCTCACGCTCGCGGATCTCGTTTTCGAGACGGTTGCTATAGGCCTCCAGACGTTCCATGAACTGGTTGAAATAGGCCGCCAGGCGGCCGATTTCATCCCGCGAGCGGCGTTTCATCCGGACCCGGTAATCGCCGGCGGCGCCGGACGAAAAGTGATTCATGAGCTCTTTGAGGGGGGTGGTAATGGAATTGCTGATGGTCAGGGTCAGCGGCAATACGATGATGAAGGACATCAGGACGGTGGCCAGAATGAGACGGTGCATGGTGGTCAGCGGGGCGTAAAATTCGTCCAAATAGCTGGAAGAGGCCACGATCCAATGAAACTCGGGGATGTGGTTGAAGATCACGAGCTTGTCGCGGGCGTTGTTTTCCCCGGGGTTTTCCCAGGAATAGGTGATCTTGCCGCTTTTGCGGTCACAGATTTCGCGCACGAATTCGCGCCCGTTGCGGTCCTTGGCATACAGGTAGTTGCCACTTACTTGAGGATGCAGGACCATGTTGCCCTGCTCGTCGATGATGTAGGAATAGCCGGTCTGGCCAAACTGCAGCGCAAGAATACTGTCACGGAAATCCTCGACATTGACCAGTTCACGGAACTCTTCGCGATAGGATGAAACGGAAATGATCCAATCCCAGGGTTTAAAATAGGTCATGTAGAGCGCTTTGGGACGGGCGCGGGTTTCACCGGGATTCATCCAGTCATATTCCAGATAGCCTTCTTTGCGAACGGTTTGTTCACGAATAAACGCATACTCGGACAGATTCGCACCGATCAATTCCTGCTTGGGATGAACATCGATGACGCCGGCGCTGTCCAAACAATAGATGTAGCCGGTGGTGCCGATAGGCTGGCTCAGGATAATCTCGGCGACCCGCAGTCGGGCTTCGTCTTCGGTCATCCGCCCGGCGAGGGCCTGGCCGTGAAAATAAGTGGCGATATCCAGGTTTTTTTCAGCGACCGCCCGAAGATGATTCTTGATGGAGGTGGCCGCGGAAGTGCGCACCATGTTGAGAATGGTGGTCGTGGTGTTCTTGAGTTCGCTTTCGATATTGGTTTCCAGGGTCTGGCGGACCACGGAGTAGACCACGAGACTGCCCATCACGATACACAGGATGAAGACAGCTGAGTATCCGGCCAGGAGTTTGTGCTGGATGCGCAGGTTCCGAAACGAGCGGAACGGGTCCATGGTTACGCCTCCCTGAAGCCATCGGGATGGTTGCGGTGGAAAGGCGGGGTCTTACATTCGCCCGGCCGGCGGCGCGATGCATTGCCGCCGCCGGGTTGTCCGTCTTGCCTGATGGGTCGAAGGCTTCTCCGCTTCAGCGAAAGCGCGCCATCACGCGCTTAAACCCGGGCAAGGCCTTCACGATGGTGTCATCATCGACACAGAAGGCAATGCGGAAATGGCCGGGGCCGTTGAAGCCGCTGCCCGGCACCACCAGGATCAACTCTTCCTGCAGGGCCCTTACAAATTCCACATCGTCGGCAATCGGTGTTTGCGGAAAGAGATAAAAGGTGCCGGGTGGGGTGACAAAGGTGTAGCCGGCATCCGCCAGTCCCTCGCACAGCAGGTCGCGCTTGCGCTGGTAGAGGCCGATATCGACGCTGGTGCCCTGCAGACAGGCGATAATTTTTTGCATCAGGGCCGGTGCATTGACGAAACCCAGAATCCGGTTGGCCAGGGCCATGCCGTTCAGCACGTCATCGTGAAAGTCGGCGGCCGGGTTGACAGCGGCGAAGCCGATGCGTTCGCCCGGGATGGAAATGTCCTTCGAATAGGAGGTGCCGATGATGCTGTTGGCGTAGCACCCAAAAATACTGGGCACGAAGTGGTTGTCAAAAACGATTTTCCGATACGGCTCGTCCGAAACCAGGTAGATCGTGCGCTGGAAAGCGGCACTCTTGCGCCGCAGAAGATCACCGAGGGCATCGAGGCTTTCCCGGCTGTAAATCTGTCCGGTGGGGTTGTTGGGCGAGTTGATCAACACCACCTTGGTGCGGTCGGTGATGGCCTGCTCGAACCCCTCGAGGTCCAGCGCGAAATCCGGATGGGTGGGCACGGTTTTCAGGACCCCGCCGTGGTTGTCGGCATAAAAACCGTACTCGACGAAACAGGGGATCGGGGTCAGGACTTCGTCACCGGGATCGAGCAGCGTTTTCAGGGCCACGTTGAGCGCGCCGGAAGCGCCGCAGGTCATAACGATGTCGGCCTCATCGACGGTGACCGCCTGTTCCTTGCTGACATGGCGGGCCACGGCCTGCCGGACATGCGGATAGCCGGTGTTGGGCATATAGCCGTGTTCGCCGCTGCAGGAGCAAGCCGTTTCGGCCAGGGCTTTGTCAAAGCACTCCGGGGCGGCGATGTTCGGATTCCCAAGGCTGAAGTCGAATACATTCTGGGCCCCGTGCTGTGCCTTGAGGCGGCCGCCTTCTTCGAACATTTTGCGAATCCAGGAAGAGCGACTGAGAATCGTTTCGATTTTTCGGGCAATCGTCATGGTAGCGGTCCTTTCAGGATGGGCGCGAGCGGCTATCGCTGATGATCAGGGTCTCTGCAATCCGCCGGGTTAAACCGTCGGCGGGCGGTTGGGCTAGGTTGTCTTGGCTAAAAATCGATTATACGCCTTCCACGGCAACCACGGCCGGAATTTCCCGTTTGAGCAACTTTTCGATGCCGTTTTTAAGGGTCATCTGGGACATGGGGCAACCGGCACAAGCGCCTTTGAGGCGGACTTTGACGACCCCGTCGACAATGTCCACCAGTTCCACGTCGCCGCCGTCCGCCTGGAGCGAAGGGCGAATTTTATCCAGAACTTCTTTGACCTGTTCCTGCATGGTGTCCTCCCGGGCTGTTTTAATGATGTCCCAGGGGGAGCAGGGTGCTGCCGCAACCGGTGAGGCGGATGGGCATCAACCGGCACCCCCCTGCCGCATCTGATAAAAATGGCGGCGAAAGGCCTTGAAGCGGTCTTCGGCAATCGCCTGACGCATTTGCGCCATGAGGTGGGTATAGTAATAGATATTGTGAATGGAATTCAAGCGGTAAGCCAAAAGTTCCCGGGCCGTATAGAG